>Ga0247836_1007371_pt1 | contig 11679 bp, 9 predicted proteins | sample LaCruzMarch2015__4_FD_187116 | JGI IMG/M metagenome (GOLD analysis project Ga0247836, IMG submission 187116) | Freshwater microbial communities from meromictic Lake La Cruz, Castile-La Mancha, Spain - LaCruzMarch2015_14m | ecosystem: Environmental > Aquatic > Freshwater > Lake | place: Spain...
TGAGGCGCGCCTTGCCGATGCGGCTGCCGAGGCGATCACCAATGGTGGCGAGCACTCCACCGAGCAGCAGCACCGCCAAAATCAGCAGCCAGCCGGTCACAAAGAGAGCACTCTTATTAGTTGAATATGCTCTAGTACTATAGATGAAGGTGGTGATCGGCCAACGGACTAGGATTGAATTATAATTTAATCAAGTTTAATATAGATGCCTCCTAATTCCATTTCTGGGTTCTGAATAAACTTAATACTCAGTTCGACGGTTTTCAAATTGCAGATAGTTCATCCACAGATTCAACTGTTGGACGCATTCTATCAATTGATTGCTCATCGTTAGATAGCTAATGACGAATGCGTCTCTTTTTTGCTCTCTAGTATCCATCTTCCTCAAATATGTCTAATTGTTTTTGCTACACTAAAATAATGCAGATCTGAGCAGCTCTGTGGCCCGCATCCTGCTGATCCATCAGAATTTTCCTGGTCAGTTTCGCCACCTTGCCCCTGCGTTGCTGGCCTCTGGCCATCAAGTGCTTTGCATTGGTGGTCCAACCGCCCAACCCCTTGGCAAGCTCCCCCTCCATACCTATAACCCCCTGCCCGCTGCGGGTATCCCGACGTGTCATCCGTTCGTTGTTGATCAGCAAACAAAGGCTCTACGTGCCTTCGCAGTAGGTGAGCTGCTGGCTTCCCTCCTTGATGATTTTGGTACCCCAGATCTGGTGATTGGCCATTCGGGCTGGGGCGAGTTATTGCCCGTGCGCGCCTTGTTGCCCGAAACCCCAATTTGGCATCAGGTTGAATTCACTTATTGCCATCGCGGCGCCGATACGGGTTTTGATCCCGAATTCCCCTCCTCAAATTGGCACGACCACGTCCGGCTGGCACTGCGTCGAAGTTTTCAACTGCTTTGCCTCGATGAACTGGATGTTGGTGTTGCTCCCACGTGGTGGCAATGGTCCACCGTTCCTGTTCCCTACCGCGATCGGGTGCAAGTGATCCACGAGGGGATCGACACCAATCGGATAGAGCCTAATCCCCAAGCCTTTTTACAACTTATGGCTGCCGGTATCCAGCTCAAGGCCGGTGATCCCGTTGTCACGTTTGTAAGCCGCAACCTAGAGCCCTACCGAGGCATCCACCGCTTCATGCGCATGCTGCCCCTCTTGCAGCGCCTCAATCCCCACGTTCGGGTAGTGATTGTTGGCGAAGCTGGGGTTAGTTATGGCAGCCCTCCCCCCGGTGGGGGCACTTGGAAGCAGGCCCTGTTGCAGGAGCTCGGTGATCAGCTCGATCTCACCCGCATTCATTTCGTGGGCCATGTGCCACATCCGGTGTTGCATGCCCTCTTCCAGCTCAGTGCCTGCCACGTTTATCTCACCTACCCGTTTGTTTTGAGCTGGAGTTTGCTAGAAGCCATGGCCTGTGGTGCCTTGGTGGTGGGCTCGGCAACCCCACCTCTACAGGAGGTGATTCGCCATGGCGAGAATGGCTGGCTGGTTGACTTTCTTGATACGGAAAGCTTGGCGCAGCGGATCGCTTCTGTTTTGGCCGATCCCCAGGCCCAGCAAGCCTTGCGCCTAGAGGCTCGGGCAACCGCGGTGCAGGGTTACGACCTCCAAAACGTCTGCCTGCCTCGCCAATTGTCGCTAGTGGATTGCCTTCTGCAGGGAAATCGTCCCCCCGCGGTGATCCCACCTTCCGCCCTGATCCCAAACCTATACGGCGCCTGAACCTAGCCCTCCTTTTCTGTTTTTACAGGTAAAAAAGCATTGATGTTTCAAAACGTCTGTGTGATTTCACGCAAGAGAAATTATTTATGTTGAGCCAAAAAGCTATTAATCACTCACTATTTGAGTTCTTCCTTGGAGGATTGGAGGATTTGCGGAAATGCGAATAGGTGCCGTAGTTACAACATACCTGCTCCTGGGGCCTAATTTTGGTGAAACGGGGTTTGACCCTGTAGGGCCTTCTGAAATCGACTATCGCCATGTATTACGTCGCCGTCCCAGGCACCACAAACGTCAACATCAGCCTGTCTAATTCCTTCTCAGGCTCTTCAGAGGCGCCTAGCTTCGTGCCTGCGTTGATGGGAGATTCATTTTCCTTCGGTGTCAGCGGCTTAAAAACCGATGAACCCATTGCACCGTATGCCCAGGCATTCGGCAACCCCGAGGAGAGTGCTTACAACCTTTTAATGGAGCAACCTGCTTCAAACCAGTTCTCTGAGGAGCCTTTCAGCCTCTCAATTGAAATTCCCTCTCCCGCTGAGCTCACCGATTTCTCTTCTCTCAATATCCCCTTTGAAGTTGGTAGTTCTGTTGAACTCCAGCCAGAAACTCTGCCTGGCGAGCTGCTGCTGGATCTATCTGGTGTTGTTTCAACTCAGGCTGTTGATCCCGCCATGTTGGGAGGCCTCGTAGCGCAAGCCATTCCTGTACCTGATGATCTATCCGACAGTTGGCTTGATTCGGGCAGTGTTGAGCCCTTTGCTTCCACCTACTCATCCCAGCTTGTTGATGAGTCCAAGGGCTTTTTTGGCAATGTTGATCTTCCAACAACGATCTCCTCCATCGAACCGATCAACTTCCCTGAACTGGGAGCAGGTATTGGTGGTGCCTATGGCCTTGAGCAAGACCCATTTGCCCCAGTTTCCTTTGGAGCTATCGATGCACTCGTTCCTTTAGAGTTAAATCCCATTCAAATTAACATTGGCGTAATAGATACTTCGTTCTCTTCAGGTGGACACAGCTCACTTCCCGGTGTTGCTGAAACTATTGTTTATCCAATCAATCTTGATCAAACCAACCATCAGTAAAGTAATAACCCTCTCAAGAGCTATTCACGTTTCATTTAAACCCCACCCCTTTATGGGATGGGGTTTTTTATTAGCTCGCCAAGCTGTCGCCGTTGATTCCTAAATTGGCGCCTGGAAGAAGGGCTAATAGTCTGCTTTGTCCAGCACCATCCATGCCGAGACCTACCAATTGGTGTTGTCCGCTCCCACTCTTATCGATGGCAATTGCCAGTTGAGCCTCCGTCGTTTGGGCAACGCCTGCGCGTAGTACTTCGATTGAGGCAATTTGGCGCACACCCCCTACGAATGAATTTTCGGAATTTGTCTTAAAGCCAAGGAAGCTATCTCCCTCGTCGAGATTAATATCTTTAAATACTGCCACGCTGCTTTCTTTGTTCCAGGCGTTTCCAAGGTTATTTCCGATGCCTGTTAGTGAAAATTGATCTGCTCCTTTACCACCAGAAATTGAGGTTTCATTGCCACAATAGGGAGCTAGCCATGGTTCCCAGCCGAGGATCACGTGATCATCCTGGTTTGATCCAATCACAATTTCAACGCCTTCTAGTGTTCCTTTTGCACCCACATCAGTGTATTTTCCTGGATTATCCCAGGTTCCCGCTGAGCTTGCTCCGGTTCCAATACCACTGGCGCTGCCATCTCTGAGATCAACTATCGCTGATTGTCCCCAGTTGGTGTAGTCCAGCGTATCTATTCCTTCTCCCATCATTAACTTGCCGCTCAATCCACCAAGGTCTTTCATCAGCACTACATCGTTATCGGTTCCCAGGTCTGCGTTTTCAAAGCTAAGAAACTGCATTCCCCAGACATTGCCCTGATTGGGTGCGTATATTCCCGCATGTGTATCAACTACAGCTGCACCTGTAGCTGTTTTCGTTGATTCGGCTTTGAATTGGCCCGTGATAACAAGTGAATCTCTGTTGTAATCACCGGAACTTACCAAGGTGTCATTACCCTTTGCTCCATTTACATATTCATACTGCTCTGTATTGATGATCTCCCATTCGTTGTCTTTGTCGTTGAGGTTGTCCCGAATGAGTTCACCATTCTGTTTTGTGTAACTAGATTTAAAGACCAGTGTGTTCTCCTCTCCATTAATTCTTTCTATTACGCTGCCACCCTTTTGCTTCAGCTGTTCATTTAGATAGTCGCCAGTGAGGGTTACGCTTGCATCCCCTTCTCCAATGATGACTTTGGAGCTGCTATCAAAGCTGCCATTAATGTAGAGAGCATTATTTCCAGTTCCAAGTTTGATGATTGAATTAATAACGTCACCCCTTAGGGTAACGGAGTCGTCGCCAGAGCCAGTATCCAGTGTGGAATTTAGAAGGCTTATTGTTCTAACGCTTATATCCTTGCTGCCTTTGGCCAGTGCTGTTTCAATTGCCCCCATATCGGCTTGTAGGTATTCCGTTACAATCGCTGAGATGTTGACCAGGTCAGCTCCATTGCCAAGCATTATGGTGCTGTCTTGTACTCCAATAGCTCTGGCGCTAACCTTGAGGTTGGCTTCTTCTAATTGATTAGCTTCTTCAAACTGCAAATCGATACCATAGAGAAAGTCGTCCACACCGCGTTCCACAAGTATCGTTTTAAGCGTGTCGTCGATGACTCCAATTTTTGTATTGTTTGTACCTGAAATAGTACTTACTATTGATAATTTGTCTGCCCCGCTTTCTCCCACAGTTAGGGTTTTGGCTTCTGTTGTGGATTGCCCTTTGAGCGTGTATAGGATATTAAATGGTTCTTGATTCCAGCTTTTATCTGGCTTGAAGATGTAGTACCCGCTTTCTGCCATCAAAAACGACCCGAGCCCTGGTATCGCTGTTGGCTCAAGCTCTGATGTCCCTGGCAAGACCGTAGAGGGCGGCAGGTAAGTAATGCCCCCATCAACTGAGAATGATGCGATACTATATTTAAGATATTTATAGTCTTTTTCGTCGATCACATCTCCGTCGGTGCGATAGGTTTGAATCTCTGATTTATCCATGCCTACACTGCCTATGTCTATTGAGATGTTTGCTTTCTTGCTTTCGCCTACCCCCATTAATCTTGCTGCTATAACTGCTTCCATTTGTACATAGTCTGTGTCTTTGCCTCCAACAAATGTTGAATGGTCTAGTCCTGTTGTTTGGTCGTAAACTTCTACCGTTGCTGTTTCCGCGCTTTCGATGCAGAGCTCAAGCGTGTCTACTGCACTTATCAGGTACGTTCCTTCAGTTGTGGCCCCCCTAACGCTTGTTTCCCTGGTGGCACTATTGATTAGATCTTGAATTATTGTTGCATTGTCAGCGTGAGCATTGCTTACGGTTATTGTTTCCCTAAAGGTTAACGAGTCTCTGAGTGTGCTGTTTAGTGCCCTTGGTATGTGAAATTCAATATCGCAGACATTTGTACCATAGATGTTGCCACTGTTTATTGCTATAGCCTCATCACCGGCCATCATCGTTCTTGCCACAACTTCGTTGTAGCTGTAAACCTCGCTAAGTGGTGGATCGATCCGGTCGTACTTGTCCGGGATCCATGGGTCGGGTACTGGTATTGGTATTGGTATTATTATTGGTATTGGTATTATTATTGTTGGTATTGGTATTATTATTGGTATTGGTATTGGTATTGGTATTGGTATTATTATTGGTATTGGTATTGGTATTGGTATTTCTAATTCTGGAATTTTCGGAATAATTTCAGCTCCTCCACTTCCCCCTCCCCCGTAAAAGATTGAAGGGCTTGATTCCCTAAAGCTTAAATAAGGAATAGGGAAATCTTCGTTTCTATTAAGTGGGCGGATGGTGGCTGGTTGTCCCACGGGTTGTTCCGTGGGGCCTGGCCCAACCCCACCTACATCGCTCTTTTCAAGCTCTGGACCTAGCGACAACGTTGAGAGGTCCCAATAAGGCATATTGCCTACGTTGGCTCGAAACTCGCCAATGTCTATAGGTTCCGGACCTTCAATCGGACCAGCTCCCCGTCTGCGCCCCCCCCCTGCCCAGGCTGGCGATTCAAGCAGAAGTACAACCAATCCAAGCGCAGCAACAGTTAGCACCCCTTCTAGAGAGACGCGCCGTTCATCCTTTTTAAGGCTAACGGCCTCTTTAAACTTAGTGAGCTTTAAAGCGATTGTTTGGCCTCACAGGATTATCTGCCTCACTACTCTGTCAGTGCCCCTCCATTTGAATCCCTATTTCCATGCTTTCCGCCAATGAACCAATGTGTCTTCCCGTTTAATTTAACTGGCTAGGATGGGAGTTGCCTTTATTTGTTTTGCTTATTTCCCTGGTAGAGGCCTGTATATAGCGCTAACTGCCAGGAAAGATAACCCCTATCGTAATTCTAGGGCTTCTATAGTGTTGGTGATTATACCATTCCATAAATACGGAAAACCACTAGAAATTATCATATTTAACGGTATAATAAAATCCTCACAGGCATGTAGCCTATTTCAAGGGATTATAGTCTGAAACTGATAAAAAAGTAGCGGCTAAAGTATGATGCCAAATTTCCTCATTTCTCTGTATGCTTAGGGTTGTTGGGATTAACCAAATCAGTAATCGCTTTGATCATAATATGGGTTACTGTAATATCATTCTCAAGGGCATACTTCTTGAGGTACGTATGAAGGTCCTTAGGGATAAGAAGCGATAGCTTTTTGAAATCTTTAGGGGCTTTAACTACTAACAAAGCTCTTCGCCTAGCATTATCTAGAATTATAGGGACTCTTGGTGAATATCGCGTTGAAGTGGGCTTTCAAATATGTATGTTTTACATATCAAGTAACGCTTAACTCTACAGTAGTACGCTGCAAACGCCAAATTTAGATGCGTTTTATTCAAAGCGGGTCTTCAGACGCGCCCACGCCGAGGAATTTACATTATTAGTAAAGCCGGCAAGTAATTACTGCTCGACGATCCAGTAAACATTGACGCAGAATCAGAACACTTCTGGTTGCTGGAAACAAGCTTATTTGTTATAAATTAATTAAATATTACAAACACCTCCAAAGGGTCTCAACTCCCCTTGCCGTTACCGAGATTTAACGCTTAGCTTGTATAAAATGCAGATATTTTTATATGGCTTGTTGCATAGTGAACATGTAAGAGTAGAAATTTGAAACTAACAAAAATCTAATAAGCCACTGTTGCGCAATAGAGGCCATATTCGTACAGTTTTTGTTTCAGTGCAGGCTTCCCTTTCGAAAGAACTTTGGCCTCTTCCTGAAGCTTGGCTCGGATAACTTGACCATTATTGTTAAATGTTAGATAAGATGCTGTTGCAAGATTACAGATGTAAGTCAATTTTCTTTCTTCTAGTTCTAAAGCTTTGCGTTCTTTATCGGCCGGAGCATCTTTTTTGGGTGGCGACGGAAGTGGCAAACCAGGCTTTTCAACTGTGGTGTCGCTGAAATTGCACTGGTTTAAGAAAAGGAGGGGCAGTACCGCGATCGCAGTGCCAATCAAGATTTTCTTGCGAAGCGGGAGCTGTTGCGCTTGCTTAAAACCCTCAAGGGGGGCGTTCTGAAACTGAGTAAATTTCTCTTTGAACCCCGAAAAATTTGGTGCCTGAAAGCTTTTTTTCAGGCTTTCATTGAACATTGCTTTCAAACGGTCTCCTACCGTTTTAAGCCGCTTTATACTTTCACGCACTTGCGTATTCACCTTAATCATTAATCTTCCGGATTTGATCTAAGGCCCTGTTGTGTTCTAGCCACTAATTCAAACTAGCGATTAAGCCGTCTAAATTTGGCAAGTTCTGCCTCGCGTTCGGTTAGATAGCGGCGTAGCAACCTAACCATCAGTGAATTTAGAGTTTCCTCCTCATCCAAAGCAGCTAATTTCGCGGCGCGATGAAGGTTCGAGCTGATCTGAAGGGAGACGCGTTTTTGGGTAACCACTGAGCGAGTCTCCTGGGCAGCCTTTTGATTTTGGCTGGGTTCTGGCGACTGCGGGCTCAAGCTGTCTTCCTTCGCATCACTTACTTCTACATGTTTTACATTAACTTTAAAGGTATCAACGGAAAAATCCTCAAATGATTTGCTCGCTCCTCTGCCGAAGCCATGCAGAGCAGCGGTATCGAGCTGGAAATTCAGACTGTCGTAGGAACTCATGACGGTCAACTGGGATAGGGGACACAATCGGGGGACTGAAAAGAAGCGACATCGCTTTTGCGCCTTAACGCATTAGCGCCAAGACATCGCAGCACCTCGGCGCTGACTTGCATTGATGGTTGCCCGGCGTTCGTTCAGGTGGCGACGCAGCAGGGTTATCACCATCGAATTGAGGGTCTCCTCGTCTTCGATTGCGGCGAGCTTTGCCTCCTTGTGGAGCTGGGAACTCACTTGTAGTGACAAACGTTTGACGCCAGCGTTGCTTTGGAGATCAACGTGGTCGCCCTCGGAGGTGGCGGTGCTGGAGGCGTAGGTGGATTGCATTGCGCGGAAGTGGGTTGATCACTTGAATATCAATGTGATCTAACGCCTAAGCATTTGCAAGCAAACCGTGCGAATACTCTAAGGTTGAAAACCTCTAAAGTTGAAATCCTCCTAATTTGGGGCTCTAGCTTGAATGCTTCAGGTAAGTTGTATGGCTGAAAATTCAGGTTTTTGGGGTTCCCAAGTTGTTTTGCAGCATTTCTGTAATCAGTTCCCCCATCGTGAGGTCCCGATCCAGGGCAATTTGCTTCAAGGTTCGGTGCAGATTTTTGGGAATGGCTACGGAGAGTTTCTTTGTGGCGTTTTCAAGGGCTAGATCGAGGGCAGTAGCTACATTGACGGGTGTATTTGCCGAAATCTTCCCGCCCGTGCTGGGTTTGTCTGAATTGTCTGATCGATTGGGCTTGGCGCCAGGCTGATCGGCAGTTTTCCGCCAGGGTGCTTTGTAGGCCTCAAGGGTTTCACCCGACACGATTGGAGTTGACCAGTTCTCAGCCGCGGGGCCGTTGAGCGAGATCGATAGGTCTGCCATGCTTACTTAGGTGCCACGCAACACAATTTCTCACACAATTATGACCCTTTGAACTTGCCGGAACAGGCTCTAGTGCACATATTAGTAGTGGTTACCAATGCACCTAAATACTGAAGTGGATTAGCGGAAGTGTGGCAAAACGGTTTTGCCGGCGATGTGCATTTGGTGTTCTGTGTGTAGTTGCGTTTTGGAGCCATTGCGCTTGAACCGCGGGTTTAGTAGGTGCATCGAAAAAACCTGTCAACCCTGCGCTTGTTGTCATGGCTGCGTTTGATTCCGCTGTAGCAATTGATCAATCCACGTTTGTGGCGGCCCAGGATGCCACCTTGGATGTGGATTCCAAGTCGTCTGCCACCGCTGAAGCCGATTCGGTTAGTGGCATTGCAGAAAGTGCCGCCGTTATCACCAATGCCGTTGGTGTGCTCGATTCGCCGTTGTCCTTTGGGACGAACGGTGTTATCGATGTTAATCAAAACGGCATCGCCAAGGCTTCTACAAGCACAATTAACGTGCTCAACCAGATTGGCGCCATCACGCCGGCTTTTGGAACAGCTGGTGGTGTCGTTGATACCTACACCCTGAGCGGCCATAGCCTGAAGGATGGCGACCGGATCCTGGCCTCTTTCGCCGGCCCTGGCGATCTAGTGAGCCGGTTTGTGGTGGATGTGGATTCGGCGGCGGGTACGTTCCGCCTGGCCTTCGATCCGGCCGGTGAGCGCATTGATACGGCCGACAGGAGTACAGCCCTTGGTGCTGCAACAACCGAGGTGGTCGCGTCGACCGCATATGCGGGTTTCACCGGCGACAGCTTGAACCCACAGGTGGGCCAGGACCCAACAGGGACGGGCGGAATCATCGACACCGCCGATGACACTAACGTAGACATCGTTGCTGGCCAGAATGCAACGATTGCGGTTGTTGCCACCAATCAGGCGGACGCCAAGGCGGAGAACACCCTTGGAGATGCCTATTCAACAGCAAATATTGTTGAAACCTTTGGCCTTAGCCAGGTAGGGATCAATGTTGGCGTCCAGGGCACCCTGGCTGTTGATATTGATGCCGATGCGTCGGCAACGGCAGTCACGATTGGCGATCCTCGCGCGGCAACCCTCGGCACTGGCGGTGATGCCGTCGCCGATGCTGATGCCTCCAGGGTGATTGCGATCAACGATTTAGGCAATGGCCCGGGCGATTTTGACCTGGGTCAGCAGGCCACCATCCGTGGCAACGCCGGCTCGCTGAGCGATCGCATCTCGATTAGTGGTGTGGCCAGCACCCAAACAGGGGAGGCCACGGCAACGGCCAATGCCGTTTCGATCACGGGTATCCGCGACAAGCAGGACGGCGACACCGCCACGACAGCCAATCAACTCAGTGTGGGTGATGCAGGCACGGTGGTGGGTACCGCGAACGCGGCCTTCCTCGCCAATGCAAGCAGCACAACTGGCAATGCAGCGGCTACGGCTGCGGCAGATGAGGTCAACGGCTTCCATGCCGATGAGGTGGTGATTGGCCGCACCGCCAAGGTGCAGGGCCAGGCCGATTCAACGATGGTTGTTTCGGCGTCCGTTGTCGATGGAATCGAACCAGACACCGGAACGGCCATTGCTTCTGGCTCACTCATCGAAACCAAGGGTTTAACCCTTGAACAGCTCGCGGTTGGCGATCGGGCCGTTGGGGATCCGGGCACCTACAACATTCTTGGTCGATCGAATGCCGATCTTCAGGTTAGGAGTTCCTCCCTTGGTGCCAACAGCATTGCTGATCGAGCCTCCTCGTTGGCCCAGGTCACCGAAGCCGAGGGTTTAGAGCTCGGTGCTGCTGGCACGCAGGATGCCCTCAACGTTGGCACGGCGGCCAGCATTGCTGGCGTTACCGATTTAGGAATTAGTGCTTCTGCTGAATCCACCAGCGGTGAAGTGGATGCAGCGGCCCTGTTGGATTCTGGGGTTGGCTTTGATCTTAGAAATAAGGCCGCCATTGGTTCCTTTGGAACCATCCTGGCCCAGGCGGATGTGGATCTTGATGCTTCGGCCCTGAATGTGGGCACCTCGGTGAGGCCCACGGCGGAGGTTGATGCTGGCGCAGGATTTGTTGCTGGTTTGGATGCCGGTGATGCCGGTGCAGAGATCCAGTTTGGAGAAACAGCCACTATTACGGCGAGAGCAACCGTCACTGCCGATGCAACGGCCCGTTCCGTATCTGGCGATTCTGTCTCCGCAGAGGCCGGCAACACAACGCTGAACAGCACGGCCTCTTCGGGGGCGTTGGCACCCACGGCCACGATGGAGGTCTATGGCCTGCATACCAATAACGATCTGATATCCGGTGCGGCAGCCACCATCGATGCCGATGCAAAGGCCAGCCTCAATGCCAGCGCCACCAATGTGGGGGTGGTGGGTCGAGCCTCCGCGGTGTCAGCCGATGCTGAATTGAGGCGGGCTGTTGGTTTGGATACGGATGTAACCGGAGTTGCCCTCACGATTGGAACTGAGGCCACGATTACCGCCGACAGTGTGGTGAGCGGTACGGCGCAATCAACCTCAACTGAGGGATCGGCCAATGCCGATGCAATTGTTACTGAGAATGCCGGTGCAAACACCAACCTGATCAATGTGGGTGGTTCGGGCAGCCTGCTGGCTGCTGCCACCTCCACCCAAACCGCCACCGCCCAAACGGTGACCCTTGATGGAACGGCGCAGGCCTTGAGTTTGAGCAACATTGGCTTTGATGCCGATGGTGCCGTTTCCTTTGGCCAAACCGGAGCCGTTCAAGGCACTGCAACGGGAACCAACCGGGCTACGGCCGGATCGCTGGATGAAGACGCCACGGCAACAGCCAATAGCACCGAAAATATCGGTGTTGATGCCTCTGCCAGTTTTACTTTGGGCACGGGTGGCAGCCTCAAGG
>Ga0247836_1007382_pt1 | contig 11660 bp, 12 predicted proteins | sample LaCruzMarch2015__4_FD_187116 | JGI IMG/M metagenome (GOLD analysis project Ga0247836, IMG submission 187116) | Freshwater microbial communities from meromictic Lake La Cruz, Castile-La Mancha, Spain - LaCruzMarch2015_14m | ecosystem: Environmental > Aquatic > Freshwater > Lake | place: Spain...
CACGGCGCCACACAATGGAGGCAACGGTTCCAGCGGGTCACTCCCTGGAGGCAACGAGGAAAGTCCGGTGGGGTGCAGGTTCGTCCTGAGCCGAATCCGGCGCTGTCCCGCAGCTGTGATGGGGGCCCTGGCCCCTTCAGTCAGAACGCTCGCCGTGCACAACCCCTTCATCCCCGGCGCGGACCGGACCTCTCGATGACCCAGACCTTCTCGGCCAGAACCCTGGCCCTGTTCGGCGGTGCGGCAGCCCTGGCGCTGCTGCTCGATCAACCCGCTCAGGCCCATGGCATCGCGAACGGCGGCATCGCCGCGGGCTTCCTGCACCCCATCAGCGGCACCGATCACCTGCTGCTGCTGATCGGTGTGGGGACTGCTGCCTCCTGCATCTCCGCCCAACTGCTGCTCTGGGCCCTGGCTGGTGCCGTTGGCGGCGGCGTGTTCGGGGCGATGGGCGGCACGTTGCCGGCCCAAGAATTTCTCGCAGCCCTGGCGATCAGCGCCGTGGCGGTGCTGGTGCTGCGATGCCTCCGCTCGCAGCAGAGCCCCCAGTTGGGCGCCTGCGCCGCCCTGGTGGCCTCAGCGGTGGCTGTTCACGCCATGCTCCACGGCCTGGAGGCCCCGGCCGATGGTTCCGCCGCTCTCTGGTGGCTGGGGGCGTTCGCAGGTTCGGTGCTGGTGAGCGGCGGCAGCTTCCTGCTGTTGCGGCGCCTGCCCCTGGCCTGGACCCGAGGGGTGGCCCTGCTGCTCGCGCTCTGTGGTGGGGTGGCAGCCCTGGGGCCAATCGGGTTACTGATGCGCTGAGCCGGAAGAGGAGATGCTTCGCCCGCTGGAGGGGAAGAGGATCACCATCCCCCCGATCCCCCTCGCCGCTGGCCGCGCCCACCACGCCACTACAGATCCGCCCCTACGAGGAAGCCGACTGGCCTGGAGTGTGGCGGCTGCTGGAGCCGGTGTTCCGCGCCGGAGAGACCTTCCCCCACGATCCGGCGATCAGCGAGAGCGAGGCCCGGGTCCTGTGGGTGGAGGAGAGCCAGGCCGTCATGGTGGCCATCGGTGCCACCGGAGCCGTGGTGGGCACCTACTACCTCAGGCCCAACTCCCTCGCCCTCGGCGCCCATGTGGCCAACGCCGGCTACGTGGTGGCCGTGCACTGCCGGCGCCAGGGCATCGGCAGCCGCCTCTGCCGGCACTCGCTCCAGGCCGCCCGGCGGCTGGGCTTCCGAGCGATGCAGTTCAACCTGGTGGTGAGCACGAACACCGCCGGCATCCACTGCTGGCAGCAGAACGGCTTTCAGATCATCGGCACCCTGCCGGGGGCATTTCGCCACAGGCAGCTGGGCTATGTCGATGCCCTTGTGATGATCCAACTGCTCCACTGAACCGAACAACACGTCGCCTTTGCCGCGTTCTTGATCGGGGAGGACAGTGCCATGCGGGTGGGGGAGGCGATGGCGGTGCTTGAGAGTGACGCTTGCCGCAGCTGCGGTTGGTGGGCCTTGAGACAGTCATCTTGAAGCCGCAGTAATCCGCTCGCCCAGTCGGGCGGCCACAGCCAGCACAGCTGCACTCCCGGCGAGCTCCTGGGGCACCAACAGCCAGAGGTGCTCCACAAGTGGCTCCCATGGCCACACCGTGCTCAGCTGAGCCTCCCGCCAGGGGCTGGTCAACAGCAGCGATGGCGGCACCGGCAACAGCACATCCCCCCGCTGCAACTCCGCCAGCCAAGCGGTGGCCGCAACAGCATCCAGCGCGGTGATAGCCGCCAGCTGCTGCTCCTGCAGGGCGTGATGGAGCGCCGGTGCAGCCGCCAATGGCGGTGCCAGGAACCGGAAGGTCCGGGGCGGTGGCGCGGCGGCTGACTCGGTGCCGTTCAACCGGCTGGCGAGGAGCAGCCCCCAGCGGCCAAGGGGCAACCAGGCCATCCCCTCCACCGGAGCGGGGCAGACGCTCGCCAGCAGCACCGCCTCCAGTTCGCCTGCACGCAGCAGCTCGCTCCACTGGTTCAAGCTCCGCCACTGCAGCGGCGGCGAGTGCAGGGGGGCGAGTCCGTCGAGCAGGTGCTGATGGAACGGGTCGGTGGCCACACGCAGGCCGGTGGCAGGGCGCAGAGGAGGTGGAATCGGAACAGGCAGCGGATCTCGCGCTGGTCGGCGGGTGGCGGAATGCTCCTGCCACCACGGCCGTAATCGGCCTTTGGTACTGACCGCCACCAGCACGGCAAGCAGCGCTACCGAATCGTGATGAATGCAGCAGGAATGGCACCGCCACTTGCTGCCCAATGGAGCTGGGGATTTGTCCTTTGATCCAACGCCCATGACTCGTTTCATTCCATCGACGACGGCCGCGCAACGGCGCCCCATCTCGGAGCCGCCGGCTCGGCCGCTGCGCTGCCACCTGCTGATCGGCCCTCCGGCCAGCGGCAAGTCCACCGTCGCCCGCCACCTGGCCGCGCTGCTGAGCGGGCCTGAGGCGCCGCCGCCCTGTTACATCAGCAGCCGCGACATTCGCGCCGAGATCTTTGGCGATCGCGGTGTCTTTGGCCCCTGGGATGACATCGCGGCCGTGATGCACCAACGCATCCAGGAGGCTGTCCGCTCAGGCGCCCCGGTGATTGTCGAGGCCACCTTCTCGCGCCGCTCCTGGCGACTGGCGATCACCCAGAAGCTGGAGCTGCCGGTGCCGGTGGAGTGGATCGGCTGGTGGCTGAGCACACCGCGTGAGCTCTGCCAGCAGTGGAACCAACGCCGTGATCACAGCGTCCCCGAGCAGGTGATCGACAACCATGTCTCCCTGCTGGCTCAGGCTGCCTTCTCTCCCAGTCGCTCTGAAGGTTTCGCGGCGGTGGTCTGCGTCGAACCCCACCACCATGAGCAGCTGGAGCCGCACCTGCGGGTGGTGCTGGGGACGTTGGAGCGGCGGATCAGCGCCGCCCGCAACCGGGACGCCCGGCTGATTCCCCATGGCTACTCGCGCCTGCTGGAGTGCGAGCGGCTGCTCCACCTGATCCAACTGCTCAGCCGCCAGCCGGAACTGACCGCGACCAACACCCAGACCTCCCCCGAGGAATCTGCGGGCCTGGCCGAGCGGGCCGCGGCCCTGCTCGCCCGGACCCATGGGCCCTGTTATGCGGACGTGAACGCAATTGCCGCCGACCTGGACTGGTTGCGGCAACAGGGGTTCACCACCGCCTGGCGCGTCAACTCCGAGCAGGGGGAGACCGGCCCGATGGTGGCGGTCGAGCCGCCGCCCTGGCCGGCGACGCAACCGCTCTCCACGGGCGGCTGGTCAGCACTCGGCGATCGCGAGGCCTTTTGCCGTGCGCTCACCCTGCTGCGCCACATCCTTCACCACCCGTTTGATCGGCAGGAGGGGGTGGCGATCGACCACCACCTCGCCGCAAGGCTCAAGACCCTCAGCGGCGGCCGTCACTGCTGGACCCCCCGCCAGTTGCACCAGAGCATCACCACCGTGCTCACGCCCTATGGCTTTCGTGATGCGGCAGGCAGTGGCCGCCACGGCTACGCCCTCGGGGCCTCGCTGCTGCCCTTGCCGCTGCAGGTGGAGATCCATGGGCTGCTGCAGGCCAATGCCGATCGGCTCGGTGATCCCAGCGGGCAAGCCATCGCCCGGGAGCTGGGCAGACGGTTGCAACGCAGTGGCATCGCCATCGAGGCCGTGCCGCCGGTGCGGGCCTACTTCAACCGTTCCCTGCTGGCGGGAGATCAGCGCAGGAGCGGCACTCTGCTCAACACCGAGCAGGCCGAGCAGCTGCGCGGCGCCATTCAGCAGCACCAGCGGGTGGTGTTCACCACCATTTCCGCCTCCCATGCGGGTGTGGAAGAGATCCGGGGATGGCCCTTGCAGTTGATCTTCCACACCAGCGCTTGGTATCTGCTGTTTGAGCACGACCACATCGGCCAGACGGAGGGGTTGCTGGCCTGCCGGCGAATCGATCAGCTGGGACTGCGCCGGATCGAAATCGGCAGCTGCCGCAGCCAGCCGTCCCATGCGGCGGCGCTGCTGCGGGGCGAAACCTTGCAGCACTGCTGCGGCAGCCTTGAGTTCGGTGATGCCCTCCAGCCACAGCAACTCGTCTGCCTTGGGCCCTCGAAACAACGCGCCAAGGCGATGGGCACCTTGCGCCTGAGCTGTGATGCCACCGCCTTTGCCTTGCTGCGAGAAGAGGTGCGGCGCTTCCCGGCGGCGGCGGTGCGCCTCTCGCGTCCCCTCCCCGGTGATGGAGTGATCAGCAGCGCGCTGGGTGAGCAGGAGGCGCTGATGCCGTGCAGCCGCTCCAGCCATCCCTACCCGGTGGAGATCGATCTGCCGCTCTGGACCCTGGAGCGTGACTCGGACCTGCGTCGCTGGATCTATGCACTGGGCGGCGGGGTGCGGATCGAGGCGCCGCTGAACCTGCAGCAGGAGCACCGCCGCTGGTTGCAGTGCGCCCTGGCGGCTTATCCCAGGAGAAAGGAAATCAAGAAACAGCGGCTGCCACTGCGGCGGCGGGCCGCAGGAGCGACAGGCAGAAGAGGGTCGGTGATGGAGGAGAACAAGTCTTGAGAGCAGGGCCGCCCTGAGCTTCACCGCTGCCGAATCGACAGCACCAGGGAAAGCTCATGGCGTCCCCCTTGGCCAAAGCACTCCGGTGCTCGGCCGGCCGCTACCGCCACCACTGCCTCCTCCACCCTGGAGCTGCTTGGCATAGAAGGGGTGCTGGCGCACGCCCGCGACACCGACCGCCGCTGTTGACCAGTCGATCAGGAAATCCGGGCCGGTGGTTGGTCCCATCGCCACGGGGCCTGGGGTGAGCAGCGGGCAGAAGCTCAGCCGATCCGAGATCGTGCTCCAGGGCAGGGAACCGACCGTGTCCCAACCAGCCCGTGGTTGCGTGCCGGGAGGGTGGAGGTACCAGAGATCGGTGGCGCCGCTGGCTGCTGCCGCCAGTTGATAGAAGGTGCCGGCTCCGCCGGGGTTGCTCACCCTGCCCAAACGGCGCGGGTCCGAGTGCTGGTTGCTGCCCAGCCAGAAGCAGTCCGGCAGCGCGATGCGTGGCTGGAGGATCCCCGGCGCGAAAATGCCGCTGGCGGTGTTCGCATACAACCCACAGCCACGGATCAGCTGCTGATCGTTGCCAGTGGGCGGCAGCGGAATGATCGAGGCCGCCACCAGGGCGTTGTTGCTCCAGGTGTAGCTGTTCTGTGAATAGAACATGCCGGTGTAGGAGTTGGAGCGGTTGAGCACCACACTCCAGCCACTCACCGCCGGCGAGCGGAACAGCAGCAGGGTGTGATTCTGCGTGTTGATGTCAGTGCCGATCGGCGCGATCGTGTAGCAGAAGAACTCACGGCCCGGCGTCGTATCGGCCTGAATCAGCAGAAAGCCAGCCAGATCCCATGCTGGTGTGCCATCCGAGGCGTAGTGCGACAGGCCTGCATTGACGCTGAAGAGGGTCGCCGAGAAGCTGGCGTAACCGCCGTTGCTGCTGTCGTTGGTGTAGGCGCTCTCAAGGCCGAGTTGCAGGCGGGCCGAGCTGGTGCTGGAGTTGAAACCCTGAACCTTGGAGCTATTCGAGAAGCTGAGCAGCACCGGATTGATCGGATGGCCGAGCCGCCAGACGTAGCCATAGGTGATGGCTCCCGTCGCGGCGCTGTGATCCTTGACGACCGAAAGCGGCACCAGGGCATTGGCTGGCGTCGCATTCACCTCCGCCGCAAAGGCACTGAAGGCCTCCGCCAGCTTCATGCCCGGATCAGTGGCCAGCTTACTGGTCCAGTTCCACAGCGGCCATTGCAGGGCGGAGCAGGTGAGGGTCATGGCGTCAGATCAGCGGATCCTTGAGACGCACCACCAGCCTTGAGGGGCCGAGTTGCAGCCACTCGCTGCCATCGGCCGGCTTGATGTAGCCAAGGCTCGTGAAGGTGCGGTTGTAGATCGCCAGGTCTGCCGGCAGTGCCACTGGATCCCACCACTGCACAGGCAGCAGCGGCGTGGTGAACACGATCGTCGGGGTGAGCGGCAGCCACTGGGCGGGGCGCACCAGCATCAGCGGAAACCCCGAGGAGAAGAAGTCAGCGCGGAAGGCGGTGGCGAGCTGCACCTGGGGCCGCGCCAGGTTCCAGGCCACCGTGGCGATCACGCCGGCCATGTCGGTGAGCGAGAGGTGCCATTGGCCTGAGACCACATCCTTGGCGATCAGCAGGGCCACCGCCTGGCGGTTGGAGAAGGAGTGCTGAGAGAAGGCAAAGCAGAAGAACTCCTGGCCTGCCGCCAGGCTCGACGCCACCACCGCACCAAGGGGCAGCGCTTGAGGGGACAGGGTGATGGCGGAGCTGGTGGTGCCCACACCGCCGGTGAGGCTGCCGTGACCACCCAGGGCAGCGCCTGGCAAGAAGCCCGACACCAGGGCGGCATGGGTCGTCACTGCGCCGCTGCTCAGGTTCGCCACCCACTGGCTGATGAGCTCCACCGGCTGACCGCCGCTGAGCGCCGCGAGCCTTGCTCTGATCGTCCAGCCGCAGAAGCCTGGTGCATCAACAGGGCCGGTGAGCACGCTCAGCAGCTGGCTCGGGTTCTGGCCGTTGGCGGCGGTGAGCCAGGCCAGCAGCAGGGCATGGGCCTCAGCAAACAGACCCGGCAGCGCAAAGCCCTGGTCGCCGCGGCGGCTGAGGTCGGTGATCGTCGCTGCCATCAGCCGCCCACCGAATCGTTGAGCACCAGGGCCAGCACTTCCAACGTGGCCGTGTGGGCACCTGCGGCCTCGGTGCGCAGCCGCGCCCAGAGCCTTTGCTGCAGGGGGCTTTCGCCGTTGCTGTAGCTGCTGCCCGGCGCGAGTTTGAGGGTCGGTGTTTCAGCTGAGAAGCGCAGATCCAGGAGCACTCCGGCTGAAAGCGGCGGGTCCTCCTCGATCGGCCTGGCCGCATCCGCGATCCGCGCCGCCGGGGAGTCGTAGAAGCTCACCCAGGCCGCCACCGAGCAGCTCACCTCCAGGAAGATCCCATCCACACCGAGGTCCGCAAAGCTCAGCTCCACCACCGTCGGACCGCTCAGTGGCCCACTGGTCTGCTGCTCAAAGGCCCGCCGGGGCGTGTCGATCCTCGGAACCCAACTGGGCATCAGGGGATCACCTGGATCTTGCGGATCGCCCGCACGGTCTGGGGAAAGGTTTTGCCCAGCGGTTCCCAGTTGCCATAGAACCAGTCCTGCACCTGGTGGGTGGTGGCCGAGTCCTGGGTCGAGGTGCCCATCCCGCCGGCAAAGAAGGCCTCCGCTGCTCCATCAACAAAGAGCGGGAAGGCGGTCTGAGCCGGAGACGAGAAGGTGTAGTTGGCACTGGCCGGCACCGCATAGGGGTTGGCGCCGTGGGTGGTCACGTTGCCCTCGCTGCCGTCCGGCTTGAAGCGCCGGTAGAGGATCTCCAGCTCGAACAGCGCCGGGATGTACCAATCCGAGAAGGTCGCGATGGTCAGGCCCCGCGCCCACTGGGTGGCCGGGTGGGCGGCGTCGTTGGCGGCGTTGCTGTTCGCCCAGCCATCGAACGTGCTCGATGCCCCGGTCGTTGCAGTATTGCTGGTCTTGCTGGCCCGGCTGCTCTGGCCGCTGGCCTTCGGCGAAATGATCAGGGCGTGGGTGGCCACGCCGTTCATGCTCTGGGAAATCAGCCCGCCGTAGTAGCCCCCCTCGTAGGCCGCACCGATCGCCGGCAGGCTGGCCACCGGCGTTCCCGTCGGCGCCGCGCCGAGTTTGTAGACGTCGCCGTTGCTTTGATCGAGATAGAGATCCCCCTCGATCTGGCCCGGGATCGAGGCCGGCGGCGGGCCACTGCCCACAAACCAGCCGGTGCCACGGGAGCCCTGGGCTCCAGCAGCACCAGTGGCACCGATAGTTCCCTGGATGCCCTGAGGTCCGGCAGCGCCGGTGCTGCCCGCCGGTCCGGTTGGTCCGGTCGGGCCCGCTGGGCCCACAGCGCCGGTCGGTCCAGCTGGGCCAGCCGGGCCTGAGATCGGCCCGGCGTTCACCCAGTTGCTGCCGGCTGCGTTCCAGCTGTAGAGGCTGTCGTTTTCGTCCTGGACGATGTAGGCATCCCCCTGCTGGCGGTTGCTGGTGGGCAACGCCGAGAAGGTGGCAACACTGCCCTTGAGGTTGATGCCCGTGCCGGCGGTGCCCTGGGGACCAGCAGGGCCCTGGGGTCCAGCTGCTCCCGCGCTTCCTGCGGGGCCGGTGGCACCGGCCGGTCCTTGGCTGCCGGTGGGGCCAGGGGAACCCTGGGGGCCAGCATTCCCCTGGCTGCCTGCCGGGCCTGCCGGTCCCGTGGGGCCAGTCGGTCCAGGCACCCCCTGGGGTCCACGGATCGAGCCGGTGTTCGCCCAGGCGGTCATCAGCTCAGCAGGCCGTTCTCACGAGCTATTGCCACGTGCGTTGACGGGCGGTTTATGGTCCGGGGCAACCGCGTGGACATTGCCGGGCAGTCGCCATCAAGGCGCAGCACACCCCCGTGATCGGCTTGCCGTACTGATAAGCAAGGCAGTCGAAACCCATGGATGACGCTGCAAAGCAGTGGCTGAACCCTCAACCAGGAGCGGGTGGCGAGGAGCCTTGAACCAGCAGCACGAAAGGATCGCTGGGCCCTGGATGACAACCCACATCAGATTCTTCCCTTGACCAAATACGTTCTCGCCTGGATTCCGATGCTGGTCATCGCCGTCGCCAACGGTGCTCTCCGGCAGTTGATCTTCGCGAAGGTCATGTCAGAGCTTCGCGCTCATCAGCTCTCGACCCTCATCGGCTCGATGTTCATGGGGCTTTTCATCTGGTTGATCGTGAACATCTGGCCCCCATCATCTGGCCACCAGGCCCTTCTTGTTGGGCTCATCTGGCTTGGTCTCACGGTGGCCTTCGAGTTCTTCATGGGCTTGGTGCTCCAGCATCGCCCTTTGGCGCAGGTTCTCGACCAGTACAACCTCTTCGCCGGCCGCGTCTGGGTCCTCTTCCTTCTCTGGATCACATTCGCACCGTGGCTGTTTCTCCGCTTTCGGACCGCCGGTTGACCCCGCCCGCATCGGACTTGCTCAGCTCGCCTGATGACAGATGATCAGACTACGCAACCTTGACTCCAGAGGCCTCTGTGGCGAATTCCAGGCAACTTGGCGGCCTACTTGGCCCTGCGATCGCCGTGATACTCCTCTCTGAGTTCCCGTTGATTCAGCCTCACCTTTATGACGCTCAAATTCCACCGGTCATCTATCTCTCGGGTGTCATCATGTTCGTCGCAGGCCTGGCTGTCGTGCGAGCGCACAATGTGTGGGAAAAGAACTGGACTGTGCTGATCACTCTCGCTGGTTGGTTCTTGCTTCTCCTGGGCCTCCTCCGAATGTTCGTAGCAAGTCAGTATCAGCAGGCAATCCAGCGCACGAATTCAATAACCTTCATGGTTTTGGAGGGTTGCCTGTTTCTCGTCGCTCTGACCATCACCTTCAAGGCCTACGGCCCAGACCTACCACCAACTGAGTGATTCAGCGCGGACCAACATTGCTGCCTGACCAACCCTTTTTGAAATCGTCGTTTCGTCTGATCTGAGTCGAGCCGAGAAACGGGCAGTAGGTTGAACGTCCGGGCCTGCCGCACCACAAGGTGCCGCCGATCCTCACCGAGTGGGACCCGCGATGGTGACGAGAAGGGATCTTCTTTTGGGGGGCGGAGCTGCCACAGTGGCTGTGGGCAGTGCGGCCTGGGCGAACAAGAACGGCATGGGGTCGATGGCTGACTACAAGGCCGCGGTTGCCGAGCTGCGCCGGATCCCGCCCACGGCACCGGAGACCCGCGATCTGATCCGTTACGCGACCCTGGCCCCGAACGGGCACAACACCCAGCCCTGGCTGTTTCGCCCGATCGAAAACGGTGTCGCGATCCTTCCCGATTTCAGCCGTCGCACCCCAGTGGTCGACCCCGACGATCACCATGTCTTCGTGTCGCTGGGCTGTGCCGCCGAGAACCTGTCCCTGGCGGCGGCTGCCGCGGGCCGGGCCGGTGACATCGAGCTCGATCCGGCCGGCGACGGGACGGTGCTGGTCCGTTTCGGCACCGGCACCAGCAGCGGCGGCGACCAGGCCCTGTTCGATGCGATCCCACGCCGGCAATCGACCCGGGCCGACTACGACGGATCGACCGTCGGCGCGTCAGACCTGAAACTGCTGGCAGCGGCGGCAGCGGTTCCGGGGGTCGATCTGGCGCTGATCACCGAGCGGCAGCAGATGGATCGGCTCCGCGATCTGGTCATTGCTGGCAACACCGCACAGATCGGCGATCCAGCTTTCATCGCTGAGCTGAAGCACTGGCTGCGCTTCAGCCCCAATGCCGCCCTGCGCACGGGCGACGGGCTGTTCAGCGCCGCCAGTGGCAATCCGGCCCTGCCGGAGTGGCTGGGGCCCTGGCTGTTCGAGCGGGTCTTCACCGTCAAGGCTGAGACGGAGAGATATTCCCGCCAGATCGCCTCGTCCGCAGGGATCGCGGTGTTCGTTGGGGCCGAGGCGGACCCGGCGCATTGGGTGCAGGTGGGGCGGGCCTGCCAGCGGTTTGCCCTGCAGGCGACGGCGCTCGGCCTGAAGTGCGCCTTTCTCAACCAACCGGTCGAGGTGCCGGGGCTGCGCGCCGATCTGGCGGCGTTGGTGGGGATGCCCGGGCGGCGACCGGACCTCGTCATGCGCTTTGGGCGCGGCGCGGCGCTGCCCTTTTCGGCCCGCAGGCCCCTCATGGCGGTGATGGTTTGAGCCCACGCCCCCCTCTGCGCAGCTGGATCGCAAACTCGCTGTCCAACGTCGCCGCAGAGGGGGCTTTGGACTTTGTGACGGTCTATCTGCTGCAAGCGGCGCTGCGCTGGTCAACATCCTCTGACTCGTCTTCCTCCTTGACATTTCATAGGAGTGCCATTGATGTGAGCAGGCCCTCTCAGGCCAGTACCCAGGCACTGCCACTCCAGAAGCGAATCGGCCTCAGGATCCAGGCGCTGCCGGTCCAGACCTTGGCAGTGATCGGCTGGAAGCCCCGATCGATGCCGAGGTAGGTCATCGCAGCACCAGGGCTGGCCGTCCGCACCCCGAAGAACTCCTCGGTGACGATCGTCCCAGAGGGGCCTTGGTCCCAGTTGTCCACACCACCGGCGAACAGCTGGATCGGGTCCTGGCGTCTGCGCATCGCTCAGCCCACCGCCAGCTTGAGCAGTCCCCGCACCGCGCCGGTGGTGGTGGTCGAGCAGAACATCAGCAGCGCCAGGCAGGCGTCATTGGGCACCACCGGCAGACCCAGGCCGGCCCAATCACGGATCTCGTTCTTATTGGCCACCATCGTCGTGGTGCCGGTCAAAAAGCGAGTGGCCGTCACCCCGAAGTTCCCCGCTGTTCCCGTGGTGGCACTGAGCGTGACGCTGTTCACCGCCTTGATCCCCGTCTTGCCCGCAGCGGGGAGGATCGGATAGAGACCAGAGGCGCGGCTGGTGGCCGCCAGGGCGATCACCACGTCCCCGGTGGTGTCATCGGCATAGGAGTTCGCTGAAAAACCCGGTGAGACCTGCGAAAATGGGCCAACTGCCTCAGTCGTGATGCGTGGTCAGCAGGAGCGCAGCGGCTCCCTGTTCTCCTACGTCTCGATCGAGGAGCGGATCCCGG
>Ga0247836_1007394_pt1 | contig 11649 bp, 13 predicted proteins | sample LaCruzMarch2015__4_FD_187116 | JGI IMG/M metagenome (GOLD analysis project Ga0247836, IMG submission 187116) | Freshwater microbial communities from meromictic Lake La Cruz, Castile-La Mancha, Spain - LaCruzMarch2015_14m | ecosystem: Environmental > Aquatic > Freshwater > Lake | place: Spain...
AGTTGATCGAGCACCGCTGCACTTCGAAACGCGTTAACACACCCTTGACCTGAGCGCCGCGCCCAGGTCGATGTCGGCTACCTCATGAGGATAGGGCGTCCCGTAATCAATTTCCGTTGACCGCATCTCAAGTCCAAGCGTTAGCATGGAGCGCTGTGTTACCGAGAGTGGGGAGGACAAATGACTGAGATCAGTCCCGGTTACGACCCAAAGATGGGTGACCCCGATAATCCCGGTAACCGATCAGGGTGGGACGTCGATGACTTCTTGAGTCGCCTTGAGGATGGATCGATGGAGGAGCAGGATTTAACCGATGGCGAGATGCGGCGGGTCTTCCCGAAGCGCTACCTCTAGGTCGATCGAGCGGCGCTCTCCACCCCGCACACCGCGCAACACGTAACAACTCAAGTCCGCGGCCGGTCCGCCGCATCCTCGCTCACGCGATCAGGACCCCATTTAGGCTCGCTCCGGGAACCATGCCACGCACCCATGCCGTGTCGTCGGCGTTGCTGGCGTCTAGGTAGGGGCTGGTCAGTTCGACGGGGTCGGAGGATTCCGGTTCCCAATTATTGAGTCCGTCGCTGATCTGTTCGCGTGCTAGCTTCGGCAGGTCGACTTCGAATCCGATCCACGTGTATTCGTCGCGGATTCCCGGAACGTACAGGTGTAGCCAGCCGCCGTAGATGTCGCAACGCCCACCGATCTCTCCGCCGTTGCCCCAGCTGCATAGTCCCACGCAGTTCTGCCCGCCGCCGAACAGTCGTGTCATTTGGCTGTCCTCGAGTTCTTGGCCGTCAAGGAAAATCCCGAGGCTTCTCTCGAAAGTGTCCACGAATTCAAGTTCCGGTTTAAGTTGCAGCCGGGGGAGCAGGTTGGCCGGGGTGTATCCGGTGAACTCCTGCCCAGGTTCGCACGCGATAGGTGTCGTCCCCACGCCGTGTTCCTCCAAGAACTTCTCCACCTTCAATCCGGCGTTGATGTTGTCTCCGGCGAGGTTGCTGGCGGCGTCATCCGCGTCGATCCAGGCGATGCGGCCGGGGTAACGGCCCAGCAGCTTCTCGCTGATATCGATTAGTGGCTCCCAGTGTTCGAACCCAGACCGCTCCCGATAGATCTCAACTCCGCTGCACGTCAGCACCAGCCATTCGGGATTCATCCAATTGCTGCCTTCGGTCCGGAACGTGAACTCGAGGGCCTCGCCGTCAATGTCAGGCAGCCGATCCCGCCCTTCTCGACCCTTGACGTGTTCAGCGGCGCGGGCGTCCATCTCATCGAGTGCTGCCACCATCACGAGCGCCTCGGCGTTGCCCTTCTTCGCTGCCGCGCGGATCTCGGCGGGGAGGGGGTGACTGATGAGGCCGAACTTGTGGTCGCACGCCGGGCAGTGCAGTTCAAACAGCTCTCCGAAGTATTCGTGCCCCAGGTCGTCACCAACTCCCTGCCACTTACAGTTCGGGCACGTCCACGCCTGGTTCTGCCAGTCGTCGAAGTATTTAGGAAAGTCCAACTTCTTCACTTTTCACCAACTTCCACGTACTCACGAATCGTCGCAACGGCCAGCCCGAGCGGGACAGTGAGCGTGTCCGGCACGTTCTTCGCCTCCCCGATGCGCAGGCACTGTTCGTAGTACTTCAGCACCTCGGCGGGTGTCCCATTGAACTTCTCCAGTACCTCATACCCACTGCGTTCTAGGTCGGTGACGATCGCACGCGCGTTGTGGACCTTGTCCGCAATCGACACGAGTACCGCGCGCGGATCAGTCTTCGGCGCCTCAAGGTGGTCCAGATACTTCTGCTTGCGCACCCAGTAGGCGACGCTCCTCTTCCATTCCTCGTCGGTGGAGTCGCTACACGCGAGCACGATCTTCGCGACCTTCTTCCCGAATCGTGCACGCACGTCGGCTAGGCGGGGGAGTCCGCCGGCATCCTCGACGGCGTCATGGAGGAGGCCGGCGATCGCCTCGTCCTCGTTGCCGCCAGCTTCGATCACCAGGCTCGAGACGCCCAGTAGGTGGCTCAGGTAGGAGATGCCAACGCCGTTTTCATCGGCTGTTCCTTTGCGGGTGTCCGTCGCATGGATGATCGACGCGTAGGCGACCGCCTGTGCGTAGCGGTCGGTCAGGACGACGTGCGGGTTCTTGTCGGGCTTCGAAGTGCTGCTCATTGGTTATTGTCCCCCTTAGTGGCGAAGATCGTCCAGATCAGTTGGGCGGCTTGGTCGATCGCAGTGTCATCTTCCCAGTCGATGCCGCTTACATCGAAAAATTTCTGCCCGTTCGGCTCAGGTGTACTCACGTTGTCTCCTTTGCTCTCTTCCCGGAGGTTCACCCGCCGGGCGGCTCTTCCTCCGGGGCCACCGTCGCGAGTGAGGCGGTTGGCATGCGGTCAGCCGGAGGGCTTGCGACCGCTCTTCTTGAGCACATTTAGTGTGACACACAGGTCTGACATCGCGTGGCGACCTAACCCAGGGGCGGTCAGCGCGGGATTCTTTTGAAGTTCTCTATAGGAAAGGAGTCAACCGCTCAGGGGCGCTGATTTGAGCATTTGTGTGAGGATCGAACACGGTGACACCTCTCGGTCCCGGCTGCGCCAATCGCAGCCACTGACCTATCAACGGTCAGACCCCGCCGGTACCTCGCAAGTTGATCGAGCACCGCTGCACTTCGAAACGCGCTAACACATCCTTAACCTGAGCGCCGCGCCCAGGTCGATGTCGGCTACCTCTAGGTCGATCGAGCGGCGCGTTTGAGTGACAGCAAGGCTCCATGAGTTGACTTAGCGGTGTGGGGAAGCACAGAAGTAGGCAAGGTTTGGCCAATCGACCTGCCCCCGTGAGTGAGCCGCTTTCAGGGGGTGATATCAAACGGGCACACAAACCGGGGGTGGCGCCAGTAGGCACTGTTGCATTAAGGCGGCACATGCCCCTTCGGTTTTCTTACGCGTCAGATTTTCAGGGTGAAATAGACTGATTTGCCGCATATGTCAGCAGCAGAAATCTCACGAAAGTCACCCGTGGTGCCCAGTTTGCGCTCAATGCAACAGTGCCGCCTGGAGACATGGCAGCAATTGGCCAAGCCTGCGCGCCGGTATTTACTTTAGGATTTGAACACAGGGGGCGATGGCTGCGAACTCGCACTGCGACCAATGTGGCAAGAAGCCAACGGGCATGAGGCCTCGACACCAAAGGTCATCTCGGCCGCTAGCCGCTCCCCACAGCGCTGGCAGCCTGACGGACGTCCTTGAGAACTCGGCATCGGTGTTGGGCTACTAGAAATTGTGAGCGAATGGTTCGCGTTCGAGCCAGGCGACGACACTGTCGATCAGTCGACCTTGGCCCTCGGGGAGTGTCAAATCCATCAAGTTGAGCGGGAGTGCGGTTAATTCTATGTCGCTGCCGCCCAGCGCCGATTGAACGCGCCAAACCGTCGGCTCTCGGTCGTAGGCGACCGGATAGGTGAGTGAAACGCGATGGCAGCCGAGTACGTGGCCTGCCGTTAGAACCTGATAGCTATCCGAGGCCTTCGGCCGAGAGCCAACCCGCTTGTACTTCGAGTCAGTTACGGCGACCGGCGTTCCCTGAGCGTTTCTAAACACCACGTCTGGAGTCGTCTCCAACTTGGATCCCTCACCCGCGATCACTTCGCCGAACTTGATCGCGCCCTTGTTCACTCGAGAACTACATCTACTGGCCGCGCGCTGGCACAGCCAGTAGATGTAGTTCTCGTAGATTACGTCTGAGTTCCAGAGGAACCCAGAGAGGGCGTGGTCGCCGTTCGCATGGTGGACCCCGGCGCCTTCCAGAAGCAGCAGGCCGACGACCCTCGCAGCTTCCAGTCCCTGATGCTGGATACCGAGTGAGATCCGCTGCGCGTCGAGTAGATGGGGTGGTTTTCGCCCAACGTGGGCCAGTCCGGCCGATACCTCGCGCACCGCCCGAGCACGACCAGGGGCCTTGACAGTGGCCGCTAGACATTCAGCCGTCCATCGCAGAAGTCGGGCCAGCTGGGTGTCGTCGGTAAGTAGATCAGAAACATACGGAAGCTCCCACGGGCGCGCCATCCACTGCCCAAATCGCGAGGGGTCAAGGCTTCCACGTAGCATTGACCCTGAAGCCTGCTCGGTGAGATAAGTGCGCGGGAGACCGCGGACAGCGCCCTTGCCGTATGACGCGAGGAATATCTCTGCCAGCAGGTCAGGCATAGACAGTGAGTCGATCTCGTGGGCGGTGGTCAAGGCGTCATCAACGTAGCCACCCTCGACGACCGTAAGGATCCGCCAAAGCACCGACTGCCAACCACGGTCGATGGCACTCAGAAACTTGGGGGCGATCTCGATGTCAGTGTTGCCGACGCGGATTACGCCGGTAACCGCTTCGGCCCGTAACTTCACGAATCCGTTACCGATGTCCTCTACTCGGATCGGGTCCCCCGAGAGTCCCAGTGCCTTACTCCATCGCTTGTTCGCCTCTGCGAGTGCATGCAGATCGAGCCCAACTGCCTCGCAGACCACCGGAGGACCGTACTCCTGGAGGGGAATGCGTGGCGAGGCGATTACCGCGTCAGCCACCTGAATGACCTCTTGATGACGTCGATGTCGAGTTCACTCGCTCGAACCGGAGTGAGGGTGCGTGCCTCGACGGTGCCGCCCATGGCGGCCCGCAGCGTCCAGGCGTAGCCGCCCACCGGGGGCGCGGTGTCGACGTGTAGGAGCTCCATCAGCTGCTCCGGACGACCGGAGTATCGGTCCTCGAGTTGTGGATAGAGGACTCCATCCCATATCTTGGCCAGACCGCGCCAAGCGTCCCTCTCCTCGATGGGCTGCGCGCTCCCGTCGGGTGCCGTCGTGTGAGTCACGACTGGGGTTAGGAGGCCGTGGCCCAACTCAAACTCGGGGCCCAAGTCAGAGGCGATCGCGATGTTCAGACGATCAAGGAGGAGATATCCGGTCTCGAACGGGGTTAGGGTCTCCCAGTTGTCCTCCGACGGGGTCGGAATAGCGAGCTTGTCAAGGCCCCAGTGCTCCGCTAACACGTTTAAGTCGGGGCGCATCTCGATTCGGTCGAATCGGCGCGCGAGCGCGCTATCGATAGGCACCGCTGCCCGGTCGACGCTATTCATCGTCGAGACTACGTAAACGTGCTTGGGGAATGTGAAGCCCTCAGGGATCGTCGTGGCCTTGCCTCCGGGCCGGCGGATCTCTTCGCTCTGGCCGTCCTTGTAGGTCAGCTGTCGGAGCGGCAGCGGGATGGAGACACCCCCACCTTCGCGGTAGTCGAAGTCCAAGAACGTCATGAACTCGCCAAAGATCCGGGCTGCGTTGCCGCGGTTGACCTCGTCGATGAATATCACGACCGACTTGTATTCAGACTCGGGGTCCGCGAGCTCAAGCGCGGCATCCAGGAAGACCCCGGCCCAAGGCTGGAGTCGGGTGCCGGCGGCGGTGATCTCCGGCCGCAGCCCGAGGACGAAGTCCTCGTATCCGTAGGACTGGTGGAATGTCGTCCACACGACCTTGATGGGCTGAGGGATAGTGATCTCCTGCTCCGGCCTGCTGAACGGGGTCTCCTTGTCGTCGGGGTCCAACAGGATGCCGAGGTGACTCTCTGGAGGGGTATTCAGGGCTTGGAACAGTTCGCCGATGAGTCTGGTCTTCCCCGTGGCCGGCGGACCGTACAACAGCGCGTTCCGACCCGCACCCCAAGACGACAGGATGTCGTCAATCTTGTTAGGCATGCTGCACCTTAGTCCCCATCGATCACGCCGCCCACAACTCTGCCTTGTGTGTACAAATCCCACATAGGATCGGTGGGCCTCATACCTGCGGGCCGGGGCCCCTTGGTGAATCCGGCGTAGTAGTCCCCTTCGGCTGACTTGGCGATGTAGACGCGCAGCCCCCCATCAGGGAAGTACGGCAGTCCTTCCTCTTTATTGCGTACGTCGTCGGGCGCGCTCGGGAACCCCCGGGCCGCTGTCCAAGCTGGGTGCCGCTGGGAGTTCGGCTGCTGTCGGTTTTGACGCGCGATGCGCATCCGACTGCCCTTCTTCCGCTGAAACTCGATCGGACCGGATGCTCCGGGGTGGCCGACGACACCGGCCTCGATCGTTATGACCGGAAGCGAGTCCACGTTGGCCCCTGTCACGTCGAGGAAGTCCAAGGTGGCAGGCACCATCGAACTGGGGATCTCGATGTACAAAGATCCGCCTCCCCCCTCGATCTGGTGGTATCGCTCAATGTTGTAGAACTCGCCGGGCTGTACGTTGCGCCACCAGATGCGGTCGATAGTCAGTTTCTGTGTCATGGTCAGAATGCCTCTACGTGGTAGAGCCGCTCCAGTACTGAGCCATCCTTCACGCGTCCATTGCTGCGGTAGCGAGCATGTGGTTGTTCGTGCAGTGTGACCTTCCCAAAGTCGCTGAGGATCGACATCAGTTCATCTTCGTGGACTTGACCGTCTTCGCTGTAGGAGATAAACACATGCGAGACATCCAGCTGTTTGAGGGTTTCGCGGAATGCCTGGCCGGCGCTTCGTCGGTAGCAGAAGTCAGATGCTTGATCTGTCCACGGGCGGAGCCCTCCGTCGCCGACCGCGAGCGGCTCGTCTTCGCGTGCAAGGGTCTCCAGGACGTGGTAGTTCCCGGCATACTGCCGCTTGGTATAGGGCGGATCGAGATAGACGGCGTCCGTGTTAAAGGTCGATGCGAGGTCCTCGACCGGGCCTTGGATCACGGTGTGATTGCCCGGCGTTCGCTCAAATTCGAGCGGCTCGAACGAGAGCGGTCGCAGCGCCGGCCCTGCAATCACGCGGCGGAAGTATCCGTAGGTGCCGCTGATACTGGCGACCTTGTTCGTGGCGAGGATCAGGTGATGAAGCAGCACGCTGTGTTCAACCTCAGTGAGCGCGCCAACCGAGGCGAGCTCACTGATGCCCCCACGGATGCCGTCGATGTGTGCAGCATTGGTGGCCGAAAAATAGAGCCGTGGAGCACGTCCGTTGTCGGGCCTGCCAGCCTCTCCGAACTCTCGGAAGAAGTAGCCCTCCAGGCGTGGCGCCGAGCTCAGCCACTCCAGAGCCTGATCGTACCCGCCTAGTGCTCTGAAAGACGGGCGGCGCTCTGCAAGTAGGCGAGCACGCGCATGGACCACGGGAAAGGTCAACGCGTCGGCAGCCACAACGGAGTAGCCCCGTCGAGCGAGTGCCATAGACACTGAGGCTGTGCCACACATTGGGTCTGCGATCGATGAGCCCGCTGGCAGGACCCGTGCGATCTCGCCGACAATCCAATCGGTGAGGCGAGTCTTGTTACCGAGGTACCGATACGACACGGCTACCTCTCAACTGCTGCCCGAACATTGGCGTCATAGCATCTTGTTCCGAATAACCACGCGATCATACATTCGACGGTAGGTGCCGTCCCCGTTCGGAAGATAGAAGCGCGGCCCGCCCTGTTGGTACGTCCCTTTTTTCGCAAGGCCCGACATCGGTTGACCGAGAGTCTTACTCGAACCGAGAATCTCAAATTGCCCGGGGTTGTACTTGTCGAGAAACGTGATCGGCACACCCATCGGGTCGGCGTAGTCGAATGGGATATTCATGGTCTTACTCACGTCGATGGCGTCGAAGTTTACGTACTTTGGGTAGTCGTCCGGGCGGTACCTCATATTGAGGTCCAAGTCTGCATGACGGCCTGAGTAGTCGAGATTGGTAAACCAGCGGACGCCCTTCACGCGAACGAACTTATTGCCGTCGGCGTCCACCCGCGATCCCGCGGCCGTGATCGGGTAGTCGTCCGGCACCCGGAACTCACGGTCACCACTCCGAATGCTCGGGCCGTACCACATCTTGTTGTTCTGGAAGAGCGGGAAGATCTCCTTGTACGTCAAGGCGTTCATGTTCCCGATAATGAGGAACTGCTTGTCATAATCCACCAGTTGGCCGACGTACTCGCGGAACAGCGAAAACGGCGGGTTGGTGACCACGATGTCCGCCTGCTGGAGGAGTTCGATGCTCTCCGCGCTCCGGAAGTCCCCGTCGCCAGCAAGCGGCTGGATACCGATCTCCCTGGCATCGGGCACGCGGTTCCCGCTCTTGTCGCCGAGGTATTCCAAGAAGACTGCCTGATCGGAATCGCCCTCCCCGAACTGGCTCGCGTCCTGGCTCCTGTAGCAAGTCGTGATGAGTTTCTTAAGTCCGAGCTGCTCGAAGTTGGTGGAGAAGTAGCGGAAGAAGTTGCTGGCTCGCGGGTCATCACAATTGCAGTAGACAACCTTGCCCTCGAAGTGAGTGGAGTAGTGCCTCAACTCCAGTTCGATGTCGCGCAGCGACGTGTAGAACTCGTCCTTCTTGGCTCGTCTTGCCTCTTGGAAGTCGAGGTTCCGGGTGGTCGTCGTCATATTTCTCTTTCTTTCCAGTTACCCGGTACTTGCCCAGCCAATATCACCTCACCCAAAGCTAGCAGAGAGGTCCGACAGACAGGTATGTCCCGCGCCAAGAAGGTGGCAAGTCTTCAGCACCGGCTAACGAGTTCCTGCGGGCGACGTCGACAGCCAAGCATGAGATCGCCAACCGCAACTGGCGCTGAATGGGAATCCCGTGAGGCGCTTGTCCCGCAGGCCTTGCGGCTGGCATTGATCTCCGAGCGTAACTGCTCAATGTACTGAAGAGTTCGGGACACTCTTGCTAACCCCGTACCCGGCTACCCCGCCGCCTCCACCACGATTAGCAGATCCGTCGCCCGACTCATCCCGGCGTACAGCAGGCTCTCTGGGCTCACTCCATCGTGGAATCCGTTCACTGCCAGCACGACGACTGGTCGCTCAAGACCTTTGAATGCGCCGACGGTGGAGTAGAAGACATCGGGGTTTGCCCAGAAGTCGCGCCAGTAGGCCTCCTTGTCACCTTCTTGCTCGCGCTGCACGTTGTGACGGCTCTTGGTGGTCAACAAGGCGATGTGTTCAGGCATCCAACCGCGCTCATCCATGAGTTCCATCACGATTGAATCCGCAGTTTCCATCACTTCATCTGCAGCGCACCGCACGTACTCTACGGAGGGCCCGTACTCGCCTCTGGCGATGGGTTTGGCTTGAATGAGTGGACGGAAGGCGTCGACGATGTGGCGTGTGTTGCGCAGGTTCTCGTCCAGCACGAATGGCACGAGTTCGACGTCAGGTCGTCCGAGGCGACCAGTGAATATGGCTTGTTCGTCGTCGCGGAACACCGCGAGCTTGTAGTCCGCAGTCCGAGCTGAAGCCAGTAGCACGGACCACCAGGAGTCGGTGAAGTCTTGGGCTTCATCGACCACGAAGGCCGTGAACCGTTCGTTCTCGGACAGTTGCTTGGCAGCGGCTGCCATCTGCACTGGCAACTCGTCACGCCAGTACATATCTCCTTGATCTTCAAGTATTGGCACACCCCATCGGGTGGCAAGTGAATGGAACGTTCCCAAAAAGCTCGGCCGTTCATCGAATGGCAGTTGCATGAATTCGTGCTTCATGATTTCGGTGACGCCCTGGATGTACGTCAGCAAGCACACGCTCTCCCGCGCCAGTGCCCAGCGTCGTGCAAGTTCAGTTGCCAGCCAGCTCTTGCCGGGTCCTGCTGATCCAACGAATTCAAGCCGAGGGATGTTGCGGGCGGCATCTAGGATGAACGCCCGCGAGGCGGTGACCTCTTCGACTTGCTGGTGCCATGCGAGTGCTCGTGCAGGGATCTGGGCAGGGTCGTTTCCGGCCGCAAGTAAATGCTCAACTGCGGCATCGACCCAGCCGCGGGCCGGCAGCGCGGTGAGATAGGCCGGCCTCACGGTCAATTTTCCCGCGGAATGGATATTCGATGTTAGGAAACCGACTTCCCCATTACATAACCGACGACGCCATGTTCGCTAACGCAGCCCAACTCCGGACACCTGCCACGTAGCAAGACCGGTGGTAGGCTGGCGAAATAGCCAGCGTGGGGAGACTGGTCGTGCGGGTGATCTTGTTCTATGAACCGTTCGCGGTATTCGCTGATCTTGTGCGAACTTTTCAGACACCGGTTCAACTAGGTAGGCGCGCTTCATGAATGATTTTCCCAATGAGGCGTATGTGAGTGCTGGCGATTTCGTGGCCGGCGAACCGCACCCGTCGTCTCTAGGCGAAAGGATCCTGTTCACCCTTCAGCAGGAGTTTGGATATTTTTATGACTTCCATTTCAACGTCGCAATCGGATGCGACCGTGGTTTTGACGGGGATTCCGGGCACGATCTTGGCATCGCTTGGATAACGCCAGATCTCGCTCATCACGAAGCCAAGTTCGCCGTCGAGATCGACGGAATCCAGCATCTACTCCCAGGCACTAAAGCCGAAGACGAGGAGCGCGACACCCTCCTCGCGCAGGAGGGATGGAAAGTGCTGCGTATCCCGCACTACGAGGTTTGTAACCGGACAAGCATTGGAGATGTGTTGTACCGCATCCAATCTGGCGTCATGCGTGCCATCATGGATCAAGATCTGAAAATGGGTACACCTCTTGACAGATTGATGTCCTACCCAATTGGGGTCGAATGCGCGCGGTGCGGCTTCTCCCGACCTGGTCATAGGGTCGGGGAGGGAGCCCTGTGTATCGATTGCTTGGCCGGAATCAGTGATGGGCCGTACCGGCCTCCAGCATTTAAGTGCGGCGGCTGTCCTCGGGAGATGAATAGCCCAAGCGACTTGGAAGCTTGGTACAAATATGAAGGGGTGCCAGCGAGCTTCGAATGCCCCAGCCACCTCGATTCCGATTGGTTAGATTAGTAAACTAGCGCGACCCTCGAGGGTGATTTGCCCATGGGAATGTCGTCCAGCAGGTCGACAACGCGGGAGAGCAACGCCGCGGTTGGGATGGTGAAGCGGGCGTCCTTCATGTGCGGGGAGTAGGTCGACCCGTCCCCTCCGAGCTCACGGATGTGGGGTGATGTGACCCCTGTACTGGTCGTGCACAAACTCCCCGCGGAATCGATATTCGATGTTTGGACACGTCGAGTTGTGGGTAAAAAGGTGTTGCGGGTCGCTTTCCCCCCGGAAGTGACCCGCCCTTATGTTCGGGCCGGGCGCCAATTCGACGCGGGGCAGAACTTGCGCCTTATTGTTGACTCGACCCGGAGTCGGGTGGCCATTCGTGAGCAACAATCCTGTGGAACTCCTGGTCCTCCAAGGAGGTCAAATCAGTTTCCCCCCTTGGGCTGTGCGTAGTCGTTTGAGAACGACGCGATGCGCGAACGATCGCCTTTACGATCCCCACGGTCAGTGCGGTAACTCCGACGATCACGCCAACTGGGATTAGCAGAGCTAGTAGAGCAATAAAAGCGACCACGATGACACCTCCACCTGATTCATGCAGGCAGGGTAGGCCGATGGTCTGACATTTAGCCCGCAGGTGGCGCCTTATACGAACGCGATACGGCCCAGGAGCGCCATTTATTGCGGGCCGGGGCGCTCCAAGTCACCGACACCATGGAAGCCTCTGGGGTGATGGTTACGACACTGCCGGCCGCGCTGCAGGCCGCACTTGGCGTGCACATAACCGTCACATCAGCGCGCCCGCCATTGGGACTATCTCATTAACGGTGTTTCGGGCGTTTTCATTTAGTAGTTCTCCGCGGCCGGGAATCGGTGCGCGAAGGTGATTGCGAAT
>Ga0247836_1007401_pt1 | contig 11642 bp, 9 predicted proteins | sample LaCruzMarch2015__4_FD_187116 | JGI IMG/M metagenome (GOLD analysis project Ga0247836, IMG submission 187116) | Freshwater microbial communities from meromictic Lake La Cruz, Castile-La Mancha, Spain - LaCruzMarch2015_14m | ecosystem: Environmental > Aquatic > Freshwater > Lake | place: Spain...
CCTCCTTGTGGCGGCAAGTTTGTAACGTGTCCGTGAGTTGACGATGCCTGTGCTCTGATCCCCCGGCTTACGCCGAGGGCTTGTACGGGAGCGGGGCATACAAGCCCTGAGCGTGAGCGACGGGATTCCCTGCTACGCCCCGGCGTTCAACGGACGGCCACCGTTCGGGAAACGCAGGAGGAGCATCTGTGATCGGGAGAATAACTCAACGAGACATCTGCTCTGATTCCACACGCTCGAGCACGACCGCCAGGTGCCCATCGTTATCAGCCAGTTCGCCGGGTGGTTCGTTGAGTTTGCAGTAGGCCACGCCGTCGGTCAGGGCGGTAAACAATCCACGATCCCCTTCCGCCAGCACCACGAAGCGGGCACGGCCGCCGTCGTTCGGATTGTCCATCCACTGCGCCACGAGGAGCCTGCCGAGTGGCCGGCCCCGATACCACCGCAATGAGATGCCCGCGGCCTCACTCTCCAGCCGCACGGAACCCGCGGGCGGTTCCCCCGGGAGCGTTCCGATCGTGCACCGGCCCGTCGCCTTGACCGCATACCGAGCGGCCTTTGTGAGCGACCATCCGGAGTTCTGCCAGCCGCGGCGGCTATCGACCTCGATCGTTTGTGGCGCATCGAGCGGCGTGCCGGGAGACCAGTCGACGAGCGAGCGTGTGAAGTCGTAGCCGTAATCGATCTCGTCGGTGAACGCATCGAAATCCCGCTCCGCCCGCGCGGCATCCCAGCTGGCAGCCTGCGTGAGTCGTGTGGTGAAGGCAGCATCGAGTGGGCCACGCTCCGCCTCGGCGAAGGCCCGCGCGTAGGTTGGATGCAGCGAGAGCATTGCCACGGCCGCCCAGCTGGCGGCGTAGGCGGAGAGATCGCGGTGATTCACACCCGGCGTCGCGAAGACCTCGTCGAGGCCCGGGCACTCGCCGGCGGCCCGCAAGGCCCGGAGCTTCTCGATGCGGCCGAGTTGTTCCACATCCTCGGACCGCAGTGGAAAGGGCGTCGGCACGAAACGACCGGTGGTGTCGCTGTCGACCTCCAGTCGATGCGTGGCGAGAAACTCGGCGATGCCCTCCGTGTACCACGGCGGCGTGTCGAGCGAGCGGAGCGTGAGCGTGAAGGCATGCACGCCCTCGTGGAGCAGCAGGTGACGGCGGTACGCCAGACTCGACTGGTCGGCCAGCCAGAAGCGGCCGCGGGCACAAAAACCGTTTGCGAAGTCGGGGATTGCAGCGGGCAGCAGTCCCGCAGTACGAAACCGCTCGCGATCCACGACGAGGCATCCGAGGGCCCGCCACTGGCGGTGCTGCTTCATATCGAGACCGAAATGACGGCACCAAGTATCCCATGCCTCGTCGAAGATACGGGGGAGATCCTCGACGCCGTCGCCGGCACGGGCCGGTCGATCAGTGATGAGCACGACGTGGTCGCCCTCCAGCACCCGGAGCTTTGCCCGCCGCGCGGACGCCATCAGTGCATCGACCGAAACACCGTCGCTCGCAGGGGCGACCGCGTCAGCCTCGCTGGCGACGCATTCCGCCGCGGCCAGGCTGGCAGCAAGCAGCAACACGAGGATCGGTGATCGGTGGAGCATACGGGGGTGAGTGTAGGCGGATCACGGACTCGATTTCCAATCCGCAGCCTGACCGCATCTGCGGGCCGAGAGGTTGGTGGGCGAGGTTCATGCCACCGGACACCCGGGGTTGTGTTTACGCACGGAATCCCGGGCTGACGCCGGGGGCTTGCATGGGGTGGGTGTTCGCCAAGCCTCCCAGTCTGCCGCGTTCCCCCAGCCGGCGACGGCGCGGCAATCCTTGCCGTGAACAGCCCGTCGATTCCACCGGTATCCCCGTAAAACCCGATTCCTCTTTCGGCAACCGCGCTGCGGCTGAGGAGCGGGAAAAGTCCTCTCGGGGCATTGTGGCCGCTGGCTTTATAGTCGGGAGATCGCCAGGAGGGCGAACAACTTGCGGCAAGGACGCCGAAACGTCTGGGGTGTGCTGTTTGTCCGTCTCGCTGCAGTGGTCATCCTCTGCGCAGCGGCCCGCGCCGGCTCTGCGCAACCACCGCCGGCCGCCCCCGCTGGAGCGGCCACGGCGAGCCCCTGGGCCACGGGCGGTGTTTCCGGCATGGCGGTCAGTGGATCAACCGGGTCGGGCCCGTTTCCCTACTGGCAGGCGCCGGCACTTCCAACAGCGGTGATTCAGGGGGCCGCCATTCCGGCGGGCTGGACTCCACAGGCCGTTCCGTATCAGGGCATGGGGCCAGACGGTCGCCCGATCACGATGTATTACTCCCCCACGTATGTCTTCACCTATCCAATCGGGCCGCCGGTGCTGGCAGCGGCAACGGCGCCCGTCCCGTCGCAGGTGAACCGGCGGCAGGCGATGCCCGCGACGCCGCAGCCGGTCACGATGCAGGGCTGGAACTACCAGACACAGGGCGCTCCGGCGGCGACCTACACGCTGCCGCCCGCCACGGTGGCCCGCTACCAGCCCGTGCCCTATCAGTATCCTCCGGGGTCGAGGGCCCTCAGCGGCACGCCGATCGTGCCGCCGCAGGGGACGCTGCCAGCCACGTCGTTTGCCTCGGCGCCGCCGACCTATCAGCCACAACCGGCTCCGCCGGCGTTGGCACCGCCGCCCGCCTCATGGGGACCGGGCCAGCAGGCTGCCGCACCGCCCGAGCAGTGGGCCGCGTCGGCGGAACCGCCTCCCGGCATGGTGCCGCAGTCCGCGGCACCGAGCTTGCAGAATACTGACAGCCAGGCATTTGCGGCTGTCGCGCCGCCCATGGCGGTGGGGTCGGCTGCTGCCATCGCTGCGGCCACGCAGCCCGCTGCCGCCGCGCCGCCCGCGTCGTCGTTCACAATGCCGATCTCGCCGTCATCGACCCCTGCGCAGCCGGTGAGTGTCTCGCCACCGCAGACGCCTGCCAGCCGTTCCGCCGGACCGCACCTGTGGCGCGTGGTGGGCGTGCACGACGGAGACACGGTGACCTGCCTCGACGAGTCGAACCAGCAGCAGAAGGTCCGGCTGGCGGAGATCGACAGCCCAGAGATCGGCCAGGATTATGGCAAGGTGTCTCGCGAGGCGCTGGCGGAGATGGTGTTTGGGAAGACGGTCGAAGTGACGGAAGATGGCAAGGACCAATACGGTCGCTGGATCGGCCACATCTCCGCGAACGGCGTCGACGTCAATCGGCAGATGATCGCCACGGGGAATGCCTGGCATTACGAAGATTATTCCCGCGATGCGTCCTTGGCGGCGCTCCAGTCGCAGGCGCAGGCACAACGGCTTGGCCTCTGGGCCCAGCCCGCCCCTCTCGCCCCCTGGGACTATCGCAAGAGCGGCCGGTAGGCGTCACGAAGCCGTGATCCGGCATGCCTGACGCGCTGCCCCTGTGGCGGGATCGATGGTGAAATACGGGGCATTCTCATCAAAAAAGATCTACCTGCGTTCGCCCAGGCTTTGCTAACCTCCCGCGTCCTGCTGGAACCCGCCCCCGCATCGGACCAGCCGCCGCGTCGGGGCTCGCCACCGCATTGGAACAGTGCTTTGAAGACGGCATCCCCATGGCTCACGACCGCCGCCAGCGCATGCGGACTTTGTGTCAGCCAGATCAGCCTGCGCTTTCTGCCGGCTTTGTCCCCCGATGAGCCTGCCTCCGAGAGTTGGCTGGCGAAGCTGCTCTGGGCTCTGACGGCGGTGGCCGCGGCCCATCTGGTCAATCGGGTGATCGGGCTCCTGTTCTGGGACAGACTCGTGGCCAAGGCGTTGGGTGGCACCGTGCCCGCGATCCTGAAGTCTATGGTCAGCGTGGTGGTCTACCTGATCGCCATGTCGCTGGTCGTGGGCGGGGTCTATGGATACGACGTGGCCGCATTTCTGACCGCCCTCGGTGCCGGTGGCGTGGTGCTTGGCTTGGCGGTGCGGGGGATTTTCTCCGACCTCTTCACCGGACTGGCGGTGAATCTCGATGGGAACGTCGCGATCGGCGACTGGGTCCAACTGATGCCCCGGGGATCGCAGGCCCGTGTGCTGCTGGGCCAGGTCCGTGAGATCGGTTGGCGATCGACGCAGCTGGAGACGGAGGAGGGCAATTTACTGATCATTCCCAACACGCTGTTGGCCGAGGATCTGGTCACCAACTTTTCCCGACCCTCGGGAGCGGCCCGCTGTGAGTGCCGGATCGATCTCGATGCTTCTGTGCCATGCGAACGCGTCAAACGCATTCTGCTGGGCGCAGCGCGGTCGCTGGCGGGAACGCCTGGCTTCGTCACCGATCGGGAACCGGCAGTTCTGACCAACAGCACCTCGGAGCGGGGCATTGAATACCTCATCCGCTTTTGGATCCAGCCATGGAGCCCGCTCTCCCCCACGTCGGCCCGGGATGCGGTGTTGTCCCGGGCGCTCCACCATCTCGCCATAGCCGGATTGGCCCCTGCGATTGCAAAGACGGAAATCTTCTACGACCGAATTCCCGAACATCGCGGCTCCGACGCCACGCTTGAAAACCGTGAAGCACTGTTGGAGAGCATCGAGCTTTTTGCCGGGCTTGAGGCAGAGGATCGTCGGCCATTGGCTGCCGCACTGAGGCGGAAGCTGCTGTCTCCACAGGAAAGCGTGGTCGAGCAGGGCGACACGGGAGACTCGCTCTATATTCTCGCCGAGGGGGCCCTCGATGTGCTGGTGACGGCAGGTCAACCGCCGGCCGCCGTGCGGGTGGCAACGCTGGGAGCCGGTGATTTCTTTGGTGAGATGTCCCTGCTCACCGGCGAGCCCCGCCGGGCGACGGTGCGGTCCGCCACGGCCGCAGTGATCTTTGAGCTTTCCCGCGACACAGTGGCCCGGCTCATCGAGTATCGGCCCGACATCGGCGAGACGCTCTCTCGGGCGGTCGCTGAGCGGACCATCGGTCTGGACGACGCCCATCGTGTTTCTGGGGCGGCCGCCAAGGAGGCTGCTGTCGAAACGCTCAGCGCCCAGGTGAGCCGTCTGATGAGCGACCTGTTCCAGCCACGGAAGCAGCCCGTAGTATCGAGGATCGCTTCCTGATCGGTCAGCCTCAAGAGCATCCTCCCGAGTGAGAAGATGAGAAGATGAGACGATGTCGAGAATGTGCACTGATGCCGAGTCGCCCGGTCTGACCCACATCATTCTCTGCGCCGTCGGCAGTTCGGGAGACGTGCATCCATTCGTCGGCCTCGGGCGGGCGTTGCGGCAGCGTGGCTACCGGGTGACCCTCATCACCGCCGGCTACTTTCGCAATCTCGTCGAACAGGCGGGGCTCGAGTTTGTCGATCCGCTCCCGCAGGTTGACTTCCGGGAAATGATCCGTAATCCGCTGATCTGGCATCCACTGCAAGGCCCCAGAACGATCATCGACCTCGCAGTGCGGCCGCTGCTCGAACCGATCTACCGCAGCATCCTCGACCACCAGACGCCCGGGCAGACACTCGTCTGCGGATCGAGCCTCGCCCTTGGGGCCCGTGTTGTCCAGGAAACGACCGATATTCCGCTGGTCAGCGTGCACCTCGCACCGGCGCTCTTTCGCAGCGATTTCGAGGGGCCGCGGGTGCCGGGCCTCAGCGTGCACCGGGGGCCTGCCTGGCTCCGCCGGCTCCAGTGGTGGCTCGTCGACACGCTCGTCGCCGACCGCATGATCTGCCCTTGGCTGAATGCATTCCGGGCGGGCTTCGGCCTGCCGCCGGCGAGCCGGGTTACCCGCGGCTGGATGCATTCGCCCCTGCGCCTGGTGGCGATGTTTCCGGAGTGGTTCGCGCCGCTTCAGCCCGACTGGCCTCCGCAGACACGGCTCACCGGGTTTCCGCTCTACAGCGAGGAGGGCGTGATCGAGCCCACGCCGGCCGTGATCCGATTCATCGAGGAGGGGTCGCCGCCGCTGGTGTTCACGCCCGGCTCGGCCAACGTGTTTGGCCGCAACTTCTTCGCGGCTGCGGTCGACGCCTGCAGCCGGCTCGGCCAACGCGGTCTCTTGCTGACGCGGTTTCCCGATCAGGTGCCGGAGTCGTTGCCTGCCGGTGTGAGGCATGTCGACTTCGTACCGTTCCGCTGGCTGCTGCAGCGATCAGCGCTGCTCGTGCATCACGGCGGCATCGGGTCGATGTCGCAGGCGCTCGCGGCGGGCGTGCCACAGGTGATCATGCCGATGGGATTCGATCAGTTCGACAACGCGGCCCGTGTCGAACGGCTTGGTGTGGGGAAAAGCCTGCTCCCGAAACGCTTTCGCGGGGCGGCGTTGGCAACGTTGATCGGGGGGCTGCTCGACGACGCGGCTGTGGCGAGCCGCTGTCGCGACGTGGCCGCGCGGCTGGCTGAGAACGACGGGCTCACGCGTGCCTGCGACGAGGTCGAAGCGGCGTGGCATGAGCATGCCAGCACTCCCAGCGGAGCGTAGCCCAGAGCATGGGCCCAGAGTGCGGCCACCCCTGCGGCACCGCTCCCACCCGGGCTCAAAAAGCCGCGAAACAAAAACTCGCCTTCACTGGGCGACCGGCTAAAATGCAGGTGAGTTCTCCGGCGACGGCTGGGGAGAAAATGTCCCGGCGGCGACCTCGCAGTGGTCGTGACGGCTGGGGTTCCTTCAGCGAAAGGAGGTGGTTTAGTGACGCAAACTGACTGTACAGGGGGGCTGCGCCGATAATGGCCAGTCGACGGGCTCGCCGTTGATGCAGCCCACCAAAGTTCCCTACGGCTGCCGCTCCCCTCGGGGGGCGGCAGCTTTTTTTGTTGCGCAGGCCGTCTCAGGAACCGGTCGTTCGGCCCGGCCCGGTCGGCCCGCCTTGCCCGCCTGTCAGGTTTTCGTGACCGCTTCAAGCGCCTTACGAACATGGGGCTCCGCGGCCAGCGTCGCGTTGTAGACAAGTCGCACAACGCCCGTCCTGTCGATCACGTAGGTGACTCGACCGGGGAAGATTCCCAATGCCCTCGGAACGCCGAACAGCTTTCGCAGGGAACTGTCTGAATCGCTGATGATCGGGAAGGGGAGGCGGTGTTTCTCTGCGAACCGCCGATGGCTCTCCGGCGAATCGCTGCTGACGCCGATCACCTCGACGTCGGCCTTCACAAACTGCTCGTAGGCGTCGCGAAACGCGCAGGCCTGTTGCGTGCAGACCGGGGTATTGTCCTTGGGATAGAAGAAGAGAACGAGCGACTTTCGGCCGATCAGCGAGCCCGAGTCGAACGTCTCGCCATCCTGAAGGGTGGCCGTGAAGGGGGGGGCTGTGTCGCCGACTGCGAGGGCTGGCACGGGAAATACTCCGCAGAAGAGGCCGACAACGGCGAACGCTGCTTCAGACAGCGCCGTTTCTGGCGGCAGGAACGGTTCCACAACCAGCCCGTGGACAGGAACGCCCTCGGGAAGTGAAGCCGCCAGGCACCAAAAAAGAGCGGGCGATGAGACTCGAACTCACGACATCCAGCTTGGGAAGCTAGCGCTCTACCAACTGAGCTACGCCCGCACGTGGACCAATGCCATCCAGAAACATATTCAGAATGCACTCGCCAGTGAGGATACGCCCTGCCGGGCGGCTTTCGCAAGCAGCCCGGCGTAAGCCGGGGGATCGGAAGCACGGAATCTCGTTCCCATACAAGCCCCCGGCGTAAGCCGGGGATCGGAAGCGACAGATGGCGTGACCTCAAACGTGCTTCCGATCCCATCGCTGACGCTCCGGGCTTGTATGAACCTCCCCATACAAGCCCTCGGCGTAAGCCGGGGGATCGGAAGCACGGAATCTCGTTCCCATACAAGCCCTCGGCGGAATCTCTCTGTTTCCCCCATGCTGCCGCCAGATGCCCCGCAACCTGGCAATGGATACAATCGGCGGTGCCCGTTTCTGACGGTGCGCTGTTCTGATCAGAGGAGATTCACGCCATGACCGCCCCGGACGCCAAGCACCCAACCACGGAGACCCCGCCGCCGGCAGCCCCTGCAGCCCATGCAGCACGCCGCGGGTTTTTGTCATCGCAGGTGCGGGCGACGCTGGCGACAGGAGCGGCCGTCGCCCTCCTGGGTCTGGCCAGCGTGCCGTGGCTGCTCGCCAGCCCCTCGCGGATTTCCGGGCTCGTTGCGAGGGCGATGCCACAACTCAAGGCCGATGTCCGGTTTGGCGGCGTGAAGCTCGGCTGGCTGGGACCGCTCGTCCTCGAAGACATCCACGTCGTGCCGCACGAGGGCGGCCGTGAGGCGATCTCGATCAGGCGGGTGGAAATCAGCCACGGACTGGCCGGTATCCTCCTGTCACTCGGCGATCTCGGGCGGCTGCGGGTCGAGGGGCTCGAGGCCGATGTGGTCTTCGACGCCGACCGCAACTCGAATCTCAAAAAGATGTTCCAGGCCACACCGGCCGCCATCGCCTCCGATGCCCCGGCGGCCGACAGGCCCCAGCCCGCCAGACACAGTCCGGTGCGGCTGCAGTTGGACGTTGTGAACGCGATCGTACGAATCGCCGGCCCGTGGTCGGCAGAACAGTGGGTGAGCGACCCGATCAATGTGCGGGCCAGGTTGGCCCCGTCCGTCAACGGCCCGTGGAGTGAGTGGAATGTCGAGCCGGTGCAACTCTTGGCCGACGCCCGCCTGGAACCGGCCGTGGCACAGGGGGTGCTCGCTTACATCGCGCCGGTGATGGCTGATGCCACGCGGACCGGCGGCCGTTTTTCACTTCGGCTGGAGGGGGCCACGCTGCCGGTCGGCGCGCCGGAAGGTGGACGGCTGTCTGGCGTGCTCTCCATGCATGCCGTCGATCTCGGACCAGGGCCGCTGGTGATGAACATCATCCGCTCCCTTCCCTTCGCTCTGCCTGCTCCGCCAGCGATCCGCATCGCCGACCAATCCCATGTGGAATTCCATTTGGCCGACCGACGGGTCTGGCACAAGGGACTCGAGTTTGGAGTGCCGCTCTCAAAGCCCGGCCAGCGGTTGGAACTGCAGTCGAGCGGCTCCGTCGGGCTCGACGACAAAGCACTCGACCTCAAGCTAGACCTGCCGATCCCGGCTGACTTGCCGCAGGACAGGCCGCTGTTGGCGTCGCTTGCGGGCCGCACGTTCTCAGTGCGGATCGGCGGCGTCCTCGGCGAACCGCGGGTCAATTTCGACGGTTCGCTTCGGGCCACGGCGGGCGATGTGGTGGCGGAATTGGTGGGCAGGCTGAGGGGCACAGGCCGGCCGCCGGTGGTCCGTCCACCGCAGGCCGCGCAGCCAGCGGCCATGCCGCAGCCGCCGGCCCCGGCGTGGCGGCCGAATGCGGAGGCAGCCGCCGCTCCCGATGCGGCCGCCGCGGCCGTCAGCGAGGCGCCCGCGACCGGCGGCAGCGATCAGTCGCCGGCGGCGGCACCATCAACGGCCGAACGCATTCAGTCGGCATTTCCGCCGGATGCAAAGGGAAAGACTGATGCCACCACCGATGCGGTCATAGATCTCGTGGGGGGTGTCTTGGAGGAAGTGGCAAAGCGTCGCGCCGAACGGCAGGCCGCCGAGGCCGCCAGCCCGCAGCAGGCCCCGCCTCCCCGCCGCGGCAGGCTGTTGCGGCGGCTCATGCAGCCGCAGGCCCCCGCCCCAGCGGCGACGCCGCCGTTGCAGCCGATCCCGCAGGCGCCGGCCGTCGAGGCCAAGCCGACGTAAGCAATTGGGATTCCCGTTTTTCCGATCCCGATAACCCGCCATCCATAAAAAAGCCGGGCCTTCCGGAAGGAAGGCCCGGTCTCATTTTTCTAACCGCCTCACCGCTCGCCTCAGGGCAGACCTGGTTGCGATGATTTGGCCGTTACTCAGTCCGCAGCTCAGGTCTTGGCCGGAGCAGCGGGAGCTTCTGGTGCAGCCGGGGCAGCCGGGGCAGCCTCAGTCGGCACGCCTTCCGAGATCACGCTGCCGCCTTCGCAACCGCCACCGACGCAGCCGCCGCTGACGACCTCACCACCAGCCTCGCCACCGCAGCTCGAGCAGCCGCCTTCGACAGCCATCGACTCGCCACCGCAGCTGCCGCAATCGGAAGCGGCCTCGCCGCAGCCCGACTCACAGGCCGGAGCAGCCTCACCGCAGCCCGACTCACAAGCCGGAGCCGCTGCAGCCTCACCGTGGCAACGGTTCTTCTTGTGGCCGAAGAGTCCGCCGTGGCAGCCCTTCTTCTTGTGGGCAAACAAACCGCCACCATGGCAACCGCGGGCACGCCCGTGGCAGCCGTGGCCGGCGACGGCACCCGAGTCACCGCCGACGAGGGCGATGGCAACGAGAGCAATGAACATGGCAAAACAAAGTCCGAGAAAACGCTTCATCACAAACCTCCAGATGAAAACATCGAACGCGGGGTGCGTTCTGAAGCCGTCACGAAACAACATCGATCCGGGACGGCCACCGGACCGCAGCAACAAGCGAACAACGAGACCACCCGGAGCACGGAGCAGATTCCGGCAACCAGCAGCACTGCCCTGCAAGAGCTGCGGGTTGGGAAATATCTCCGGACTGGGTAATCCAGGGGGTTAGGCTAGCAGTGACTCTGCCGCTGTCAAGGACGCCCGCTGACGCCGAAAGTGGTGGCGAGTCGTACTTTTCGCGATAAATCCCCGAAAAAGCCCCCTGAAGGGCCCGGCCGGAGCATGCTCCGGGGGCCACAAATCATTTCAGAACGGGGTTCGAGGGCCCCGCGAGGGCCGCTATTTTCGCTGGCCGTCGGCGGGGCCGCTTGCCGTGCGAGGTTCGGCTTGCTTTGCCTGGGCCTGACCTGCCTTGGCCTGGCCGGCCTGGGCCTGGAGGGCTCGTTTCTGCAGTTCCTTGGCCACCAGTTCCTGCTTGGCGATCATGTCTTCCGGATCCTCGAAATTCAACAACAGGGGCGGCAGGTCCTCAAAAATACGGGTCGCCATGCCCGCCACCCGCCAGCCCTCGGGGTCTAGACGGACGGCCCAGATCACGTTTTCAGTCGTCGTGAATCCATCGGAATCGGTGTCGGTCCAGGTGGTGGCAACGTGCACCAGATCCTCGGCCTCGGGAACCATTTCGCACTCGCGGATTGAATAGGTGGCGGTGGAATTCACCGGCGGGGCCACGGAAATGCCCATTTCCTGTGTTTTCGCGCGGGCGACCTTGGTCAGCATGGACCGGGCCCCCTCGTCGTCGCCCCGTTTGATTGCCTCGAGAAAGGCGGTGACGGTAGCCTTGGCGGGGTCGGTGTTGGACGTACCAATTGCGGTGCCGCCGCCCGAACATCCCGCCAGGCCCAAGGCTGCAAGGCAGCACCCGGTGAGCAGGCAGGCGAACCAGAGCGAAAACACCCGCTTCCGAGCCATGGCGAGTGAGTACGATCCTGACGTCGAGGGCGTGGCGATCATGGGCTTCTCCAAAGGCTCACAGTTGAGTCTCAAAATTCGATGCACAGGCAATTTTCGGCCTTCCGAGGGCCCACCTGCCCGGCAGACGCTCGGTAGCGGGATCCGCTGACGGGGGCGGGACAGTGACGGCCCGACCGCGGCCAGTCAAGGCGGAAAAAGCCCGTGCGAGGCCCCCTCAGACCGACGGTAATCGCGTATGCTCAGATGACACTCTGGAGGATGCATCGATGGCATTGACGGCGTTGTTTTCGCGGCAGGGTACGGTGGCTGGGGTAACCCTCTGCCTGGTCGGATGCCTGA
>Ga0247836_1007409_pt1 | contig 11627 bp, 12 predicted proteins | sample LaCruzMarch2015__4_FD_187116 | JGI IMG/M metagenome (GOLD analysis project Ga0247836, IMG submission 187116) | Freshwater microbial communities from meromictic Lake La Cruz, Castile-La Mancha, Spain - LaCruzMarch2015_14m | ecosystem: Environmental > Aquatic > Freshwater > Lake | place: Spain...
GAGGGGCAGCGTGGTTAAATGAGGAAGCGTTTGTCGTTGAGTGATTTGAAGGTATGCTAATAAACATCCTGCCGCGGGATAAGCATTGCCTTTTTCAATATCGCCAAGCAAGTGTAGTGCTTTCGATTTAAATTGTTCACAGATTAACGTACGGGCCTTTTGGGGATCAAAGTCCCATGATGGCCGAATTTTAACGACGCCTGGGATTTTTAGGTGACTTAAACTATACGTGTCGGGGATTAATACTTCTGCGGGTTGCAGGCGGGTCATCTCAGCCAGGAGCTCTGCTTCATCTTTAACCTCTAGCAAATGAAAGCGCCCTCCGCTTAAATCAACCCAGGCTAAGCCAAATTGATGGCGGTGAGGGTAAATAGCTAATAAAATATTATCTCGTTTGGCCTCAAGGAGAGCTTCATCGGTCACGGTACCTGGTGTAATAATACGAGTGACTTGACGTTCTACAGGCCCTTTACTCGTTGCCGGGTCCCCTATCTGCTCACAGATAGCAACAGATTCTCCTTTTTTTAATAGTCGTGCTAAATAATTTTCAACGGCATGATAGGGAACACCTGCCATAGGAATAGGCGAGCCTGCCGATTGGCCACGGTGGGTTAAGGTTAAATCCAAAAGTTCTGCTGCACGTTTTGCATCATCAAAAAAAAGCTCATAAAAATCCCCCATGCGATAAAGGAGCAGCATGTCTTTATGGTCATTTTTGATGCGCAGATATTGTTGCATCATGGGGGTATGGTTTATGGGCATGATGTTAGGGTATGATAAATTTGTGCTGATTTTAGCAAATGTTCAACTACAAGTCTTTAAAGCAGGTTACCTTATGCCTTAAATGGGGGGCTATTTTGTAGATAATTGAAATTATGAGCGTTAAGTCGTTCACTTCGTCAAAATTTTTGTTAGACTTGTTAGGGCATTGATTTATTAATATAAACCTAGGGAGAAAAGTATGAAACGTTTATTAGCATTGATGGTGGTTGGATGTATGACTGTAATCATGACAGGTTGTGGTCAAGATGCACCTAAACAGCCAGAAGTTAAAACTGAAACTGTTGTTGTACCTGCTTCAGAAAAACCTGCTGATGCTGAAAAAGAAGTAAAAACTGATGCAGCAGCACCTGCTGCTCAAGAGTAATTTCTACTACTCAAGAAGTAGCCTCATGGTCATCTTACTGTGGGGCTCCTTTTTTTAACCAAGCCAGTATGTGCCTTATCTTGTAAACTTCCCTCATATGTTCGTAAAATCTTAATTCGTATCATCGTTCTATTGAATTGCTGACCAAAGGATTTAAAAATGAGTATAGCCATTTTAGCGACGGGCGATGAAATTGTTCAGGGTGATACACTTAATACCAATGGGCATGCCATTGCTCATGCATTAAATTCGGAAAACTTAAATTTAGGCTTACAATTATCTTGCAGTGATAATGAAGAGGACCTTTTGAGGTGCCTTCAATTTTTAGGCCAACATCACGACACTATCATCTTGATTGGAGGATTAGGTCCTACGTCTGATGATAGGACGCGCTTTGCTTTTGCACGCTATATAGGCGAATCTTTGGTGGAATTTTCAAGCGCTTTAGACCATATTGAAGCAAGGCTTCATCGTAGTCTTCTTAAACTGAATGCAGGCAATCGTCAGCAGGCGCTCTTTCCTGTGGCAGCTACTTTATTACCTAATCCCCAGGGCACTGCTATGGGTTGTATAGGTGAGTGGCACAATAAAACCTTTGTATTGCTCCCTGGCCCGCCGCGTGAATGTTTGCCCATGTTTAATAACCACGTATTACCATTGTTACAACAAAAGCGACAGTATCACCGCCCCTTATTAAAATGGCGGTTGTTTGGCGTGTCCGAAGGCGAAATTTCTGAAAGGTTAGACAAGGCATTAACGGTGGTTGAATGTGAAACCGGCTACCGTCTAGAAATGCCCTATCTTGAATTTAAAGTTCGTTGTGATGATTCCAAAATAGAGCGGGTCAGAGAAATCATTGAGCCTTTAGTGTCACCTCACATCATTGCACCACCTGAGCAAAAAGCTTCTGAACGCTTAAGTTGGTTGATAGGGGAGCTTCAACAACCCATAGTGATTATTGATGAAGTCACCGGAGGACTTTTACAAATGCTCATACAGCATCCAAATAACCATGAGTACCTTCATTTTTTTGAGACCGAAGGCAATAGTATGCATTTTCATCTCAGTGGGCTTGATGCCTATTGGTCAGCGGCCCCCAATCCCCCAGCAGTGACTACATTGGCCATCAACTATCATCATGGTAAAGAGCATGGCATTGAAACCCATGAGATCCGTTATCGCAGCCGTTTTTCGCTAGATTATGCTGCGGAATGGTTTTCTTTCAGGCTAGTAGACCTTATTGAGCAGAGGCAGTATTAAGCGACATTCATTTCTAATACCCAGTGAGTCGTGCGCAAAATAACGGTTACTAAAAATATATCGTAACACCTCACGTCATCCCGAACACAGCGAGGGATCTCCCTTCAGTGGCACAATCTCTAGCATAACGATCGATATAAATCGCTCCACTCAGGTTTTTAACAGCGGCGATTTTGACCTGAGATAAAATAGACTCTTCAAAAGTTCTCGTGTGCAGTTGCTCAATCAAAATTGATTGCTTTTCAACAAGCAGTTCAAGACTGGTTATATTCTCAAGAAGAGAAGTAACAGAGGCATTCATCACATCATTTGATCATATCTAACTAATTTTGCGTGATATTTTTCAAATATATTGATTAAATAGTGTCACTGATTGGAGATCCCTCACTGTGTTCGGGATGACGTGGGGTGTTAGGGTTTTAATTTCTAAATTGAACGTGATAAATTGCTTGCACTAGACAGAGAACTAAAAACCGTATTAAGAATCTATTGACTCTTCTGGCTCATCGGTGTCTTCGGCTTTTTTCATCTCATCGATTAATTTCATCAATGCGTAACACATTTGCTGTGTTCCTTCTGCCTTGATGGCTGAAATGGTGAAATATTTTTCTTTCCAGTCTAAGCCTTTAATAATTCGCTCAATGGTTTGCTGGCGAACCTCTTCATCAGGCAACATGTCGATTTTGTTTAAAACCAGCCAGCGGGGTTTATTGAGCAATTCTGGGCTGTAGGCTGCTACTTCATTGATAATGATTTTTGCTGATTCAAGAGGGTCAGACTCATCAAGAGGAGCCACATCAATGACGTGCAATAATACGCAGGTACGGGCTAAATGCTTTAAGAAGCGATGCCCAAGTCCAGCGCCGGTTGATGCACCTTCGATAAGGCCTGGAATATCTGCCATGACGAAGCTTTTGTGAGCTGCCACACTGACAACGCCTAAACCTGGGTGAAGCGTTGTGAAGGGGTAATCGGCCACTTTTGGTTTAGCACTGGAAACCGCACGAATGAGCGTTGATTTACCTGCGTTTGGTAGACCTAGAAGACCTACATCGGCCAAGACGCGTAACTCGAGTCGTAAATGACGGCCCTCACCGGGTGAGCCCTGGCTGGTTTGTCGGGGTGCTCGATTAACACTGCTTTTGTAGCGCGTATTGCCCAAGCCATGAAAACCACCTTGAGCCACTAATAGACAATCGCCCGCTTTGCTAATATCGCCCAACAACTCGCCTGTGTTGATATCATAGACCATGGTGCCAACCGGAACATGAATCATCAAGTCATCACCTTTTTTTCCGGTGCAATTGCTGCCCATGCCACTTTGGCCATTTTCTGCTTTGTAATGGCGTTGATAACGAAAATCAACAAGTGTGTTCAGTTCTTTATCTGCCACTAAAAATACGCTGCCACCATCACCACCATCACCACCGTCTGGGCCACCAAGAGGAATATATTTTTCGCGTCGAAAACTAAGGCAGCCATGACCACCATTGCCAGCATCTATTCTAATGATTGCTTCATCAACGAATCTCATAATTTTATCAACTCAACTGTGAAGCCAAACGGGAGGGGGGGGAGGTTGGGTTTGAAACATCAAACCCAATCAGTGTCTACTTAAAATTTTAAAATTAAGCTTCTTGTTCTTCTAGTGCAACGGGATTAATAACAACAAATTGTCTGTTTTTAATGCCTTTGGTTTTAAATGCAACAATACCCGTCACTAAAGCAAACAATGTGTGATCTCGTCCTAAACCAACACCTTCACCTGGATGAAAACGTGTTCCACGTTGACGAACAAGAATTTCACCTGCGTTTACCAATTGGCCACCGTAGCGCTTTACACCAAGGTATTTGGGGTTCGAGTCGCGGCCGTTTCTGGTACTACCACCTGCTTTCTTATGAGCCATTTCAAAGTCCTCTTACTTACTAATTGCAGTAATTTTTACTTGCGTGTAATTTTGACGGTGTCCCATTTGCTTCATGTGATGCTTACGGCGACGGAATTTAATGATTTTAATTTTTTTATGTCGAGCATGTAAAATAATTTCAGCTTTAACCACAGCATTTGTAATGAAGGGTGTACCGCAGGTAATGTTATCACCGTCAGCAATCATCAATACTTCAACGAATTCGAATGTACTGCCTACTTCAGCGGTCAATTCTTCTAATTTAATTACTTCACCTTCTTTAACGCGGTATTGTTTACCGCCGGTTTTAATTACCGCATACATATCTATTCTCCAACTCGCCTGCTTGGCTATCACTGGTTCAACAAAGTGACATATTCTATAAAATATCAGCTGTGACTTCAAGTTGAATTTAATTTATTGTACAATGCGCCACCTTTGCCGGATATATTTGCATAAATATTATGCAGTATGTGAAGGAAAGCGCTAAAAGTGAAGTTGTATTTTGGCACGTTACATAACTTGGTCGCAAGGTTATGTCAGGGGAGCCTTTTTTATTTTCTGGAGATTACTGATGTCAATCGTTATGTTAGAAGCTGAAACCCGGGCCGATACAGGGAAAGGTGCGAGCCGCCGCCTGCGTCGTCTTGAAGGTAAAGTACCTGCTGTTATTTATGGTGGAACAAAAGAGCCTAAATCAATTCATTTGTTTCATAAAAACATCGTTAAAGCGCTTGAAACTGAAAGCATTTACTCGAGTGTTTTTGATGTGCGTGTTGATGGTAAGGTTGAGCACGTTATTCTTAAAGATCTTCAACGCCATCCCTACAAGCCTGTGATTTTACACATGGATTTGCAGCGTGTGAGTGCTAAAGATGTGTTGGTTAAAATGGTTCCATTACATTTCATCAATGAAGAAGAATCAACAGGTGTTAAAGAAGGCGGCATGGTTAGCCATACAATGGTTCATGTTGAAATTCGCTGTCAAGCGCAATACCTTCCTTCTTTCATTGAAGTTGATTTAGCGAACATGGCTTTAAATGATGTATTGCATTTGTCAGACTTAAAACTGCCAAAAGGTGTGCATTTAGCCCTTGATCCTAGTGTGGGTGGTCATGATCATCCTGTTGTTAGTATTCATATCAACAAAGCCCAAGTGATTGATGAAGTTGAAGACGTTGCAGAAGAGCTTGAATCTCTAGAAGAATCAGCTATTTCAGAAGAAGAAGCAGATGATGCTTCCCTTGAAAATTCAGACGAAAAAAGTGCTGAATAATTAGCAGAGATATTATGAGAGCCCATTTTTCTTAACCCCTTGGCACAAGCCATAGCTCTAATAGCACTCGTGTTAAGATGGTTTCGGGGCTCTCAAATTTTAATATAGCAGGGCATGTACCAGAATATATGTCGTTCCCGTCTTCGCGGCAATGACAATCATTAAGAGTATCTCACCCATGTCCATCAAATTAATTGTGGGGTTGCAAAATCCTGGTTCAGCATACGCACAAACACGCCACAATGCGGGTCGGTGGTTTGTGGATGCATTGGCTGAGCGTTATTGTTTATTGTTTAAAACAGATAAAAAACTCCATGGTGAGTTGGCGACCGTTGATATTGGCAGTGTTTCTTTAAAGGCCTTATTACCCTTAGAATTTATGAATCATAGTGGTTTGTCAGTACGAGCTGTGTGTCAATTTTATCGTATTGAACCTCATGAAGTGTTGGTTGCTCATGATGAATTGGATTTGCCAGTTGGGCGCATTAAGCTCAAAACAGGGGGCGGGCACGGTGGCCATAACGGGCTGCGCGATATTATTTGCCAATTGGGCAGCACCGATTTTCACCGAATGCGGGTGGGTATTGGACATCCAGGGCATAAAACATTGGTATTAGATTATGTGTTAGGTAAGCCTTCTGGAGCCGATAGAGAGCTTATAACCGAATCAATTGATAGAGCTGCCATCCTAATGCCCACTATTGTCTCTCAGGGCATAGCGATAGCCATGAGCCAATTAAATGGTTAATTCGAAGATTTAGGTCGGCTATTTTTTAAGTGACGTAACAGGGGATACGCATCTAAAGGCGCATTATAAATTCAAAGCGGCCACGTTCCGCGCTTTATGCGCGGAATCCAGCAACGATCTTGGTGCGAGATCGTATGGAAAGCGAGCATAAAGCACGGTAAGTAGGCGATTATGGGGTGTTCTGAGCTCAAAAATCAGATGCGTTTGCCCTAGTGACGTATAACTCGTCACCATGCGCAGGGACCTTTGGGTTACTCTGCAGAAGATTGATTGTATTTCTATAAGGTGTTTCATCGATGGGATTTAAATGTGGAATTGTAGGCTTGCCAAATGTGGGTAAATCAACGTTATTTAATGCATTAACCATGGCGGGAATAGAAGCCGCCAATTACCCTTTTTGCACAATCGAGCCTAATGTAGGCATGGTTACCGTTCCTGACAAGCGTCTAGATGTGTTGAGCAGTATTGTCCGCCCACAACAAACGGTACCTGCCGTGATGCAGTTTGTTGATATTGCGGGGCTTGTGAAAGGCGCTGCCAGTGGTGAGGGATTAGGTAATAAGTTTCTAGCCACCATTCGCGAAACAGATGCTATTGCTCACGTGGTGCGCTGTTTTGAGAATACAGATGTTATTCACGTTGAAGGCCGGGTTGATCCCTTGCATGATATTGATGTGATCAATATTGAATTAGCTCTTGCTGATATGGACACGGTAGAGAAGGCGCTGCACAAGGCTGGTAAATTAAGCAAAAGTGGAAATAAAGAGGCCCTTTTTGAAAAGCAACTGCTTGAAAAAATCAAAGCTCATTTGGATGCAGGTTTCCCAGTACGAACATTAGAGTTAACCGCAGATGAAGCACTTTTAAGCAAACGCTTGTTTTTACTCACAGCAAAACCTGTTCTTTATATTGCTAACGTTGATGACAATGGTTACACCAATAACCCTTTATTAGAGAAAGTGCAAAAACTCGCGGCGGATGAAAAAGCCAATGTTGTAGAGTTGTGTGCCGCGACAGAGTCTGAACTCATGGAGTTAGATGAAGCCGATAGACAAGAGTTCATGACGGATTTAGGCCTTTCAGAGCCAGGATTGCATCGTGTGATTCGTGCAGGTTATGAGTTATTAGGCCTACAAACGTACTTTACAGCGGGTGTAAAAGAAGTTCGCTCCTGGACCATTCCAAAGGGTGCAACAGCGCCTCAAGCTGCAGGTGTTATTCACACTGATTTTGAGCGAGGCTTTATTCGCGCAGAGGTCGTTGCTTATGATGCTTTTGTGGCACATGCAGGAGAGCAGGGGGCAAAGGAGGCGGGTAAATTGCGTCTTGAAGGAAAATCTTACGTGGTTGCTGATGGGGATGTCATGCATTTCCTTTTTAATGTCTAAGTAAAGGTCGAGTTTTTTTCATCCAGTCGTTTCTATACCTACTACCGCGGCATGTCCGCGGTATAAGGCTTGATTATCTAGATAACGCGAGCAATCTCTTACCAAGAAATCACTTCACCATCAAAACGGTAGAGTATGTCTGCATGGCTTTTAGATAAATGTTTTTCGGCTTGGGTGAGCATTCCAGCAACACTGGTTTGCACATCAATTAAAGCATTTACTCCACCCATGTCGGTTTTTACCCATCCTGGATGCATCAGCATTACGTTGATCCCCCTAGCTCTAACATCAATAGCAAAGCTTCGCATAACACAATTCAGGGCTGCCTTACTGGCACGATAAGCATATGATCTACCGGTCTCATTATCTGAGATACTGCCCATTCGTGAGCTGATTACTAAAATATTTTTTTCTTTGCTGGATTGAAGATTAGGTAGTAGGGCGTCACTGAATTTAACAACACTAATACAATTGATATTTAATACGTTGATGAAGTTTTCTCTATCAATATTACCATTCGTTACACCTTGCATGCCACTTGTACCGGCATTATTAACCAGTAAATCAATAGGCCTGTTATTGAGTGTTTTTTTTAAGGAAGCGATGTCATTGTCGTTAGTCATCTCTAGGAAGATAATCTCATCAGCCAATTCATTAAGTTCTTTTGATGGAGTACGGCAGCATCCAAAAATATAATAGCCCTTATCTTTTAGCTGACGGACAAATTCTAGCCCAATGCCTCTATTAGCACCTGTAATTAATGCATATCTCATATAACCTCTTTAATTAGGGTTTAGATTATTCAAATAATAGTTTCATTGTAATGGTCGGAGTGACAGGAATTGAACCTGCGACCCCTGCCTCCCGAAGGCAGTGCTCTACCAGGCTGAGCTACACTCCGTTGTTTTGTGATTTTAAAAGGATTAATGGTCGCGTTCTATAGCGTAACGTGCGAGGTCCGCAAGCGCTTCTTTATACACGGAATTTGGTAATACTTGCAGTGACAGAAGCGCAAGGGCAACTTCGTCTGCAGCAATGCGACGGGTATGTTCGATAGCTTTGGTTGATGCTAGCGCGTCTAATATTTCAGGTAAGTATTGCAATGTTCCTTGTTGCAAGCTTTCTTTAACATAGCGTTGTTGTTCTTCAGAGCCGTGTTTTAAAACATGCAGCAAGGGAAGGGTCGCTTTGCCATCTGCCAAATCATCGCCAATGTTTTTACCAATGGTTTTGGCATCAGAACAGTAATCAAGTGCATCATCAATCAACTGAAACGCATTCCCTAAATGCAAACCATAATCGTACAAGCCATTTTCCACCTCTTCGCTAGCATGGCTAATAAGAGCGCCTAACTTCGATGAGGTAGCAAAGAGCAGGGAGGTTTTAGCGCGAATGACATCAAAATATTCCTCTTCAGTGAGGGCTACATTATGACGATTGGACAATTGCTTTAATTCCCCACAACCAATTTCGTGAGATATATTGGTCAAAAGTTGCATGATTTTCAAGTCGCCAACACTTATCATGAGTTGCATGTATTGCGTTAAGAGGTAATCCCCTACCAAAATACTTGCTTTGCTTCCCCAGATTTCGTTCGCTGTTTTTCGTCCCCGACGTAAGGTGGATTCATCGACAACGTCGTCGTGCAATAGCGTCGCGGTGTGAAAGAACTCCACCATAGCAGCCAAAAGAATGTGGTTTTTTCCTTTATAACCACAGGCGTGACTCACAAGCAGTATAATAAGCGGGCGTAAACGCTTGCCACCACTTCGAACAATATGATTGGCTAAATCATCGATAAGACTTATTTCCGATTGAATTTTATCGAAAATAAGCGTGTTTACTGCTGCAAAATCATCGCTTACCAATGCTCGCAAATGGTCAACATCCATCGCGTTTCCTTAAACAAATAATCAATGAATGCTAAGCGCGGTCTTAATTAATGTCAAGGTTTAGAGGCGCTTAATCTCACGCCTATGGATGAACGGTTTTGATAGGGAAAGGGTGGCCTTTTTTGGGTGCCGATGGATGGGTTTTTTAATTTAGGTAAGCAGTAAACTGGTTTATTTAGGCATAGATGCTCTCGGGTCAATATGGTTTAGCCCCCCTTCAATAGCGCTTTTGCATGGACTGGTCGTGAAAAATAAAAAGCGTCCTGTAAAGGCTTTGTTTAATAAACATCCTATGAAATAGATAAATCCAAGCCCTGCAAATGCCAATGCAATGTTTGTTAAAATGTAATTGTCGTTGGAGAGGGCTTGGAGAGTCGGTAGGTCATTTTCTAGTCTTTTTTTACAGCGATCGATGATCAAAGGCGCCTGCTCTTTATAATCAGCAAACGTCATGCTTTGGAGTTCTGTTAGCTTTCCGGTGAGGTATTCTTTAAAAGAGTCAATCTTTGTAGCCGCACAAAAGTTTTCATTTTGGTTTAAACGAATAACATGTTTTTCAAGGGTGGCTACTTCTTTTAAAAGCTGTTCTATTCTTGTCTGACTTTCATCATACGTTATTTTAGACAATGGACGAACAATAGGCATTGGCATGGCGTCTTTGGGTAGAGTAATGTGGTTAAATGCTACAATGGCTTCGTCAAGGGTGATTCTATCTCCGGGTTTGGGTTTTAGCATGGCGACTAAGGTGGTTTTAATGTCGGCCATATTTTCATGGGATAGCTGATGCTCTATTCCTGTAAACAACCCGCTTAAATCCACATTGAGTGCATTTCTTCGTGCTTGAGCTGGTGTTTGGGGAAGATAACTGAATATAGGGACCCGCCATAATAATGCCATCACACGCCCCATGGAAAACACATCGGTTTTTGCGGTTTTTAAGTCATTATAAAGTTCAGGTGCTGCGTATGCTAATGTTCCTCCTGATGGCTCTGTATTCGTATCGGTGATTAGACTACTAAAGCCATAGTCAAAAATAGTGGCGGAAATAGGGGGGGTCATATCGACAATAATATTTTCACATTTTATATCGCAATGAATAATACCTTTGTCGGTTACCTGCTCTTTTAGTGCTTTTAACAATGCTTGATTTATCTCAAGACGTTCGGCAATTGTTAACGAAATAGCCGTTAAATCATCAAGGATTACACTAAATAAATTCTCGCCCTTTATTTCTCGCATGACCGTATAACTGGTATCACCTATTAGCGTTGGGGGCTTGATAGCAAGGTGAGAGGCTTTAAGACTTATTTTGTATTCGTTTTGTACTCGTTCTATTGGAAAAGTACCATAATGCTCCTGTATTTTAATGAGGCGCTTTTTTTCACTAGGCTTCGTTAAAGATACTCTTTTTAAGCCGTAGGGCTTGTATATAGCCGTTTGTTTTTGCAGTGCTAAGGTGCCTTGGATTTGATGAACAGTGCTTTTACCCCCTTCGGCATAAGGTTGTTTACGAAAAAATTCATATCGAACCCCGGTTTTACCCTGTTTGCGAGCGCGCTCAATGACCATGGAGGGAAATTGAAAGGTAGTGTGATTTGAAAACGTGTAGACCTCATCACAACTCCACAGCCGCACTCCCAGTGTGCGTTGTGATTCAAAAAAATCAAAAAGTAGTTTTGTTTCTTCTCGAGACATTGTTTCAGGGTGAAGAATTTTGGGCATGGTTTATCCTTCTTTCTCTTTAGCCGGGGTTTCCTAACAACGCATTGGCTACTTTTGATTGATTTTTACGACCCAGGGCTTTGCAAATCATCTCTCCAGCCGTCACTATTTTATAAATATCAATGCCTGTTTCAATGCCCAGTCCATGCATTAAATAAAGGATATCTTCGGTTGCAACATTCCCGCTCGCACCCCGTGCATAGGGGCAGCCGCCCAATCCTGCAACAGAGCTGTCAAATCGAGTAATACCGCACTCAAGAGCGGCATATGTATTTGCTATGGCTTGG
>Ga0247836_1007410_pt1 | contig 11625 bp, 9 predicted proteins | sample LaCruzMarch2015__4_FD_187116 | JGI IMG/M metagenome (GOLD analysis project Ga0247836, IMG submission 187116) | Freshwater microbial communities from meromictic Lake La Cruz, Castile-La Mancha, Spain - LaCruzMarch2015_14m | ecosystem: Environmental > Aquatic > Freshwater > Lake | place: Spain...
GCAGTGTGGTTTTCTCCAGAACCCCAAGCGCGAAGAGCAGCGCCTGACCGAGGCCTACGAGGCCGGTTACACCGACGGGGAAGAGAAGTCCACCGACAACTTCGGCGAGTGGGTCGCGGACTGAACCGGAAAAGGCGGGAGTACCCGCCTTTTCTGCTGTTCTGAAGACACTTGATATCCCGGGAATCGAGCGTCGTCCGACGCTTGACCCGCTTGGTCTCCGATGCCGTCATCGACTCCCGACCTGCCGTCCCCGGCCAGCCCGCCCGCGCGTCTGCGCGGCTTGCTCGCGGGCGACGCCTTCCTGACTATGCCCTGCTGTTTCGACGCGCTGTCGGCGCGGCTGATCGAGCAGGCGGGTTTTCCACTGACCTTCATGAGCGGGTTTGCCGTCTCGGCGGCGCGGCTGGGTCTACCCGACACCGGCCTCATCACCGTCACTGAAATGTTGGATCAGGGCCGTGCCATCTGTCAGGCGGTGGCGCTTCCGGTCATCGGTGACGGCGATACCGGCCACGGCAACCCGGCGAACGTGCGGCGGACCCTGGAGCAGTTCGGCCTGGCCGGCTTTGCCGGGGTCATGATCGAGGATCAGCTCGCCCCCAAGCGTTGCGGTCATACCGGCGTCAAAGAGGTCGTCGGGCGGCCTGCTGCATTGGCCCGCATCCGCGCCGCGGTGGATGCCCGCGACGCCGGGGCCGGCTGCCTGATCCTGGCCCGCACCGATGCGCGCAGCGCGCTGGGACTGGACGAGGCGATCTGGCGGATGCAGGCCTTTGCCGACCTGGGTGCCGACATCCTGTTCCTGGAAGCGCCGCGCGACGTCGCCGAGATGGCGCGGTTCTGCCGGGAGGTCCCCGGCATCAAGATGGCGAACATGCTGGAGGGCGGGATCACGCCGATACTCCCGCCAACGCGCCTGGCCGATCTGGGCTATCGCATCGCCGCCTATCCGCTGACCCTGCTTGCCGCTGCCGTCGCGGCCATGCGCGACGCCTTGGGCGACCTGGCCGCCGGCCGCACCCCGCCGCGCCTGACCGACTTCGCGACCCTGCGTGCTATGCTCGGGTTCGATGACTACGACCGGCTGCTCGCCGCCTACGCGGACCCCGACGGCGCGGTTTGACCCGCAACCCGGAGCGGCCTGCCATGGGTGACAAGAGCTATCTCAAAGACCTGATTCTACTGCGCAATGATCCATCCAAAGTGCCGCTGATCCGGGAGCGGGCGCGGGCCGGGGAGATGGACGCCCAGTACGCTATGGGGCTCATCTACGCCGAGGGCCGCGGCGTGGAGATCGATCTGGCGCAGTCGCACTATTGGCTGTCGCTGGCCGTGGCTCAGGGTGATCGCGACGCCGAACAGTTGCGCAACATCGTCGGCAGCCAAATGACCGATGAAGAGTACGCGATCTCCAAACGGCTGCGCGCCGGACCGCTATTGGGTGCGGTGAGGGCCGATTAGGCGATTGCCGACGGGTGTGGGCGACGGTGACTTGGATCCACGCGCGCAGCCCGCCCGGGCCGCATCCGCTCCTGTACCATAGAACGCAACCCCTGGCGGGCATCGCTCCGGTCGCAGCCCGCCGCACACACGCATCCAGGACCACACCATGACGATCGACCCCGCGCAATGGCGGCGCTTCCAGCGCCTGCGGTGGAGTACCTACGCCATCCTGATCCTGGCCTATATGCTGGTGTACTTCCACCGCATGGCCCCCGGGGTCGTGACCAGTGAGCTGATGGCCACCTTCCAGACCAGCGGGGCGGCCCTCGGTTCGCTGGCGGCCATGTATTACTACATCTACACCGCCATGCAGATTCCCGCCGGGGTGCTGGCGGACACCTTGGGGGCACGCATCAGCGTCACCCTGGGGTGCCTGATCGCCGGGGTCGGGTCGATCCTGTTCGGGTTGGCCGAGACCTTCGCGGTTGCGTCCAGCGGCCGGTTCCTGGTGGGGCTCGGCGTCTCGGTGGTCTTCGTCGGTCTGATGCGCTCCAACACCCAATGGTTCTCTGAACGCAATTTCGGGTTTCTCAGCGGCATCACCCTGCTGCTCGGGAATCTGGGCTCCATCCTGGCCGCCGGGCCGCTGGCGTTGCTGCTGGATGTCACCTCCTGGCGCGGGGTCTTCGTCGGCATCGGCGTGCTGTCACTGTTCAATGCGCTGCTCACCTGGCTCTTCGTGCGCAGCCGGCCGGAGGACGCGGGTCTTCCCTCGGTGCGCGAACTGGAGGGTCTGGTCTCGCACCCGGAGCGCCACCGTCACTGGGTGATCGATCTGCATGGGGTCTTCGTCACCCGTGCGGTCTGGCCCAGCTTCTTCCTCATGTTCGGCATCACCGGCAGTTTCTTCGCCTTCGCCGGGCTCTGGGGCGTGCCGCTGATGCGTGACACCTTCGGGCTGGACCGCACCGCCGCCTCGCTCTATACCACCGCGGCCCTGGCCGGATTCGCTCTGGGGTGTCTGGCGATGGGGTCGCTGTCGGACTGGTTAGGGCGCCGCAAGCCGGTGCTGATCGGCACCACCGCGCTCTCGGTGCTGGCCTGGCTGGCGCTGATCCTCCTGCCTTGGGGTCCGGGCTGGAGCGGTTTCCTGCTCTATGCCGTACTCGGGTTCTCCGGCGGGGGCTTCGTGGTGGGCTATGCCGCGGCCAAGGAGGTGGTCGCGCCCGGCGTCGCCGGCATGGCCATCGCGCTCGTCAACACAGGGCTCTTCCTCGGCGCGGCCATCATGCAGCCGGCCTTCGGCTGGGCCATGGATCTCACCTGGGACGGCACTCTGGTCGACGGCGTGCGCCGCTATGCCCTTGGCGACTACCACAACGGACTCTGGCTCTCCGTCGGCTTCGCCCTGCTGGGGTTGATCGCGGCGCTCTTCGTGCGGGAGACGCGCTGCCGTAATTTGACTGTGGCGGGCTGAGTCACAGGTCTTCACTCATGACTGCCGCCGCCGGTATAGTGGACCCAAGAATCCATTCACACAATGACACGGCGGGGTCCGGCACAGGTGCTGACAGGTGACATCAGGAATCAGGTCGACCGCATCTGGGACGCCTTCTGGTCCGGCGGGGTCTCCAATCCGCTCTCGGTGATCGAACAGATCACCTACCTCCTCTTCATCAAGCGCCTGGACGACCTGCAGACCCTGGAGGAGAACAAGTCGCGGGCGCTCGACATCCCGATGGAACGGCGCATCTTCCCGGTGGGCGAGGACGCCAAGGGCTGCCTCTTTGATGACATGCGCTGGTCCCGCTTCAAGCATTTTGAGCCGCGGGAGATGATGGACGTGGTCGACGCGCATGTGTTCCCCTTCCTGCGCGGACTCGGTGTGGAGGGCTCCAGCTACGGCCGCCACATGCGCGACGCCCGGCTTGGCTTCAGCAGTCCCGGCCTGCTCGCCAAGGTGGTGGAGATGCTCGACAGCGTCCCGATGGACGATCGGGACACCAAGGGCGACCTCTACGAGTACATGCTCGGCAAGATCGCCTCCGCCGGTCAGAACGGCCAATTCCGCACCCCGCGCCATGCCATCGGTCTCATGGTCGAGATGATGGAGCCGCAGCCGCGGGACCGCATTTGCGACCCGGCCGCCGGCACCTGCGGCTTCCTGGTGGCCGCCGGGGAGTATCTGCGCGAACACCATCCGGCACTGCTGCGCGACCCAACGTTGCGCCGCCACTTCCACCAGGGGCTCTTCCACGGCTACGACTTCGATCCGACCATGCTGCGGATCGGCGCCATGAACATGATCCTGCACGGGGTCGAAGACGCCGATGTCGCCTACCGCGACAGCCTGGCGCAGGAGCATATGGAGGATGCCGGCACCTACACCCTGGTGCTCGCCAATCCGCCCTTTGCCGGGTCACTCGACTACGAGTCCACCGCGAAAGACCTGCAACGAATCGTCAAGACCAAAAAGACCGAACTGCTGTTCCTCGCACTCTTCCTGCGGCTGCTCAAGACCGGCGGGCGAGCTTGCGTCATCGTCCCGGACGGCGTGCTGTTCGGCTCGTCCAAGGCCCACCAGGCACTGCGGCGGATGCTGGTGGAGGAGCACAAACTCGACGCCGTGGTGAAACTCCCCTCCGGCGTCTTCCGCCCCTATGCCGGTGTCTCCACCGCCATCCTGTGCTTCACCAAGACCGGCGTCGGCGGCACCGATCAGGTCTGGTTCTATGACGTGCAGGCCGACGGCTACTCGCTCGACGACAAGCGCAACCCGCTGCTGCCGGCCGAAAAGCTCGGCCCGACCCCGCGCGAGTCGCTGACGGATGAGGACCACGTTAAGAACAACCTGCCCGACGTCCTGCGGCGCTGGCGGGAGCGTGACGGAGCCGAGCGCGAGCGCCCGCGCACCGCGCAGAGTTTCTGCGTGCCCAAGGCCGAGATTGCGGCCAGCGGGACCTATGACCTGTCGCTCAACCGGTATCGGGAGGTGGAGCATGTGCAGGTGGAGCATGACGCGCCGGCCGATATCATTCGGGAGTTGCGGGAGATCGAGGCGGCGATTTCGACCGGGTTGACGCGGCTGGAGGAGATGCTGAAATGAGCGATCTATGCTCTCATTCCCAGGCGCCAGCCTCATCTTCTCGTTCCCACGCTCCAGCGTGGGAATGCAGTCCGGCCGCTCCAGCGGCCAGTCATTCGCATTCTGCCCGGCATCTGCTGAATGAGACGCGACGCTGGAGCGTCAGCACTTGCTCCCACGCTGGAGCGTGGGAGCCAGAAGAGGCCGTGAGCCGCCGTTCTCATTCCCACACGCCAGCCTCATCTTCTCGTTCCCACGCTCCAGCGTGGGAATGCAGTCCGGCCGCTCCAGCGGCCCGTCATTCGCATTCTGCTCGGCATCTGCTGAATGAGACGCGACGCTGGAGCGTCGGGACTTGCTCCCACGCTGGAGCGTGGGAGTCAGAAGCCGCCGCAAGCCACCGTTCTCATTCCCACGCGCCAGCCTCATCTTCTCGTTCCCACGCTCCATCGTGGGAATGCAGTCCAGCCGCTCCAGCGGCCCGTCATTCGCATTCTGCTCGGCATCTACTGAATGAGACGCGACGCTGGAGCGTCGGCACTTGTTCCCACGCTGGAGCGTCGGAGCCAGAAGCGGGCGCGAGCCGCCGTTCTCATTCCCACGCGCCAGCCTCCTCTTCTCGTTCCCACGCTCCAGCGTGGGAATGCAGTTCGGCCGCTCCAGCGGCCCGTCATTCGCATTCTGCTGGGCATCTGCTGAATGAGACGCTACGCTGGAGCGTCGGGGCTTGCTCCCACACTGGAGCGTGGGAGCCAGAAGCGGTCGTGAGCCGCCGTTCTCATTCCCACGCGCCAGCCTCATCTTCTCGTTCCAACGCTCCAGCGTGGGAATGCAGTCCGGCCGCTCCAGCGGCCTGTTATTCGCATTCGGCTCGGCATCTGCGGGATAAGACGCGACGCTGGAGCGTCGGGACTTGCTCCCACGCTGGAACGTGGGAGCCAGAAGCGGACCTGAGCCGCCGTTCTCATTCCCACGCGTCAGCTTCATCTTCTCGTTCCCACGCTCCAGCGTGGGAATGCAGTCCGGCCGCTCCAGCGGCTCGTCATTCGCATTCTGCTCGGCATCTGCTGAATGAGACGCGACGCTGGAGCGTCGCGACTTGCTCCCACGCTGGAGCGTGGGAGCGAGAAGAAAATGAGGGACTGGGAGATATGTTGGGATGAACTATGTTGCGTTGGGAGACATTGCTATAGATGCGCGTTCAGGTTTCGCATCGGGGGATTCGGATGCGGATGGAGTAGTTCAGATTCGCATGAATAACGTGACGACCGAGGGCGTCTTGATCTGGGATAAAGTGCGCCGGGTTCCTCGGCCAAAGAATCTGGCAGATCTAATTGCCGAACCCGGCGATATTCTGTTCAACGCAACGAATAGTCCCGAGTTAGTTGGCAAATCGGCATTGTTCCCAGGCTATGACGAACCGGTGACGTTTAGCAATCATTTTATACGGCTGAGGTTCGATGCGAAAAGGGTTGTCCCCGGCTACGTCGTCCGATGGCTGCATGAGCAATGGATGCGCCGTACATTCGATAACATGTGCAAGCGGTGGGTCAATCAAGCCTCGGTTGGGAAAAACGACTTGCTTTCGTTGAGTCTTCCTCTCCCACCGCTTAAAGATCAAGAGCGCATCACGGAAATCCTCGATCACGCGGACAGCTTACGCCGCCTGCGGCAGCACGCCATCGACCGCCTGAACAGCCTTGGGCAGGCGATCTTCAATGAGATGTTTGGCGATCCAGCATCAAATCCAAAGAGGTGGCGCAGCGCGGAATTAGTCACTCTAATCACAGTGGGGCCTCAGAATGGCCTATACAAGCCATCTTCCCTGTATGGCGAGGGGGCGCCTATCTTGCGCATTGATGCGTTTTATGACGGGCGCGTAACTAAGCTAGATGGCCTAAAGCGGATGTCAGTGAATGATGAGGAGTTAACGCTGTACGGCCTCCGCCCGAACGACATCGTGGTTAACCGAGTCAACAGTACGGAGTATCTGGGAAAAAGCGCTATCATTCCTGGTTTAGCTGAGCCGACGGTGTTTGAATCTAACATAATGCGGCTTCGTGTGGATGCAAAGCAAATTGACCCGCGCTATCTGATTAGTTTTCTGCAAACGCCGTTCCTGAAAGCGCAAGTTCGCCGAAGAACCAAGGACGCGGTAAATCAGTCCAGTATTAACCAACAAGACGTGAAGTCCTTCGTCGTAAGGATCCCCCCATTGGACCTTCAATTGCGTTTCGTTGAGCGGATTCAGATTTCTGAGCAACTTGCGCAAACGCTGGGCACGGGCTTTGCCAAAGCCGCGTTGCTTTTTTTTGCGCTCCAACACCGCGCCTTCCGCGGTGAGCTATAGGCCCGTAGCCCGTAGCCCGTAGCCCGTCGCGCGTAGGTTGGGCCGACGCAGAAGGCCCAACGATCAGCGGGCTCGCTACCGCCATCGCTGGGCTTCGTTCCTCAGCCCAGCCTACAGGGCATTCCTGAGCAGCCTGTGCTCTAGCTCCCACGCTCCAGCGTGGGAGCAAGTGGCGACGCTCCAGCGTCGCGTCATGAAGGACGAGGCGTAATGCATACGGGCCGCTGGAGCGGCCGGACTGCATTCCCACGCTGGAGCGTGGGAACGAGAAGTGGGTGGGAACGAGAAGACGAGAAGAACGAGGTACGATCATGGGCCGCGACCGCTACAAGTTCGGCGATTCCACCGCGCCGCATTTTCTGACCTGTACCGCACTGCAGTGGCTGCCGCTGTTCGCCCAGCCGGCCAATGCCAAAATTCTTCTCGACTCGTTGCAATACCTGCAAGCGGAGGGCGGTCTGACAATCTACGGCTATGTGATTCTGGAGAACCACTGCCACCTGCTCGGCCGCTCGCGCGATATCGGCAAGACCATGGCGAGCTTCAAGTCCTTTACCGCCGCGCAGATCGTTAAGCGTTTGACCGAGCGCCATTCACCGGTGCTGGAACTGCTGGCTTTCCACATGGCGCGGCACAAGACGGATCGGCAGCATCAGGTGTGGCAGGAGGGGTCGCATCCGGAGCAGGTCGAGGGCGAGGCGATGATGCTGCAGAAGCTGGAGTACATCCACAATAATCCAGTCGCGCGGGGGTATGTGGATGATCCGGTGCATTGGCGGTATTCGAGCGCGCGGAATTATGCCGGGCAGGCGGGGTTGATCGAGGTTGCGACGCAGTGGTAAGGGCCGTTGGGTTGACGATGGACGCCCAACAATCACCTGGTTCGGTGCGGGTCCCGTCGGGCTTGCTCTGGCTCCCATGCTCAAGCGTCGCGTTATGAAGGACGAGGCGCGATGCATACGGGCCGCTGGAGCGGCCGGACTGCATTCCCACGCTGGAGCGTGGGAACGAGAAGACGCTGCAGCGTGGGAACGAGAAGACCATCTGCCGCGACTGACAATGATGTCAAAAAATACTAACATGGCCTTTAGCCGGCATCGCAAACCTGTTTTGTTCCCTTAACCTGCGAGAAGGAGGCCATGGACATCAAGACCCTGATGGGCGCCCGCGCACGGGCGGCACGGGAAGCCGTCGGGCTGGTCCAGACTGCCGCCGCGGATCGGCTGGGCATCGCTCGACAGACCCTGGCCGGCATGGAGCAGGGCAAGGTCCCCTTCGACGGGGTTCAACTGGTGGCCATGGCCAACCTGTATGGCCGGCCGGTTACTTACTTTTACGACCTGCGGGAGTCGGAGGGCGCGTCGATCGCCTTCCGTGCAGACGACCCGCAGGCACTCGCTCCTGCCCTGAAGCAGCGCCTGCTGGACCGGCTGGCTGCCATCGCCGACCTGGAGACCGCGGCCGGCCTCGACTGCGGCTGCGGGCTGCCGCCGACTGAGCCCCTATCGAAGGCTGGGCCGCGAGAGTTGGACATCGCCCGTGCCGTGGCCTTGGAGGAGCGGGGCCGGCTCGGTGTCGGGGACCGGGCGCCCCTGAGCGATCCGGTGGCACTGCTGGAGAGCATCGATGTCAGGGTCATCCCTTTCGAGTTGGAGCCCCAGGACGGAAACCTCTTGTCGGGGTTTTCGGCCTTCAGCGAGTCACTGGGCGCCGGCATCTTCGTCAACACCCACCACGCGCTGTCCATTGAGCACCAGACCTTTTGTGTGCTGCACGAGTATGCGCACCTGATCTTTCATCGCAGCGTCTACCGGGAGCTCGGCGAGGGCTACCGCACCCGCGGCAAGGGCGCCTCGCCGGAGGAAAAGCTCGCGAACACCTTCGCCGGTACCTTTCTGGTGCCGGACGCCGCACTGCGTCAGCATGTGGGTCGGTCGGAACGCATTACCCCGACCGATGTCATCCGACTGAAGCGGCTGTTCCGGGTGTCCTTCACTGGGATGCTCACCCGGCTGACCCAGGCGGGCCATCTGGACAAGGCCGCCGGCAACCTGCTGTGGTCGATCTGCAAGGCGCGCGGCTGGGACAAACAGGAGCCCGATCCCATTCAGGAACCGCTGGCCTGCGGGCGCCGCACCGAGGCGTTGGCCCGGGTCGCGTGGGAGCGGGACGAGGCATCGTTGACGTTCCTGGGCGAGGTCCTTGGCAGAGACCGCAAGGCCATCCGCGACCTGGTCTCGGACTGGGAAAAGGACACCCCGGTCGATGCCCTTCACTAGGACCAGCGCGAGCGCGGATACCTGCGTTTTGTCCGATTTCATCGCTGTTGGGCGACCGGATCTGCTGTGGCGCCTGTTCCCTGACGGTATGTGGATCGACCCGGGCACTACTATTGAGCTTCAGGTCCAATTCGGGGCATCGATCCTCGCCGACCTGCGCACTCAAGGCTGCGAGCCCTTGATCGAGCGTGGTTTCGAGCCCGTCGATTACATTGAGATGGCCGAGATCAAGAGCCGTCGCCCTGCACTTCGGCACCCAGACATCGCCTGCGTCGTCCTGGCGAGAATGCACGGCGCAACCTGCCTCTCATCGGACGGTGCGGTGCGCAAAACGTGCCGAGAGCGCGGAATCCCGATCGCGGGGCAAGTGGGATGCCTGATGGAGGCGGTCGACCGACGGTTGCTGACAAGGGCACGAGCCCAGGACCTATTGCGCGCCTTCCTCGCGAACGGCCTTTACCTCCCGGCGTCGGTGGTTGCAGGGTTTCTTCGAGATGCTTAGATGAGGTGCCATACGAGCGCGGCAAGGGCGATCACATGCATCGCGGCGACCGGCAATCGCCCTATACATTCGTCGATGTCGATCGACTGATCGACGACTTCATCCGGGAGGTGGAGACATGGCAGAGCGAACACGGACCATCACCGTCAATGCCGATTGGCAGGGTGCCCTGCGCGTTGCTGCGCGAGAGGCATTCGGTGCGATGGCTTACCGGGGCGAAACCCTTAACTTCGAGACCCCTGGCGCCTTCTTCGGCAAGTTGACCGAGCGCCGATGGGCCTTGCTGCGCCTCCTGCAGGGGACGGAGGAGCTGTCGGAGCGCGAGTTGGCGCGCCGAGCCGCTCGCGACGTGAAGCGCGTCCATGAAGACGTTTCCGCCCTCGCGGATTTGGGTCTGGTGGAACTTACGGAACGCGGCGGCATCGTCTGTCCCTTTGCCGACATCCATGTGGACATGCACCTGCGCGAGGCGGTGTAGGGCCAAGATCGCCGAGTCATGGTTCTGATAGCTTCCCTATGTGCCCCGGCTTCCACGCTCCAGCGTCGAAGCGCGATGCATACGGGCCGCTGGAGCGGCCGGACTGCATTCCCACGCTGGAGCGTGGGAACGAGAAGAGCTAGGATGCCGACCTACCGGGCTGATCGCGCGGCGCGTCAGCTTCGAATAGAATCGCCGCGAAAGCCACTCGATAGGGATGACGTATGAGCCAGTTCGCCTTCCTCAAGCCCGAATTCACGTCCATCTACGAGCACGCCCAGCGGGCCGAGGTGCTGGCGCTGTCCGATCCGCGCGGTTCCTGCTTCTATACCCGACTCGCGCTGGAGACGGCGGTCAAATGGATGTACCAGCATGATGGGACTCTGCACAGCCCCTACGACGACACGCTGGCCGCGCTGATCCATGAAGGCACCTTTCGCACTCTGGTCGGCAATGCGCTGGTGACCAAGGCGCGGCTGATCAAGGATTTCGGCAACCGGGCGGTGCACGATAACCGCGCCGTATCGGAGAATACCGCGACCGTGGCCCTGCGGGAGCTGTTCCACTTTTCCTATTGGGTGGTCCATACCTACGCCAAGGGCGCTAAGCCGCAATCCGGCATTCAATTTTCCGCCGAGGCGCTGCCCAAGACGCAACTCGTGGAGGCCAAGACGCTTGCCGGCTTGCAGTCCATCGCCGAGGATTACGAAAAGCAGGCCAAGGCGCAGGCGTCATTGGATGCCGCGCGTCTTCAGAGCCGACAAGAGCGCGACGACCTGGATGCGCAGATCAAGCGCCTGCGCGCCGAGATCGCCGCGACCAAAAAGGCCAATCAGGCAATTCCGGACGATCACGACTACAACGAGACGCAGACACGCGACGCATTCGTCGATATGCTGCTCCAGGAGGCCGGCTGGCCGCTGGATCAGGCGCAGGACCGGGAGTTTTTTGTAACCGGGATGCCGAACAGCACGGGCGAGGGATACGTCGACTATGTGCTCTGGGGCGATGACGGCCGGCCGCTGGCGATCATCGAGGTTAAACGCACTAAGCGCGATGCGCGGGCGGGCCAGCAGCAGGCCAAGCTCTATGCCGACTGTATGGAGGTCATGTACGGCTGCCGGCCCATCATCTTCTATACCAACGGCTATGAACACTGGATTTGGGACGACGCCAGTCACCCGCCTCGTCCGATCTCGGGGTTTCTCAAGAAGGCCGAGCTGGAGTTGCTGATTCAGCGTCGCACGTCCCGCAAGTCGCTCGCCGCGGTTACGATCGATACGGCTATCGTTGAGCGCTTCTATCAAGTCCGCGGCATTCGCCGTGTCGATGACGCCTTCGAGCTGGACTTCCTGCGTAAGGTGCTGTTGGTCATGGCGACCGGGGCGGGGAAGACCCGGACCGTGATCGCACTCATCGATCAGCTCATGCGCGCCGGCTGGGTGAAGCGCGTGCTGTTCCTGGCGGACCGCGTGGCGCTGGTGA
>Ga0247836_1007423_pt1 | contig 11606 bp, 8 predicted proteins | sample LaCruzMarch2015__4_FD_187116 | JGI IMG/M metagenome (GOLD analysis project Ga0247836, IMG submission 187116) | Freshwater microbial communities from meromictic Lake La Cruz, Castile-La Mancha, Spain - LaCruzMarch2015_14m | ecosystem: Environmental > Aquatic > Freshwater > Lake | place: Spain...
AACTACGACGACTACGACGACTACGACGACTACGACGACTACGACGACTACGACTGTGCCACCGACTACTACGACTACTACGACGACTGTGCCACCACCGACAACAACAACCACGACAACAACGACGACGACGACAACAACAACAACAGTTGCCCCCGCCACCTATACCGTGACCTACGACGGGGCAACCAGCTCGTCTGGCGCTGTGCCGACTGATGCGACTGCATATGCCAGTGGTGCCACTGTCACTGTTGCTGCCAATACTGGCGGGCTGGCAAAAAGCGGATACTCATTCAACGGCTGGTGCACCACACAACCCGCAGCAGGTTTGGCGTGCGCCGGTACTTCGCGCTCGGTGGCCAGTACTTTTGTAATTTCTGGTAACACCACGCTGTATGCGGTGTGGACAACTAATCGCACCATTGCTATTGATGCAGGGTCTTTTTCTGCAACCTATAACCGATATGCGACTGCACCGACCATCACCAGCACGGCGTCGGCAGGCGCCGGAACCAAGACCTATTCCAGTTCAACCACCAGCGTGTGCACGATTAACTCTGCAACTGGCGCAGTTTCATTTGTTGCAGCTGGCACTTGCACGCTGCAAGTCGTTATCGCCACGAATGATGTCTATTCGTCGGCAACTTCGGCAACCATCTCTCTGACCGTCACTTACGCCATTGGGGACGCAGGCCCCGCCGGTGGCAAGATCTTCATCCTTCCGACAACCGTTGGTAACACGACTGGAAAGTATTTCGAGTCGGCTCTAGGAACGTGGTACTCGGGCAATGACATCAACCGCGCATGGTGCCACACCTCAAACACTCTGGTGGGTGGAGCCTCCGGCACCGCCATTGGCGATGGCGCGACGAACACCTCAGCCATAGCTGCGTTTTGTACCTCAGGTGCTGCGTGGGAAGCCGCGGCGTACACGGTGAACGGATACGGAGACTGGTTCCTGCCCTCCAAGACCGAGCTTGAGCAGCTGTATGCACGTCGAGCAAGTGTTGGTGGATTCGTGACACTGAGCCAATGCTGTGGCGGCGCAGCAGGCACGACCACTATTTCGTATTGGTCGTCTAGCGAGTTTGCCAGCAACCAAGCGATTCCAGTGCACTTCGGCGAGGGATTCTTTGGCGGCGGCGGAGACAATTACGGCAAGCAGTATGGCTTCAATGTGCGACCAATTCGAATGTTCTCACCAATTGGGTGATTGCTAAGGCTGATTTTTTGGCGCCAACGCTTCGTTGAAGCGCAAAAAGAGGGCGAGAAATGCTTTCGGATCTAGATCCGGTGCGCCGGCCAATGTCAACGACGAAAGACCAACCGGAAACGCAAGAAAGACTCGAGCGATGAGTTGCGCATCAAGGCTGTTGTCAATCAACCCATCCTGCATTGCTTGCTCGACTATCGACTCGTACTGCGCGAGAAGCTGTGAAACTCCAGCGCGTACGGCACTATTCATGTCATCTTCCCGCCATGCAGAGCGAAGCGCTTCAAGCAGAATGCGCTGAGCATCCGTTGGTGCGCGATCGACACCCTGCCGTGGGGCGAGTGCTGCAATCAACATCAACCAATGATTTGATTGAAACCCGGTGGCCGCCTGCACATTGTCTCGGGTGAGATATTTTCGGTTTGTTGATTGTTGGTCTTGCAATGCAAATTCGAGCGCTGCCCCAAATAACATTGATTTGTTCTCGAACCAGTTGTATATGGCGCCAACAGTCATATCGGCGCGAGCTGCGATGTCAACGAGACGAGCATGCTCGTAACCTCGTTCGGCAATTTCAGCGATCGCAGCCCGCAGCAGGAGCTCGCGACTCGCAATCGCCCACGGACGACGGTCCTTGCCATCAATGTTTACAACATTGCTTGACTCACTCACCAGCTTCATTCTGGCAGCAATAGGGCGTTACTGTGGCATCGCATTTCGCACTGTATTGGGCGTTATCCCCGCTCCCGTAGAGGCTGGTGCGTAATTCCAAACCCCAGTAGCGATGGGGTAGCGGTTGGAGTTTCAGTAAACGTTTGGAACCCGAAACGCCGTTTTGGAACGCGTGATCGCTGCTCTGATTTAGGCGGGCAGTAGTAGTTCTGCGTTATGAATGAAGAATGCTTCAAGTGCCGCATCGCCTAGTGGCTGCATGTCAGCAGCCATTCGTCCAATAGGGTCGGTCCCACCTTCGGGGTGTGGGAAATCGGTGGAGAACGCGTAGATCTGCGGCATGCCGTAGCGCTCGATTTGGCGCGCAGTGCGCTCCCAGAAAAATGGGGTCACGCGTATTTGGTCGATGAAAACTTCGCGGGGACTTCGTTGCAGGCTCTCACGAAGACGACGCGATAACTGGAGACGATCCTCGAGGAAATCCACGAACGGGCCGACCCACATTGCTCCGAGTTCTATGATGCCGACACGCAAAGTCGGATGACGGTCAAACACGCCGCCGTAGATCATTGTTGCCAAATAGTTCTGCGCAGCGAGATGCATCGTGGCCAGTGTGTGCGGGCCAATTGGTTCACCGGTTGAAAAGGTGCCGGGTCGCAACAGGTCGGCATCAGCCCATGCGTTGCTGGCTAGAAAGCCGTCCTGGCCGCCGATGTGAAGAGTAATGGGAAGTCCTGCTTCAGCAAGTAGTGCCCACAGTGGATCAAGTTCGGGGGCGGCTGGCGAGAGACCACCAGGAGCGATCCCGTCTTGGATGAACACCGCTCGAGCACCACCGGCGGCTACTCGCTCGGCTTCGGCGATCGCGCCGCTGATTGTGGTGAGATTGAGCAACGCCGTGGGCCGCAGGCGCCCACGGCCTTCTTTGGTCCACCTCATAACCGTGTCGTTGTATTCGTGTAGCACAGATGCAGCGTTCGGATGGTCGGACCATGCGGGCATTGCCAATATCACCTGCGGGAAGATGAGTTGACGATCAATACCCATGACATCCATAGCAGCCAAACGACTTTCGGGGTTTGATGCACCGGGTGCCGCAGTTCCTTTGGTGTTCCACACCGACTCGGTGGTCAGATCGGGTTCGTCTGTGGCATCAAAAAGTGGGATTCCAGCGAAACGTTTGCCGAAGCGCGAGGTTGCGTCACCGAATACCTCACCCCATTGCGAAATCGGAACTTGCAAGTGGCTGTCAAGGTCAAGAATTCGACCATGAATCACCGGAAGATGTGTAGTCATAAGGATAAGATAGCAGTGGATTCATGGGTGACACCTTGCCTGCCGCTGTCGCCTACCCAAATTCTTAAGTAACCTGTACGCAGATAACGCAAAGTGTGTTTGTGATTTTCGCACCACATTTCGCACCACATTGGGCGTTATCCCCGCTCCCGTAGAGGCTGGTGCGTAATTCCAAAACCGATATCAGGGTGCGTTTGGTCCGACATGAGTGTGCAGTTTGGAACGCAAAATGCCAATAATTGGAACGCATTAAATTTGCGCTTCTATGGGAGATTTTCTAAATCGTCCAAGTCTTTTGGTCGACCACTCGCGCGTTTATTGGTCTTGAGGTCTTCAAGCGAGATTATGTTGATTTCAATGCCTCCAATTGTCTGAGTCTCTGCGCGAGCTGCACAATCATCAAATTTCACGCCGTCAATTTCAGTGAGAATTTCAATTCGCATTGGCGCTACGCCCATTCGTACAATACTGTTCGGATCGTCAAACAATTCAGGTTCTAGATTCGGAGTGTCAAAACCGAATTCGCGTAGGCATGAGACTAAGCGTTCAGTATTTGTCCGCCGGCGTGCCACCCAAATATCCATGTCGGCAGTAGTTCGGGGATAGCCGTAAATCGCTACAGCAAAACCGCCAATGAGCAGGTATTCAACGTGATGGGCGTTGAGTAATTTCAAGAACTCGCTGAAGTCTTGAGGAAACTCGATTTCTTCCATAATTGATCTCTCGTAGTTTGAGGACATGTTGGATTCGAATCTTCGGAGTTTGACCAATCCAAAACTCTTTGTCGGATTGCATAGCATCGTTGTGCGATTCTGATACCACGATTGACTTAGTCATCACGTGTTAATTCTACCCCTGAGGTGGATGCCAGTTACACCAAATGATCGTCGCTCTCGCTTCATGGTCGATCAGAACTGGTGGTGATGTCAGTGAATTCTTTGGGCGCTGGGAACCACCAAAACGCACAAAAAAACACAAAGCCGCTTAATCTTCGAGACACCTATTCTTTCCGCTTCTGGCTGGCACTAGTAACCTTGACCTTGATGACGCAAAGTGTCATGTTGAAATTCTTAACTACATTTCGCACCATCCCCAGCCCCCGTAGCTCAGTGGATAGAGCAACGGTTTCCTAAACCGCAGGTCGCATGTTCAACTCATGCCGGGGGCGCCAATGAATGAAGGGGATGTAGACATTTCGGTTCCAGAAATTCAACGTTCAGTCAACCGGGTGTTTGCCGAGGCATCCCACCTCTACAGATATGTATTAGTTGTTCCAATGGCCAACGAAGGACGTGGGAGCGCTCAATCAGCCGGATGGTTTGCAATAATCACTTTTTGCGTCAGCATTTGAAAATTGCAAACTTTGTACCTTCGCGCGGTCCGCGGGGGATAAATACTCACCTTGATACCAACATACTGAATAGAGCGAGTAACGAACGTCTGCGTTTGAAGAAAAATTCGTTGGGAGTATTGGGTTTTTCGCACGTAAATCAAGAATTCCAAGATCTATGAATGTCCCAAAAGAATCAGGTGATGCGGGTGCTGGCATACCAACCTCTGTGGCGATTACTTGACCTTTCTTGATGAAAACTTCTCGGATATAGTTTTCACGCGAATCGTTTTCAACGGCCGGCGCAATGGTCTTGAGAATATTCGCTATAAAGTCTGACGGTTCTTTCAAATGACCGAGGCGAAGCATGAAACCACATGGATGAATGATGTTTATTCCGAACTGATAAATGTTTTCCGTCTTGTAGTGAACAACCATTGTGATTCGACCATCAAACGGGGCTGAGATAGTAACTCCGCTGACGTAGCTTCCATATTCGGACCAACGAAGTCCGCCATGTGGCTTGTAACTTCCGCCGCGATACTGACCAGGTTGAACAAACGATCGAACTTTTGAGAAATCTAAAAGTTCACTCTCGGCAATCAGCGGCAGAGAACACTTTGGAGCAGCGCCTTGGGAAACCCAAACCGACTTCTTGTAGTCAAAGCTCCAACCACTATTTTGTGCGGGCACTGCTGTCGTCGTTGTAATTGTTGTCGTTGATGAAGTTGCACCACCAGACGAACCCGCGCTAGGTGTGCCACTTGATTTGGTTTTGGTCCAGACGAACGACTTGCCCTTCTTGGTACAGGTGTAAGAAGTTTTGTTGACAGTTCTTTTTAAGCCTATTTTGGCGCACTTTGTGCCACTAATCATGAAGAAGTCGCTCGCACGCGAGTTTGTTGGTGCGAATAGCAATGAAAACATAATCAATAAGACACATATTGTGCGCCGACCGGCAAAGTAATGCATGTGCTGATGCTACACAGAGGCTGGTGCGTAATTCCAAACCCCAGTAGTGGTGGGGCAGAGGCTGGGGTTTCAGTGAACGTTTGGAACGCGAAAAGGCGTTTTTTGGAACGCGTGTTTCGGGGGGGGGGCTTTGGTTGACCTAGAGTTTTATATGAACCTTTTTTCTCAGTCCAGGTCTTATTCGCGTAGATCTGCTGGGGTGCTGCTTCTTGTTGGAGTTTTAGCTGGTGTCACTGTTGGTGGTGGTGTTGGAGTGATTGCTGCATCGTCAACTAAATCTGTGACTGTGTGTGCCAACAAAAAAACAAACGTGTTGCGTTATGCCAAGAATGGTAAGTGCGTAAAGACTGAAACGAAAGTGGTGTTGAACCAAACTGGCGCTACTGGCGCTACTGGCGCTACTGGCGCTACTGGCGCGAAGGGTGACACGGGTGCTGCGGGTGCTGCGGCGAGTGTTGGGGTTGCGCCTGAGTTCAAACCGGTTTCGGTTGTTGGCACTGTTCCAGATCCAGCACCAGCGTTATACGACAACTGAAAAGCTGGTGGGGTCCATATTGCGGTGCAGACGACATCAGCATTTGACCACGAAATTGATTGTCCGGGCTGCTTCGTTCCAATGCTGTTGTCACAACTCCATCCGCCAAAAGTGAATCCTGCTTTTGAGAAGCCGGAATTGCTTGCAGCGGTTTGGTTGCCGTTTGCAACGACGCGGTTATAAAGCTCCGAACTTGGGGTCGTGCCAGTACCGCCATTGATGTCGTACCTCAAGGTCATGTAGTTGATCACTTGATAGTTGTTTTCGACAGCTCCATTTTGCATTCCTTGCGCGAACGCAGAAGAGGCCCCGAAGAAGGATGACCACCGTGAGGTCGACGAAGGCACCGTCACAGTAAAAGTCACTGCTGAACTTGTCACATCACCCGGGGTAAGTTTTGGCCCGTTATATTCGCAACGTACTGAGTTGTTCTGTGTGGCGTTGAACGGTGGATCAGCTTGGGCTGCGTAAAGTCCCCAAAAACTAGTGCCGGGTAGTGCTGCACCACCTGAAACCGGTGCGGTACCGGTGCAAGACCAATTTGTGCCGAGGGCCCAACTGGTGATTGTCCACGTACTCGGTACTTCAAAGTATCCGTACAGCGGTGCAACTAAATTTCCGGGCGACGTTGCCTTGTTGCCTAATTTGAATTCGATCAGGTTTCCAGCGCCTTGTACTACGCCAGCTGGGTTAAGGCTATTGGGACTGCTGGAGCTGATTTGAGAAATTGCCTGAATCTCGCAGCCCTGGTCTACAAAATAATTGCAATCTGGAACTGACTGCTTTCTAACCTTGCCGGTATTCAAGACTTTGTCCGAGTTTTCCACAACGTGTGGATACGTTAATTTAGGTCGAACAGATTGAGAAGCTTGACGTGAAGCCTTCAGCACTGGTGTCTTATCCACAGAAACTTTTACGCCGCGTGAATCTTTGATGGTGAACACAGTTGTCGTCATCGCCTCTACCGATTGTTGTGTTTCACTTTGGGAGTTCTGTAAACCGAGCAGTAATGCACAAATAGCTATTGATCCCAAAACTTTTCTTACGTTCATAACGCATCACCTGATTTCTGACTCTCCCAACAGAGGTCATCGAAAGTTGGATTGCGCATAGTAAAGACAAACGAAGGTCTTTCTTCCGTAAGTAAGTTTCTTCTTTTTTCGCTGCATTTGATGATGAGTTGAAATATTGCACACTGTATGCACGCACATTGGGGTTGTTCTTCATGTGAAGTAGAAGCTCTTGCAGGAGGACCAAAAAATGAAGTTGGCAACTCGCATTGGTATTTCCTTATTTATTACGACTTCGTGTTTCGCATCAATTTTTGTGGCACCAGTTCAAGCTCTCTCGGCAACCACTACAACGATTTCAATGTCACCTAACCCTGCAGTTGCGGGGCAGTCGGTGACGTTGACCGCTACACCGAGTGTCCCGGGATTAGTGACATTTACAGTTGGCGGCCAAACCGTGGGCACAGGGCAAAGTGTTGGTGCTGGAACAACGGTTACGGATGTGCAGAACTGGTCATACACCGGCAATAGTTCGGCACTTCGAATTGCCACTAACCCTTCTGTCAACAACGTCTTTGTGAGTACATGGAACCCGAATGACTGTAGTGGAGGACGTTGTGTGACGAAGCAACTCAGCCCAGGCGGGGGCGTGACTTTTGCCGGAAGCGAATCTTGGAATGGTCAGTGGGTTCTGATCACCGGACTTGCTGTGGACTCGAATGGTGCGGTCTATGAAGGCATTTTCAACGGATCATCACAGAACACGATTCGTAAACGCACTTCGATCGGCGCAACTAGTTCCCAATTTGTTCCCGCTTCTGCAGGCATCAGTGGTCTGACTGGAATGACTATCGATGCAAGCAACAATTTGTATGTCACCAGCTCGCTCAACGGAACAATCTTTCGAGTCACGCCCGCTGGCGTTGTAAGTACGTACGCCACCAACCTTGGTTCACCAATCGGTGGTCCTGTGTTTAACTCAACAACGGGTGAGCTTTTCTATGTCGACGCAAACAAAGACATAATGAAGATTCCATCAGGCGGTGGCACACCTACATTGGTCACTGCGGCTTCCTGCAATATGGATGCGAATCCTGCAAGCTCAACATTTGGGAATACAGCACAGCTCGCGATCGACTCAGCTGGATTCCTCTATGGCGCTCAGTGTGGAGGTGTTACCCCCACGAGCACCCCTAACGCATCGCCGATAACGCAGATTGATCCGACCACAGGTGCAATGCGCGAATACATGAGTTGGTCGGTTTGTATGAGTGGAAGCCTCTCGAATTGGGCAGCAGGCTGTGGTGGAAGTACTGCACTTGGTTTCCTTGGAACTGTTATGTATACCGCTGGAGCAAGCATGGGCGGTTCGAATGTCTTCGGCATGAATCCATCCGGATATGTAGCGACATTGACGCACACGCCGACCGCCTCAGGAACACTTGCTGTAGGTGCAAGTCTTACTCCGACAGATAGTGGATCTTTTGCAGCCTCTTCGGGCACGGGAAGCTTGTCAGTACGCCCGGCTGCGCCCTCAGCTCCCGATCTTGCAACAAGTTCAGACCTGGGTAGTTCAAGCACAGACAACAACACAAGCGACAACACGCCTCTTATTGAATTACCTGGCTCTGGAACATCAGGTAATACCATCACGGTGACGGCGACCAAGGCTGGTTCAACGAATGTGTCTTGTAGTTATGTACTTCCAGCTACTGGCTGCAGTCTCGGCACGCTTTCTGATGGCACATGGTCGATCTCCGCAACAGAGACTCATCCCACTGCTGGTGCATCAACTACTTCGGCGGCATTGTCGGTATCGATTGAGACAAGCGCGCCGACAGCACCAGGCGTACCTGATCTAGCAAGTAGCTCAGATACGGGTTCGAGTAACTCCGACAACAACACGAATGACAACACGCCCACATTGAGCGCAACAGGCGGCAGTACTGGAGACACCATTACTCTGAGCGCTACTAACGGCACCGACACAGTGACCTGCACGTACGTGGTGGGAAGTGCGACAAGTTGCACATTGCCTACATTGAGCGACGGTACATGGAACATCACATCAGCCGTGACTGACCCCGCTGGCAACACCACCAATAATTCAACATCACTCTCAATTGGAATTGATACAAGTGCTGTGGGAGGACTTGCCGTGGACCTTGCTGCGTCGTCGGACACCGGTTCATCCTCCACCGATAACAACACGTCGGATGCAACTCCAACTTTCTCACTTACGGGCCAAGCAACCGGTGATGTTGTGGTCATCACTGCATCTCGTTCGGGTGCCGCTGATGTCACGTGCACGTACACGGTTGGGGTTGCTTCATCTTGCACCCTCGGCACATTGACCGATGGTTCATGGTCCGTGGTTGCAAACGTCACCGATGCCTCGGGAAACACGGGGAACACTTCAGCGTTGTCGATGACAATTGCTACCTCTGCGTCTGCACCTGGCGTTCCCGACTTGGTGAATTCCTCAGATTCAGGGACATCCGCGACGGACAATCTCACATCTGACACCACACCAGCAATCTCTGGTGGATCGCTGCCTGTTGGTACTTCGGTGACTGTGTCTGCGCGTAAATCTGATGGCACGACAGTGTCATGCACATATGTTGCATCTGCGACGGTGACGAGTTGTGATTTGCCGGCATTGAGCGATGGTGAATGGTCCGTGACTTCAGTAGCCACTGATCTTGCTGGCAATGTATCTGTGCCAAGTTCTGCGTTGCCGCTAACTATCGATGCCTCAGTTCCGAGTGCTGGAACTCCAGATCTTGTTGATTCATCGGACACTGGAGCTTCTGCGACGGACAATCTCACGTCTGACACCACGCCGACAATCTCCGGTGGTGCTCTGCCTGTTGGTACTTCGGTGACTGTGTCTGCGCGTAAATCTGATGGCACGACAGTGTCATGCACATATGTTGCATCTGTGACGGTGACGAGTTGTGATTTGCCGGCATTGAGCGATGGTGAATGGTCCGTGACTTCAGTAGCCACTGATCTTGCTGGCAATGTATCTGTGCCAAGTTCTGCGTTATCCATCACCGTAAACAAGTCACTGCTTGATTCTGCTCCTGACGCAGATTCAAGCAGTTCGTCTGGAACGCTGCCTCAGGACATTGATCGACTTGACCAAACACACTTGAATTTTGGCTCCGGCTGGATTACAGCAACCGCGCATCTCAAAAGAAATGAAGTCGGCCGGGTGTCGCATGTGGTGTTCTTGATTCGTAATGCAGACGGAACGACTGCTCGAACGGTTCGAGTAAAGGTGTCGACCAAGAACAGGCGGGTATCCACGCGGCTTCCACAACTTGTGAATGGGCAGCGAATTGTGATGTTCGTGGAGAACGATTTTGGGTTATCACCGAGTGCTCCAAAGCGTCGAAATGTTGTGCAAGGACGTACATCTCGTGGACGCGATGCTGCAGGTAATCCAATGCTATTTGGCGAGTCTCTGTTAGTAAGTCGAATCATCTTTGATCCGACATCTCCGGTTTTGGATGCTCGCGATTTGGCACAGTTAGACCGCCTTGCACGATCCCTTCGAGGTCGTGCAGGTTTGTTGTTGATTTCGGGATTTGCACGACAAAACCTCATTGATGATCCAAAGTTTTTGAAGAACTTGTCCATTGATCGTGCCCGAAATGTGGCTAATTATCTCTCAACAAAAGGAGTGCGGGCCTGGATTCGTTTCGACGGGTACGGGGCCGTTACCACCACGCCTGGCACCGCTGACGATAGGCGTGTAGAAATCCGATGGAGCAATGCGGGCCGGAGAGTAATATCTGCGTATGCCGTCAGATGCCCGAGTTTTACTGCTGAAATCTGCTCGTAATGAGATTGAGCAATTCGGTGTCTTAGATTTCCGAATCTCCCGAGTTGCAACTGCGGCCAATTGTTCTGTCACTCAGATCTATCGATATTTCGGCAGCCGAAATGGAATTGTTGCACAAGCATTGGCGGATTTTTATGAAGAAATTCTTGAGATAAATATTGATGCTGTAGAACAGCATGTAAAAAACTTTGACACTATGACTATCGAGAATGTTCTTGAGATGTTCACTGGCCCAAAAGAATTAGCAGCTATGCCAATGATGCCAGTGAGGCTTCAAATTTTGGCAGTGGCATCTACAATTCCAGCGTTAGAGGAAAAAATCTCCGAAATAACGCAACACTTATACGTTAAGTGGGTGCAGTTAATCGAAGAAGTACGTGAGCGATTGCCTGAAGACGTCATTCTTGACGAACGAGCGATCACTATTGATCTTCTGTTGATGATGCCGTATTACGCCTACCTGATGGGCGGGCTTGCAGTAAGTGTCGAGAATTATGTTGCGTGGGTAAGACACAAACTTTTCCCTGGACAATGACCCTCCTAAAGCCACCAGGAAGGCATGAAAGACCACAAGATTTGGAGCCTGACAGACAATGAAAGAACCTACCTACATGGAAGTTTCCCTATTTCTTTCAGCATCTGACTGGCGGTAGTAACCTTTACGTAGATGAAGTGAGGTGTGTCGGCGAATTTCGCACCACATTTCGCACCATCCCCGCCCCCGTAGC
>Ga0247836_1007425_pt1 | contig 11602 bp, 9 predicted proteins | sample LaCruzMarch2015__4_FD_187116 | JGI IMG/M metagenome (GOLD analysis project Ga0247836, IMG submission 187116) | Freshwater microbial communities from meromictic Lake La Cruz, Castile-La Mancha, Spain - LaCruzMarch2015_14m | ecosystem: Environmental > Aquatic > Freshwater > Lake | place: Spain...
CAATATCCTTAGCTAAAGGGGTTTTTCTAAGGTTAGCCTTAAGAATGCCGAGTCTTGAAGGTAGATCAGGAAGAGGAATATAGATAAGTTGATCAAGACGTCCCTAAATAAAAAGAAAATTACTGGTCTAAGAAGTGCCTCGTCCATAATTTCAGGTCTATTAGTAGCTCCTACAATGAAAATGTTTTTCTTTGCACCAACACCATCCATTTCGGTTAAAAGCTGATTGATAACTCTGTCACCAGCACCCCCACCATCACCACCTTGACCTGATCCTCTTGCAACAGCAATAGAATCTAACTCGTCAAAAAAAAGAACGCAAGGTGAAGCAGCTCGGGCCTTGTCAAAGACATCTCTAACATTAGCCTCACTCTCTCCGAACCACATAGTAAGAAGTTCAGGACCTTTAATTGAAATAAAGTTAGCACTGCATTAGTTAGCAACTGCTTTGGCCAACAAAGTTTTACCACAACCAGGAGGTCCATAGAAGAGGACTCCTTTTGATGGTTGCATACCGAATTTAAGGAATTTTTCAGGATGCTCAATAGGGAATAAAATCATCTATTGAAGTTGTTTCTTGGTTTCTTCAAGACCACCAATATCCTCCCACTTGACATTAGGAACTTAAACGTGAGTTTCTCTAAGAGATGCAGGGTTTACTGCTCCCATAGCAAATTTGAAATGCTCTTGGTTGACAGACATGGCTTCCAAGATTTGGGTATCGATTTTCTCGGCTTCAATATCGATGATATCCATTTTTTATCTAATACATTGAAGAGCAGACTCTGTGCAAAGAGCAGCAACATCAGATCCTACGAAACCATGAGTTTATTTAGCAACAGCCTCAAGGTCGACATTTTCGTCAAGCTTCATATTTTTAGTATGAATTCTGAGGATTTCGAGACGACCAATTTAATCAGGAACACCAATGTCGATTTATCTATCGAATCTTCCGAATCTTCTAAGAGCGGGGTCAAGAGAGTTAGGCCTGTTGGTAGCAGCAATAACAATAACATGTCCTCTTCCTTTGAGACCGTCCATAAGAGTCAATAATTGTGATACAACTCTTCTTTCAACTTATCCGTGAACTTTTTCTCTATTAGGAGCAATGGAATCGATTTAATCGATGAAGATGATAGCAGGGCTATTTTTCTCGGCTTACTCGAATGCTTTTCTAAGGTTTCCTTATGCTTATCCTGCCATTTTTGACATGATTTCAGGGCCATTGATAAGGAAGAAGAATGCTCCGGTTTCATTGGCAACTGCTCTAGCGATTAAAGTTTTTCCTGATCCTGGAGGACCATAAAGAAGAACTCCTCTTGGAGGCTTGACTCCGAGGGTTTTGAAGAGCTGTGGATGTCTCAAGGGAAGCTCGATCATTTCTCTAATTGAAGCCATTTGCTTTCTGCAACCTCCAATATCATCATAACCAACATCGTCAAGTTTTTCCTCATCTTCACGATTGATTGGCTCACCTTCAGTATAAAGCATAGTGTTTGGAGCAACAATTCCAAATTATTTAGGCTCAGTAGCAACAATCTTGAATTCTACTGGCTTAAAGTTTCCTCTAACAAGGAATAAGTCTCCTTTTTTAACTGGTCTGTAAGCATCCTTAAAGTAAGGGATGAGGTATGTCTTGGTTAAATCTCCTGCAATCCCCTCAATGGTATCAGCTAGAGGTAGGACGTGTAGTTTAGTCAAATTGGGTACATCCCCAGCAGCTCTGATCTGAACAACGTCTCCAAGACGAACTCTAAGATTCTTGCGGACGGTTTTATTCATTCTGATTTTTCCTTCTTCGAGCTTATTATCGACTAATGCAACCACAAGAGTTTCTTTACGCTTCTTTCCTTTGATGAAGATTGCATCACCTTTGAAAATCTTGAGTTCTGACATTTTGGCTTGACTGAGTTGGATGGACGAGTTCTCATCATTAAGAGCCTCTTCAACCTAGCTAGAAGTATAGATACAATTAGCTTGTTTGGAGCCTTCTTTACATCGAGAATTGCTGTGGAAACGTCTTTCTTAGGATCCATAGGCACACTCACTAATTAATTTAAAAATTATTTAAATTTCTAACCTTATAAGACTCTGATATTGTATGATCAGGATGATTCTAATTCGAATATTCTAACACGTTAAAATCGCCCAATTGCTTAATTTATATAATAACCCTTTTGATGATCGGGATACACCCAAACTATAGTTTCATTATACCTTATTAATAACTCTCCACCTCAATTCTCTCATATTTTCCAGATAAAATAATTTTCAAATAATTTAAAAAAAATCCATTATTAGGCTCACATCAGAAGAACTTTAATGGTTAATTAATCAATTGACTCTTTTATATATGAATTTCAATCGATCAGAATTATAGAAATAACTCCTAATATAATATTTAAGATGAAATAAGGGGAAAAAGGCGAGAAAAAATTGGTGAAAAGAGTGAAAATCCCCATTTAAATATAAGATAACCCCAAATAGCTTCGAGGAGTAATGCGCTTTTCGACAGAATCAGCAAAGGCTAACCTAGGGAGCTTAAGCTGCACAACATTGCGCAAGAAAAATGTCGTGATATATAAAAACCAAAATGCTAAAATCGAGTAGTAGGATGAAGAGGAAAAGAGGAAGAAAGAAATCGAATATTATGAAGTGATGATATCCTCAAAAAGATTGAAGAATAAAAACTTCAGAGTTGAGGTACCAATCATCCGAGGGCACAAATCCGTGAAGACGAATCGATCACATTAGGTCTACTACTCATTATTTTTCAATAACTCCGGAGGTAAGTCCAGCACCACTCAGGAAAAATCAACCTCCTGAACGGACAGTACGAAGCAAAATCTTAATTCTACAATAAGGAAAAGAAAGAGGTTTCTTACAACCAACTTTTACAATTACAACTGTCAAAGTTAGATAATCGTCGAAAAGAGGGAATGGGCTAGTTTAAAGCTAGAAGCGATTCTGACGACTGAACGAACTAAACTTCACTTTGAAACTTTAATGTCTTATTTCTAAAGACCACTGGTTGGTCATGGATTAAATTTATTGAAATCATTGGGACTAAGAGCAGAAAAAATAGATTTTAAGATAATTTGTGAAGGTGGTAGAGAATATTACTCCTCAAAAAATGGCATAACCAAAAGAATATTAGTGCTCTAGAAACTCTTCTTGTTTGAGTCTAAGAGGAATGGCGATTCTTCAATTCTGCAACTTGGATTTTTCTTTGGAGTCGAAAAAGACAGTTTCTTTGCAATTTATCCATATTATGTCTCTTCACCTTACTGAAAAGATTGCATACGAAGTTTTCTCTGGATAGTTGAATTCCAATGGTTCTTAATTGAATTATCTGTCCTACCAGGAAGCAACTTAGCGATGAGAGCCCATTTGTTACCGAACCTAAATTAACTAGGTTTTACTTTTTGTGAGCTTATATAATAGTTCTATCTTCTTCTTAAGTCCATTTATCCTTACTGATTTCAGGGTTTAAGTGATTGTGCCATCTTTAACGGCATTGCTTCCCAATACGACCAGGCAGATGCTTTGCAATAAAGCTCCAATTCTTCGGCCCGTGTGTCCGAACTAGCTGAAGAACAAGGTCGTCTTAGTCTTTTGTCTTAGTTTTTAATGAAATACCCAAGGCCCTTTGATAAGTGCGGGGTTCAAAACCTTCTGCCATCGATGGAGACATTGAACATCTGTTCTATTCTCCAGAAATGACGCAATTTTCTTCCAATTTTTTGCTCCATACTATTATACAAGTTGTTTGAGTCTTTCGTCTTCTTCAGGGGTCCACCAATGTTTCTGGGCTACAAAGGAATTGTTAGGATGTGGCGAGGCGGTGAAGAGAAGTTGTTGATATGCAATTTCTTCACTTTAGTGCTCTGATGATGGTGACTCTTAGTGCAGATCTGAAACACTCGAGATCTTCGTGAAAGTGTTGTTATTTTTTGAGCCACTCCGCCCGCTTACTAATGGGGTCACCGGTCCTGGATTTTATCCTTGCATTCCCAGATTGATAACCACAATAACAGCTAATTTATTACCCAGCCATCAATCATAAGCGCCAATATCAACAAAAAATATTTGAAGAACTTCCTACATTAACAAAAAAAAAAAGAATAATTCTCACATTTTTCCATTAATTTGTAGATAGGATTGGTAATCAATAATTTTGTCACTGTAAAAAATACAGCTTCAGATTGGGTATGATTTTTCTAATTTGAGGATAAAGATTTCTATCTGGGTATGATGAGGGGCAGATTATTGCTATAATTTTGAATGCATAATTCTTCAGAGGAGAAGAAGTTGCTGATCGAATCAATGAAAAAATTGGTTACGTAGAATGCTTACGATTAAGTCATGTCTCCAATAATTCTCAAAGGCAGAAGGAGATTTTCGAAGCTTTGTCCCTTCAAGACCTCAATAAGATCATCCTCAATCTTAAAGACGATAACGAGTGTAATTGCAACCTTTGACGTAGACCTTCGTAGAATATCAGCACTCCTTCTCTGTTAGCTCTTCTATCAAAATGAGCTTACTAAGCTATCAGCAGTTAAACTTCTTAGTATTTATCCTCAACATGGAAGAGTACTTGTGCGTCTATTAAGGTCTGTTTGAGCGGCATTCCATAATCCATCCACAAATACCCATCAACTCTGAAAAGTAAGCTTATTTTAACAGAGAGTGTATTGAACTAATGCAAACTCCAAGCTTAACCGACTGTAATAACACTTTTAGTCAGAATAAGGCGGAAGCAGTATATGCTGGCTAATCAACCTATAACGAAAAACACTTAAACTGGAGTTTCTGTAGTATAAAAAATACTCCTCATTCACCTTTATTGATCCTCTCAAAAATATCTTTGGATTTACATTAGTAAACCAAATATCTGTCGATAAGAATTCAAGGAATCTCTCTTACCCCCTCGCACAGTCTAATAATATCAACAACTCCTAATACTACAAGAATTATCTTGAATCTCGAAGCAAGTAAAAATAATCCAAAAGATATTCGTTTAATTCGAATAATGTAAATCTCTCTGTAGATCTTGGGGATTCAATCGAGAAGCGGCCTGGATATGTTCGGCCAATAACCTCTAGGCAAAATGTCAATAGCTACAACAGTAAAAAAGATGAGCTAAATACGTCCTTCGATGTAAAAGCCAATACTATTCAAACCATTTCGCAGTTTGCCAGAAATAGTTATAACAATACAAAAATGAATAGATCAACTTTTGAGCCTTCAAGTGGGACAAAAGCTGAGCAATAGCGTTACCAATAATCCACCTTTCGATAGATCCAAACAGACCGTCGCTTGGAGAACGATCAGAGGTAAGGAAGAAAATCTTTAGGAACTAATAGCAATCCTGTGGGACTAAATCAAGACAAACTTTATAAAAGAGTTAAGTAGGTTCTTCGAAAATGATGATCTTCCTCTACTTCTTTCAAAAATGCAAAAATAGAATTTGATGATCATTTAATTTCAGGCCTTCTCATTTCTCTGAGGCGAATGGTAAACTTCACACAGCTTTCACACATATCCTTTAAAGTCAATTAGGCTTTCCACCCTAAGAGCTGCTCCGCTTTGCTTGATGCAGTAACAAGCCTTTAAAGGTCACCTTCCCTGCGATTTCCGATTTTATATTTCAAGTCTTTTTTGAGGAGAGTTGAGAACTGATTGATAACCTACAATACACTAAACCCATTTTGGGATCCAAGGTTGAAAATCTAGTAATTTGGTATTTTCATGGTTTGAATGAACTCCAATGCCTTGAGATGTCCTTTAGCCAAATCAACAACATGTATATAATCACGTACTCCAGTTCCATCAGTCGTATTATAATCGCTTCCATATACAACCAGCTATTCCCTTATCCCAATTATCACTTATTGGATGATTGAAAATAGATTTCCTGGAGTATTTCCAATCGGGTTATCTCCTAAAACGCCAGCCCAATGGTTTCCGGCTGGGTTAAAATATCTTAAAGATATTACCTTCCATTGGGGATGAGATTTGGCCATAGATCTAAGCAGCCAATCAACACATAGTTTGGACTAACCATATGGGCTGATAGGGAGGCATTCGAATAACTAGTTACAGTTATCTTGCTATCCGTATACAGCTGCGCTTGAAGAAAAAATGAACTCATCACAGATGGGATATTTTTACATTATCTTCAATAGATTCATCGAACCAACCAAGTTATTGTCATAATAGGTCAAAGGAATCTGAACTGATTAAGGCGCAGATTTCATTGCGGCAAAATGAATTATTGTAGTGATTGGTTTATTTTCCTCAAGCATCGTATGAAAAATCTTATCCAATTAGTGTAAATTGAGGATGTTAGCTGAATAGCGATAGGCTTACCTTTGAAAAAATGGACTCTTTGCTTGTATTTTTAAATATTTGCCCCTTCAGATAAATCTAATGAAAGTGATTCGAAAATGCGTTAAAGGGTGATTGGAGAGCTATTATAATAGTTATCTAGAACGGTGACATTATGCTAGGTATTAAGTAGAAGTTCAAGGGCTACATGTGATCCTATATATCCTATCCCTCCTGGCAACAATATATTTTTAATCATCTAATAAATGCTTAAATTAGAATGCATTTAGAGCATTAATAATAAAACATCTAACAAAAGTATACTAAAATCCAAAATAGAGGTCATCTTCATCAAATCGCAAATTGGTTCTAAACAATAAATATTTTTTTATATTTATCAATAATATGTGATATGTTTTGAACAACTACTAAAGACTGGTTCGATTGTGTATTTTGTGAGTAAGTTTATAATTGCAAAAACAGATAGATTAAGTTTAATAAAGAATTCTATTCTTTAAAATAATTGTATTTGCATCCTCAATTTTAATATCTCGATATATTTGACAATCATTTAGTCTGCTATAACTCAATCATCAATTCTAACAATTATATATCTCGCTTTATTTTGATGATAGGCTGTTGTAACTGTTCTATCACTAACGAACATACACCTCGCAATCAGAATCACAACAAATAATCCCAAAAACCCAGCTACTCTCCCATAATCGGAGAGAGCACGAATCTAAGACCAAGGCATTCCTATTTCTTTATAAAAACACCAATTTTTCTAACTTCATTGACAGTTATAGGGATCATATAGTTTATAACAACTGGTCCCATCAGTACTGTCGCAGTTGTATCCATCCCAAAATCCCTTCTCGCCGCCTTCCATATCTACGCATTTTTTATTCAATTAGGCCTGCTTACCAATTATTCCATACAAAACTAGCCCCATCAGTAGTAAAGAGGCAAATAAGAGCATCCAAAATCTTCTAGATTGCTCTGATTGCATTCAAATACAAATATATTAATAAATTATCGGCAGGAATTATTCTTTAATAACTAAAGTATTTAATTATGAATAAATAAGGCTAGTATTTGATTATTAAAGCTTCTCATTTCAAAAACTACGTTATTAGCTAAGAACCCTCATTTGATGCATTAAAGGACAATTGACAATTCAAAGATTTAGTTTTATATGCAGTAATTCTGTAGAAATAATGTTAGTGCCCTGGTTAACTCCAAATAATTTGATATTGATACTATTTAGTCCTTTTCTAATATTTTTTCCTATATACTTTCTTGCACCTCAGAGAATAAGCCTACTCTAATCTTACATTTAAAGGTTATAAGGAAATCTTACATATTTGTCAGCAATAGCAGTGCATCTATCTTATAAACCAAGTAATAGAAAGATTTGAATACCATTTTAAATCCATCTTGATAAAAAATGATAAAGACTGATTTTCCTCGGAGATAATATTCTCGAATAAATTAAATAGTTCTGAACCAACTATGATAGCATATTCTTCTCATATCCTTCGCTGTAACTATCGCTTCTTTATCCCTATAAGAGAATGATTCTACTAAGATAATTAATAATAATATTGTATTGTTGGTGATGTAAGGAGGAGGAGAAGAAAGACGTCAGTTCGTAGTCCCTAAAAAGTAAGAGCTTATCGATGAAATAAAAAATCTAGCAGATGACATCGAGCATATCTCTCTTAATCTGATCAAATGCGACTTCAATGCTGTTGAGAAGGATGTTGAAAAAGCCTTCCCCGATTTCCAATTCATCAAAATCAAGAAATACAATCCCGGATCTTTCGAAGTAATCTTTGAAACCCGCATCGATGCCATCAATTTCATTAAAAATTGGTCTGATAAAAAAATACTCACTCGCAGATTTTTTGTCAAGATGGGCAGGCAACAAAAATAGCATGCTGAAAAATGGTCTGCAGTTGGATTTGTCCCAAGATAATTCAAGCAGCACCCAAAAAAAACTGGAAAGCCAACAGAAGCTAAGGTATAGAAAGTTGAAGAGCAAACTGCTGAGCATCCTTAACATCCTAATGAGGAGAAGAAGCCCCAATAAGAAAAACCTCATGAGGAAAAGAAGATTATTCCAACAAGGACTTTTGAGCATAAAACCTTTGAACATAAAGCTCCACAACATAAATAAGAACACAAGCCTGCCGAGCACAAGACAATCTAGCATAAGGTTGCTACTCAACATAAGCCAGTTGAGCACAAGGCTACTGAACTGAAACCAGTCGAGCACAAGCAATAAAGCAAGCCAGTTTCCCATAAAACCATCGAACATAAAGTTGGAGGATAGATAAAGACTAATGAGCCCAAAGCTGAGCACAAACCAGTTCCAAAAGTTTAACACAAAGTTGAGCATAAAGTCGAGCACAAGCCTGTTTAACACAAAAAACCAGTTGAATCAAAGCCAGCTGAGCATAAAATCGCTTAAAAGAAAGCTGAACACAAGGTTGAAGCCAAAGTGGAGAAAAAAGAGGAGAAGAAAGAATAAAAGCATGAGGAAGATGATGGATGGATTGTTGTTCCTCCAAAGAAAGGAAAAAATAGTAAAAACAAATGATAGCTTGTTAAATCACCTTCTATTTAAACCCTAAATTCCCTTATATTTTAAAGCTGCCCATCCTTGAATAATTAAAAATAGCAGATTGGTTGTGTTCTTCAGCTGACTGTCAATTATTCCCTTTAGATATATTTTGAGAGTTACAATTGAAAGATGCGCTATAATGAGATTGATTAATCTGGATAATAAAAGTAAATTTGTTTTATTTGATGGGTTAAATGAACGATTAACCCAAGTAAAACTAGATAACAAGACCGCAAAAATACTTCCTTTTCTATCAATGCTGCTTCTGGGCCTATCAAATCATCGCTATCGCATTAGGAAGTGCCATACTTGCTCGCGTCATATCAGCCTATGAAGGCACGAACAATGTCCTCTCCTCCGATCAATATAGGCACTCAAAAGAAACTATTTCACTCTGGTAGCAGGGTACAAAATTAGTAATCAAGGATATATCATTGATATTCGGGCATAAAACACAAATAATTGTCCTGAGGGATACAATCCTCTAATAAACTACAATTGGCCAGGGAGTTTGTTAGGCTGCTATTGCAGCAGTGTATCAAATGGGTATAACTTTGATTTTGTCCTAAAAGTATTACATTGCTAAAGTAGGGAAAATGTTCGACCAGTTTGATTACTCTAGGCTGCCAGGTTGTCGATGAAATGTCAGCATAGATATTTACGATGTGGAAAGGTTCGACACTGCTCTGCTATAAGCGAGCTGACTCGATGAACTTCTACAATTCAATAATTTAAACTGCTCCTATGGGTGGAAGCTCCCCTACAATGACACCTTGCTCTAGCAGCTAGGATTACAAGGTTTATACTCTGCCAGGGGTAGACTGTCCTATCAGTGCATCGTCTAATCAGTCCTTAGGAAGCAGCCAAACCAAACTACCTCTTGACGATCTTAATGGTTACTTCCTCAATTTCGTGAGAGAAACAGGCTATCCTATTGCTAATATCAAACTAACTGAGTACTAGTTTTGTGACTTCTACGATCAAATAAATATTTCTCCTAACAAGTTAGGATCCTATATTCTTGAAAAAGGAACAATTTCATCCTCCTGCACTAAATTCGATCCTAGAATGATCGCAATCGACCAATTAGATGAATAATCATTTTACACCAATAATACAAGGGTTTATGATTTAATTCAGACCCTTCCAGCATATCCTTTACCCTCAGTGGATTATAGATATATCTTGGGATATATTAGATATCCTGCCTGGACTTATCAGTGCCGTAAAGCAGATAAATATAATCTCTATAGAGCGACAGACCATCTTCTTTTCGAAAATGCTTCCAGTTCAATGCAGCTAACTCTTTCAGTTACAGTTCCCGCATTATTGATGTTAATAGTATTGTTTAGAGGTTGCTTTATCGTTAGACATGTTGTATAAATGAAATCTAAAAAGACTTACAATGCGACAATGCTGACAAACGATGAACTTATGGAGCAGATTCCTAACATAGATCTCACTAAAAGTTATAAAAAATAATTCTTCATCTTTTTACTAGAGTTTATAATTCTTTGTGGAAGTTTTGCAAGCATTATCTACTCAATTATAAATTGTACATCTGACAGCATTTGGATTAAATAGATCATAAAGTATAAGTGCACTGATTCATATCTTGAGAATATTTTCATGTACTATGAAGAAGTGCTCGACAATACTTCGACAGTACTGGTTTCAGCAACTTTTATTTGGGCCTCCTTAATTACCATGCACATAGTCTTCTTTGTCATTCGCAACTACATCGGTGATCTTTATCAAAAAAAAGAAGTTGTTTAACAAGAACAAATTCCATCTGTTGAGAATTAGCCTTTAGATATTCTAAACAAGTAAGGCCAAATATAAGGTATTCATCTTCAAGATTCATCGGAAGTCATTCTTAACAAATAAGATGCAGCAAGTGAATTTAAGATATACGATGCTGACTATTTGATGGGAGAAGGAGGAGCTGAAACTAAAGATAATTTTTATAATGGACTAGATAGAGAGGCAAGCTTGGGTGTAGTAAAAAAGAAAAAAAAGAAAAAAACCATCACTACCAAACGGAAAAAGAATTTATTCAAGTAAGATTAGTCTTGATAATAACAAATGCTTATTTTCTTTTTAATTATCATTTTCAATCTTCGAAGTCATCGTCGTAATCATAGTCGAAATCTCCGTCTTCATCGACATCCTATAGCCCTGATCTATTTTCACCGATAATCAATCCGTTTTTTAGCTTTTAGATGAGTTCTTTATACAAACAAGTATACTTTATATCTGAGCTTCGTCAATGACTTTTTGAATGAAATAGTGGTAGTGCTTTTTCTTCAGATAATCGAGCGCTTCCTTGCTTGACGTTTCTTTCTTCAGCTTCTTTATCTTCATCTTATGATGATAGAGCTTATTGTTTTCAGGATTGCGATATTCCATAACTGAGTTATTATTTCGGTACTTATGGCCGGAGGGGTGAAGTCTAAAGCGAATTTTTAAGGAACAAAACCCTTTGGTGGACCGTTTTTCTTATTTTTGTTATTTTCCTTACCACCTTTTTCAGTCTTTGGAGGATCATCTCTATATCTAGTATGTTTTACTCAAGTTTAAGAGAGGAAAAGTAGTTTGGCTTGGCCGCTGGGGTTGCCCCTTTTGTAGCCCCCATTCCCATCC
>Ga0247836_1007426_pt1 | contig 11602 bp, 8 predicted proteins | sample LaCruzMarch2015__4_FD_187116 | JGI IMG/M metagenome (GOLD analysis project Ga0247836, IMG submission 187116) | Freshwater microbial communities from meromictic Lake La Cruz, Castile-La Mancha, Spain - LaCruzMarch2015_14m | ecosystem: Environmental > Aquatic > Freshwater > Lake | place: Spain...
CAAAAGAGCCTGTGACTGGAGGGTGCTGTAGGCAGACTGTGCCTGTGAACTGAACATATTTCTACTCCTTGCCTGACTACGGCCCCCATTCGGTGGGACGCGGTCGATTCGGATTGAACAGATATTTAGGTGTCGGGTGAAGTATAGCGCAGCAAAGTGCAAACCGAGACCTTGCGGTGGAATTCTTCACCTACATCGTAAGGGGGGCCGGGAGGCGAGATCATTGCATAGCTCCGACCGTGAACTATCAGACCGCGCATCAAAGCCTCCAACTCCAGAGCGTTTTACCTGCACCTCGCGGGCATCGTCTCCAGGTCGGGTCCGTCCGGACATTGCACAACAACCACGTTTGTCACAGGTGGCGGTTAGCGTAGATACCCGCGGATCGGAACCGTCTAGCTCAATGAAGCCGGGTTTCGGAGCTACCACCCACGTCCTGTACCAAACCGCTCCCCAACAAGGAATCCTAGAAAGGACTTCATTAATGACCGTTATCAGGAATCTCGCCGGTGATGACTTGCTCAACAGCGTCGCTGCGAGGGTGGATGAACTCCTATCCCTTGGAACCGAATACCAGGTCTACGTCGAAGATCTCTCGCAGCCCTTGCCGCACGCAGTGAATATGGCCGACGGCTCGATTGAGGAGATTGAAGAAAGCAACGAGGAAGCTCGGGTTCGTGTTCGGCAGGCGGCTCAGGATCTAGATCCGAGAGCGTTCGTATTGAAGCTGCAGGGACTCGAGCTCCGCGACATAGCTGCAGCAGTTGATGATCTTTGGGCAGCCGTATCCATGATCGTCCATGGTGATATCGACGCGGGTGACGATAGCGAGATCCTCGCGATCGACCTGTACTCCAAGCACAAGAAGGCGATCGACACGCTGCGAGGTGCTGGCGCAGTCGATCCGGGTGACGAGACGGCGACTCAAGCGTTGCAAGAGGCCGAAAGCGTCACGGCATCAATCTCATCCTTAGGACTCGAATACCAGTCTTTCGTTGCCGGCAAGTCAACCGCCTACCGCAGCCGGAGCGAAGCCCTTCGGAAAGTCTCGGCTGCCTTTGACGCCGCTAATCCGTTAGGGATGATTCGGAAACTACAGATCCTCGGTTTCACGGAGGCCGCTGAAACTCTGGATGCGCTGCGGATGAACGTCTTTCAGGTCCTGAGCCTTGAAGAACTTGGCTGGGGAACTGGGCCGGAAGAGGTGCTTGCAGTCGATATACAGGGGTCACAGCAGAAAGCGAGCGATGAACTTAAGCGTGCTCGCACAGGCATCTAACTAACCTCCCACTGCCAGCGTGACCGCTGCGCCCCAAACGTGGCTCCACCGGCCCCGAGCCGACAGGGCCCGAGTCGCCGGCGTCGGCGCCAAACCCCCAGGATCAGCGCCTTCTGATGTACGTCGGCGGCCCCACGCCTGCCGAATCGCAAAGAGGCCAGGCAACCACCCTGAACCGACGCCTGCCCACGCGGGTCGGCGTAGCCCCTCGTCGAAAAACTTATACGCCGAGAGTTGGAGGACAGGCTTGTTAAAACAGCAGGGTAATTCACCCCGAAGACCAGGGCATGTTCCACAAAATCAAGTCGATATACAACAAATTTGTCGGTGTCGCGGAATAGCATTTTCTTAGTTGGCTAAGGAAAAGGGGGATCGATGTCGGCTATCGCAAGCCGGGGAACCTGCAGGCTCGTGAGCGCTAGAAGTCTCAAACAGTTACAGCTACCCGGTTTCCCTCACTTGTCGCGCCTGATACCAGACCTGTTGTTGGCTGCTGCTCCAAGATAATCGTGGGAGAAGTACGAGAATGTCTGAAGAGAACATGGACCGGGACCAGCGTCCGGATCGCCTGACAGATCGGGCTTCGTTAGAGCGAGCTGCTAATGCCGGCGAGACCGAAGCGATGTTCAGCCTCGGCGTTTTGCTGCGCGAGGGGAAGGATCCGGCGTTGACACTTGCTGCGAGAGCATGGCTGGAGAAGGCGGCCACCGCCGGTCACGTCCGCGCAATGACCAAGTTTGGCGACTTGCTCAGAAACGAATGGCGCTATCCGTCGGAATCCGAGGCCGCAGACGCTCGAGCGCGGGAGTGGTGGGAGAAGGCCGCCGCTGCCGGTGACACCGAGGCGATACGCCATCTAGCGAGTTTGATGCGGAGGAAATCGGAACCCGCTAAGGCCCGGGTTTGGTACGAGAAGGCCGCTGATCTCGGTGATACCGAAGCGATGGTGGAACTCGGGGAATGGCTAACTTGGCCGGAGGGTCAGGATTGGAGCGACGTCGGGGCGGCGCGCGCATGGTTGGAAAAAGCGGCCGAGGCTGGTCGCATCGATGCAATGTGCCTCCTCGGCGGCCTCGCAGAGCGAATGGATCCACCCGACCTGACTGCGGCACAAGCTTGGTATGAGAAGGCAGTTGACACTGACGACCACGATCCGAAGGTGTTGCGCGAGCGCGGCTATTTTCCGCACCGTGACAGTCGGCTCGCGATGTATCGCCTTGGACATCTGTTCGAAATCCAATCGGATCCGCCCAACTTACTATCAGCGCAGGCTTGGTACGAGAAGGCCGCTCAGGCCGGCGTTTCAGGAGCAATGAGTTGGCTCGGTGCACTTGCCGAAAAGCGAGATCCGCCGGATCTTGATACGGCGCGTAAGTGGTACGAAGAAGCGGCGATAAAGGGTGATTACGAGGAGATGTACGAATTCGCAGAATTTCTCGTTTATCGGTGTGATCCTCCCGAACTTGCAACAGCTCGCGAGTGGTACACGAACGTTAGAGATGCGACCGGCGACCCGGTTGCAGCCCTCAAGTTGGGTGAGTTGTGCGGAACCCTTATGGATCCGCCAGATCTCCCAGCGGCACGTGACTGGTACGAGTTAGCTATCCTCACCACGGATTGGGACGAACTTCGAAAAGCGGAAGAGTATCAGTTGGCGGTTCTCCTCGAGACCCGCTGGGACCCGCCAGACTTGCCGGCGGCCAAGTCCCTGTATGACTCAGCCGCGCTGCTCGGCGAGCCTAATGCCCTTCGCCGCTTAGCTTCGCTGGTTGGTCGTCCTGCTTCCGAACCGGATTTCTCAGCGGCCCGTATCGAATGGGAAGCCATGGCCAACGCTGGTGACGCGGACGCGGCCTACCTGCTAGGCGTGTTGAACCAGTCTGGGCTGCTTCACCCTACGGCGACGGTGTCTCGACCCGCAGATGTGAACGCGGCGACCATCTGGTACCGGCAGGCTGCCGAAGGTGGCAATGTCCGCGCTATGGTCCACCTTGGCCAATTGCTGTCTTCAAAACTTGAGGCGCGCGCGTGGTTGGAGAAGGCGGCCGCGTCCGGCGACGCGGATGCCATGTACGAACTGGGCTCGCTACTGCAGTGGGAGTGGGAGCCGCCAGATGAATCCGCCGCCCAGGAGTGGTTCGTAAAAGCCGCTGCTGCCGGCCACATCCGCGCCCAAAACGAAATCGAGTAAACCACTCTAGCAACGCCGAGAGTTACCGTGCTGCCCACTCCGCGAAGGCATTGAGTGTTGAGATTAGACGCATCTCCTCCACGTTGCTGGCCCGAGTATTGAGCAACTCTTCGGTGCAGACGAGGTAGGCAAGGCAGCGTGCACGGCTGATGGCGACGTTCAATCGGTTGCGGGAGAAAAGAAAATCTTTGCCGCGAACGATGTATTCCCCACTGGAAGTGGCCATGCTGAAGAACACGACGGCGGCTTCTTGGCCTTGGAATTTATCGACCGTGCCGACAGGGACACCTGCGATTTCCGGATATCGGCTCAACCGATTCCTGATGGCTCGGCGTTGACGGTTGTAGGGCGCAACCACCATAAAATCTTTGGGTGTGAGGGGCTGCGTGTTGCCGCGTTGGTCTGTCCAGTCGGTGCCGATGAGCCTCCGGATTTCGTCCGCGATGAGATCGGCTTCTTCCGGCGATGAGGTCGAATTGCCTTCATGGTGGGCGCGCAGCCAGCGAAGGCCGGTCCCAGCAACTGTCGTCTGCTGTTCGCAAACGCGGTGGCTTTCCAGCCGGTTCTGATAGATCAACTCGGAGATGAACGAGCAGATATCTGAGTGCATCCGCCACGATTCGGCGAGGAATACACCGCGATCGTCTGGGATGGTGGGAGCTCTATTGAGGACGTGATCTAGCACGCTAATTCCGCTGTCGGAGGGGTGGTTTGCTTGGGAAACTTGGGCCAGCTGCAGGGGATCACCCACGAGGAGCAGATTGTGTGCTGCTAGTGAGGCGGCGAGCGCATCGGCGAGAGACAACTGCCCGGCTTCATCGACGATGAGCACATCAAGCGGCGAGCTCAGCATCGGCGGCGACGCGAAGAGCCACGTGGTGCCGGCGATGATGTTGAACTTTTCCTGGGCACACAGTTGATTGGTCCCCGGTTTGGTTACCCGCGTCCGCTTCGGCGCTTTGCCACCTTTGCGCGCCACAGTCAACAGGTCGAGATCGCCTTCTTTACTAAACACATCGAGAACTTCATCGAGCAGGTTGTCGATTGCGGCGTGGCTGACGGCGCAGATTCCCACACGCTTACGTGCACAGATCAGTGTGTGTATCAATCTGGCTGCCGTGTAGGTTTTTCCGGCACCAGGAGGGCCCTGGATGGCGACGAAACTATTGTCTAGCTGCGTGACCCACCCTTTCATCTCCGCCAACTCGTCGGTAAAGATTCCGTCGGCTGGCTCCTCTCCCAGGAACTGCGGCTGCGCCTTCGTGAGCAACGCCATGGTGACCGGGTGTACTGCCCGGCCTTCGAGTAACCGGTCGGCAATATCGACCAAAGCCTTGGACTGATCTGTGGCATCAACCCAGTCATAGATCACCACCGAGGAGGGTAGGAAGCCACTCTGTTGCGCCTTCTTATCCCACACCAAGTCAATGCGCGACGCACCGGGATTCAAATTCTCGTAGCGGTAATACAGTCGCCCCTTGTCGGGCCCGATGCACATCACGGTCTTGGCATCGGACTCCAACTTCTCAAGTTCCTGTTTCGGGAACGTGAACCGGTAACCGGGATGCTTCAGCGGAGCCCCGTTCTTGCCGAAACGATCGATCAGCCCAACCGGCATCAACCCTGTGATGACTTCAGGATCTTTCAACAGATCCGCATCAGGATCAGATAACTTGGCAAGCCGCGGTGCCATATTCGCACGCCACTCCCGCAACCAATACCCCAACACCTCGCCGAAGAAGTATTTCACTGGGTCACCTGTTGCGCGAAGCGCAATTGCTTTGGCCTCGAGTTCAGAATCGCTGAACTTCGGCTCAAGGACAGCAGGCCGCCACTCAATCCCGGCAGGTCGATGGGTGATCATCCAGTCGCGCACCGCACGGGTGGCCCGTACATCGTCTTCGTTGTAATCCTTGATCGCCACCAGGTCGGCTGGGTCGCCACTGTGCATGTACTGCTCGTACTGCAGAACCGCCCCTGCACCTTTGTCGATGGCGTGGCTCCGCACGAAACTGGTGAGCTTCTCCACGTACTTCAAACCATAGGATTCGGCACCAATCTGGAAACTCTTCAGCGCAACCCGATACAGGTCGACAAACGCACCGGTATCCACGAGGTTTTTGATCTGGGACTCGGCTGTGGCGTTGCCCTCGGCGAGAGCCTCTAACGAGGTCCGCTCAGTGTGGTTGTAGTGATAGACATGCATGTTCGGAAATCGTTGTCGCCGCTGCGCGAGATAGTCGATGAAGTCCGCCGCTGCCGCACGCTCCCCTTCTTTGGTGTGAGCCCAGCACTCGACGTAGTGCCACTGACCGTCCTCGCCGAATTCGAGTAGCCCGAACAGGAAGAACAATCCGTGTTCAGCGGTCCAGAAGGGGTGTCCTTCGAAATCAATAAACACATCACCACCGTCAGGTTCGGGCAGCCGGTGATCCACCACGTCCTCACCGGCATCGTCGACCGCATCAGGAGCGTCGAGAATCTCAAACGGCATCCCATGCTGTCGGCCTGCCTGCAGCTGCAACCTAGCCTGGCGGATCAGCCAGGTAATGCGCTCGGCCTGGATACCGTCCACCGGCGGTATCGCAGCCGCTAGTGCAGTAAGGGTGCCTACCCCCGCTTCGGTCAGCGCCACTCGCTCGGGTGGACGGATGGTCCCCACGAAAACCAGCGAATCCTCATCACGCCACTGCTGATCGCACACCGTGTTGAACTCGCAGAATTGGCAGTGCTTGCATGGTTCAGGCACGGTATTCGCTGTTGGTCCAGCCTCCAATGCAGCGGCAAGTCTCTGCCGAAGCCTGCGCCAATACGGACGAAATTCATTGATACGCAGAGACTCCGGATGGCCGGATCCAAGCCAAATGATCATCTGCTCCGGCGCTGCACCTGTGAGGTCTTCGATCCCGTCAGCGTAGAAACACAACTGCAACACGTGGCCGGGTTTTGCTTCTGTGCGCACAAGTTTGGAATCGATCGGCTCAAAGCCCGATGCACCAGTCGCCGGGTTGATAACCCGCTCAATGAAGTCAGCGGTGCCCCGCATCCCATCCTGCATGAATGGCATCTGAAACAAAATGTCCCAGCCCTCGTCGTCAAACGGGTCCCCCACCCGCTTCACCCAGTCCGCAAATGTCTCCCCTTCATCCCGAGGAGTGATCTCTCTAACCCGCTTACCGGCCCCAATGAGCGCAGCCAAACAAGCCTGCTCGTGATGATCACCTTTAGCTCGCAGCAACTCCGCAAAAGACCCGCCGCCGGTATACGGCCGAGCGAGGATGCCAGCCACAACCTGACTATCGAGAGTCAAGTAGTGCGGGCACTCTAACCACGCAGTCACTTTCGATGGCGTGACAAGACGCTTGCCCATCAAACCCCCATTCTCCCGACCGCAGGTTAACGCACACCAACGACAACAAGAGGTTTTATGAGGGCCAGACTGCCGCACTGAGCAACCAGTGCGAGATTATTCGTGCGCACCCAGTGGATCTAGAAAAAGCCGCCGAAGCCGGCCATGCGGTAGACCTCGTTAAACATTGCGGTCAAACTGCCTTCTCGAGAGAAAAGTTTTTTGTTCTGCCAGGCCACGATGACATCTTTCATTGTGCCGACGCAGAGCGTCACCGAGCGGACGAAGTACAGGGCGGACCTCTCATCCTGGCCCGGGTAGTCCTCACCAGGTTGATGTGGGGACCGAAAGGTACGCGGGGCAATCTCAGCCAAATCATCGTCAGCTAGAACTCTGAGTTCGCTTGCCAATTTCTCAACGAAATCGTCTGCATTAGCAGCGGTCGGGAAACTCGGGCCCACAAGGAGGTAGCCACCATCATCACGGGCCAGAACGCGAGCCGACCCTGGAAGCCTGTCGAGCGGCGGATCGACCTCCGCCGCAGCATCCCGCTCGTCTAAACCTTCTAGGGAAACTCGATTGTTGCTGACTTCAACTAAGACTGTTCGGTGCAACGTGTATATGTCTGAATCGAAGACCTTCTCGACACAGTCAGCCTCATATCCGCGTAGCGGTTTCCTGTTATCAATGGTGCTGATGATCCGTGATACCGCGGCGTGCAACTCTTCAAGAGCAGTCGCGGCCGCTGCCGCACCGTGACTGCATAGCCGTTGGACGGCGGGGCCCACGTCCATCGCAGCGAGCTCAAGTTCGTAAGTAGACGCTTCGTCGGCGCTATCACCCCCGCTGGTGGACGCGGATGCATCCAGGCCGGCCGCGGGATCCTCTCCGTCTCGGTCTTCGCGTCCATCTTCTTCTTCGGTGTAATCGCGGAACATCAGGCTCTGGTAGGAGTCGCGGAACATCAGGTCTTCAACAGAGATCTGGTAAGCGTTGCCCAGGATCGCGATTTCGTCAGCCAGAATTGCCGCATCAATCAACGCGGCTACGAAGTCTGCCCTTTCCGGTGATTCCGGTGCTAAACCGCCCGACTCATCATGCTTAACATTTTTTCGGACACGGTCGAGTACGCCAACGGCATTAGCTTTCGCCTTTGCGGCCTCCTGCGGCTCGACCCCGGACGTCCAAAATGCACACTTGGCCAACTCGCTGACTGACTGCGCCACTCGGTATAGCCCGACGATCTCTAGTGAACGGATCAGACTACGGACCGAACGCTTGTCGACCCCCTCAGCAATCGGTCGTTTGAGTGGATCGAACGGGTCGTAGGCTTGCTGGCTTTCGACCATCAAGTAGAGCGCGTCAATGGTATCTGCAGCGCGTTCCAAGTAATTTGTGTCATCCATGAGAACCCCCGGTCTGAACTGATGCTCTGCCCGGGAGGATACCTAGACGAACCGACAGCAGGCTGCAATGTCTCGTTTGCGCAGGACTTGGGGAGCTTCAGAGTCGACGGTCAATCGATGAGCCGGGAAGTAACCGGAAGAAGATCGAATCACAAACATATATCGGGGCCCTCAGCTACTCGTCTAGGCTGCCGGTATGAGAGCTATACCGGTGGCTTGGCCTATTTATTCGTTGTGTCGAGAGGCCCGGCGGCAAACTGCCAATCCTGACTGTGGGCACGCCATTTCCGCACCACCAGTTGCAGAGGTGGGATTGCAGCAAGGCCATAAGACCGCTGCGATGGAGGCTTTTTAATGACAGATCCGAAGAGCGGAATCATCGCGGTAGTTGGCCCTGCGGCCGAGATGGCTGACAAGCTCGCCACTCTCGGATGTGGCTATCAGGCGTTAACCGAGAGCCTCATGTATGACGAACACGGTGTGCACTGCCTTGGTACGGCTTTAGGTACAGAAGGCGACTTAGATTGGCTGGTTCCGGATGCAAAACATCTCAAACAGAGCCAGGAAAAAGCCCTAAGAGGCTTAGACGCTATAAATGCGGCGTCGATAGTTCGTAAGCTCAAAGAGCAGGGGTCAGTTTCATCAGCTGGCGCGATGGAACGACTCTGGCAAGAAGTCTCGAAGGTTCTACGATCCACCGACCTAGGTACCCCGGAAGGCCGCGCGGATGCGGAGGGACTCTCTACTGTTTTCGGAGCCGACTTCTATGATTTGCACCGCGCAGTCGTTGCCGAACTCGATCGACTGGCGGGCGAGCCCGTCAAGCCAAGGGCTGATTCATACCGCTCACTAGCGCGGCCACTGGCATCCACCGATGACGGCGATCTGGCGGTGGGCCCTGGATACTTCAGCGAGGAGGAGTCCGAAGAGTTCATCGAGATGGTAGCCAACGAAATCCGCCGGGGAGGGTGGGGTCTCACTGAGGTAGCTCCTCGAATCTTCCTTCCAAATGCCACCACCGGTCAAGATGAGTACTATCCGATCACAGGAGTGCAGTTGATGCAGTTGTACGTCAAGCCTGTAACGCTGTTTGTCGGCTGTATGTCGGAAGTGGCCGCTGCCTGGTTGGAAGATCGACTGCTATACAACACCACGGGGAATGACGACCAAGCCGTCGGAGACATGATTACAGCAGTATGCTGGCTTGGCGGCGAACGGCTTGGTGTTTTTTGAACATGCGACAGCCCTTCCGCTTGCCAGACGGCGCTCCGAAATTGAGGCAAGACCGAACCGACGGCCAGGCTGCGGTACCACGTTTGCGCAGGACTTGGGGAGCGCGTCGCGTCCCACGAACCGGTTCTGGCAGACAGTTAACGGGATGTTCCAGGACGTCCGAAAAGGATGTTTCACGAAAGCTGGCCTTGTCATTCCCGCCGCACTCATCGAAGACCGCCCCAAATCCCAGGTCGCCCGCTAGATGCAAAAGGTCTCGACGAAAACACCATCCGAACGGCTGGCGGGAACACCCAGACCTTAAAGTTTGATCAATTCGGCTGTGAGTCTCTCTAGCATTGACGAATATATAAGGGGGAGGTTGATATGGCGCTCTTCGGGCTATTTGGCGGGTCAAAGGACGATGTTCCACGCAACGATCAACTGGATCATTGGCTTGAGGACACCCTTAAGCGCGAGCTTAAGGTTGATGAGGTCGTACGCGACGAGGACGGCGACATTCCCGTTCGATGCGGCAGTGCGATGGTCTACGTCAGCGTGATGGGCGTGGGTACTGGACTCCCACTTATCCGCGTGTTCGCGCCTCTGTTGGAGGATTTCACAGTCAAGCCCGAGGTCTACGAGGCAGTTAACTCGATCAACCGCCAGATCCCTTTTGCCAAAGCGATCGTCGATCCGGAGATCGGGCAGATTCTCCTTGCTGCGGACCTATTCGTCTTCGATCAGATGTCATCTGAGCAACTAATGGCAACAATCGAACTCGTCGGAGAGAACGCAGACCACTTCGATACGATGCTGCAGAAGCGCTTTGGCGGTGCGACCATGTTCGAGGACGATGATGCAGGCGCATTCAATGTCTAAGCCTGCAAATTTGTTGCGGCAGTTCAGCGATGAGATCGTCGCTCTCGCCGAACAGATAGTGCAATCCACCGCGACCGTCACCGGTCAAACAAGCGACTTTCGGGAGTCTTCCGGTTCTGCCTGGCTCTACGATGCCGAGCATTTGGTAACGAACAACCATGTCGTGGAAGATCTCGTCGACCCGGTCCATGTGCAACTTCCCGGCGGAACTCCGACGCAGGCATGGGTAATCGGCATGGACCCGCTCACTGACCTAGCGGTCCTGCGTACCGATCCGCAGGCGGCTCCCCCGCTCCGTGTATCTCAGGAGGGTGCGAAGCTAGGTGAACTTTGTTTTGCCTTCGGATGCCCACTTGGGCGCTACCCCGAGAGCATCAGTATCGGAATCGTTAGCGGGCTTAAACGGAGCATCTCAGCGGGTGACGGGCAGTCGATCTTCGATGTCATACAGACCGATGCCGCAATTAATCCCGGCAACTCGGGTGGACCTCTCGTCAACAGCGATGGCTTGGTGATCGGCGTGAACACCCAGATTGATGTCGAGGCAAAGTGGGGAATCGGCTTCGCTGTTCCAGCCGAAACTGTCTCGGAAGTGGCGAGTGAACTGATCACCTATGGCTCGGTTGAGCGCGCGTCCCTGGGCGTCACGGTTTCCCGCAGGTCCGTGAGCGGCACTCAGGCAGGACATGCGTTGGTGATCACCGCGCTACGCGCCAACCCTGCCGGCCCACTTCGGGAGGGCGACGTGCTGATGACAGTCGGAGATCGCAAAATTGCAACCCAGAACGATCTGCTCAGGGCACTTCGTCGCGACGTCGCTAATCGCAGAATTCAGGTCGTTGTCAAACGAGACGGTCAGGAAGTGTCGATTGAGTGCCTGCCCCGTAGCGTCAGCAGCTACGGCTAAGAGATCGGCAGACTCCAGCCATCGCCCCGGGTCGACTTGCCCCGCGGCGATCTTCCTCAAGCGGACGGTGTCTAGCCTGGGACACCCCACCGCCTCCAGGCCTCCAATTCAGCCGCCAAAATGCGCCTCAAGCGGACCCCATTGCCACAAGATTAGGCAATGACCGCTCACGAATACCGCGACGACGACGAGGGCTACCGCGTCTGGCTCAACAAGAACCCAGACGGCTACGTAATCAATCTTCAACGAAGCCACAACCCCTCCGACGCGCATCTGCACGATGCCGACTGCTGGACGCTTAGCAACCAGGTTCACCGCGACGTCAGCCTCACCGGCCCGTATGTAAAAGTCTGCGGAGCAACACTCATTGAGATAG
>Ga0247836_1007427_pt1 | contig 11601 bp, 12 predicted proteins | sample LaCruzMarch2015__4_FD_187116 | JGI IMG/M metagenome (GOLD analysis project Ga0247836, IMG submission 187116) | Freshwater microbial communities from meromictic Lake La Cruz, Castile-La Mancha, Spain - LaCruzMarch2015_14m | ecosystem: Environmental > Aquatic > Freshwater > Lake | place: Spain...
AGCAGAAGCAGAGGAGGCGTTCTATGCAAACATGAACACATTCGATATGGTCGCCTAGTCGTTGAACAAACCACCCTCCGGTAAACCCGGGGCGGTTCAGCGGCCACATCTCGATCCGATCCGGGGCAAAGCTCAGCGTCATCGTCGGGTCAGTCCTCGGATCAGGGTGGATACCCCTGGCTTCCAGACTCTGGGGTCCAGACTGGACTCCACGCGGGGTCCAGCGGCCACCAGGGGTGTCCAGCATCAAGGGTTTGATTTTGCTGTGTTTCAGGCGGGTTCAGGGACCCGTGGCTTCCGGGTGGCTTCCCAAAAATCCGGCCCTGTCGCTAGCGATGTGCCGCGCTTCGCCCGCCAGCATACGCCGGTGCTAAGGAAGGAACCGTAAAATCAATACCTTAGAGGCAGGCGGAGAGAGTTTTCCGGTCAACCGCTCGCCGTTTGCCCCGAAAGAACCGTCTCCAGACCGGGTTTGGAGAGCGTTTTCCTCGGACGAGCGGTGGGCATCTGCCCCTCGCCAACCCGTGCCCCCGGACCCGTCCCGACCCGTATCGCCGCTCCGCTGGCTTCCCCTCTGGACCCCGGCTGGACCCCGGAAGCCACCGCAGGCGTCCATCCGAAACGCAAAGGGGAGAGCGAGCTTTCCAGCGCACTCTCCCCATCATGCCTTTCAGGTAGCACGATCCTGTTGCAGATGTCGAAGGAAAAAGTGTTGCAACACTCTGGAGTCATTCACGCATTCAGCCGCGCGGCGATCTTCGTCAGCGCCAGCTGCCAGCGCCGCCAGGCGGTCGTGCGGTCGCAACCCAGTTCCCCGCTGATCTGCTTCCACGGAACGCGGGCCGCGCGAGACCACACCAGCTTGCGCTCCGCCTCCTCGATCCAGAGCAAACTGCGCGCGCAGCGACGCACCCGGCCCAGAGCTGCCGCTCGCTATCAGAGCAGTGCTTGGGCGAGCGCTGCCCAAAGCGGACCATCAGCGACAAGTTTCATCATTGCTGACAATCATATGACATGATCGAAACTGCGGATTTTCTTAGGCCGTCCAAACGTGTTGGCTGTGCGCACGTACTGGGTTTCAGGTAGGGTCGACAAGGGTGCGGAGGAAACGCGAAAAGAGTTCACCCTGCGAGTTGATGTTCAGCTTGGAGTAGATGTTGCGCCGGTGAATACGGACGGTCCCTGCTGCGATTCCGAGAATTTGCCCGGCGGATTCGGCGGAATGACCCTTGAGCGTGAACTCGGCTACCTCGCGTTCGCGCGGTGTAAGAACGCCCGCGCCAAAGCTGCCCATATCATAGGCCATCTGCCGCTGTTGCCGCCGCAAAGGAGTGCCACTCTTGTCGAACTTCTGGTCCAGTCCCGGCCAGTGCCACCGCGCAGTTGACGCGACAAATGGAAATGTCGCTTCAAGGGCTGAGAACTCTTTTTGCGAGAACGGCTTTTCCGCCCGCATGAGCGACAACGTCAGGGTCGATTGGTCCGGCAGGTTGACGAAATAAGCGATTTCTTCGGCCAAACCGGTCTGCACATAGTAACTGCGAAAGTATTCGCCCTGATAGAACCGGTCCGGCGCCAGGTCGCGCAACCGGTACAGCCCGGGTGCCACCGACCGCGAGGCGGCCAGAAAGAATGGATCCAGCATGTAAGGCCCGGCCTGATAGTCAGTCACAAAGATCTTGCGCTTGCCGGGCGGGAAGTCATCGTAAAGGTCGATTGGCTGGTCTGCACTACGGTAGCCAAACATCACCGTGTAAGTGAAAGGCGCCACCTGCCGCAACAACTCTGCCAAGATCTGTGGCAAGATCGGACTGTCCAGCGCAGCAACCACTTCTGCCGCAAGCGCCCAGTGCGGCTTGCTCATCCCAACCACCACAACGGCCACGATACCCTATTTGTTATATATACAGCCAATCGCTCATCTCCTACGCTTTCCGTGGTTTCATAGGATAGACGCGGGCCCATGCAAAGCCAGTTGGACAGTGGCGCTAAAGATCAAACAGCCGACCGCCCCCTGGTCGCCGAGTTTCGCGCTGCCACCAAACGCTATGGCACCGTGCTTGCGGCTGATGCGCTGAGTTATGGCATTGGCAAGGGTGAGTTTTTGTCCTTTCTCGGTCCGTCAGGTTGCGGCAAGACCACAGCCCTGCGCATGCTTGCGGGCTTTGAAACCCCCACATCGGGCGAGGTCTATCTGGACGGCGAACGCGTGACCGATGTGCCAGCCTATCGCCGCCCGGTGAACATGGTGTTTCAACATTACGCGCTGTTCCCCCATATGACGGTGACCGAGAACATCGGCTATGGCTTGATGCAGCGCCGCCCGCGCCCCGACCGGGCCGATGTGGCCCGAAAGGTGGACCGCGCCTTGGATATGGTGCGCCTGTCGGGCTTTGGCCCTCGCCGGATCTGGGAAATGTCGGGGGGTCAGCAACAGCGCGTGGCGCTTGCTCGCGCCATCGTGAACGAGCCGAAGGTCTTGCTTTTGGATGAGCCTTTGGCAGCGCTTGACCGCAAGCTGCGCCGTGAGATGCAGATCGAGTTGCAGACCCTTCAGCGCCAGTTGGGCATCACCTTTGTCCTTGTAACCCACGATCAGGAGGAGGCGCTGTCGATGTCGGACCGCATCTGCATCATGCGCAGCGGGCGCATCGTGCAATCGGGCTCTCCCAACGCGCTCTATGACCAGCCCGTCAGCCGATATGTCGCTGACTTTGTGGGAAAGTCCAATTTCATTGATGGCACGCTGACCGCCCTTTCTCTGACAAACGGCCAGATCGAATCCCCCTCAGGCCTGTGCTTTGCGGGCCGGGTTTCGGGCGGGCTGGTGCGGGGTGCCAAGGCCGCACTCAGCGTCCGGCCCGAACAGATCGACCTTGCCCACAGCGCCCGCATGGGTGCCGAACCCGTCACGGTCATAAACCGCATCTTTCTGGGCGAACACACCGAATACCTTGTCCGCCATGCCAGCCTAGGCGACCTTCTGGTGCTCGTCGCCCGGCAGGCCGAAGCGAGCGCGGGCAGCTTTGCCCCGGGTAACGCGGGCTTCATTTCATGGGCGCCGGAAGCAGGCCTCATACTGCCACAAGACTGAAAGAACCAACCAACAAGGAGCTAGACAATGACCGACAAGATTGACCACATCTCGCGTCAGAAGTTCATGGAAGAGTTGCGGCGGTATCAAAAGGGCTCGGTCACGCGCCGACACTTCCTTGGCGTGACCGGCCTTGGCGCGGCCTCTGCCGTACTGGGCGCGGCCATGCCGGGGCTGATGCCCCGCGCCGCCCAGGCCCAGACCATCGGTGACCGTGTGGTGCTGGCGACTTGGCCCAACTACCATGACGTCGCCAACTTGGACGCCTTCACCGCCGAAACAGGCGCGGCGATACAGGTCAACGTCTTTGGCTCCAACGAAGAGATGCTGGCAAAACTGCAAGCGGGCGGTTCGGGCTGGGATGTATTCGAGCCGACCAACTACACCATCACCACCTATGTCGAGCAGGACCTGATCGAACCTCTCGACCTGGCGATGCTGCCGAATTATGACGCGGCCAGCTTTGACCAGCGCTTTGCCGGTCCCGGTTCGGTGGATGGCAAGCTTTACGCCGTTCCGAAGAACTGGGGCACCACAGGGTTTGCGGTGAACACCAACCACACCGGCGGCACCACGCCCGCCACCTGGAAGGAGTTCTTTGACCTGACGCAGACCACCTTCTCGGGCCGCACCATGGTGCATGACTATCAGTTGACCACCATTGGTGGTGCGTTGAAGGCCTTTGGTTATTCCTTCAACTCGATCGATCCAGCGGAACTGGCCAAGGCCGAGGAACTTCTGATCGCAACCAAACCGCATCTCTTTGCCATCTCGTCGGACTACCAGCCCTCGATGCGCTCGGGCGATGCCTGGATGACGATCTGCTGGACCGGCGACGGCAAGCAGTTGAGCCGCGACATGCCAGAGATCGTCTATGTCCTTGGGAAAGAAGGCGGCGAATTGTGGTCCGAATTCTACGCCATACCCAAAGGCGCTCCGCACCGCGACGCGGCCTATGCCCTGATCAACTTCCTTTTGAAGCCCGACGTCAACGCCAAGGAAGTGCTGTTCCATGGCTATCCGGTGGCCGATGCCCGGGTCAACGCCCTCTTGCCGGCCGAGATTCTGAACGACCCGATCCTCTATCCGGCGGCCGATCTTCTGAACGCGCTGGAGTTTGGCGCAGCGGCGACGCTGACCGATCCGAACCGCGCCGAGTTGATGGCACGGTTCAAGTCGGCATAAAGACATGCAGCGGCGGCTTTCAACATGGCTTCTTCTTGCGCCCGCAGGGGTGTGGTTTACGGTCATGCTGGTACTGCCGCTGTGTTTCGTTCTGGTGTTCAGCTTTGGGGAACGGGCGCCTGCGGGCGGCTATGTCCCCGCCTTTACCTTCGCGCAATACGCAAACCTTCCTGCCCGTGCGACGGCATTCAAGAACACGCTGATGTTGGCACCTCTAGGCACACTGCTGTCGCTGCTGATCGCCTACCCGCTGGCCTATTTCCTTGCCATGCGGGCCGACCCGAAATGGCGCACGCTCTTGTTGATCCTTGTCATCGTGCCATTCTGGACCTCGATACTGATCCGCAGCTATGCGTGGATATTCATTCTGGGCGGCCAGGGCCTGCCTGCGGTGATCGACTGGCTGGGCTTTGGGCAGGTGCGACTGATTAACACCCCCTTCGCCGTGCTGACCGGCATCGTTTACGGCTACCTGCCGCTGATGGTGCTGCCGGTCTATGTCAGCCTGGAACGCCTCGACAAACGCCTGCTGGAAGCGTCTGCCGACCTTGGCGCCCCACCGATGCGCAGCTTTCTGCAAGTCACGCTGCCCCTGTCGCTGCCCGGAGTTGCCACCGGCTGCATGCTGGTTTTCATCCTCTTGATGGGCGAGTTTCTGATCCCAGCCATGCTGGGCGGCGGCAAGGTGTTCTTCATCGGCAACGCGCTGGTCGATCTGTTCTTGCAGTCGCGCAACTGGGCCTTTGGGGCGGCGGTGGCAGTCACACTGGTGGTGATTATGCTTGTCACCGTGTCGATGTACATGTGGCTGATGCGCCGCATCGGTGGCCAGCGCGACGACGTGGCGATGATGTAGGGGAAAGCCATGCGCCTGTACTCCACCGCCGTCTTTGCCTTCCTTTACCTGCCGATCGCGGTTATCGCGATCTTCAGCTTCAACGCGGGCCGTCACGCCAGCCAGCTCACCGGCTTTTCGTCGCAATGGTATGGCAAGGCCTTGTCCAACCCCTTCGTTATGGAGGCGCTGTGGACCAGCTTCATCGTCGCGCTGTCCTCAGCCTTGATCGCTTCTGTGTTTGGCACAATGGCTGCACTCGCCCTTCAAGGCATGAAGGGCCGCATCCGCGTGGTGGCCGATGCGCTGATCTATGTCGCGGTCATGGTGCCGGGCATCGTCATCGGCATCGCCACGCTGATTGCGCTTGTTACCCTCTTCGGTTGGATCAATCCACTTTTGGCGCTGCTGGCGCCGGAAGGAAGGGCCCCGCAACTGTCGATGGGTTATGGCTCACTTATCGCGGCTCATACGCTGTTTTCGATGTCGCTGGTGATCATCATCCTGCGCGCCCGCCTTGCGGGTATGGATCGCAGCCTGATGGAGGCGTCCGCCGACCTTTATGCCCCACCCTTCGCCACCTTGCGCCAAGTCACTCTGCCCCTGATCTTCCCCGGCATCCTTGCAGGGTTTCTCTTAAGCTTCACCTTCAGCTTTGATGACTTCATCATCGCCTTCTTCGTTGCCGGGTCGGAAACCACGTTACCAATTTACGTTTTCTCCTCGATCCGTCGCGGCGTGACACCCGAGATCAACGCCATCGGCACAATGGTGCTGGTGGTTTCACTGCTGCTTCTCGTGGCCGCACAGGTGATCCTGCGGCGCGGGCCGAAAAAGGGGGACGCAGATGCTGCTTGACGGGCGAGTGGCGTTTCTGACCGGGGCAGGGTCGGGGATCGGACGGGCCGGGGCGCTGGCGCTCGCGCGTGAAGGCGCACATGTGACGGTCACCGATCTGGACGGCGCGCGCGCCAAAGTCGTGGCAGCCGAGATCCGCACCTTGGGCGGGCAGGCTGAGGCCATGGCGCTCGATGCAGGCGACGATGCCGCCGTAACCGCTGCGATCGACCTCGTGGCAGGCCGGGGCCGGCTGGACATCCTGCATTCCCACGCGGGTATTCAGGTGGCGGGGCGGCTGACCGACATTGGACCCGAGGGCATGGATGCCTCCTGGCGGCTGAACGTGCGGGCGCATTTTGTGGCCGCCCGTGCCGCGATGCCCCATATGCAGCGCCAGCGTAAAGGGTCGATCATCATCACCGCGTCCAACTCGGGCGTGCAGTATGATCCCGGCATGATCGCATATTGCACCACGAAGCACGCCGTCGTTGCCATGACGCGCCAGATCGCGGTGGATTATGCCGCTGACAACATCCGTTGCAACGCGCTGTGTCCGGGCTTTGTGGACACCCCTTTTAACGACGGTTTCCAGCAACAGATGGGCGGACGCGCAGCCCTGGAAAGCTATGTAGCAGGCTCTATTCCGATGGGTCGCTGGGCTTCGGTCGAGGAAATAGCCACCAGCATCGTCTATCTTGCCTCTGATCAATCTGGTTTCATGACCGGCCATGCGTTGGTGATCGACGGCGGGGAATGCCTTTAGACACGGTGATGGCAAGATTTCGGGATCAATTCCGAACAAGGTCAAATCTCAGTGACTAGAGCGTGTCGTTTTCCTCCTGATTCAGGATTCCCAGGTTGCCGGATTTGTGATTCCCTGATGCTGCCAGATATGGGGGGTCATGATGGGCAAGTCGCATCCTATAGAGCTACGCAGCCGGGTGATCGCTTTTGTCGAGGAGGGGCATGGGCATCGCGAGGCGGCGCGGCACTTCCGTGTGTCGCCGCGCTTCGTGAACGACATGGTGATCCTGAAGCGCGCGACCGGGGGTCTTGCTGCGAAGGTCCAGGGCAATCATGCCAAGGGCAAGCTGGCCCCCTATGTCGACTGGGTGCGCGAGCGGCTGGCGGCCAAGGGGGACCTGACGCTGGACGGGATCGTGGCCGAGCTTGCCGCCGTGCATGGCGTGACGGCGCATCGTGGATCCGTCGGCCGGTGGCTGCACCGGCTGGGCCTCAGCCATAAAAAAAACCGTGCTGGCCAGCGAGATCCTGCGCCCCGAGGTGGCCGAGCGGCGCAGGGTCTGGGCCGAGACCATCCAGCCTGACGCGGCCAACATGCTGGAAAGGCTCGTCTTCATCGACGAGACCAGCCTGAAGACCAACCTCGTCAAGACGACCGGCTGGGCCCCCGTCGGCCAACGCCTGATCGACCATGCGCCCTTCGGCCACTGGCACACCCAGACCTTTGTCGCGGGCCTGGCCCATGACGGCCTGATCGCGCCCTGGGTCCTCGACGGCGCGATGAACCGCGCCAGCTTCGACGCCTACATCAAGCGCCAACTCGCCCCGGCGCTGCTGCCCGGACAGATCGTCGTGGCCGACAACCTGTCGTCCCACAAATCCAGCCAGGCCCTCGAAGTGCTCCGTGCCCAAGGCAATGACCTGATCTTCCTGCCGCCCTACTCACCCGACCTGAACCCCATCGAGATGGCCTTCTCCAAGCTCAAGACCCTGATCCGAAAAGCCGCTGCCAGAACCTACCAGGCCCTGTGGAAACAGGTCGGGGCCGTCTGCGACCTGTTCCTGCCAACGGAGTGCCGAAACTACTTCATCGCTGCAGGCTATGGTTTGAATTGAACGCGACACGCTCTAGGCCCCACAGAGCGCTAACTCTCCTCATCATCCCGTGCCCGTCAAAAAACAGAGAGCAGCCATAAGTCTGACCCGCTCTCTAGGATGTTCCACCGACTATCAACGTGCTCGGCCCATAACGGTCTTTCATTGCGGGTTACAGACACTCTTCGCCTGTGCCCGAGCGGTCATTGTGAAATCAGCGCTCGCTCACCGCAACAATTCCTATCACCGCGGTCGATATCTGCATTGGCATCGGCTTCCAGCGCGGCACGCACACCCGCTGGCAACTGGTTGCGAACGACGCCACCGGCGCGCCGACGCTGACCGACATGGGGTGACCGTCGGATGAATCCCGGTCATGGCGAGAATGTCGTGATCGGTGAGGCCCTGATAAAGCGCGGGCAACAGGAATTGCACCGCTGCGTCACCGTGACAGCCGATGATCGCTGCCCCCAGAAGGTGGCGGGTTTCGACGTCGAAGATGACCTTCATCATCCCGCGTGTCTCGCCGACCTCGACGGCACGGCCGTCCGCACAGTATGAAACAGTCGAAGAGGGTGCCAGTTTAGGAGCGTTCATGACGGGTTCGCAGGCATCTTACCGATGAAACGCGCTAGGTCTCTGGATGAAATCGCGGGCGTGGTCGTGTTTATGGCTCCGAATAGCGTGGTCTGTGCCAACGGCGCGCCTATACATCGACGCGGCATGGGCTATGGCTTGAAAGGTCCACCCTTCGCTCGACTGTTCCCAGATCGTCAGGTCACCTGATCCACCAATGAAAACAAAATGGCGCATCCTGCATCCCCTTCGGTCCGCGCGCACAGTGGTTGCACACCGGCGGACATCGGGAAATGATCTGGTTTTGGCGACTTTTCTGGCTTCGATCGCGGGGGCTGCCAACGCCGGGGGTTTATTCGCGCTGGGTCAGTACACCTCCCACATGACGGGATACCTGTCGCAACTGGCGGATAGCATCGCAATCCTCAACTTTCGGGTCGCTTTCGTCAGCGCCTTTGCCATTTCGGCCTTCATCGCAGGTGCGGGGTTCAGCACGGTGCTGATCAACTGGGCACGGGCGTACTCCAAGCGTCAGCAATACGCGTGGCCGCTGGTCGTGCAGGGTGGGTTCATGGTCTGCTTTGCCTGGGGTGGGATTTTCACCAGCGAGGCGGGGCGAGTGTTCGCTCTCGCGTGCCTGTGCTTCATCATGGGGATGCAGAACGCGACAATCACCAAGATTTCCAGCGCGCGGATCAGAACAACACACGCAACTGGGATGATCACGGATATCGGCATCGAGACGGGTCGGTGGATGTTTTCAATCCTGCGGCCAAAGACCGGCGTTCGCCCCGACAGAACGAAACTGCGCGTTCTGGTTCGGCTCGTTTTCGCGTTCCTCATCGGCGGTCTTATCGGCGCGGTCGGATACGGGCAGATGGGTTTCTTCTTTTCCCTGCCTTTGGCCGCTATCTTGTTGAGCCTTGGCCTGCCAGCACTTCTCAGTAGGCCACCGAGGATGTAGGTTTGCAGTTGTCCCAAGGAACGTCCGCTACTGCTCATGCAGCATTCGCGGTGCTGCGCCCACTTCAGTCGGCTTTCCGCCCACCACGCTGCCCATGCTGGGACCGCAAGCGCGGTTCGGGGCGGGCGTCGAACTGTTGCGGCCTTCGTGAGCTTTGTGGCGATTCCCGGTCATGCGCGTCCCTCCCGCCGCTCTCTTTCCACTGCCGCGCGGGCCTGCTGGGCCCGGCGACGGTCGCGGTCATTGTCGAGGTCGATCCGGCTGAGCCCGGTGTCGCGGTCGACGTGACTGCCTTTGCCATGGCGTGCCCAGGCGATGAAGGCGTTCCCGATCTTGCCATGCAGCGCGATCATGGCGCTCTGGTGGGATACCGCGATGAGCGGCGCGAGGTAGCGCGATAGGAACGGCAGCCAGTCGGCGGCGTTCGGGATAACGATCTGTTCGACGAAGGCGAGCGGCGTTTCGATCAGGACGAAGATGCCTCGCGTCTCGCTGGGCCAGAACCGGATCTCGATCGCGCCGCTCAGCAGGCCGTCTTCGGTCAGGAGCGTGTATTCGCAATCGAGCACGCGCTCCAGGGCCCGATGCCAGTCGATCCTCTCGGTCTGGCTGAGGCGCTCGGCCTCGTGATACCAGTCGGGCAGGTCCGTGTCGTGAAAGCGGTCGGCGTCATAGACGCGCATCCTGTCGTAACTCATGCTTGGGTCTCCTCTTGGGGTTCGGGATGATCGGGGCGCCGCAGGGCGGCGGGCTTCGCGGCTCCCAACCGAACGGCCAGCGCATTGAAGGCGGCGCGGCGCACGGCAAGCACAGCCTGCATGCTGGCGGTCAGGCGGGTTGTGAGGGCGTCGAAGCTGTCAGCGTCGGGTATGCCTTGCGCCGCATCGTTGCCCGGCCTGATATCGAAGCTGGCCAGCGGGCCGAGACGGTTGGTGAGCCAGGCTTCCGGATCGGGGATGCGGGACAGATCGACCCGGGCGATGCGGGCGCGATGGCCGGGACCGCTCGGGCGATAGGTCACCTCCGCAGAGGAGTGTGACATTTGGCTATTATAGAGGTCTCTATAATAGCAGTTTGTCACACTCCTCGACCGGTCCTGCCGTGCAGCGTCGGCGGTCGCCCAGAAATCCGGGAAGCAGGTCGCCATGTCGGCCGCGTTCTCCATCACCATGCCCGAGAGCGCCATAAGGTCGCGGCGGGTCGGTCTGAGGTCGGACCACGGCACCAGCGCGTTGACCGTCACCGGCAGGACGACATCGGTCAGCAGGTCGATCTCCAGCACCGTCTCGGCCGTGCGATTGACGCCGCGCCCGCGCCCGATGGCCTGGATCAGTTCGCCCTCGCAGATGCTCCAGCGCACGGCCTCGGCAATCGGGTCGGAATGGGCCTCGGCGGAGAGCGGGGCGGTCCGCCCGTCCGCCAGCCGGATGCGCTGGTCGGCCAGCGGATACCACCAGCTTGCGTCTTCCGGGTTCGGTACCGGAACGCGGCCTGTCAGCGCCATGGCGATCAGTTCGACCGTGCGCGGGGCGGGCAGCGTGCGGCCCATGACGATCATGCCGCCGACATCGCCCCAGCGGTCGAGTCCGCTCAGCGCGTTGAAATGCACCACCTCGACGCGGGGAGGCAGCCCCGTGGCACGGAGCGCGTCGATGGCGGCCTTCTGGCCGACAACCAGCAGATCGACCCGGGCCGCGGGGCGGCGGCATTGGCGGGCGCGAAGCGCGATCCAGGCGGCGAGATCGCGCAGACGGTGGGCGGCGGCCTTGCGGTCCCGCTCGGGGGCGTCCGGCGCGGGCGTCAAGGCGCGGGCCGAGGTCGGGCTGCCGGTCACCTGCCGGATATGGACATGCGGCTGGCGTGCGGAAACCGGATCGCCGATGTCAATCCGCGGCAGGTAGGTCTGCACCAGTTCGGGCCGCAGCGTCGCGTCGAGATGCAGGATCGGGGCCTCGGCCGCCCAGCCCGCCCGCAGGCGGCTGCGCCAGCGCAGTTTCAAGGCCCGGACGGAACCGTTATCCGTCCGCTCATGCACCAGTTCTGCCCCGGCGGCATCATGGCCATTCTCCAGCGCCTCGGCGAGGATCAGCCAGAGCGTAGCGCAACGCCCCGGCGGGGCCCATGGCTCGCCCGGGGGCGGCAGGACCTTCTCGATGCGCTTGCGCCGCTCGACCGGCGGCATGCCGGGCAACAGCCCCGCATCGCGCATCCGGCGGCGTTCCAGCGTGGCGGCCTGGCGGCAGTCTTCGGGGGTGAGGCCCACGGCCT
>Ga0247836_1007430_pt1 | contig 11595 bp, 11 predicted proteins | sample LaCruzMarch2015__4_FD_187116 | JGI IMG/M metagenome (GOLD analysis project Ga0247836, IMG submission 187116) | Freshwater microbial communities from meromictic Lake La Cruz, Castile-La Mancha, Spain - LaCruzMarch2015_14m | ecosystem: Environmental > Aquatic > Freshwater > Lake | place: Spain...
GTAAAACCAAAGTGCTACATACATGTGTCGTTCGCGGCGGTTCCATAAAGTCATCAAAAAGTTGCCACCGAAGAACCCAAGCCACACGACGGCAATCGCAAGGTCGATCGGCCATTCCAGTTCTGCGTATTCCTTGCTTTGGGTGATACCTAGGGGCAAAGTTACCGCTGCGGCAACAATGATCAATTGCCATCCCCAGAAATGAAGACGCCCAAGAAGGTCGCTCCACATACGACATTTGCAAAGACGCTGCGTGCTGTAATACACCGCTGCGAAGATCGCGTTCCCGCCGAAGGCGAAAATAGCGGCGTTGGTGTGCAGAGGCCGAAGTCGCGCAAAGCTCAGCATCGATGCCACTTGGCTTTCCAGTCCACCCACCAATCCGGGCATCACCAACAAAAAGGCAACCAGCAAGCCAGCGACTGTCGCAATCAACCCCCAAGCGATGGTCGCAATCAGAAACAAGCGTACTATCCCATCGTCATAGCTAAACGACTCCATCGTGTTGGAATCGGGGGCAGATCTTTGCGAATCGTTCGTCGGCAAACGGTCAAGAGACAGATCACTCATCTTGATGCAATCTTGGGGTTTCAATGAGGAAGGGTTCGGGAACAAAAAATTTCAGGAAGGGTGCATCGAATTCAGTCTTACAGATCCAATTCCTTCGCATTTATCTTTACTTCGCAACAGTTGTGCCAACGTCGGTCAGAATCTGCAAGACCAAACCCGTTGATGGACCAAGTCTGGGTAGATGAACTTTGGGTGAACAGGGTGCCATTTTCGAATCAATCGCCAATTTGCTGGGATCCAGATATTTCCCAAAGGGACGTTTTTCGTTGCGAAATCGAGTCAGTTTGTCGCAGCTGAAATCAGTGTCTATAATGACGCGTCGAAAAAGCGAGCGGTGTGAGATAAAAGCGCGTCAGTGTGCCTGAATGGCTCACGCGGGAATGTTCGAAAGAGAGTCCCAGCAACGACGAGAACTATTTCATTTTGCGGCCCTATTATTTACCCTGAAACGGGTCAGCAGGATTGCATCTCTTTTGGGACTTCTTGGCACGCCAACTGATCTTGGCACGCAGCATGCATTTCAGTGGATTCGAATTGACTCAGCAAAAAAGACTCTTGAAACGCACGTGCCATGATCTCCATCCCCTTGACCGAACCGCTTGATCTCCTGCTGGTGGATGACGAACCGGATTTTCTCGAACCGGCTTGTCGTTTCTTTCAACGCCAGGGGTATCGAGTGGTGGCTGCTGCCAATTCAGAACAAGCGATCTCCATCCAGGCCAAACAGCATTTTCATTTGGCAGTGATCGATCAGAATATGCCTGGGATGAATGGCTTGGATTTGCTAGTTCGGCTTCGTCAAGAAGACGAGGAGCTGAAGGTAATTGTGCTTACGGGCAACGGCAATGTGGGCTCGGCGGTAGAGGCCATGAAGCGAGGGGCTGTTGACTACATTGCCAAACCATTTGGGCTGGATGAGCTTGATGCGCTGATCCGCAAGACAGCTCGCAGTGAATCGCTAGAACGAGAAAATCGTCACTTAAAAAAACAGCTCGCTCAAACCCATTCCTTGAAACCGATCATTGGGCAGTCGCCTGGGATCACCGAAGTCAAAAGATTGATTGACCGGATTGCCCCCTGCGATAAACCGGTGCTTATCTTGGGTGAAAGTGGCACCGGTAAAGAGTTGGTTGCCCGGGCTATTCACGCACAAAGCCTAGTTGCCGATCGACCGTTGGTGGTTATCAACTGCGCCGCATTGCCTGAGTCCCTATTGGAGAGCGAGTTGTTTGGGCACGAAAAGGGTGCGTTTACGGGGGCCTCTGAGGCAAAGCCTGGCTTGTTTGAAATTGCGGACGGTGGAACACTGTTTATCGACGAGTTTGGTGAACTGGCCGGTGGGCTTCAAGCGAAACTGCTCCGCGTGCTTGAGGACGGTTCAATGCGCCGTATTGGGTCCGTGAAGGAGCGACGCGTCAAAGTACGATTGATTGCGGCTACCAATCGAGATCTTGCGAACGAGGTGGCTGCGGGCCGTTTTCGAGAGGATCTGTATTATCGTGTGAATGTTCTATCGATTACGATCCCGCCTTTACGTGAACGAATTCAAGATATCCCCTTGCTGGTAAAACATGTCCTGGGAGATGCGTGGCAGATTGGGGAGGGGGTCGCAGAGCTTTTTCAGCGATGCAATTGGCCCGGCAACATCCGTCAATTGGTGAATGCTTTGGAGCGTGCCAAGATCCTAGCCGATGGCAATGCCATTGAGTTGCCTAACTTGCCCCCCGAAATACGCCAGGTTTCCGTTCTCCCAAGCGATTCGTTGGCGGATTCCAGCCCAAACATCGGCGACGCTGTTCCCATGGCGTCGATCTCGCAACTTCATATCAAAGAAGTGTTGAAACGCAATCAGGGAAACAAAGCAAAAGCCGCTCGAGAACTGGGGATCGCGCGTAGAAGCCTCTATCGTATTCTTGATAAAATGAATGCTTCGGATTGAGGACTTCGGTTACACTAGGTCGCATGAGCAAGCGATACGATAATAATTCATCACCCACCGAACTTTTGCCCGGCGATATCGAGTACGAAATGGGTACTCCGATCCCCGGGGTTATCCTCGAAAAGGAAAAGTGGGTTCAAACCGCAATTAAACGGTTGCCAGAAGATGGGCAGCTAGATCTGGCTACTGTTTTTGGCAGGTCGGCTCCGTTGGCGGTGGATATCGGCTGTGGAAACGGGCGTTTTGCTCTTTCATCTGCTGTCCGTCGAGAAGATTGGGACCATCTTGCGATCGACATTTTGCCTGCGGTGATCCGATACGGAACTCGACGTGGCAACCAGCGAGGGTTATCGAACCTTCGTTTTGCAGTATGTGATGGATGGCGTTTTCTAGCCAACTATCTGCCGGTCGGGGCGTGTGATGAGATCCATATCTACCATCCGCAGCCATTTTCCGATCCGAATTTATCGAGCCGACGTATGATGACACCTGGCTTTTTGGCTCTGGTGCACGCTCGACTCAAGCCGGAAGGCTGCGTTTTTTTGCAGACCGACCGCAAGGAATATTGGGATTACATTCGCACCATTATGGGAGTCGTGTTCGCTTGGACCGAAATCGAAGGACCTTGGCCAGACGATGAATTTGGAAGATCGCGGCGCGAAGTGTTATCCGTTGAGCAAGGTTTAACTATTTTTCGAGGGGTTGGGCAAAAGCGACCGGACCTATCCGAAGATCAGCTCCAAGCCATTTTGAAGGAATTGCCAGAACCCAAGTTTGAACTCGAGCATCGGGATTCTCGCAGCAAGCGCCCTTTGCGCAAGCGGCCCCACCGTCAAGCTAAACGCAAGCCGAAGCCGCCGAATCCCAAAATGGGCTAATGATTTTTGGTTTTCATGCTAAAATCTCGGTCTTCCGACAGGAGCAATAGGTCGCTCCATCGTACGAATTCCACTCTCAGATCAACATGACGATTGAAACGCGGGTTGTTTCCCCCGGGCCAAACGAGAAAACCGTGCGAACCATAGAAGGTGCCGTCCTGCAAGTCCCCAAGGGTTGGGAGTTATTGCCACCTGGCGACGCAGGACTGACGCGACGTGTCAAAGCCTCCGGCCCCACTTGGACCGTCCAAGAAAAAAAAGGCCGCAAAGTTTTTTCGCGTGGGGTATGGGCCTCTGGCGTAGCAATCTCGCAAATTCGTGCTCAGCTGGAGGTGGAAAGATCCACGGAGGCTTATGCGAAACGCAAAGTCGCCGATGCCGGACGACGAGAGAAAAAGCAAGCGGCCTACGTGGAGGATTTTGGTGCAGCTGTTTTGCAGTTTTTGAATTTCGATCCGATCTACGGCGATCTTGCTCACAAACTGGCAACCGCGGTCGCACACCACGCTACGCCCGTTGGCAGCGGGACGGTTGCGAGAACAGAAAGAATTCCGATCGAGCAACGTGCCGAGGCGGCCGTTATCGCCTGGATGCGGCATCAAACCACCGCATACGACAATCTAAAAATTGAACGAATCAAAGGGCAGCGGCGTGAAGTTCGACGCATGCTTGCTGACCAGTCCAGGCAATTGCTCAACGATTATCGCCGCGGACAAACTGTGGACTCAAGCCGCTGTCCTTTACGAAAAGCATTAACATAGAATCCATGTATCACCAAACTATTGTAAAGCCTAATGCCGAAGAGGTCGCTTTGGCCGCGACGGATTGGCTCGTTGAGACGATACGCGAAAGCATTGCTGCTCGAGGCCAGTGCAGTATTGCTCTCTCAGGCGGTTCAACGCCAAAGCGTCTGTACCAAATGATTGCGGAAAGCGAAACCGACAAGCTCGATTGGTCGCTGGTGACTTTGGTGTGGGGTGACGAACGCAACGTGCCTCATGACCATGTTGACAGCAACTATCGGATGGTGCGAGAAGCTTGGTTGGATCGATTGGATCCAAAGAATCATTCTAAGAATATGCCCAAGGTCTTCCCTGTTGTGATCGATCTCAAAGCCCCTGATCGAGCGGCTTTGCAATACGAGAAGCAGCTTCGAGACGTTTTGGAGAACGAAGGGGACAAGGATGATGTTCCAACCATTGATATCGTGTTGTTGGGTTTGGGAGACGATGCGCATACGGCTTCGCTGTTCCCTGAAACGGAAGCTCTCAAGGAAAGCGACCACTTGTTTGTCGCCAATTTTGTACCCAAGTTCTCCGCCTATCGACTGACTCTTACGGCTCCAATTATCAACGCAGCACGGAATGTCGCGTTCCTTGTTTGTGGAGCGTCGAAACGACCGGCTGTGGATGTGGTCTTGCATGGACCTCGCCATCCCGACGAATATCCAGCCCAATTGATCGAACCTAAACTAGGACGGCTATGGTGGTTCCTTGATTCCGCCGCCGCTGCCGAAGTCCTAAAGTAATTAGAAACAACTATCTATGTCCGATGATGTGTCTGCTAACTCACCCAATGAATCCCTAAGTCCTTCTTTCGGTGGTCTTCGTGTGGCCGCGCTTGAAAGCCGGCGCCGCGACGATTTTGCTCGATTGATAGAACGATTCGGCGGAAAGGCGTTCGTGAGTCCGTCGATGCGCGAATTGCCTATCGACAAAAACAAAGACGCCGTTGATTTCGCCTACCGCGTGATTACCGGTGAGATCGGTGCTGTCATTTTTCTGACCGGTGTTGGGTTCAAGCAATTGATTGCAGCTATTGAGCCGCATATGGACAAGCAGCGATTTTTGGATGCTTTGTCGGATATTCCTACGTTGGCTCGTGGACCTAAACCGGTGGCTGCGATGCGCGAGGTGGGATTGCAACCTACCCATCGTGCCCCCGAGCCCAACACATGGCGCGAGGTGCTTCAGACCGTGGATCTGCACATGCCCGTTTCGAACGTGGTGGTGGGGTTGCAAGAGTATGGCGTTACTAACCATTCCCTGGTTGGCGGCTTGGAGGCTCGCGGGGCCAGAGTCGCCACGGTTAGGGTCTACCAATGGGATTTGCCAGAGGATACGAAACCTCTTGAAGAGAACATTCAAGCGATTGTGCGGGGGGAACGGGACTGTTTGTTGTTTACGAGTGCCCATCAAGCGGTGAATATGCTCCGCATTGCAAAGCAGATGGATTGTGAACCAGCTCTTCGATCCGCTCTCAAGAATATGGTGGTCGCTTCAATTGGCCCCACAACTTCGGAAATGCTGAACCACTTGGAACTTCCGATCGACCTGGAACCGGAGCACTCCAAAATGGGTCACTTGGTTCAAGCCTCCGCAGACAAAAGCAATCGAATTCTCAAAGCGAAACGCTTCCATACATCCTCGATGGGTTCCGTTCGATCTGCAGATGACAAGGTATCCCAGGATTCGATGGCAAAGTCCCTGGAAGACAGTTGTTTCTTGAAGGCATGCTATCGGCAGCCATCGGATGTGACGCCTGTTTGGCTGATGCGGCAAGCGGGGCGGTATATGGCAGAGTATCGAACAGTACGCGAGAAAGTTTCGTTCTTGGAACTGTGTAAAAATCCGAACTTGTGCGCCGAAGTGATGGTGACAGCGGTCGAAAAGCTTGGGGTGGATGCGGCCATCATTTTTTCCGATATCCTTCCAATCTTGGAACCCATGGGTTTTCATTTGGAGTTTACTGCCGGCGATGGCCCCGCGATTCATAACCCCATTCGATCTCCGAAGGACATCGACCGAGTGAAACCGCTGACGTCCATCGAATCCTTGCAGTTTGTACCTGATACCGTGCGAGCGACGCGTGCTAGCTTGCCAGCCAAGATACCGGTGATCGGCTTTTCCGGCTCGCCATTCACTCTGGCAAGTTACATGATTGAGGGTGGGGGCTCACGTAGTTTTATTCATACGAAAACGCTCATGTATTCGGATCCGGTCGCATGGAAGGAGCTCATGAATAAGCTCGTCGATTCGATCGCCCTGTACTTGAATTCCCAGATTGAAGCGGGGGCCCAATGCGTGCAGTTATTTGATTCTTGGGCCGGCTGCCTGTCGCCCAATGAGTATCGCACGCGTATATTGCCACATATGCATCAGCTGCTGGATTCGATTGTGCCCGGTGTTCCTGTGATCAACTTCGCAACAGGCAACCCAATGTTGACATCACTCTTGCGGGGCGATCAACGGACTGTCGTGGGGCTGGATTGGCGAGTTCCATTGGATGTAGGCTGGGACATGGCCGGAAACGACCGAGCGGTGCAGGGAAACTTGGATCCTATCGTTCTGTTTTCCGACCTGAATACGATCCGCGATTCTGTGCACTATATTCTGATGCAAGCAGCTGGAAAGCCGGGACATATCTTTAATCTGGGCCACGGGATTTTGCCCGGTACACCCGTCGATAATGTGATTGCGTTGGTCGATATGGTTCACGAATTAAGTGATCGACGTAACTAGAGAAGAACGAGCCCTCGTCCAATATGCTATTTCAAAACGTTTCCCTTTTGTCTGTTGGCTATGTTTTACCACCGTTGGTGCTTACTTCGACCGACATCGAGAATCGCTTGGAGCAAGTTTATTCTCGCTTGAAGCTGCCTCAAGGACGCCTGGAAGGAATGAGCGGGATTCGAGAGCGACGCTTGTGGGAACCAAAAACACGCATTAGCGATATGAGTGCGTTGAGTTGCCAGCGAGCTCTCGAAGCAGCGTCCGTGGCATCCGAAGAGGTGCAGTGCTTGATTCACGCAAGCGTATGTAGGGAGTTTCTAGAACCGGCAACCGCATGCCGAGTGCATCATTTGGTCGGATTGCCCGAGAATGCCTGGGTCTACGATGTTTCCAATGCTTGCCTTGGTGTGATGAATGGGGCTGTACAGATTGCTCAATTGATCGAAAGTGGCGTCATTCAAGCCGGCCTCGTGGTGGGGACCGAAGACTGCCGCGGCTTGTTGGAAGCAACCATCGATCAACTAACGCACGATCCAAATCTAACCCGCCAGTCGATCAAGCCCGCATTCGCTTCGTTGACGATTGGTTCGGGTAGCTGTGCATGGCTTCTGGGTGATTCACGAGTCTTCGGGATGCGGGGCAATGGACTGGGCGCGTCCGTTCGCGGGGCCGTTGCCGTCGCGAGAACCAAACACCATGCTCTTTGTCAAAGTGATACCGACGCGGCGGGAAGCAGCATGCAACCCATCATGAACACCGATTCAGAACTGCTGCTGGAAGCAGGGGTGGCGACAGGGGCGACCGCGTTTGAATTGCTGCTGAAAGAACTGGATTGGAACCGAGATGAAATCCATTCGACCGTTTGCCATCAAGTGGGATCGGCGCATCGAAAGCGGATGCTGGAAACACTTGCAATGCCGGTGGAGAAAGATTTTTCGACTTTTGATGTGCTTGGGAACACGGGGTCTGTAGCGTTACCTACCGCACTTGGGACGGGGCTTCAGCAAGACTATTTCCGTCCCGGCACCAAGACTGCATTACTTGGGATTGGATCCGGCCTGAATTCAATCATGATGGGTTTGGAGTTCGGCCGTGTCGCAGTTCGCGGCTAATACCGAAAGTGCTCACTAGTGCACGAAGTGTTAATTCGGGGCATGCCGTAAAACTCCCTCTGGGGACGCTTGCCAGATCTTTCCCGTTTCCAATTCCATGGCAGTTAGCCAATAACCGCCATAACAATAGGTGTCGATGCAAACCAAATGAGGTACTTCAAATATCTCACCTTGGCGGTTGTGCGTGTGGCCAACAACAGCACGTTTGCCTGACATATGAGGGGCGGGAAGGATTTCCGTAATCTTCACCCAACGCAGCATTTCTGTGGGTTGCTCTTCTAAAGGCAACTCGGCCTCGTAATTGGCATGGACGACGAAGTGGGTGTCGGTTTCAAAGAAGTTCGGCATTCGCTTCATTAGTTCGATATGGGATTTAGGAACACAATTCAGGTCCCCATTAAAGCCGTACGATTCCATGGTTTCCACGCCGCCATGATTCAACCAGCCGTACGGCTCCATTCGTCGCTCGAGAACGGCAAGCATCATCTCCTCGTGATTGCCGAGCAAAGGAACCAGTTTCAGTTGCTGTTCAAGCTCCAGCAATCGATCGAGCACTCCTTTGGAATCAGGCCCTCGATCAACGTAATCGCCTGCGGTCACAATCGTATCAGACGATTGTGGTTGGATAGCTTCTAGCAGCGCGTTGAACGCTGCCAGGCAACCGTGGATATCACCGAAAACGATGGTGCGGGACATAGAAAAAAAATAGGAGCGAACTTCGAAACCTGATTCACGTCTGCTTAAGGATAAGTAGCCAGAAGAGAATCGCCTACTGCAAATCGCAACGAGCAAAGCGATGATTAGCAATAAAAAAAGGCTGCAAATTTCTTTGCAGCCTTTCGAGGGATTCTCGCACCAAGCGTCGAATCACCACTGATTATATTGTGCCAATTGGCAAGTTCGAACTAGTTACTAGCTCGAACTAGTTGCATCCGCAGCTTGGAGCAACTTCGCATCCGCAGCTTGGAGCTGGTGCACATCGCTTCATGGAAGCTAGCTTGCCCTTCAGGCCGCCGATCATGTCCTTCAGGCAATGCTTGCGAGCTGGCTTGCAGCATGGTGCTGGAGCTTCGCAGCATGTAGGAGCTGGTTCGCAGCAGCTTGGAGCTGGCTTGCAGCAAGCATGTTTTGCCTTGATGCGGGCAAGAATAGCCTTGAGGTGATGCTTGCGAGCTGGCTTGCAAGAAGGAGCAGCGACTTCGCATCCGCAGCTAGGAGCTGCATCGCAGGAAGTTGGTGCTGGAGCGGCACATGGAGCCGGAGCGGGTGCTGCACATGGTGCTGGTGCATCGCAGCAAGTTGGAGCTGGTTCGCAGCACTTCGAGCTGTGAAGCTTGCTGTGGAGGTTGGCAAGTATGCCCTTGAGCTTCGAGCCCAACTGCAACTTGGGACGGCAAACAGGTGCTGCTTCGCAGCATGTTGGAGCTGGAGCTTCACAACAAACAGGTGCTGGTTCACAACAAGCATCCTTTTTGTGGAACAGGCCAGCATTGGCGGTGGACGAGACGGCTGCACAAGCAACTACCGACAAAGTAACGATAAATCGACGCATTTCACTAACTCCCAAAAAACAAAAAGTTTCGTAAACCGCGCCGTTAACATCCTGGTTACGAAACCATGAAGGGTTCCTCCAGTGCCACCAATCCATGATGACTATTGACGCGAAATTTGATGCCCAAGCATTGACATCTCTTCGGTGAAAAGCCAACCTAGAACGAAGATTTTGCCTAGAACTTTAAGTCAAAGGGCTTTCAACGCAACGACCTTAACGATTCTGTGGTTTGTAGCGTTGACCGATGTCCCGAAAGGAAATCCAATGAAGATGGCTAAATCAACACAAACACATCTCTTGCGAGTTTCATGCAATCAAAAATGCGAATCCCTGGCGTCATGCTGGTTGGGACGGACACCGAAGTTGGCAAAACATTTGTTGCCTGCCGATTGATCGAACAATGGGTAAGTCAGGGGGCGCGCGTGGGCGCCTACAAACCGGTCGCCAGCGGGGCATTGTCGCAAGATAGCTCCGATGCATCCTTACTTTGGCTTGCAAGTGGAAGGCTCGGTACGTTGGAGCAAGTCAATCCTCAATCGTTTTCTGCCCCTTTGGCCCCGCCCATGGCCGCCGAGCTTGAAGGCCGCGAGGTGGACGACGAGCGTATCGTAGATGGAGCAGTCGCTTGGAAAAGTGAATGCGATTTTCTTGTCGTAGAAGGAGCGGGTGGCCTGATGTCGCCCATCAGTTGGAAAATGACCAACGCCAGCCTGGCTCAGAAGCTCCAGCTGCCCTTAATCCTGGTAGCACCAAACAAATTGGGGGTTGTCAGTCAAGTCCTGACAACGTTGACTGCCGCAAAGGCTCTAAAGTTGCGGATACCGTACGTAGTGCTGAATGATACAAGGGCTGCTAAGTCAACTTCCACGCTGTCGATGAATCTGCCGCAAGTGGCTGACTGTTCGGTCGAATCAAACTTTCGTTTGTTGACGAAATTTTTAAGCGAACAATGGCGTGAGCCACCGAAGGTTATTCGTCTAGCCTTTGGCCGGTCCAGGATGAATCCTCCAATTCAGATGGAAGAACTCATTGGCACTGATCCAGCCTAAATTATCATCATTGCACGCCCCCGCGTCCCCGGTTCTGAACAAAAAACGATTGTCACATCGAATGCTAACCAAGCAGGTTGAATAATCCTACTCGGGGGCCAGCAACGACACTGGGCAGCAGGATAGGCTAACGGCTGCGAGGTACCGCGATTCGACTTACACGTGGTTCTTCACCTGAGTCGGAAGGGCTTGAACTTGAACGTAAACTAACGCGGACAGGCAGCATCTGCTGATAAGCGATCGGTACAACAGCCTCCGTGCAGTCGAGTTCTATTGTATCAGTAGCAATACCAATCTCTGTCCTGGTAGCGTTGCATTGCGAGGGAGTTAACGGTTCGGGCGCAGCGATCGTCATCGGCTCTGCAATTTGGGGGGAACGCAAGCGTGGCCCATTGGGTTGTACTCGGCGGGCGCTGGTTAGTTGAATTGATTTAGGTTGAGCGGGATTGCGAAAGGCAGTGGGGTCGTCTCTGAAAGGATCGACCAAGACGTCCGGAAGAGCCGGGGTGGTAGGCGTCGCTGGGGGCAGATTCGTTGGTCCTGCGTTTTCGACGGGGGCTGCCGCGGGTTCAGGTATGGTCGAAGGTGGTGTTGGCGGCGTCCTGGGTTCGAAAGGAGCCCGTACCAGAGCTGGTTCTTGGCTTGGCTTGTTGGTTTCCTGGGGAATCGGTTTGGTTGGCTCCTTGGTTGGCTCCTTCGGACTTTGGTCACCAATCGCTCCAGATACTCCTGGCAAGCTTTTTCGTACCGGGAGGTGCGGGTGGGTCGGTATGTAAACAGGGTCGGACGAGCAGCTTTCGCAGACGCAGCTTGGTTTGGGCGCGTGACTTAAGGGTGGGCTGCTTCTTCCTTTCTTTTGTTGAAAGCAAGAATCGCACTGCCCCGATTTCACCTTTCGCCGTGACGCTTCAAAACGGTCCCCTGCCTCATCTAGCTTTTTCAAAAATTTCTCGGCGAACGACGGGCCACAAGCTGGCTTGCAA
>Ga0247836_1007433_pt1 | contig 11589 bp, 11 predicted proteins | sample LaCruzMarch2015__4_FD_187116 | JGI IMG/M metagenome (GOLD analysis project Ga0247836, IMG submission 187116) | Freshwater microbial communities from meromictic Lake La Cruz, Castile-La Mancha, Spain - LaCruzMarch2015_14m | ecosystem: Environmental > Aquatic > Freshwater > Lake | place: Spain...
AACTTTGGTGTGTTGAAACAAATCAAGCATGGAGTTCAAATACCACCCAGCTTGAAGCGCAATTTTTTCCGCATTCGCATATTTTAGCAGGTCAGCTGGCCTGCTCTTATTGTTATCTATCAAATTAGCCAGCATTTCGTCCTTTTCTTCAGTTAAGCTTCGTGAGTCAGTTATTGGATGTTGCAAGCGATCTGCTGGCATTTCATGGACTTCAGCGGTAGACATAGCTTCGCCTTGCAAAGGGCTATCGTCATGGATAGGACGATGGCTAGCACCACCACGGCTACCAGCACCACGACCACGGCTAGCAGCAGCAGCAGCCGCCGCATAGCTAGAACCAGCAGCATGAGCACCACTAGCAGCAGCAGGCTCTGAAGCAGCAGCATGAGCACCACTAGCAGCAGCAGGCTCTGAAGCAGCAGCATGAGCACCACTAGCAGCAGCAGGCTCTGAAGCAGCAGGCAATTCGCCGGCGCCTTCAGCTGCTTTGGCTTCAAGTTGTTTTTTCCAATAAGCCCACAGAACTTTTTGTGTTTCGATCTCAAGGCCAGTTGTATGTGTTGCATCATAGTGCTCTTGAAGTTCTTTGGTTTTATCTGCTAATTTTTTTTCTGATGCAGCCAGTTTAGTGTTTTTTCGGGCCAGTTGTTCAGCCTGAGCTGGATCTTTAGCTAAAACCCTAATGTCAGCTTTTAGGATTTTAAGGTTATCAGCACGGTTAGTTTGTTTCTCTTCTAATTCTCTAGTCTCTTCTATATCCTTCTCATATTGTTGATCCCATTCGCGGTATTCCGCAAGCTTCAAGACTAGAGCCATTTAGAAGTATGTGAAACTGCAACTAAATTTATATATATATACCCACTGGTATCTGTTATTTGCAGGTTTTGCTTGACTCATACAGCCTATTTATAGCAAGGTGCGCCTATATATTCCTGGCTCCGTCCGAAGCTCAAGTATGAGACAGCAAACAGGTTTTAGTCAACAGCAGCAACCACTACTGCCTGCAGTTTCATATCGGCCGCAACAATGGCAGCAGCCACCGCCTCCGCCGCAATGGCAGCAAGGCCCGTCGCAATGGCAGCAGCCGCCACAGCAATGGCAGCAAGGGCAGCAAGGGCAGCAAGGGCAGCAAGGCCAGCAAATGCAGCAAGCACCATGGCAACAACAACAACAAGAACCACCGCAGCAGCAGGATGACGAACCAGCAGACGACCCTCCCCCAATAAAAAATAAAATTTCAATGCTCATGTGGTTAGCAATTATCGCAGTGCCACTCTTGCTGGGGGCCATAGGCATTTACTGCATGACGCAGGGTAAACTCAACAGCGATACTTCCACCATATTTTACGCCGGGGCAGCGCTATTGGGTGCCGGTTTGATCGCGGCCCTTGTTGGCTGGATCTACATCGCCAGATCGACAGGAAGTGCAAACTGCTGTGCAGCGCATACCGACGAGCTGTGATCCCAAATCAAAACACCGTGTGGCTCTCGGCGTGTGCTTTGTGTTTTTTGTCACTATAGGCTTGTGCTATGTGATTTTTGTGATTATAAATGCCAGCAAGACTGAGAAGTGACGAGAGGCGCTCTGATGGAATGTGGTGATGTCGCATGATAGTGCTGTAGACTCGTCGCAGCCTCTGCAAGCCGCCGTGACCACCACGCTCGTGAGCTCGAAATTCGCAGATGCACTCGTTTTCTTCAGGCTTCGGTTGCATGTGCGCTTGCTTTTGTGCTCGCATTTGCTTTTGTGCTTGAATAACTTGCATATAACCGTCGTAGCTGCTGGCGTTCATTTGCAACTGCTTCAAGATTGGTTCCCACTTTGCAGCGTCATTTGATAGAATGGGTATATCCATTTCAGTCAGCTTTAAACGAAGGCATACAGGCTAGGCCATTCATTATTTTTTTTAAAAAGTTTTAAGGGGGCGCAGCATTCAAAACTAGTGACGCTATTTAGACACCAAGCCCTCTTGCACGCAGCAAGCATGAACATTAAAAAGGAAATAGTCTTGCTTATTGTGGTCTTGAGCGCGCTTGTTGCCTTCGCTTGCATAGCATTCGCTGAGGGCTTCAGCAAACGATTAGCATCGAAAACCACATTCAGCAAACGATTAGCATCGAAAAACACATTCGGCAAACGATTAGCATCGAAAACCACATCAAAAGAAACAAATGCAGTTTTGGCTCACAAAGCAAAAATTGCAGTGCTGATGCTCACGAGCCATCACACGGCTAAACGCAGGCTGCCCGTCATGCGCCAACTTTACGATTCAGAAAAGGCGGTTGTCAAGTCACAAATCGATACCTTTTATGTGACGGATAGAGATCTTGCTATGCCAGCGCTTGCGCCGTGGCGTCAGATGATAGCAACAGGCTGCAGTGACACGTACACGGGCGGCCTTTGTTGCAAGCTACAGTTTGCCTACACGCTGCTGTTTGCTCAAAGCTACGATTGGGTTCTACGCGTTGTCGATGATGGATACGTGAACTATGCCAATCTCCTCGCCTACACGCAGAGCCTAAACGCGAGCGAAGCCCTCTATCTAGGCGAGCATTACTTGCATTTGACGGCCAACACCAGACCCTACGCCGATGGCGGTGCTGGATGGCTCATGTCACGCCCTGCCCTCGCCCTGGCTGTTCCCATCTTGCCTCAGTTTTGGCAGCACGGTGATGAGAATTGCTACGATGATATGCAGTTTGGCCGCTTCATGATTGACACGGTCAAGCTCCCTGTCAGGCAGGGCAAAGGCATGCACAATGAGAATTTGGCGGTTCGAGATGGCCAAATTTGGCAGAGCCCCAGGCACGGCGCATTGCACTCGACGCTAGGTGATCACCCTCTCGATCCCATCATCTCTTGGCATAGCACCTACAACGATGGAGACTTTAGCCATATCCTGGAGCTGCAGGCCCAAATTCGTCGGCTTGCTGGCCAAGTAGATGGTTTGAACGGTTAACGCGAATGAGTTCATAAATGACATAATAAATAAAATGATATTATCTTGAGCTATGCTGTGGTGGCATCGCGCGCAAGGGTTTTCGTTTTTAATATTTCTTATGATAGGAAGCTTGCTGTATAACTCAAGTGTTAAGTTTAGACATCGCAAGGCCCGTCTTGCTGTTGCTAATGTCATAACAGGCACTACTGAAGGCTTCGATAGCCTAAGCCATAATATGAGCCATATTATGAGTCTAAGCCATAGCGAACAGGGCCAAAGCGAAACGCTCATGTGCGTCATAATAACATTTAAAACAAAAGGCATCACGCTAGCCAAAGCAAAAGTTTATGAAAACACAATACAAATGTATCAAAAGGACTTGAGTCCAGAGGTGCGCCTTTTCGTCGATGGAACCAATGGCATGAAGGCGGCCAAGACCAATGAGCATAATACGCCCCTGCTGCACTCCTTGCTCGCGACTTTGGATCAGGCCTGTCCGTCTGACGTCCCGTACGTGGCCTACGCCAACGCAGACATTCTGTTCGAAAAAAGTGGCCTGATCAGCACGCTGCAGGCGCTTCTCGTTCACAAGAAAGATGTCTTGATTGTGGGCCAGCGCCGCAATAGCCACGCGTCAAACATCACGCAAGATAACATACGGAGCGTGCCAACGCAGCTTTTTCAGATTGACGCCCAAGACTACTTTCTTTTTTCTAGGAACAGGGCAGCCTTTGCCAATATGCCCTCTTTTGTGATTGGTCGACGCGCTTACGACAACGCCATAGTGGACTGGGCCTTTCACAACACCGAAACTCTCGTTGACGCCACGCAGACCATATGGGCGGTTCACCAGACCACAGAAGACGGCAATTTCGCAGGCCACTCGCCCCTCAACGCGGACAAGGAGCACAACGTCAAGCTAAAGGGCATCGAACACGACCACGGGACCACGCTGCACGCTCGCTTCGAAACTTCGTTTTGCGCCTCCAAGGTCTGCTTGCACAATAGGCTCCTCCATTTGACACCCGAAATGCAAAATGCGCTTAGGCAAACGCCATGCAACGGCGTCCCCGAGTTTTGCGATTCAATGCTGGGTGCACACCCAGGCGGTTTTGAGGCCGAGGAAACACACAGATCCAGGCTGTTTCTTGATAGAAACGAGACGCTGTGGCTTCATGGAGCCACCATTGCTGCCAATGGCGATGTCATGACAAGTGACAGCACGAAATATCCAAGCCTGGGATGCAGCTTTGACATTGGGAACGCCGCAACCATAGGGGTGGGTGACAGGCTGAACAAAGTCGTCGTCATCACGCAGTATTGGGGCGAAGGCTTTTTTCACACCATGATAGAGGGCATGCCGAGGCTTGCACAAGCCATGCACGATTACCCCCTTTTCTTTGCTGGTAATGATGTCGACGTTCACGTCAGCCTAGGTGCAGCCTTAGGCAAAGCGAACGAGCTCCTACGCATCATCGGATTCGTGCGGCCCCCAGTTTCGGGTAACATATGGGCGTCTGAAGTGTTGCTTGCGCCGCCGACACCGTGCGGCGGTCACGTCACGGGCAGACACAACGTTCGCTTACGTGCTCTTTTTAAGCCCTTTCTGGTGCCGCAAACGGCAAAGGTGCTGATCAGCAAGAGAAGGCACGGCAGCAGCCGTAGCATCACAAATCACGAGGCCTTGCTGTTGGCCATGCGTCAACGCGAAGCGGATGTCCAGGAGCACACGGGCCACGAGCCCCTGCTCACTCAAATGCAAATGTTTGCTGGAGCCCACGTGGTTGTGGGGCCGCACGGCTCCGGTCTCGCTAACATCATCGCCATGCCAGAGGCCAAACACGTTTTCGAATTTTTGTTTGTGCACGGCGCCGAAAAGCCAAATTACTGCTACGCCACGCTCGCTCTGTCGCTGGGCCTCCATTATTGGTCGTATTATGAGCCCAAGGCCGAGTGGGCGAGCCCTTGGGCTGTCGATGTTGACAAGGTCGTGGCCCTAATGCGGACCATACTCGCTTTTTAATGTTTGTGCTGTTTTACTATCTAGATGTGTTTGGTTGTGTTCAAGTTAAACGTTCTTGCGCCACCGCGTGCTGTTTGGTTGTGTTCAAGTTAAACGTTCTTGCGCCACCACACACCCCGAATCGCGGCATCACCCGCCACGTGAGCCACAGGCCGAAGCTTCGCGGTGATGCCTCTCGAGGTGATGAATTCGTTCACAGCACGACGGCAGCCGACCCAGTCTTGGTAGTCATCCACAATCACAAAGCCGCCAGGCGATAACAAGTCATACAATTCTACAAGGGCCTGCCAGGTGGATTCAAAGGTGTCGCCATCGAGCCGCATCACTGCAATGCGAGTTCCGTCTCCCCGCAGCGCAGGAAGCGTGTTTTTGAACCAGCCTTCAAGCCACACCACGGAGTCGGTGAGCAGCCCAAGCCTTTCAAAGCTTTGAGATACTCGCGCTCGCGAATTTTCACGCAGAATGGGTATTTGATCAGCGCCCACATGCGCGGCGTCACCGGGAAACAGAGTGAGATCCACTGGCGGTATGCCTTGAAAGGAGTCGGCAACGAGCACGCGCCTGCACGCCGCTGATGGGCACGTCTGGCCGTAGGCCTGAAAGATCGCCGCGGCTAGAATGGTGGCCCCGCCCCGCCATACGCCGGTCTCAATGAAATCACCAGGAACATTGAGCCTTATGGCCTCTTCAAGCAAAAACTGCAAATTGTCAAGGCGACGCAGCCCGATCATGGTCGTCGCGCCGGTTTCGCCCGCAGGCCACGAGTTGCCATCCGTGTGGCCATCCCAATCCGCATAGATGATGCCCAAAACCGCTTGCTTGACAAGCTGAATATACTGTGTTTCCAGATGAGGGGACGAGGGATTCGCCCTGTTGAACACACACGAGTCGATGCCAAACACGGGCCGTTGCTGGCTGACCGCGCACTTGATCATCTCAGGATTAGTAAAAATATGCTTGTTGCTGTCGCTGGTGTCATCGCAGTAGGCACCACACACGCAGGTGTCAGGCTTGACCACGGAAACACAGGGTTTCGCCTTGTTGGACTTGGTTGGTAAAACCCTTTCGTCGCCTGAAAATTGGGCTGAAATAGACCAGTACAGAAACGAAACGCCTAAAAGGCACCAGAAAAGTAGCAATGGCAGTCTCATATACGCTCGCAATGACATCATTTCGAGTTATATATACAAACATAGGGTTTGGGGTATGCAATGCATGTCATCTTAAGAATTATAGAAAGAGCATGCCAAAGGTCGGCAAACTATTGCTTCTTTTTAAACAAGCAGACATTCGCAGAAAGGCTGCTGGGCGATGTTCCCTTTGCGATAGGGTCACACGCCAGCTATATCCAAAACAACATGATGCTGCTGCACAATGGCGAAATTATTGATACCGTCGACCCCGAGGCAGGGCCGGTGTCACTCGCCGATATCTTGGTCCGTGTGCAAACCTAAAAAAAAAATAAAAAAAAATGAAAAAGTAGGCAGCCGTAGCCGCCTATATAAATATATAAGTCTTCATTGAAACTAAAGCATAGGCCTCAGGCTATATGAGTCAAATAAAGAGAGAGCGTGATGATGACATTCCTGCCATCCTGCTGCAAAGGCCACAGGCTGAACTCGATGAATCAGACGACGACAAGCCGCTTCCGCGTAAGGTGCATTCGATAGCACGACTTTCGAAAACTGATGACTCAGACGACGACAAGCCGCTTCCGCGTAAGGTGCAATCGTTCACAGCACAACTTTCGAAAGCTGATGATTCAGACGACGACGCGCCACTTCCGCCGCTGAAAAAACCAGTCTACAAAAATGCTGCCGAGAAATTTATAGTTGAGCGCATGGCAATCTTGCAGCGTGAAGCAGATGCGAGAGAGGCAAAAGCGGTGACCTTGAAGCATGAAGCAGATGCAAAAGCGGTGGCCGAACGAGCTGATTTTTTCATAAGCAATCCGGGCATCAAGGAAGAATATATGTTTATGGTTAACAATTTTTATACGGGAGATCTTAAAAAAAACGATGAGGGCGTTAAGCGCACGATGCAGTATATGGTCAATGTTCGCTCGGACCCCCGAAACTTGCGCAACGAAACAGTGGACAGGCATGCAGCAGTTAGAATAGCGATTCCAAAATATCTTTCAGCTGTCCATTTTGTAGAGGCCTACATGTACTTGAACATGCACAAGTACCCCTCGTTTTATGAGCACATGAATGCAGACCAGCAAAAGATGACTCTGACAAGCACTAGGCTGTGCTCTTTTTTCAGTGGCGACCGCACCAACATTGAGAGAAGTTTCTCTTCGTATCGGCGCTACGCCGGCTTGCTATACTACATGCGTAAACTTGAAGCCGAAATAGAGGCTGGAGCTGCAAGCCTTTACTCAACAGCAAATACTGTTAGCTACATGATCTCGACATCCATTAATCTCGTTGACTCGGCCAATCAGTTCAACATTGTGTTTTACCCAGAAATAACTCTTGAATCCGTCCAACAATATTTGGCCAATGATGTGTTCCCTGCCATCGGGAAAGTGCACGACGAGTCAGATTTGCGAAAAAGGTTCTGCGGAGCCATTGCTGACTATGCCGAGGAAGCTTATTATGATGGCGATACTGCTGTTTTGAAAGCTCTGCAAGCTATGCTTCACAATGTCATGCAAGTGCAGGAGTCGACGATCCAAAGAAGGCTTCACGCCGTATTGACACGGCAAGTGGTGAATGCGGACGATTGAGATGGCGGGATTGACACGGCAAGTGGTGAATGCGGACGATTGAGATGGCGGGATTGACACGGCAAGATTGATTATATATACACTCGTTTTGTTTTGAATAAAGTGAAGATGCAAGTGGCCAAGACAGGCGCGTATCTGGGCAAATGGACGGGAAACGGCTCTCAAAGTAGCTGGGAATTTAATCAGTTAAAGGAAGACAAAGCAGACCAGGAGCCCCTGCCCGATCTCATTGACACGCTTAAAATGGGGAAATCGCTGGGACATGGCTTTTTTGGCGCGGTTTTTCGATGTGAGATGGCCACATACGACGGCAATAAAAAACTAGTGATAAAACTGCCTCAAAACCTAATTGATTTGGACGGCTTCAAGATCACGGATAAACTTGCCATCAATGCCGTAGGCAAGCCGCATTACTTGAGAATGAAACTCTTAAAGAGCTTGCGAAAAGCCCAGAATGCGTTTTATGAAGAGGTGAAAAACTTTGAAAAAATTTATGAGACAGCCTATCAAATCGAGCATTTTGGCGGCGCAAGGCGTGCTATAAACGCGGACCTGCAAACGATGCGCTCGGAACTGCAGGCCCTCGATCTCACGGTGGGCCGAAAATACATTCACCAAATCCTGCATTTCGACCCTGATATTCCAGCCATTATCAGCGAGCGCTGCGATGGCTCGCTCGAGCAGCTCCGCTCGCAACGGCCCCTAATGTTTCTGTGCATTCCCGAGCTCAGCACCATATGGGAAAAAATTGGCTTTGAGCTCGGCAGCGCCATAGACTATATTGGAAGCAGGGACATGGTCCACGTTGACATCAAGCCTGCCAATGTGTTTTACGTGTGGCAGAACAGGCAGCCCGTCGTAAAGCTGGGAGATTTCGGCCTGTGTCATCCCAAAGAGGGGCCCGTGTTTTACGGAGCTGCGAATTGGCGAAACATACCCTGCGGCACCCCCAAATACTCGCCAAGAGACTGGCCCCACGTTGACAAGTTTGAGAAATACGGTAGAACGGTCGACGCTGAAGTCCTGAGCCACGCTCAGTTTGCCATTTGCATGCTTCACATGCTCTACTCGCCAGAGGCCACCGATTGGCTATCGGGATCCATTGAAGACGCTGTTGATAACGCGAGCGAGTCAGAGTGGGGAAAAACCCTCTTTGAAACAAACATGGTCACAATTCTCATTGAGCTGCTCTTTGAGTGGATGGACTTTCAGCAGGGGGAAAGCCTAGTGATCCTGAGGCGCTTTCTGGCCATTGCGGAGACTTTTGTATGAATAAATTTTTGATGCGATGCAGGCCTTGCTTATATCCTAAACAAGCACATATATCTTGTGTCCCTTCTGTTTTTGGGAACGCTATATGAACGAGTATCAGCTGGGCCCTGTCGCCCTGTCTGGCCCGAATGGTCACATTGTCGAGACAGGCGAAAAGATTAGAGTGTGCAAAATTATCGAGACGTCTCCGACTGGTCTTGAAATGGCCATAGACTCTGACATATTGATAGCACCAACGCTGCACCTGTTTGCAATCGACGCTGTACTCTCTCACTCACACGCTGTGGCCAAAAAATATTGGTGTTGCGCGCTTTGAGCCCGGAGATGTCCAATAAATGGTCAAAACTTTGCCCTTGCTACATTTAACAGCCAAAAAAGGTCGGTGTGTTTTGAGCCCGGAGAAGTTCAGGAATGGTCAAAACTTTGCCCTTGCTACATTTAACAGCCAAAAAAGGTCGGTGTGTTTTGAGGCCGGAGAAGTTCAGGAATGGTCAAAACTTTGCCCTTGCTACATTTAACAGCCAAAAAAGGTCGGTGTGTTTTGAGGCCGGAGATGTTCAGGAATGGTCAAAACTTTGCCCTTGCTACATTTAACAGCCAAAAAAGATCGGTGTGTTTTGAGGCCGGGGGGCTTCAGGGATGGTCAAAGGCATTCTATTCAATAAATTTGGGCAGAGCTAACCCTATTTAATATAAAAAAAAGAACAGTCTATTGAGAGTTTAGGCAATAGACTCGGATGTTAGTCGCTAAAACAGGCGCCTATCTGGGAAAATGGGCGGGCAAGACGTGGGATTTTAATCAGCTCGATGAACAAAGGGCAGATCAAGAGCCGGCTATAGACATTATGGCCAATCTGACAGTGGGGCCAGTGATGGGCGAAGGCGCGTTCGGTAAAGTCTTTCAGTGCAAATTGCGAACATACGACGGCACAGATAAGCTGGCCATTAAGCTTCCGCTGAAGTTGCTCGAGCTGGGCTGGCTCAACATAAGTGATGCAACCCTTCAGTTTATGACAATCGATGAAATAAGAGCCATCCCGCCACAAAATAGGATTAGGGCAGCTGTGCTCAAAGCCAGAAAGGCCTTTTTGATAGAAACGGTCAACTTTGAAAATATCTATGAGACACCATATCAGGCAAAAAACTTTGGCCACGGCAGGCGCGCGGTGAATGCGAATTTGCAAACAATGCGCTTGGAGCTGCGTGCGCTCGAAATGCATCCAGGCAGAAAACACATTCATCGAATATTGCATTTGAACGAGCACATACCAGCCATTATAAGCGAACGGTGCGACGGCTCCTTGAGCATGCTGCGCGCTAACCAACCGCTTATGTTTCGCTGCACGCCACAGCTAAGTGACACGTGGAAAAAGATAGGTCAAGAGCTCGGTAGCGCTATAGACTATATTGGAAACAGGCAAATGGTTCACACCGATATTAAGCCGGGCAACGTGTTTTTCGTGTGGGAAAATGGCAAACCCCTTGTCAAACTGGGGGATTTTGGCCTATGTCGCAGAAAAACAGGCCCTGTTTTCTATGGTAGCCCCAACTGGTTCTCCCTTCCATGCGGCACCCCGGCCTACACGCCTAAAAATTGGCCAAGCCCCAGAATCTTTGAAAAAAATGGCAGAACACTGGACCCTGAAGTTTTGAGCCACGTCGAGTTCGCCATCACCATGCTACGCATGCTCTTTGTACCAGAAGCCCCAGATTGGCCAAAAGGCCATATAGAGCAGGCGTTGGATCTGGCGGATACGCTCGATTGGGGCATTATGTTCGAGTCCGCCGAGAATCTTTGGATTAGGTATCTTATTATGATATTGAACAACTGGCAGATTTACGTCGCGGCACAAAGCCTTGCGCTGCTGCAAGGTTTCGTCAAGCTCATTCGCTAATGTTTTTAGGTATATTAAAGCATGGTCTTTTAAAACCTCTCGACACCCGCAAGCGGGAAATGCCACAAGAGACTATGAGAAAGCTGAGCTATGACATAGCCAGCAGCCAACGTGAATTGTCGGAGCTGCAAGCTCATAAAGAAGACATACTAAAACAAATTAGGCATGCTGTGCAGCTGCACGACAAAAATTTGGCAGAAATTGATGAAAAAAAAGCTGCAAATAAGGTTCATATGAAGAACATGGCAGCATTAGAGGAACGCCACACACAAAATGACAAAAAAATACAGCAGTGCACTCAACAGATTCGACAATTTGAGACAAAGCTTCATGCTATGCAACAGAATCATTTGCCTGAGCCTGGTTTGTACGCCGGCACACACCTGGTAGACAAGCCCTATGTCCCTTTCTCGCATTCGCGGGAAGCACAAGCGCAAGCACACTTGCCACACTCGGAAGCACAAGCAAAAGCAGCGCGCCAAAAACATTTTTATACAACATCAACGAATAGGCAAATGGGCCAGTTTATACAAAACACTACAGAGCCACCATTGCCCGCTTCAAGAAACAAAAAAATGGGGCTGTTTGCAGAAAAACATCAAGAGCCATCGCCACCGCTGCGGCCATGGAACCCCTTTGATGATTTTTTTAATTTTTTAGGTAACATTGGAGGCGGCGAAAAACATCTTTCCAGTCACGCAAAACAAATGAACAGAGAAAGGAGAG
>Ga0247836_1007450_pt1 | contig 11564 bp, 9 predicted proteins | sample LaCruzMarch2015__4_FD_187116 | JGI IMG/M metagenome (GOLD analysis project Ga0247836, IMG submission 187116) | Freshwater microbial communities from meromictic Lake La Cruz, Castile-La Mancha, Spain - LaCruzMarch2015_14m | ecosystem: Environmental > Aquatic > Freshwater > Lake | place: Spain...
CCAGGAAATAAATGTTATTGCTAAATACCTAATAAGTGCTAAACGTTTTGCTTGACTCCAAAGCAGTAAGGTAATCGCAAAGAGGATTATTCCTGGATAGAATTTAGTTGAGATAGCAACTCCTAGAAAGAGCGCTGAGAGATTAGGCCTGTTTTGAAAGAAGTAGATTGCAAGAAGAGCAAATAAAACAGCCCAGATATCCCAATTAATAAAGAGTGAACCAAAGACTGCTGGCGCTATTGGAAATAGCGGGGTGTATTTAGGAGCAAGGCGCCAGAGGATAAAGACTGATGCAAATAACAGGAGCACAATCAAGAAAGCATTTAAGTCAAAGTATGCGCGATATCCACTTGGATCATCGATAAGTAAACCAGTTAAGTAAGTAACCACTCCGGTAAGCACTGGATATTCCAGTGAGTTATCAGCTGAGGCATAGGGCCACTTATCGGTATCTATCTGCCTTGCTCCATAGAGCGCTGATATATCTGAATAACACATATGAATATAGACATCTGGGCTTGCCCAATTGGTGCCGCGACAATGATTGAACTTAGCGAAGGAGAGTAGCGTTGCAATCAGTGTTACTAGCAGAGCTATTTGCAGGCTCTTGCTCTTTAACACTTTATGGCTTCTCCTTTGGAGCAGGGGTAGTAATTAAATACTTCTTTAACGCCTTTTCGCAGAACTCCCTTAGATCCTTCATAGTTCCTTCAAGATCTGCAGTAGAGCACCATGCGGCGGCATCTGATGGCGCGATTGTGGCAACTGGATCTGGGATTGGAAATGATTCAACTCCACCAATAAATGTGGGCGCTTGAAAATCTAACTTTGGCTGACCCTTAAGAGCCGCCTTCATATATGCGTTCCAGATTCGAGCTGGAAAACTTCCACCAGTTACAGAATTTAGTCCGCCTATTCCATTTAGTGATTCCGTGGCATCATTTCTATAAAATGCAATCGATGTTGCAAGTTGTGGGGTATATCCAGTAAACCAAGCTGAAGCATTTGATTGAGAAGTTCCGGTCTTTCCAGCAGCAGGTCTACCAAATCCTCTTAAGGCCGATGATGCAGTTCCCGCTCTTACTACCTCGCCCAGTGCGTAATTAAGATCAGCCATAACGCTCTCATCAAAGACCTGTTCAGTCTCAATACGAGCTTGGTAAAGAATCCCTTTATTTGGGCCCAATACTTCTTTAACTAGAAATGGTTTTGATTTAATACCGTTTGCAGCAAAGGTGGCAAATGAATTAGCAACATCAATAACTCTTGGACTTGCTACTCCAAGCACTACAGAGGGAGATGGCACCATGGCAACGCTATTTGGAATACCGGCTCTTCTTGCAGCGTCAATTACTTTATCTACGCCAATTTTAATACCAAGTGGAACATAGATTGTGTTAACAGAGACAGCGCTTGCATTGAGCAGTGTCACATCTCCAAATGATTTGCCGCCATAATTTGAAACTTCATAAGGCCGACCTAAAAAGTCATCAAATATCTTCGGTCCATCGCCATTCCAAACGCTTGCAAGAGATATTCCTTGTTCAAGGGCTGCAACGAGAGCAAATGGTTTAAAGGTTGATCCTGCCTGGGTAATTCCCTGAGTAGCATCATTTAATTGTCGCTCTAGATAATCTTTACCGCCAAACATTGCCACAATCTCACCGGTTCCAGGCCTTATTGAAACTAGGCCAATACGGAGATCATCTGGGGCATTTTCTGGAGATTGTTTAAAGACTGCCGTCTCTGCTGCGCTCTGTGGGCCTTTCTCTAGAGTGGTTCTAACAATAAGTCCGCCAATCATCAACTCTTCTTCAGTAAAGCCGAGAGCGTTTAGCTCTTTTTTTACTGCCTCAATTAAATGGCCTTTATTTCCTGCTAATTGTCCGGTGCTAAGGCGGGGGCGAATCTCGGGAACTTTCTTTAAATATTTATCGGCTACATCCCTTTCCAGCCAACCTTCATCAACCATATTGTTAAGAACATATTTATATCTACCCTCTAAGCGCTCCTTATTTCCCTCTCTATATTCAGGGTCGTAGTAGCCAGGGGAGCGCAATATCGCTGCTAGAACTGCAGCTTGCGGAATAGTTAGTTGGTTTGCACTCTTACCAAAGTAAACCTTTGCTCCTGTCTCCACTCCATATGCGCCTCTTCCAAAATAAATAGTGTTTAAGTAATTTTCAAAGATTTGATCCTTTGATAATTGATTCTCAAGTTTTATAGCGACAATTAACTCGATGATTTTCCTCTGAATTGTTCGATCTGGGGTTAGAAATGCAGTCTTTGCATATTGCTGGGTAATCGTTGATCCACCTTGCAAGCCTCTACCAAGTGTGGTATTTATTGCCCCTCTTAATATTGCTAGTGGATTAAAAGCACCTTGCGAGTAAAAGCCTTTATCTTCTGCTGCAAGTACTGCTCTCCTTAAATCTTGAGGAACTGTTGCTAGAGGAATAATGGTGCGATTTTGTGCGCCAATTCTTCCTACCTCACCGCCATCAGCGAATTGAATTATCGTGGATTGAGAATTTACATATTCGTTTGGATCTGGAATATCTGTTGTGAAGTAAGCGATAGTAAAAGCGGTGGCTCCTATAAGAAATAAAAAGCCTGAGATTCTAATTCCCAGTTTTACCCAAGGTTTTTTTAGCCACTCCATGTGCTTAGCCTAACCAAGTGATACCTACTAGAGAGTCTTGGCCTTTCGTGGTGGTTTGCGCTCTTGCCCATCTCCTAAGAGGAATGAGGAGGTCAAGTGATTCCATCCGCAGCCTAAGCAGACTTCGACAACATAGACGCGAAACTCTCCAAATTCACTCTGCATCTCATCTAATTCTGAATCGTTCTTGATGCGCCCTGAGTATTGACCGAGTTGATCACCGAAGGTGTACTGCAGCTCATGGACTTTATCTCTGCGACACATTGGACAATCTCTCTGAGTTAAAAGTCCGTGATGTTTAGCAGCCATTCTTAAATACGGGTGGGCATCACAGGCATCAGAGGTGGTATTAAGCCCGCGGTAGATAGCGGCAATAGTTGCCCGCTTCCTTAAGGTGAAATCGACATAGGCTCGCTTAGACCACACCGGAGAAGGATAAAGCCAAAAACTTAACTACGCTTGAGATGTGAATTTCTGGAAAGTCATACGAAAAACGGCTGTGGGAAGACTTCTTGCCCTTCGCTGGATGGGGCAATTCACAGATGGGGTATTTCAATCGGCTCTAGCCTCATTTGTTTTATTCTCACCAGAGCGCCAACCAGATGCAAAATCTGCCGCTGCTGCCTTCGCTGTTGTATTACTTCCTTACTCTTTGATTGGACCTTTTGTTGGAACTATTCTAGATCGAGTATCAAGACAGAGAGTTATCTTATTTGCTAATTTGTTTAGAGCTCTGACTTTAATCTTTATTGCAGGGCTTGTAAGAAATGGCGCAACTGGAATTGAGTTAACGATATTTGTACTTCTTGCCTTTGGGGTTAATCGATTAATCCTTGCCGGTCTCTCTGCAGGTCTTCCATTATTAATTAATCTTGATGGAGTTGAGGGGAGAAACAATCTAGTTTCAGTTAATGCCACAGCTGTTACTGGCGGGACAGTCTTTGTAGTCATTGGCGGCGGAGTGGGGATTGGAATTCGCACTCTCTTAGAAGGAGAGGTGAGCGCCAATCAAGCAGATGCCAGCTTAATAATTTTTGCTTCACTCTGTTTTCTCATCGCATCACTTCTTTCGCTTCGTCTAAAGAGGGAGCAGTTAGGCCCTATGGCCCATGAGGTGAGAAAGCAGAGTTTCGCTGCGGCTTATAGAGAGATGGCTGAGGGATATAGATTCCTTCGAAAGGTTCGTGATTGCTTCTCTGGCATTGCAGCAACTGCTGTTCAAAGAGGCGGATTAACAGCTCTAACTTTAATGGCGCTTTTATTAAATCGAAATACTTTTAATGATCCAGCAGATCCTGATGCTGGCCTTGCTGGCTTTGCCTTTGCAATTACCGTAGCAGGTGTTGGTATAACTCTCGGAGCAATTATCGCTCCTTTTGGAGTTAAGAAATATGGAAGACATGCCTGGATTAGATACTCTCTATTTGCAAGCGGGATACTCCCAATTGCTCTAGCTTTTAACCAAGGTGAATTCTTTCTAGTTGCTACTGGTTTCTTTGCTGGTATGGCTGGGCAGGGCGTTAAAGTAACAAATGATGCTTTAGTGCAATCAAAGATTGATGATAATTATCGCGGCCGAGTATTTGCAGTTTATGATGTAATAGTAAATGGCGGAATTGTCTCTGGCGCGATAATAGCTGCTCTTTTATTGCCACCATCTGGACAATCTTCAGTTTTGCCTTTTGTAATTGCAATTACATACTTTGTTTTTGCGCTATTGCTTCTTAGAAAGTCACGCTTTAACTCTGACTTCTAGCGCTCCACCAATTCATCAACTCTTGCTCTGCTCTCTCTCTTCCAAGAGGGCCGTGCTCAAGTCTTAATTCCAAGAGATGTTCATAGGCTTTACCAACATTTGGGCCGGCTGTAATATTGAGAAGTTTCATAATCTCATTTCCATCAAGATCAGGTCTGATTTTTAATAGCTCTTCCTGCTCCATTAAAACAGCGATGCGTTCTTCTAAATGATCATAATGGCGCGCTAAAGTCTCAGCTTTCTTCTTGTTTCTAGTTGTGCAGTCAGCTCTAGTTAAAACATGAAGGTGGGTTAGAAGATCGCCTGCATCTCTAACATATCTTCGCACCGCAGAATCACTCCAAGCCCCATCTCCATAGCCGTGAAAACGTAGATGCAGAAAGGTTAATTCGCTAACCGCAGCAACTACATCTTGATCAAAACGGAGCTTTTTTAATCGCTCTTTAGCCATTCTTGCACCCACTACTTCATGGTGATGAAAGGTAACTCCGCCGCCATCAACTAAAGCTTTGGTTTTAGGTTTTCCAATGTCATGAAAGAGGGCAGCTAATCTGACAACAAGATTTGCTCCACCTAAGCGCTGCTCTAGAGCGATGGCTTGTTCTAGAACTGTCAGCGTATGCTCATAGACATCTTTATGGTGGTGATGTTCATCAACTTCTAGCCTTAGCTTTGAAATCTCTGGAAGAAACTTATCGCAAAGCCCGCTCTCAACCAGAATATTAATTCCTAAGCGAGGATTATCAGAGAGCACAATTTTTATAAACTCATCTCTTATCCGCTCTGCAGAAACTATCTCTAGGCGATCTTTCATCTCGCCCATTGCGCTTAGCGCCAGTTGATCAATGGCAAACCCTAATTGCGAAGCAAAACGAGCAGCTCTTAGCATTCTTAGTGGATCATCAGAGAATGACATCTCAGGGGTTGCTGGGGTGCGCAGGATTTTCTTAAGTAAATCAGTTACTCCGTTATAGGGATCGATAAATTCAGGAGTATCTGTTGTTAGCTCCATCGCCATTGCATTAACAGTGAAATCTCGACGGCGCAGATCATCTTCTATATTGTCGCCAAATTGAACTTCTGGTTTTCTAGTATCTGATTCGTAGCTATCGGCTCTATAGGTTGTTACTTCAAAAGTTATATCGCTGCGCTTTGCGCCAATGGTTCCAAACTTGATTCCAACATCCCAAGTCTCATCAGCAAACTTCTTTAATATCTTCTTGCTCTCTTCAGGTTTTGCATCAGTTGTGAAATCTAAATCATTTCCAAGGCGATTAAGTAGAGCATCTCGAACTGTTCCACCTACAAGAGCTAGACGAAAACCGGCAGCCTTAAAAGACCCAGCTAATTCAAAGGCTTCTGGGGCGCGCTCTTTAAGCGTTGCGATTGCGATCTGGCTCGCTGCCGATAGTGGAGTTTCCATTATGTCTAAGGTTACCGATGCAGGCTTGCCTTCCGTTCTTGGCCATGACGAGTAGTCTTGAGCCATGACCCCGGCACCTAGTGCGGGCGGCGAAGAAATTAAGAAAAAACGAAAGCGCAAGCGCTCTCGCTCTAAATCTTCAAAACGCTCACACTCAAATAGCTCTGCTAATAAAAGCCCTAATCAGGGTTCAAATAAGCGCCATAAACGCACCCCTTATGCAAAACGCGTTGATGAAGTCAGCGCTGGTGGGCTGGTAATCAATAAATCTAGAACACAAGGCTTATTAATTGGTCGCTTAGATGCAAAGGATCCAAATCGGGAGAGACTTCTCTGGTCACTACCTAAGGGCCATATCGAAGAGGGTGAGAGCGCTGAGGCTGCAGCACTTCGTGAGGTTAAAGAAGAAACTGGAATTGAAAGTGAGATTGATAAATCACTTGGTGTAATTGATTTCTGGTTTATGGCTGGGGGAAAGCGAATTCATAAAACAGTTCATCACTTCCTATTTAAGGAAGTAGGGGGAAAAATAGCTCCCCAGGTTAGTGAAGTAGATGATGTTCGATGGTTTCCAATAGATGAGATTGTCACAAAGTTGGCCTATCCCGATGAGAAGAAATTAATCTCTCGCTCTAAGGATTTGCTCTCTTGAAGCGAATACTCCTTGCCTTCTTACTTATCCTGCTTCCAATATCTCCTGCCCAAAGCTCCACTCTGATAACGCTTACTGCGCCAACAAATAAACTTGCCGATGGACGTTTTATTAATAATAATCTTGCAATCTCTATCTCACCTGGTGGCGATTTAGGAGAGGCTTTGGAGATAACTGCCTCTAGTGATCGAACTTGGTTAATTGACCCAGCTCTAATTGAAGAGATTGTTGATTTAGTAGATGGTTATATCTATCTTGATCAAGAGGGAGAAGATATTGAAGTGGCCCCATTTGATCTTGCTAATGATTGGCTATTAAAACTTCAATCTTTAACTAGAGATAATCGTGTTGTTGCTATTACCTATGGCGCCCCTTCTCAATCCTTTATGGAGCGAATAGCCCCAGGTGAGCTCTCTAGATATAACTCTCTTTCAAAGCTTCGCCTTGAAGCACTTCTTAATAGAGAAGTCATCGCCCCTGGGAAATCAAGTGTTGAAGGTGAGCCTGCGCTAATTGCAAAGAATGCCTATACAGCCTTGCGAAAATCAATCAAAATTACTAATTCGGTGATTACAAGTAAAGATGTGGAAGATCTACGCCTTGGCCTTGCAAAGACTTTAAATCCAGAGCTATCTAAAGAAAGCGCCTTTTTAATATCTAAAAGCTATAGCGCAGCTATAAAAGAGGTAAACAATAAAGTTCGCATCTCACCTGGTAACTACACCATAACTACTAAAAATTATGATCTTCCCGTAACTATTATTAATGACTTCACGCAGCCTGTGAGCCTTGACTTAATTATTACCACCACTAATTCCCGAGTATTAGTTGATGATGTTCCAAGAATTACTATTGATGGCCAGTCCCAAGTTCAAATAGAGGTTCCTATAGAGGTAATTGCATCTGGCGATACCTCACTTCGCCTCCAGCTCTACACACCTAAGAAAGACTTGATTGGCCTTGAACAGAGAATCCCACTTCGACTCGCGGTTATTTCCCCCGTTACCACCTGGTTGACCACTGGGATGGCGATAATTCTTTTACTCGCCGCAATTGTGCAGAGCGTTAGAAGAGTTAAGAGCAGGAGAGGCAAATGAGTGAAGATGCCAATCTAATTAGATCTTCCTCTTTTATGGGCCTTGGAACAATAATTTCAAGAGCTACTGGGTTAATTAGAAATCTTCTCCTTGTTGCAGCACTTGGAACTGGGTTATTAGGTGATGCTTTTAATGTTGCAAATACCACTCCCAATATTATTTATAACCTTCTTATAGGTGGAGCGCTATCTGCGGTATTTGTTCCCTTAATTGTTCAATCTTTTAGGCAGGAAGATGGCGGTAGCGCATATATCAGCCGCCTACTTTCGCTAATTGCATCAGCGTTACTCTTTATAACAATTGCAGCGATGCTGCTAGCTCCATTGTTAATTTCACTCTATGCCCCAACTTTCTCAGGGCGCTCTAGAGATGTAAGCCTTGCCTTTGCTCTCTACTGTCTGCCGCAGATTCTCTTCTACGGCCTTTATGGAATTTTGGGCCAAGTTGCCAATGCCAAAGAAAAATTTGGACCAATGATGTGGGCCCCTATTGCTAATAATCTTCTCGTTATTGCCCTTTTTTCCTACTTCATCTCAGTAACAGATGAGATCTCACTAGAAACAATAAGTGATTCACAAATTGCTCTACTTGGCCTAGGAAGCACAGTAGGAATTGCGCTACAAGCGCTAATTCTTATTCCAACTCTAAAGAAATCTGGGTTGAAACTCTCTTTCCGTAGGGATTGGCGGGGAGTTGGCCTTGATAAGGCAATGAGGCTTGCTAGTTGGGTATTTATATTTGTTCTTGTTTCACAGATTGGTTTTCTTATAACGGTAAATCTTGCAACTAGAGCTGCTGTTTTAGCGCAAGAGCAGGGCATTGATTATGGAGTTGGTTATACCCCATATGCCAATGCTTACCTGGTTATGTTGCTACCGCATTCAATAGTCACTATCTCAATTGTCACAGCTCTACTGCCTGGTTTATCGAAGCTAGCATTTGATAAGAAGTTATCTGAAGTTAGAGATCAGCTGAGTAAGGCGCTTCGATTAACTGCCATATTAACTATTCCTGCATCGCTTTTCTTCTTCTTCTTTGCAGAGGAAATTGCTAGCGCAATCTTCTTTGGTATTTCAGAGCAATCTGCCGAATATATTGGAAGAGTTCTTGCTGCCATGTCTCTTGGTTTAATCCCACTTTCAATAAATTTAGTATTAATTAGAGGGCTAAATGCCTTTGAAAATACTAAATATCAGGTGATTTCAAATTTAGTAATTAACCTAGTTGCTTTAACAATTAGTATTTGGGCTTTCTTAAATCTAGATGTTGTAGATATAACGGTAGGACTTGGAACAGCTCTTGCAATTAGTTATTGGATGGGAATTGTTTGCACCTACTATTTACTGCGTAGGTATTCAGGGCCACTTAACATCACCTCTTTATTACTCTTTCATAGCAAGGTTGCTCTCATTGCGCTCATATCTTGCTTAGCCATCTCTAGCTTGCTATCAAGGATTGATTTGGAGGGGAATCTTTTCTCATTACTTATTGTTCTCTTGAGCACATTTGCCCTCTATCTTGCGATGGGGCGAGTGTTAAAGGTTTCAGAGATTAGCCAAGTATTAAAAGTTCTATTACGAAGGTAGGGTGCTCTAGTGAGCGTTGATTACGAGAAAGTCCATGAGTTAGTAATTGTTGGATCTGGCCCTGCTGGTTATACCGCGGGGGTTTATGCCGCTCGAGCTCAATTAGACCCAGTTCTCTATGAAGGTTCAGTAACTGCTGGTGGAGCTTTGATGAATACCACTGAGGTAGAAAACTTTCCAGGATTTAAAGATGGAATTATGGGACCTGATCTTATGGATCAGATGAGAAAACAAGCCTCTCGCTTTGGAGCTCAATTAGTAACCGATGACATCACTGAGATGAAATTAGATTCAGATGTAAAAGTATTAATAGATGGCTCTGGAAATACGATTAAAGCTCGCGCTGTGATTCTTGCTATGGGTTCTGCATATAAGGAAATTGGTTTAAAGAATGAGAAGCGCTTATCAGGGCGAGGTGTTTCTTGGTGTGCTACTTGCGATGGATTCTTTTTTAAGGAACAAGTTATTGCTGTTGTTGGTGGGGGAGATTCAGCAATGGAGGAAGCTAATTTCTTAACTAAGTTTGCTAAGAAAGTAGTTTTAATCCACCGTAGAGATCAGTTGCGTGCATCAAAGATTATGATTGAACGCGCTAAGGCAAATCCAAAAATTGAATTCCTGCTTAATACCGAGGTAATAGATGTATTAGGTGAAGATAAAGTTACCGGCCTTAAGCTTAAGAACACTGTTACTGGCCAGGAAAGTGATGGCGACTTTACTGGTTTATTTGTTGCTATCGGACATCTTCCAAGAAGTGAATTAGTTGTTGGTCAAGTAAAGACAAATGCTGAAGGTTATGTCTTAGTTGAATCTGGCTCCACTAAAACCAACCTATCTGGGGTCTTTGCCTCAGGTGATCTAGTTGATTTCACTTATCGCCAAGCAATCACTGCAGCTGGATCAGGTTGTGAGGCCGCTTTAGATGCTGAGCGATTCCTAGCGGGACACTGAAAGAGAAAAAGAAATTCCTTAAATAAAGAGATAAAGTTCTCAAATCAATATCAAATAGAGAGAGGCAATAAGAAGATGGCAACCGAGAAAGTCACTGCAGAAAACTTTGATGCGATGGTGCTTAAGAGTTCAACCCCAGTATTAGTTGATTTCTGGGCTGAGTGGTGTGGTCCATGCCGAGCAGTAGGCCCAATTTTGGAGGAAATCTCCAACGAATACGGCAGCAAAATTAAGATTGTTAAGCTCAATACCGATGAAGAGGGTTCCATTGCCATGAAATATGGCATCAACTCAATCCCAACAATGAATGTATTTGTTGGTGGCCAAGTTGTTAAGAGCATTGTTGGCGCTCGCCCTAAGCCAATGATTCTCAAAGAGCTCTCTGAGTACATCAACTAAAGAGCAATGATTAAGCCCGGCGATCACGGGGATGTTGTAACCGATGTTACAAACACTCTCCATCGCCTTGGCTTCATTGCAAAGGCAAGTGAAACCTTCTCTGATGAGGTAGGCCAGGCTGTTCGCGCTTTTCAACAAGAGCGCGGCTTATCTGTTACTGGCCTTATTGATGAAACTACTCAAGTTGCTATAAATGAAGCGCGCTGGAAGCTTGGTGATCGCTCACTTAAAGTAAGTGAACCAACTATGCGCGGTGATGATGTGGCATCGCTTCAGAGCCGTTTAATTGAGATGGGATTTAATCCAGGAAGAGTCGATGGGATATATGGAAGTCGGAGCGAAGCTGCAGTTAAAGACTTTCAAAAATCAGTTGGCGCAAAAGTTGATGGAATTTGCGGGCCTGCAACAGTAATTGCGCTGATGCGTTTACTTCGCACAGTTACTGGAGGAGCCCCAGCTCTACTTCGTGATCAAGCAAGTAGGGAAAAACGTGGGCCAGCACTTGCCGATAAAGTAATTGTTTTAGACCCTAGCTCTAGCGCTGATATCGCAGAGTTCACCTTTGATCTAGCTCAAAAGATCGAGGGAAGACTTATTGCTCTCGGCGTCTCTGTATTTCTAACTAGAGGTTTGACTAGCGCGCCAAGTGAAGATGAGCGAATAGCTTTTACAAACAATACTTCAGCTGATCTATTAATCTCACTTAGCGTTGATCGAAACAGTAGTGGAGCTGCTAATGGACTTGCTACTTATTTCTATGGAAGTGAAACCCATGGGATTCACTCAATAGTTGGTGAGAAGTTTGCAACAATTGTGCAGCGAGAGTTGATTGCTAGAACCGACTTATCAAATAATAGAACGCATGCTAAAACCTGGAACTTGCTCCGTTTAACAAAGGCCCCAGCGGTGCTATTAGATATTGGCTATATTTCAAATCCAAAAGATTCAAGCAGATTAGCAGACCCAAATTTTCGTGATGTAATAGCTGAAGGTTTAGTGGTTGCTATCCAAAGAATGTATTTATCTGCAGAGCAAGAT
>Ga0247836_1007457_pt1 | contig 11559 bp, 6 predicted proteins | sample LaCruzMarch2015__4_FD_187116 | JGI IMG/M metagenome (GOLD analysis project Ga0247836, IMG submission 187116) | Freshwater microbial communities from meromictic Lake La Cruz, Castile-La Mancha, Spain - LaCruzMarch2015_14m | ecosystem: Environmental > Aquatic > Freshwater > Lake | place: Spain...
CGCTGAATGCGTCGAGGATCTCCGGAGCAACATCGAAATCCGCAAGCGGCCGGATGTCGCTTGTTCTGGGGGAAACGCTCAGCAGCCTGCCAACCACCGCATCCAAATACGCACCCACCATGTGCGGACGCAGTCTTAGGACGTCGGTCGTTCGCCATTGGAGGTAACCTTCGTCCTGAGTAATGACCGGCGGGGAGCGGTGAACGGTGTGCCACAGCGCAAAGGACAGCGCCGCGCAGGCGGCCCCAAGCAGGGTGCAAATCCCCAGGAGATAGGAATTGATGCTCCGGATGTCCGCGAGGCTTTCCCACTCCAAACGCCGGAAGCGTGGAGTATCCAATCCAAACAGGGAGCGGGCAGAACCAGGGTTCGATCCGACGGACATGCATAGGATGTAAAGGATATTGGGAGAAATGTAAAGTAAGTGCGGTCTATTCCGGCGACACTGCGGCGAAGATGTTGTTCGCTCCATCGCGACACCATGGACCATCCGGAACTTCCGATGTCTCCACGAATCGCCAGTCCGTTCGGTCTCTTCCACTGAGCTTCAGAAAGTCGCGAACGGCGGGCGAGACATCGAGTCCCGGAGCATCGATTCCGCCAGCCGGTGGGGATCCGTGGAAAACGTACGCGAAGTCATCGGTGCGTGTGGGCCCCGAATCCTCCCACTGCGCATAACAGACGACCGAACCCTTGCGGATGGCCACCCATCGTCCCTTGATGACGGATGTGTGCGCGTTGCGATAGGTTCGTCGGAACCACGGAATGACGCGGCCAGCCTCGGGCTTGAGGACGTTTCGGGCGCCTATGTCATTGTAAGGGAGTGCAATATAGAAAGGATTCTGTTTCGGATTGAATCCGCTGGGACGGTAGCCCTCCCGTTTCTCCGGATGATCTGTTCCTCCGAACGCCTCGCTCCATCGAATATCCCACGAACTCTGAATGTTTCGGGTGGCCGCTCCGCCGTTCTCTCCAATCCAGAACACGGTGGTCACAATATTCCGCCTCCATGGGTGGAGCGGAACGGCGGGCCGCGGTCGATTGACAGGAACCTCCACAACGGGCTGCGCGCAATCGAGTCGGACGACCCAGTCGGAGCCGTTCCGCTCGAGCATCGGGCGAATCTGGAAATCCGCACCCTCAACGGAAACGATGCAAGCCAAAGCGAACGGAAGCACACAACGCGTTGCCATTTCACATAGTTGACATGTAAAGGAGTAAACGGCAACTCCTCGCGTGAGAAAAGCAAGGGTGGGTTCACTTGAAACGCGGGTTTATTCCGGTGCCGAGGGGGCGGCGGATTCGCTGGGCGAGGCGGCGATTTTTCCAATTCCGCGTGATGGCGGGATGAAGCACGGGGGCATGCCGAACGGGGAGGTTGTGGCAAATGCGACCTTTGGTGTGGCAGCCGGGTTGCTACCGATCGTTCGGGGACTTCTCGGAGGAAAAGCGACGGCGGTCGGGCGTCTCCTGGAACGTTTTGGCGGGAAGGCGTCGGGCTTGGCTGCCATTTTGTTTGGCGCGGTGGATGGATTCGCTCGGGGTCACGAGGGTCATCCGGTGACGGAGTCCCTCGGCGAGCGGCGAGGAAAACTCGTCGAGGATGGGAAGCCAATCGAGGCGGCGGGAGTTCAGCTCGCGATGGCGGGGACGTCGATTGCGGAGGAAGCGGTGGAGGGCGGACGGGCGGTCGTCGAGGGCGTTCGGAAAGCGGACGTCGTGCAGGCCATTGGCGGGGGGTTGCAGGTGGCGTCCTCGCCGATGACGGGCATAGGCCGGTGGGGAGGGGAACTGGCGCGATCGGTCTGTCTTCCCAAACCCACCGTGGAAGCGCTGCCGGAGGGCAGTGGGAGGGAGAGCACCTCGCGCGGCGGCGCAGCGGCGCAGCGGGATGCGCTTGAGCACGAAAAAGCCCGAGTGGGGCCCGGTAACCGGGAGTTTTCCACTCGGGCTGAGATTCGTTAGGTTTCGCGCTATTCGGCGGCGACAGCTTTTTCCGCGTTCTCGTCGCGCTCGGCCATTGCGGCTTTGCGGCTGAGCTTCACGCGGCCTTTGTCATCGACGCCGATGCACTTAACCCAGATGCGGTCGCCGACATTGACGACGTCCTCGACCCGCTTGACACGGAAGTCGGCGAGCTCGGAAACGTGGACCAAGCCGTCTTTGCCGGGCAGGACTTCGACGAATGCGCCGAATTCCTTCACCGTGACGACCGTGCCTTGGTAAACTTCGCCGATGCCGATTTCCTTGGTCATGCCGCCGATGATTTCCAATGCGCGGCGCATGCTCTCCGGGCTGTTCGAGTAGATTTGAACGCGTCCGTCGTCTTCGATGTTAATCTCCGCGCCGGTTTCGGCAACGATGCCCTTGATGGTTTTGCCGCCGGGGCCGATGAGCAGGCCGATTTTGTCGACCGGGATGCGCACGGTTTCGATCCGCGGTGCGTAACGGCTCATTTCCGTACGAGGCGAAGCGATCACCGAATTCATGAATTCGAGGATCTTTGTGCGGGCATCCTTGGCTTCCGCGATGGCTTCGTTGAGAATCGAATGGTTGATGCCAGCGAGCTTGAGGTCGAGCTGGAATCCGGTCACGCCGGTGTCCGTTCCGCACAGCTTGAAATCCATGTCGCCGAAGTGATCCTCGCTGCCGAGGATGTCCGCCAGCGTGGTGTAACGGGCGAGCGATCCGTCGCTCGCAAATTCCGTGACGAGGCCGACCGAGATGCCGGCGACGGGAGCCTTCAGCGGAACGCCCGCGTCCATGAGGGCGAGGGTGCCGGCGCAGACGGAAGCCATCGAGGTGGAACCGTTGGATTCCATGACTTCGCTGCTGACGCGAATGGCGTAAGGGAAGTCGACTTCCGAAGGGATGACGGGTTCGACCGAGCGTTCGGCGAGCGCGCCGTGACCGACTTCGCGGCGATTGAGTCCGCCGAAGCGGCCGGTTTCGCCCACGCTGAACGGCGGGAAGTTGTAATGGAGGATGAAACGCTTGGTGGTCACGCCGCCGCCGTATGCGTCGATGTCCTGTGCTTCATCTGCCGGAGCCAGCGTGGCCAGGGCGAGTGCCTGGGTTTCGCCACGGGCAAAAAGGGCTGAACCGTGCGAGCGGGGGATGAGCCCCACTTCGCCCGTGAGCGGACGGATTTCATGCAGCCCCCGACCGTCGCAGCGTTCGCGACGATCCAGGATGCTGACGCGGAACGCCTTTTTCTGAAGGTGGTCGAAGGCCTGCGAGATTTCGAAATCTCCTGCTTCCGGGAAACGCTCGAGGACCGCGGCGCGGACTTCCGTGCGGAGGGCGTCCACCGCTTTGCCACGGGCGACTTTGCCACTCGTGTAAAGGGCGGATTCGATGCGGTCGCCAGCCACTTGGTAGGCCACTTCGAGGATGTCGTCCTTGACGGCGAGGAGGGGAACTTCACGCTTCACCTTGCCGGCGGCAGCGGCGAGTTCGCGCTGGGCCTGAACGAGGATGGCGGCTGCGGCTTTCGCGAAATCGAGCGCGGCAATGAACTCCGCTTCGGGAAGTTCGTCCGCAGCGCCCTCAATCATGATCACGTTCTCGCCGTCGCCGACGTAGACGAGATCGAGGTCGCTGACTTCACGCTGGGAGTGTGTCGGATTGGCGACAAATTCGCCGTTCACGCGACCCACCCGCACCGCGCCCACCGGGCCGGCGAAGGGGATGTCGGAAACCGCAAGGGCGGCCGAGGCTCCGTTGATGCTGAGGATGTCGGGATCATTTTCCCCGTCGCCGCTGAGGAGGAGGCTGATGATTTGCGTCTCGTAGAAGTATCCCTTCGGGAAAAGGGGGCGAAGCGGGCGATCGGTCATGCGCGCGGTCAGCGTTTCCTTTTCGGTGGGGCGACCTTCACGCTTGAAGTAACCGCCGGGGAACTTTCCGACAGCGGCGGCTTTTTCTTTATAGTCCACGGTCAGTGGGAACCAGTCCTGGCCGGGCTTGAGGGTGGTGGAGGAGACGGCGGTTGCGAGGATGATCGTTTCGCCGACCTGGATGGTGACGGCACCGTCGGCGAGTTTCGCCAGTTTTCCGGTTTCGATCTTGAAATTGAGCGCACCAACGGTGGCGTTAACAGTATGTGACATGGAGATAATGGGGTTGCGGGGCGAATGCCCCGAAAGTGCGAACGCGTCAGGGAATCCTGACGCGTTCAAAAACAGATGGTTGGGTTACTTGCGGAGGTGCAGCGTTTCGAGCACCGAATTGTAGCGCTCGACCGCGGTGCGCTTGAGATAATCAAGCAGGCTACGTCGGCGGGCGACGAGCTTCAGAAGCCCGCGGCGGGACGAATGGTCCTTCGCGTGCGACTTCAGATGACCGGTCAGGTCGTTGATGCGTTTCGTGAGCAGGGCGATTTGAACATCTGCGCTGCCGGTATCTTTCTCATGAAGGCGGAGGCTACCGACTTCTTTATCTTCGTTTGACATGATTTGCCTTATTTTTCGTTTGTTGGGTAATCGGGAACAGTGTCGTACGGGCCGGTGATTCGCAAGCAGAATCTGCAGAGGAGCACGCGCATTCACAGCCGTGAAAGGAGCACGGGCTTTCCAGCCCGTGTAGGGGGAGGGAAACGGGTTGGAAAACCCGTTCTCCGTTAAAGGAGCACGGGCATTCTGCCCGTGTGGGGGAGGGTAACGCACCGGGAGGGTCGTTCTCCGTTGGGATGGGCATTTTGCCGACAAAGGAGCACGGGCTTTCCAGCCCGTGTAGGGGAAGGGAAACGGGTTGGAAAACCCGTTCTCCGTTGGGACGGACATGTTGACCGTGTGGGGCAAAAGGAAATGCACTTAAACAGTCGTTCTCCGTCGGTTCCCACGGATCCGTATGTGACGAAGGTTTCACAATGCCGGATTAGACCGCGTCGGCGGTGCTGACGTAATCCCTCTCCCCACATGAGAACCTCCCCGCCCGTTCGGATTCGCAATGTTTGTCGATTCTGCATTGCAATGACCCTTCTGGCGCTGGCGCCAACCGCTCAGCATGCCGTGGCCCAGACTACGACGACATGGAATGGTGGTGCAGCTGATGCGAACGGCCGACAGTTTGGAGTCGCCGCTAACTGGTCTAACGGCGTGCCGGACGCCTCTAAGACGGCTGTCTTCAACAGTTCGTCCGCAACTAACGTCGCAAACGTTGGGGTGGCGGGAGATGTTGCCTCCTTGGGGCTACGATTCAATTCCCTTGCAACATCGCCCGTAACGATCAACGACGACGGCCTAGGGTCCTCGACAATCACAATCCTCGGGAACATCTTCGTTGATGCTGCGGCTGCCAAAGCCACTCTCGGTCTCGCCACCCTCTACCCAAATTCTGGAACCATCGAAGTGAACAACACAGATGGTTTGGATATTGCACAGAGTTTCACGGCCAACGGTTCGGTTTTGACGAAAACCGGCGCGGGAGCATTGAACCTTCTCTCGGAAACAACCTTCGGGGGCTCCGTTGCGATCAACGGGGGTGCCATAAACATAAAAAAAGCGCTCAGCCTGACCGATAGCGCAAGCGTCACCCTCTCTCTCTCATCGAACACGGTCTTGGACCGTTCCGGGAACTCCCCCTTGGGTGTCGTATCAGACACCGATCCCTACTTCGGCGTTTTCCTTACCGGCAACGGCACCGCCGGGATCTCAAATCTGGGCACGATCAGCGCCACGAGCCCGGATGCCGCGTCCCGGCGCGATACCGCAGCTATCTCCGGCACGATCATCACCGGCGACATCTCAAACAGCGGATCCATCCTTGCGAATGGCGGAGCCAACACAACACTTTGGGACGGAACGGAAACTAACGAGGCCTATTAAGCGTCGACTGGGGGAACGGTCACCGGGATCCTGGCTGGGCAGTTCATTAACCGAATACCGCAGGCCGGGGGCTACCTCGCAGGGAATTTAACCAACTCCGGGACGATTAGCGTCACAGGCAGTGACGCTGATTACTTGGGCGGAGAATCGATAGGCATCTACACCGTCGATCAGAGAGGTGTCATTCGCAATACGGCAACCGGACTCATCGAAGTTCACGGAGGAACTGGCCTCAACGCCGACGCATTCGGCGGCGGAGCAACCGGATATTTCGGGGATATCACGACCAATTCACCAAACTTCTACAACGATGGGATCATCCGCGCTTACGCAGCCGACGGATTCGGCGGCGGCGACAGCTACGGGATCGTGACAGGGGGACAAATCTCCGGCAGCGGCGGGGCCACGAATCTCGGCATCCTCTCAAACACAGGCCGCATCACGGCGACAGGAGGTAACGCCACCGGTACCGGCGAATATTCGGAAGGAGGGGAGGCGTACGGGGTCTATATCGATACCGCAAATGCGTTCACCAATACCGGTTCCGGCATCATTGAAGCAACGGGAGGCTCCGGGGTCGAAGGCGCGGGCGGCGCGGCAGAGTCCGTCCTCTTTACCGCAAGCGTAGCTAATGCCACGAACGCGGGTCAGATCACCGCAGTAGGCGGGAGCAGCGTCGATGGCGACGGGGCATATGGCTACGGAATGGACGTCTCCGAGACGCTTTCGGTTTTCGACAATACGGGAACTATATCCGGCACAGGTGGAGCAAGCGATTCAGGCGGAGGGGGAGAAGGGGGGGGCTCTATGCTGACATCGTGTCGGATGTGACAAACTCGGGCATCATCACCGCAACGGGTGGTGCCTCCAACTCGGGCAACGCGGGGGTCGGCTACGCTCTCTATGGCAACACGTCGATCGATGGTGTCTTCAACTCAGGATTCATCACTGCCACCGGGGGAGAAAGTGTGGATGGGGAAGGTGGAAACGCAGATGCGTTAGAATCGAACCTCATTCAGAACGTAACGAACTCCGGCACCATCCGCGCGACGGGCGGGGATTCCACTTCGGAGGTCGCTGGAACCGCATATACCGTGTACTCGAATACGAATTTAATCAACCTCAACAACTCAGGAGACATTATTGCAATCGGCGGATCCACTGACACTGGTGCGGGAGGCGGTGGCGCACAAGCGGTTTATGCGGATGAAATTTCGGGCTTAACGAATTCGGGCAATATCACGGCGACTGGGGGAAACGCCAACACCGGAGGCGGAGGGCCCGCTTATGGCGTGTACGGGTTTACATCAATCGCTGGGCTCAGTAACCAGGGAGGGACTATCCAAGCCGTTGGCGGCAGTGGCCCCATGAGCACAGTCGGGCCGTTCGAGGCCGGCCAGGCATACGGCGTCTACACCGGAACGTTGACAGCCCTGAACAACACCGGGGGCCGCATCAGTGCGGTCAGCAATCTCGGAGGAAATGCGTACGGGCTCACAGTCGAAAGTGCTCTGGGAGGAACGATTTCTGGAACGGTTACGGCGGTCGCGAATAACGGCGGGTCGGGCATGGGCGGATCCGCATTCGGCCTCACGTCAATCGCTGACATTCTTCCCGACCTGACAGTATCTGGAATCGTTCGAGGAACGGGAGGGGTCGGGGCAACGGGTAGCGGCTTCGGAGTTGGTATCATTGGCGATGGAATCGAAAGAATCACCGTCGCAACCGGGGGATCTGTCGAGGGATCGACGCACGGGATTTATGCGGGAACTTGGGATGCAACCAACCAGACGCTCGACCTCAACGCCGCTTCGACCGCTGATGTGCAGATCGTCAATAACGGTTCCATCTCCGGGAGCGAGGCGTCTATCGCCCTGGGAGGAAGCGGGCGTTTCACGCTGGACCTTATCAACGGCAGCATCGATGGGGATCTGATGTTTGACAAGACCAGCTCGCGTATCAACGTGACGGGAGGCCACACGCTCAACGCTGATTTTGTGGACACAAGCAGCGCGGCGAGGTCGATCGACGAACTCTACATTCAGGACGGGGGAATCCTGCAGAACGGTTCCGGGAACACGTGGGAGTTTCGGGACATGTTCATCGGCAACTCGGGCAACGGGACGCTTAACTTCTCTAATGGAACTCTCACGTCTGAAACCGCCACCATCGCGGCATCGAACGGAAGTGTGGGCGTGATTAATTTGACCGGAGCGGGCACGACTTGGACAAACAACGGGCTTTTGTCCGTAGATACCGGCGGGACGGGAACGGTGAATATCTCTAACGGTGCCCAGGCAACCACTTCTTATGCGTCGCTCGCTACAAACCTCGACGTGAGCGGTACGGTGAACGTGATCGGCGCGGGATCGAGTTGGACAACGGACAACGAATTGATTGTTGGGGATATTGGACCTGGGTTCGTTAACGTCCTGCAGGGAGCAACGGCGACGGCGGACAGCACGGAGATCGGTGTAGATGCCTCCGCCGCAGGTTCGGTCGTCGTGGATGGAGCTGGGTCCGTGTTCACGACGGACGACCTTTATGTTGGCGTGTTCGGGGCGGGATCCATGACCGCTTCTGGAGGAGGCGCTATTGTGAGCGACGATACATTCGTTGCCAGTCGGGCAGGCTCCACAGGAACCGTTCTCGTCACCGGGAATGGTTCGACGTGGACGAATGCTAGGGATCTTAGCGTTGGACGCAGAGGAGCGGGAACTTTGACGATTGCTGACGGCGGGGTGGTGACGGTGAACTCGGTGAACGGCGGGCTCGGTGTTGTGACGCTGGCATACAATCCGGGGGCGAGTGGTACGTTGACGATTGGGCAGGGAGGCCCTGCTGGAACCCTCGTGGCAACAGAGGTAAGGGTTGGAGTCGGCGATCCTGAAGGTCTGGGAAACGCGCCACGCACGGCCACGGTGAACTTCAACCAAAGCGACAGCGCGTATGTGTTTGCGCCGAAACTCACGGGTGCACTCGATGTGAACTCCTTCGGCACAGGAAATACCATCCTCACGGGGGCCGCTGCGTACACGGGGTTAACCTCGATCGGAACAGGTACGCTCACCTTTGCCACGACCACTTCTGCCTTAACCACCAGCGTAGTGCTCTCCAATAATGGCACGCTCGCCTTTGCGCAGAACGCGAACGACAGTTTCTCTGGGTCGGTAACGGGGAACGGCGGTGTCGCGCAGCGGGGGTCGGCATTGCTGACGCTCAATGGCGCGCTTTCCTATTCCGGACAAACCACGGTGAATGCCGGCGGATCGTTGCTCTTTGCCTCTAGCACCGCCAACATCACGGGCAATGTGGTTAATAATGGCGTGGTCACGTTTGGGTTTGCCCCCGACAACTCATTCGGCGGCGGGCTGGGCGGATCGGGTGTTTACTTCAAGGATCTTCCCAACAATCTGACCGTGAACGGACCCCTGAGCTTCAGCGGAACGTTCAATGCGAATGCGGGGACGCTCACGATCAAGGGAGATACAAGCGCGGTCACGGGTAACCTGGTGGACAACGCGTCGGTGGTGTTTGAGCAGAGCGCGGATACGAGCTGGCAGGGGGTTGTGACCGGGACGGGATCGCTTACCAAGAATGGGGCAAACACGCTGACGTTTGCCGGTGCAAACAGCTACCAGGGGCTGACGACAATTAACGCGGGCACGCTGGTTTTGAGCGGGGACACAAGTCTACTCGGCGGAGCAATTGTCAATGGCTCCGCGTTGGTGCTCTCGCCTTCTATCGACACGAGCTTCAAGCAGGTGATCAGCGGGTCCGGAACGTTGCTCAAGAGCGGAACGGGCAACACGCTGCTTTCCGCAGCCAATACGTACTCCGGGACAACGACGGTGACGGGAGGCACGCTGACCTTTGGAGGATCAACCTCCGCGCTTACCGGAAGCCTCACCAACAACGCAACGGTTGCGTTTGCCCAAAGTGCCGATAGCAGCTTTGGGAACGCGATCAGCGGCACGGGATCGATCGTGCAGAACGGGACGGCAAATCTGACGCTTTCGGGTCCGCTCTCCTACGGCGGAACGACGACGGTGAACTCCGGCACGCTGACGCTGGCCTCTTCCACGTCGGGTTTGACCGGGAACGCCGTGGTGAACTCCGGGTTGGTGTTCGCGCAATCTACCGACAGCAGTTTTGCCGGAGGCATTAGCGGATCGGGCAACTTGACCCAATCGGGAAGTGGCAACCTGACCATTGCCGGACCCGTGAGCTACACCGGAACGACCCGCGTGACGTCCGGGGTATTAACCTTCTCCGGAACAACGAACGGCCTGACCGGACCGGTGGAAAACGCCACGAGCGTGGTGTTTAATCAGTCGCAGGACAGCAGCCTGCCGGGCGTCATCAGCGGAGCGGGAAGCGTGACCAAATTGGGTGTGGGTAATCAGGTTCTTGGCGGAAACAATACCTACGCGGGACTGACCACGGTGAATGGCGGGACGCTGACCTTTGCTGGGTCAACCGATCTGCTTACGGGCAACGCGGTGACCAATTCGCTGCTGGCGTTCGCGCAGTCGTCGAACAGCGTGTACCGGGGGGCAATCAGTGGCGTGGGTGGGTTGGCACAGAATGGATCCGCCACCTTGAATCTCACGGGTCCGCTGAGCTACACGGGAACGACAACGGTGAACAGCGGAACGCTCAGAATCTCCACCTCCATTGCGAACCTTTCGGGCGGATTTGTGACCAATGCGAATCTGGCATTTAATCTGCCTTCAGACACGGTGTACGCGGGCGTGATCCGTGGCACGGGCGGGATCACCAAGGAGGGAGCCAACAACCTGGTGTTATCCTCCAAGCAGGAATACACGGGCCTGACCACGATCGATGCCGGAACCTTAACCTACGTTGGCGACCCCAGCGTACTGGGACCGATCGTGAATCGCTCCGAGTTGGTCTTTAATCCGGTCGTGGACGGAACCTTCAATGGGTCGATCACCGGACCGGGTAACGTGACGAAGGAAGGGGCGAGCAGGCTGATTTTCTCGGGATCGCATTCGGTCGGAAACATGAACGTGAACAACGGTACGTTCTGGGTGCAGAATCAGCTCATCGCCAATCCGGTGACGGTGGCAGCGGGTGCAACGCTTGGGGGTATCGGGAACATCGTTGGTAATGTGAACAACTTCGGAACTTTGGCTCCGGGGAACTCGCCGGGAATCCTCCGGGTTGAGGGCAATTATGTACAGGCGCCCGGCGCCGCGTTTGATTTGGAAGTGGAGAGCAACCGTTCCTTCGATCGCCTGGTGGTTAGTGGAACGGCGTCGATTTCCGGAACCCTGAACATCATCCCCTTCGGCGGATTCAAGGGGTTGTCGTTGGGCGAGCAGATCCCGTTCCTGACCGCGACGGAAGGGGTGAGCGGGGACTTTACCACCATCAATGGAACCTTTGCGGGACCGGGACTCGAAGGGGATTTGGTTCTCATCGGGGGAACCCTCGTGCTGGTGGTTTCCTCCGACGACTACACGACGCTTTCTGAGTATATTAACCTCACGCCGAATCAACAATCCGTCGCCAATGGGCTCGACAGCTTCCTTGGATCGAGCGATCCCGACGAAATTGCGATTACCTCGGCGATCGCGTTGCTAACGCCTGAGGAGTACGCTGCGGCTTTCGACGCCATTAGCCCGGCACAGTATGAGAGCCTGGCGAATATGACGATTGAGCAGAACAACGCGATGAACCAAGTGATGCAGCAGCGGTTCGGGTC
>Ga0247836_1007459_pt1 | contig 11557 bp, 8 predicted proteins | sample LaCruzMarch2015__4_FD_187116 | JGI IMG/M metagenome (GOLD analysis project Ga0247836, IMG submission 187116) | Freshwater microbial communities from meromictic Lake La Cruz, Castile-La Mancha, Spain - LaCruzMarch2015_14m | ecosystem: Environmental > Aquatic > Freshwater > Lake | place: Spain...
ACTCGTCACCGTGGTCGTTCTTTCAGTCATTATCCCAACTCGTAACCGGGAGAACATGCTTCAAAGTCTTTTAGCGACTTGCCACCAATCAAGTAGCGCAAGTGTCGAATTCATTATCGTAGACAACTCAGATAAGCCTGTTGTGACCAATCTGCCAGAGGTAGACAAAAGGTTCCAAATTGTGAGAAGTGAATCGAGATTGAGCATGACGTCAAATTGGACGTTCGGCCTAGCTCAGGCGTCAGGAGCTTGGAGAGTTTTTATTGGAGACGATGATGGGGTAATACCCGGAGAGCTCGATCGTCTAATTGGTTTTCTAGACGAAGATGCAGCTGATTCAGATGTTGTGGTGACGAGATTTGCTCACTTTAGTTGGCCAAGCATGCCCAACGAACCGGGTAGGGTTTCCATCTGGCTTGAGCACCGAAATAATCTTCGATGGACGGGTCTGAGTGGTGATAGCTACCGAGACTTTAGCAGCACGTATTTTTCTTTACCTTATGCCCGGGCTGTTTTCTCATCTGATATTGAAAAACGAATTCGCGAGGCACAAGGCGGCCAACTGTTCACCGCCACATCTCCGGACATTAATCTGGGTGCCGCGCTCGAAATTGAGGCTACAAAAAAGACTATTCTTTCGGGAATCACACCTTTTATAGTTGGGACCAGTTCATCCAGTAATGGCACTCAAGGCCCAGGGGACCCGACAAAGCAAGATTTCATATCTTTAAATTCTACCCCTTGGCTTCCCGAGCTTGGCCATGAATCCCTTGCTACTAACTACATGAGCTACCTTGAGCCAATTGCTCAAGCCCGGAAAGCTAGAGGACTTAAATTGAACTTACCTGGACGTTATTCAATTATTTGGAATTCATTACTTTCTACTAAATTTCGAAATGAGATATCAAAACACCTAATCAGCGTCTTCCCGAGAAACGCTTTTTTAATCAGATTTCTTTCATTCTTCTCTCGCCCAGTGGGCCTCCTAAACCAAACAGTAAAAATCGGTGTGTGGGCCTTGGCTAGAGTGGCCTTGAATCGGGAGAAATACACGTCGTTCAATTCCAAAGAACTTTTTGATTCAGACGCAGCGGCCAAAAAACTTCAAGAAGTTATAGACAAACACAGAGATTTGCAGGCAAAGAGGTGAAACTTACTTAAGCGGGCCAACTCTTCGAATGCCCTGATAGACAGTTTTCACAATCAGTTGGAAAAGCGAAGGCATAGAGTTGTAAATCCTATTCAGCCACAACAAAGTTATTGGTTTAGAAAATCTCAAGATCTCATATAAATCATCAATGGCTTCATTTCTGAAAACATTTGTGGGATGGTCAATTAGAGAACCCAGGGCACGTGTCTCAGCATTTGCCAAGGCGCTATGGGGATTCAGGGTGTGAGTGGCATCGGGACCAAATCCAATATTTGAAACAAGATTTTTACTCGGTATCACCGAAACTAGTTTCTCCGACCAGTGCAAGAGTGTTAGCTGATAATCCCAAGTATCAATTTTTCCTAAATACACATCATCCAGAATTTGGCGCCAGAAACGACGAGATTTTTTACTTCGCAGTTTGGTTCGAAGAAATTCCGCTTTCTTGAGTTCTGGCCATTGCCGAATGGAGACATCGTATTTTCGCCATACTCTGGCCCAAGTTGCCCACCCCCAAATTCTGGGGAACTGCGAAAAGTGATAAGAGTGCGAAGGCGCACCCAAGCCTTCTTCCCAAGTTCCGCTTATTGAACCAATTCGCTCATCATTTCGGAATCTCTCCAATAGCTCTGAAGTGAAGCGAAAAAAGTCTTCAGACGGCCAGCAGTCATCTTCAAGAATGATTGCTTCTCCAACCTGTGAGAAAACCCAATCTAGACCAGTGGACACCCTGTCTCTGCAGCCCAAGTTGCTTTCGGAGAAATTCGTCAAGACTTCACAATCCCAATCCACAGACAGAGCAATTCGCCGACATTCCTCAACGAGTTTTTCTTCACCGGCTCGCGATTGCCTGGGCCCATCGGAGATGATTAGAAGTTTCTTAGGTTTTGCTTTAGCAATAGCGCTGAAAACTCTAGAGGTCGATTCGGGACGATTGAAGATAATAAAGGCCACCGGAGTCTCTAGCGGAGGAGCAAAGTTGTCGCTACTGGCCAAAAGATTCAACCCCTTAGTGATCCGAAATTGAGGTCGAAACACCCAATGAAACGCGCCGTTGGGTTTAACCTCTATTTTTTCCCAATCTTAACAGCATGGCCCCCAAGCGATTTGAGTATGTGGGTAAACTAACGAAAATAGATTGAAATAACTCCGAAACTAGTGGTCAGCGACAGAGGGATAAATGGCAAAGATAGTTGTCGTGGGCCTTGGGTACGTGGGACTGACCACAGCGTTGGGCCTAGCAAATCTTGGGCACTCTGTCCTCGGGGTCGATACAGACACCGAGAAGCTTGCCTTACTTTCTAGGGGTCAAGTTCCTTTTTATGAAGAAGGTGTAGAAAACCTTCTCAAAGAACTAGTGGCATCCAATCGCGTTTCCTTTGTTCAGGGATTGGGCTCTGACATACAAGAGCAAGCGGTCTACTTCTTATGCGTACCAACTCCGATAGATGCAAAATTGCAAACGGACATGACTTACTTCGATGCAGCGGTTAGCTCGGTTGTAAACAATGCATGCCCTGGTTCCATTTTGGTTGTCAAGTCCACGGTGCCGATAGGAACTGCATTAGCACTTAGATCAAAGCTCGTCGAGCGGGGAATTGAAGTTGCGAATAACCCAGAATTCTTGAGAGAGGGCACTGCTCTTAGAGACTTTGAGAGCCCTAGCCGGATAGTGGTTGGAGCCCGTAACTCCGACACCTCAGCAGCTGTAATGAGTCTTTACTCAACTCTGAAGGCTCCAAAGCTGGAAACTACGCTGAACTCGGCGGAAACAATAAAGTACGCATCAAATGCCTATCTTGCACTAAGGGTATCTTTCGTGAACGAGCTCGCCACTGCAGCTGAGCTTGTTGATGCCGATTTAGAAAAGGTTCTTGATGGAGTTGGCTTAGACGAAAGAATCGGGAACCTCTTTTTATCCCCAGGCCCAGGTTGGGGCGGTTCCTGTTTTCCAAAAGACACGCAAGAATATTTGACTTCCCTTTCGCGCTTTGGATTTATCCCTGAGACTGTCAACGGTGCTGTCGAAAGTAATCTCCTGCACCAAAACCGAATCGTCGATAGGGCACGAGAATTAGTCGGAGGCTCCTTTAGGAACAAAAAAGTTGCTGTATGGGGGCTGGCCTTCAAGGCGAATACCGATGACACTCGGGACAGCCCATCTCTCGCCATAGTTGGGAAGATCATCTCCGAGGGTGCGACAGTTTGCGCATACGACCCCATGGTTAGTGAGTTAGCCGTCGATGGGCTGAAGGTAGCGAACTCCTTGCACGAAGCAAGTGAAGGCGCAAATTTGATCATGGTGATGACGGAATGGGAAGAATTTAAGGCGGTGCGACCAGAAGGCCTAATCGGCGTCGTTGCTGACACCAAAGTATTTGATACCAGGAGGGTAATAAACAAGGAGACCTGGCGCACTCACTTCAGTTCTGTAGCGATACTTGGGGAATCATGAAAGTTGCTTTAGTAGCCGGTTCCTCAGGCTTTATCGGATCTAATCTGTCCCGTCTATTGCTAGATGAGGGTTACCAAGTAATTGGAGTCGATGATCATTCAACTAGCGACGGTACTAATCTCAAGTGCTTGATAGAAACTCCACAGTTCAGCTTTATTAACGCATCAGTCACATCAAACTTTGAAGAATTTACACCGGAGCCAGTTGATCTAATTTTTCACCTAGCATCCCCGGCATCGCCGCCAAAGTATCAAGCATTGGGTTTAGAAACAATTCATGCGAACACACTCGGAACCGAAAATTTGATTTCACTTGCGCTCCGAGACTCGGCTCGACTTGTTTTTGCTTCAACAAGTGAAATATACGGAGACCCTCTTGTGTCTCCCCAACCCGAAGATTATTGGGGAAACGTAAACCCTATTGGCCCTCGAAGCGTGTACGACGAATCAAAGCGAATGGGGGAGACCCTAATTAGCCACTTTTCAACGAGAGAAAAACTCAATGGCGCAATTGTGCGGATCTTCAATACCTACGGGCCCGGCATGGATCCGCATGATGGCCGGGTTGTTTCAACATTCATTAGGCAAGCCTTGGCAGGCGAACCATTTACGGTGTACGGAGACGGTAGCCAAACACGAAGCTTTTGTTATGTTGACGACCTGATTGATGGACTTCTCAAGATGGCCGAAAGTAAAGAGTCCGGCCCAATAAATCTAGGCAATCCGATGGAATACGATTTGATCTCGCTCGGTAACCTGATTGCTGAAGTTGTAGGCGTCGATCCACGTTTTGAATTCAAACCACTACCCCAAGACGATCCCCGCCAGAGAAAGCCTGACATCAGTAGAGCAAATCAACTTTTGAATTGGAATCCCACTGTGCGCCTAGAAGAAGGTATAGCTAAGACTGCCGACTGGATAAAGAAGAAAGTTTCCTTTGTTGACTAGTAAGACCCCGCCCTTTAGTCAGAAGCCAAGAGTCTGATGACTATTCGGGTTTTATATGACGATCAGGTTTTTCAACTGCAGAAGCACGGGGGGATTAGTCGCTATTTTTCTGAATTAATCAAGGAGTTTAATGAAAGACCCGAATTAGGCATAGAGCCGGTGCTAACTAGCACCCGCACGCTCAGTAATCACCTACTTAACGACTCGGGTCTTACTTCTCTCAAGAGAAACAGTGTATTGACTGGCTTACTTCGACTTATCGTTCAATCCATATTTCGGACCTCATCATCGCAACCAACCGTCGACTTGGTGCACCACACCTTTTACTTACCTGGTTTTTTCTCAAAATGGCCTGGGATACCAAAAGTGTCTACTCTTCACGACATGATTCCGGAGAGGTTTCCAGCTAAGAAACGATTGTGGAACCCTCACTTCTCGAAGAGGCTTTATCTGGAGAACTCCGATCTCGTGTTATCTGTTTCGAATTCAAGTGCTCAAGAGATGTCGACACTGTTTCGGTTAGATCGACCCGTTCCAGTTACCTATCTTGGTGTTGGCTCTCAATTTCAACCAGGCTTGCCTAGGCCCCCAGCTTTGTCTGAGCAATACCTTCTTTATGTCGGCAATAGGGGCGGCTACAAAGACTTCGAAACTGGCTTGAAAGCATTTGCCAGCATTGCACAGACATTTCTGGAAGTGAAACTGCAGCTGGTTGGCGGGGGGAAACTCAGTAGGGCAGAGCAGAAACTCATTGCCCGCCTTGGAGTGGCCGATCGGGTCAATCAGAGCGAGGTAATGGGCGAAGATTTGCCAAGTTTTTATTCAAATGCCGTGGCTCTTGTTTACACAACGCATTACGAGGGGTTTGGACTACCGTTAGTGGAAGCCATGGCCTCTGGGACTCCGATCCTGTGTGCATCAACCCCTATAAACGAAGAAGTTTGTGGCAAAGCCGGCAGTTTCTTTGAGCCAGGTGCCCATACACATCTAGCTGCACTGATGAGTGAGGTCCTACAAGTTCCGGCGAACTTTACGCCTAAGGTTAAGTTAGGACTTGAAAAATCCAAGACTTTTTCCTGGCGACGGTGCGCCGAGGAGACTGCTTCTGCATACAAGTCTCTGCTGGCGCAAAGAAAGGCGAGTGGGTTTTGAAGAAAGCTTTCATCACTGGAATCACCGGGCAGGACGGGTCTTACCTTGCAGAGCTTCTGCTAGCAAAGGGTTACACTGTTCACGGCTTAATCCGCAGAGCTTCGACATTCAATACCCAGCGAATCGACCATTTATATGTTGACCCACATGAATCCAAGGCAAAGCTTTTTCTTCACTATGGCGACCTAACTGATGGATCACGCCTTTCCTCTTTGCTTGCCGAGATAAAGCCGCAGGAGATCTACCACCTAGCCGCGCAGAGTCACGTTCGAGTTTCATTTGACGAGCCTGAATTCACTGGCGATACAACTGGCCTTGGGACAATTCGACTTTTGGAAGCGGTCCGCCAGTCTGTGCCCGAGGCCAAGTTCTACCAGGCTTCAAGTTCAGAGATGTTTGGCGCAGCGAATCCTCCTCAGGATGAACAAACGCCTTTCTACCCTCGGTCCCCCTATGGCGTGGCAAAGGTTTACTCCTACTGGATTGCTAGAAATTACCGAGAGGCCTACGGCCTCTTTGCTTCTAACGGAATCTTGTTCAACCATGAAAGCCCGAGGCGCGGAGAGACCTTTGTGACCCGAAAGATTACCCGTGCTGTTGCCCGCATAGCCAAGGGTCAACAGAAAGAGCTGTTTCTTGGAAACCTAAGTGCAAGGCGTGACTGGGGATATGCTCCGGAGTATGTCGTTGCTATGTGGAAAATGCTTCAAGCCGATGCGCCAGAAGACTTCGTAGTAGGAACTGGAGTAGACCTAAGCGTCCAGGATTTCGTCCAAATGTCCTTTGAGCATGTAGGACTTGAATGGGAAAAGTTTGTTCGGTTTGATGAGAAGTACCTAAGACCAACTGAAGTTGACATCCTGATAGGTGACTCGAGCAAAGCCGAGGCCACATTGAAATGGAAAGCTAGCGTCCATCAGCGGGAATTAGCAGCAATTATGGTTGACCATGACATGGCAGCACTCGAGGGCCACGTGGTTGATGTTCCTAGGGGATCGGTTTGGGCCGAGGCCTTGAGTTGAATACCCGAGTGGGGATTGTTGTACCGACGCTTGGAAAAAGGCCCGACTATCTTCAAGAGTGCCTTCAGTCAATTAGCAAAGCAGGAGAAGCCTACGTATGTCTAGTGGCGCCGAAAGATTTTGATGCCCAAAATTTTCTTGATACCGGCTTAGTGAATCAAACTGTGGTGGATCCTGGACTTGGCCTCCCCGAAGCAATCAACCATGCCATTGACAAGCTCCCCAGGGACATAGAGTTCATAAACTGGTTAGGCGATGATGATTTATTGCAACCAGGATCTTTGACTAAGACCTCAGAAACACTGCAAGCCGAACCTGGAACAGTATTGGCCTATGGGTCATGCAGCTATATCGACTCAAACGGCGACGTGATTTGGAGCAACAAATCTGGCCAGTGGGCTAGCCCCCTGCTTCACGTTGGACCCGACCTAATACCTCAACCTGGTGCACTTTTTAGAAGGGCCGCATTCGAGCAAGTTGGCGGGCTAAGCACAGAGTTCAACTGGGCCTTTGACTTTGATTTGCTGTTAAAACTAAAGGCCCTTGGCAAACTTAAGTTTGTAAATCAAACTCTGGCGAGCTTTCGCTGGCATCCTGAATCCTTGTCAGTGGGACAACGCAAAATGTCAGTTTCGGAAGCCGGAAAGGTTCGAGTTTCCCACCTGCCTAAACCACTAAGGTTGATCTCTTTTCTCTGGGAGTACCCAGTAAGGAAAGCTACGATGGTTGCAGGAAACAGAGTCACTGCGAAAGCACAAGGAAAAAAGCATTGAGAATCTACGTTGCAGGACATCGAGGTCTGGTAGGTTCGGCAATAGTTCGAGCTATTGAAAGCTCCGAAAATCGCTCCTGGATAGGGAAAACGCATTCCGAACTCGACCTACTTGATAGAAAAGCGGTTTTCGAATTCGTAGCTAATGAGAATCCTGACGCACTCATAATTGCAGCAGCAAAAGTCGGTGGAATCCTCGCGAACAATACCTACCCTGTGCAGTTCTTGAGTGAGAACTTGCAAATTGAAACCAACTTACTTGATGCCGCTCATGCGGCCGGAACCCAGAGACTTCTTTTTCTAGGATCCTCTTGTGTATACCCAAAGCTCGCACAACAGCCCATCAAAGAGGAATCGCTGCTGACAGGCGAATTGGAAAAAACAAATGAAGCTTATGCTCTAGCAAAAATCTCGGGACTAAAGCTAGTTCAGGCTTACAGGAAGCAGTACAGCCATCGGTGGATTTCAGCCATGCCCACAAATTTGTATGGGCCAGGGGACAACTTTGATCTTGAGAACTCCCACGTTCTACCGGCTTTGGTTAGAAAGTTTCATGAAGCTAAACTGAACGGTGATGTGGCAGTTCAGGTTTGGGGGTCTGGCTCTCCTAGGAGAGAATTCCTTCATTCAGACGATCTAGCATCAGCTTGCTTGTACCTGCTGGAGAACTACGACGACGATGTGCCAATAAATGTCGGAACTGGGATAGACATTTCCATCAAGGATCTTGCTGAATTGACCAGCAGGGTAGTGGGCTTCTCCGGAAGAATTGAATGGGACGCCACAAAACCAGATGGAACACCGAGAAAACTACTAGACATTTCTAGAATGTTAGCTCTCGGGTGGAAAGCAAAGATCTCCCTTGAGTTGGGGCTTGAGGAGACTTACGAATGGTTTGCAAGAACTCACAAGTAGTCTGATGCTAGCCGGAGGCTCCAATAGTTGCTCTGGAGTATCCCCAGATTGGTTTTATAAAGCGCTCACCCTCAAAAGAACTGTCGTTGTCGGGCGACTTCAAACGAATAGTTAGCACTTCTGCAGCACTGGAATTAGGTAGCTTCGCAAAAACACCCGCGATTCCCTCTTCGAACGAACCAACTATGGTGGCGTCTCCCAAGACAAATTCAAGTTCTTGACCAGCTAACTGATCCGAGACTTCAAACATTAGGTCGAGACTTGTGTTTCTCGGAAACAGGGAAGTAAGTGTTATCGAAGTTTCAGCCCCACATGCCCATCCTGAATCCGCAGTACTTGGACAAGGGTTTGAAAAATCCTCGATTGTTGCGATTCTAGGTTTCAGAGAATTCGATGAATCAATCGAATAAAGCTTGTACCCAGGGTTGGAAATCGTTGGGTCACCAAAGCCTTCGACAACTTGATCGCCAATGGTAATCAACCAAGCTTTTGATGAGTCAACATCAGATCTAGTCAGTACTTCGACTGGATGACGAATTTCTATTCCTCCAGACTGAGCAGAAAACACAGTTCGTTGGATCATCTCAAATTGCCCAATAATGACAGCCCGATCCAGCTCGTTTTGGGGGATGTAGCCGCTCATTACTCTTGCAAGATGCTCATAAGGGCTTTCGTACCCAAAGGTTGTCTTCAAGAAGTTTGTGGTGTGGCTGCCTGAGATCACGGCGAACACCAGGGCCAGCACCAAAGCACCTGCCATAGCAGCTTTTGTCTTCCAGATCGATAGAACCGCCAGCACCATGGCAATTAAGGTGGAGATCGAGCTTAAGACGACATTGTCAATGTGCATTCTAAAATCCGGTCCATCAATCCAATTGCTCGCATATGGAATTGCAGCGGTGACCAAGTTGAAACCCGATAAACCAAGGAAAACAACAACGACTACATATTTTGCCCAAGCCCAAATCCGATCGCCGTGATTTACATATGCTTCGATAAGGGCAATCAGCGCAAGCGGGATCAAGTACGCGTAATACCGTGTGTGCATCCATGGACCAAGACTCTGCCAAGCCTCAAATATCGCAATTGCTGGCATGAGACTTAGTAGCGATAGCCCCATCGCAGATCGAAACTTGACGGATTCAAAAACCTCAGGGTCTTTCTTGAAACTCAGGAGTAAGCCATGGACCGCAACTGGGAGGCTGAGCCCGAGAATCATGGTTACCATCAAGATTTGACCCCATGCGGTAAAGAACACGCTAGTTCCATCACCGGTAGCTGCAGCTATTGTTTCTGTCGCCGTTTGCGTAGCGGTTCCCAAAGTTCCGTACATACCAAAAAGGGGCAGGGCTCTTTCTCCAGCCAATAGAAAGCCCAAGACTGACTTAGCCGCAACAACGCTGGCAACAAAAACAGTGCTTCTGATAATTGCTTGAATCAGCCACTTGTCTCGCGTTGCCCTTGTCCAGAGGACTAAGAAAATTAGGATCGCGGGAACGACAAACAAACCATGGGGCTTTGCTAGTGAAGCTATTCCAAGTGTTGTTCCTATTGCCCCTAAAACCCATAAACTTTCAGACTTACCAAATCTGAAAAGTGCCCAAAAGAAAACCATGATGAGGCCGTTGAAGATGGCCTCTGGCATGAAGTATGCAGAGTATGTTCCATAGGAGCCCAAAATGGCTGATGCTCCTGCTAAGGCACCCAGCCACTTACTCCGGCCAATTTGCTTGGCGAGTAAGTACACGAAGACTGCACCAAAGATAACAAAGAGCGCGTTTATGCTTCGGGCGCAGGAATAGAACTCAGCACCGCACATTTTTGTGCTGCTATAAATCAACTGAAACAAGTAGTTCGGGTACTTGGCATCTGCTAACCCGTTGTAGTGGGCATCCAGTAGGTAGAGATACTCGTCTGCAAGTACAGAGACCTGGACGCCAACTATGCGTGCTGTCAGAAACCAAAAGGCAAAAAGTGAAGTGGCAGCTATGGTAAGCCACTCAAAAACGGCTCCAGTGAAGAAGTTTGGCTTCGCTGTTTGCGCTACTGAGTAGCCTTGCGGGCGAGGTGTGGACACCTGTCTGATCTCGGTCGCAACAGCGCCCGAACCATTAGCTTGGCCAGACTTGTTGCGCTTTTTCTTCCCCATGAACCAAACCCTTCTTCAGCCTCTATATTCCCAGATTCCTCAGCGACTAAGTAGCTATGTGACAACCCAAAGTTCTTGATTGGCTCTGGGATACTAAAGCCATGCCCCAGAAACAGTTGATCCTGCACGCAGGCTTCCATAAGTCTGGAACCTCTGCTCTGCAGGAATCTTTCGCGGCTCAGCGAGCGGAGCTCGCAGCCGCAGGGGTTTTGTATCCAAACATTGGCCGCAAGGCTCATCACAGAATTGCCTGGGCACTAACTCAAAAGCCTTGGGGCTGGAAAGCTAGGGGTGGAGAAACTACCCCCTTCAAGCACTTTTCAAATATGGTCCGGCTAATCAATCGCTCTGGGACAGAAAAGATACTTCTAAGTAGTGAGTTCTTCTCAGAGCTAACTCCAGATCAGATTCAGAAGATTGCCGGGGCAATCAAGGGGCGAGAAGTGAAAATTCTCTTCACACTGAGACCGCTGGTAAAGCTATTGGCTTCGTCCTACCAGCAGTACCTGAAGTACGGCACTAAGGCTGACTACGTCGAATGGCTTCACTCAGTTCTGGACGAGCCAGGAGTTTCCAAGGTCAGCCCAACCTTCTGGAAAAGACACATGCACGGTGATGTGATTGGTCGCTGGAGCGAAGTGTTTGGAGCTAAATCGGTAACTGTCTTGATTGCGGATGAGTCAAAGCCAGCGTTTCTCTTTGATAGCGTGAGTGAACTTCTTGGCCTCGACAAAGGCTTCTTAACAGCCCAATCCACCGGAAGCAACCGGTCGCTTTCTTTAGAGGAAGTATCACTGCTACTTGAGTTGAATCGAACATTTCCCAAGGAGCGCGAATGGTCAGAGTATTTGACTTTTGTTCGCAATGGTTACATTCGCCAGCTCACCGACTATGTGCCAATCAAAGAAGGAGCAGCAAAGCTACCGACACCAATTTGGGCCGTAGAGAAAGCAAATGGAATAGCAGCTGAGTCAAAGCAAAAGATTAAGGCCTTG
>Ga0247836_1007463_pt1 | contig 11554 bp, 4 predicted proteins | sample LaCruzMarch2015__4_FD_187116 | JGI IMG/M metagenome (GOLD analysis project Ga0247836, IMG submission 187116) | Freshwater microbial communities from meromictic Lake La Cruz, Castile-La Mancha, Spain - LaCruzMarch2015_14m | ecosystem: Environmental > Aquatic > Freshwater > Lake | place: Spain...
CCCAGATCGGCCCCGACGGCGCCCTCTGGTTCGGCGACTGGGCCAATCCCCTGATCGGCCACATGCAGTACAGCCAGCGGGACCCCAACCGCGACAAGCAGCACGGGCGGATCTACCGGCTCGTCTTCAAGGACAAGCCCCTGCTCGCCCCCGAGACCCAGGCGGCGAAGACCATTCCCGAGGTGCTCGCGCAGCTCGCAAGCCCGGAGTGGCGTACGCGCTACCGCGCCCGGGCCGACCTCCAGGCCCGGCCGCAGGGCGAGGTGCTGCCCGCGGCCGCCACGTGGCTGGCCGGGGTGAAGGCCGGCTCGCTGCCGCAGGACGTGAAGGACCGGCTGGCGACGGAGGTGCTCTGGCTCGAGCAGAGCTTTCATGCGATCGACGGCTCGCTGCTCCGTGAGTTACTCGCGGCCGCCACGCCCGACGCCCGGGCCGCGGCCACTCGCGTGGTGGCCGACGCTCGCGGGCGGATCCCCGACGCCCTCGACCTGCTCGTGGCCCGGTCCACCGATCCGCATCCGCGGGTGCGGACGGAAGCGGTGCGGGGTCTGAGTTTCTTCCCCACGGAGCAGGCGATGGCGGCCGTCGTGGCGGCGGCCAACCTCGAGCCGGCCGACCGCTATGTTTCGTACACGGCCGACGCCGCGCTCGGGGCCAACATCGCTGTCTGGAAGCCGGCCTGGGAGCAGGGGGGCTTCGCCGCCCGCACGTCGCCGGCCGCGAAGATCCTCGAGAGCGTGCTCGGCCTCGACAAGAAGGCGGGCGAGGTCCGGCCGCACCTGGCGGTGCTCCTGGCCGAGCAGACCAGGAGCGACGAGGAGCGCAACAAGGCGATGCAGGCGATCGCCGACATCGCGGGTGGCAATCCGGCCAACGGCCGGCTCGTGTTCGAGCGGGTCTGCCTCAACTGCCACAAGGTGGGCGGCCAGGGCGCCGACCTCGGCCCCGACATGACGCAGGTGGGCAAGCGGCTGCCCCCCTACAAGCTCGTGGAGTCGGTGATCGACCCCAACGCCGAGGTCGATCCCAAGTATCTCTCCACGCTCGTGGTGACCGACGACGGCAAGAGCATCCAGGGCCTGCTCGTGAGCGAGACCGAGAAAGAGCTCGTGATCTTCGACGGCAAGGAGCGGAAGACGATCCCGCTCGACGCGATCGAGGAGCGGGTGAAGCTCAAGCAGAGCAGCATGCCCGAGGGCCTCGCCGCCACGCTCTCGCCGACCGAGTTCCTCGACGTGATCGAGTACATGAAGGGGCTGAAGTAGGAGAGCACAGGCACGCCCGCGAGGGGTTGCCCGTGCCAATCGAGCGGCGTTGGAAACCGAGCGTAGCCAGGATGGCGAAGCGAGGTTTCCATCGAGCGAGCTGGAGGCAGGATGCCGGAAGCGAGCGTCCGGCGAGATGGCACGGGCAACCCCGAGCCACAGCAGGGGCCGGCCTCACCCCGCCACGAGATCGAGCAGCACGTCCCGCACCTCGTGCATCTCCAGTCGGTCCCGAGCCGCGCGGCCGTCCGTGCAGAGAAACACCGGCCCGTCCTCGGGCCGCTCGGGCAGCCGGCCGTGCGAGCCGCGCACGATGCTTGCGTCGGTGCCGATCACGTCCAGGAGCGTGCGAAAGCCGAGCTTCTTCTTGGCAAGCGTCCAGGCGATTTTTACGGCGGGCAGCCGGATCGTGGGATCGAGGAACAGCTCCACCGGGTCGTAGCCGGGCTTCCGGTGGATGTCGACCGTGCGGGCGAAGTCGGGCAGCTTCGCGTCGTCGAGCCAATAGTAGTAGGTGAACCAGCGGTCGGGGGCCGCCACGGCCACGAGCTCACCGGCCCGCGGGTGATCGAGGCCGAAGTCGGCCATCGCCTCACGGTCGAGCACCTCGGCCACGCCCTCAGTCGCCTCGAGCACGGCCTTCACATCAGGGATTCGGGCCGGATCCTTCACATACACCTGCGCCACCTGATGATCGGCCACGGCGAAGGCGGCGCTCTGGCCCGCATCAAGGAGCTCCCAGCCGAGGTCTACCTCCTGCACCGCCAAGAGCCCGGCCCGGCGCAGCACGCGGTTCACGTGCACGCCGTCCCGCACCGGCGTGATCCCGTATTCCGAGAGCACGACCACGGTTGCCCCCGAGTTCGCCGCCCACTCGGCCAGCTTCCCGGCTACGCGGTCGATCTCGCCGCAGGCCCGCACCGCCTCGGGCGAGTCGGGCCCGAACCGCTGCAGGTCATAGTCGAGGTGGGGGAGATAGCAGAGCGTCACGGTCGGCCGCCGCGTCTGCATCACAGTCTGTGTCGCCGCGGCGATCCACTCCGACGAGCGGATCCCGGCCCGCGGCCCCCAGAAATCAAACAGCGGGAACGTCCCCAGCGTGCTCTCGAGGTCGCCCTTCAGCTCGGCGGGCTGCGTGTAAATGCTCGGCAGCTTGCGGCCGTCGGCCGGGTAGACGGGCCGTGGTGTCACAGCCGCATCCACGGCCGCGTGCATGTTGAACCACCAGAACATCTTGGCGGTCGTGAAGGCGTCGCCGAAGCGTCGCTTGCCGGCCTGCCAGAGCTTGTCTTCTTCGCAGCCCACGAGCCGGTTGCTCTGCTTCCAAAAGTGAACCTCGGCCAGGTCGCGGTCGTACCAGCCGTTGGCCACGATCCCATGGTCGCGAGGCAGCCGGCCGGTGAGCAGCGTGGCCTGGGCCGGGCAGGTGACCGCCGGCAGGACGGTGCCGAGCGACGCCGTGAACCCGCCGCGGCCGAGTGCCGCCAGCCGCGGCGTGTGTGCTAGCAGGCCTGGAGTAAGGCCGACCACGTCGATGACGAGCAGGGGTTTCATGATGGAGAGCCTACCCCGGCCTGGGTCGGGCCGCACTCGGCGGAGCGCAGCCAAGGGCGGGGATGTGCGAGTTGATATAGTCAGAAACCGCAACGCTGCGTGGCGAGGCGGCACTGACGAGGCTCAGGCGATGGTCGAGTTCACGATCACGGGCGAGGAACTCTGGGACCGCATGGAGCGTGCCGTGGAGAAGGTCAACCAGCGGCTCAGGAAGACGGTGGGCATCCTGGAGGCGGCCAAGGTGCCCTACGCCGTGATCGGCGGCCACGCCGTGCGGGCCTGGGTGGCTCAAGTGGACGAGGCCGCCCTGCGGACGACGCAGGACGTGGACATCCTCGTCCGGCCGGCCGACCTGCCAGCCCTGATCGCGGCCATGACGGCGGCGGGCTTCCACCACCGCAACACATCCGGCCTCGACATGTTCGTCGAGCACCCGGACGCCTCCGCCCGCGACGCGGTGCACGTGCTGCTCGTGGGCACGGTGGAACGCGGGGGCGAGCCCAATCCCGACATCGTGCCGGCGGTCCGCACCGACGACCTCCAGACCGTGGCCCTGGAGACGCTCGTCCGGATGAAGCTCAACGCCTTCCGCCGGAAGGATCAGGTGCACCTGCTCGACATGATCTCGCTCGAGATGATCGACGCCACCTGGCCGGCCCGGTTCCCCGAGCCGCTCCGCGAGCGGCTGCAAACCCTGCTCGACGACCCCGACGGCTGACCGTCCGCAATCCGCCAATCAGCGATCCCCCCAACCCCCAGCCCCTCCGCCCATCACCCCCCAATGGGCCGCGAGGGGTTGCCCGTGCCAATCGAGCGGCGTTGGAAACCGTCCGTAGCCAGGATGGCGAAGGACGGTTTCCATCGAGCGAGCTGCAGGCAGGATGCCGAAAGCGAGCGTCCGGCGAGATGGCACGGGCAACCCCGAGCCCGCGTGCGGCAGGCCACCCCGAGCGTCCGGCGAGATGGCACGGGCAACCCCGAGCCTGCGTCACCGCGGATTCGGGCCCGCTGCAAGGCTATAATCTCAGGCTTTCCCCAATCCACCCCGCCCTGCTCGCCTCGGGGCCCGTCACCCCCCGGAGATTTCCTGATGTCGCGGCTTCGTTGCCTCGTCCTCCTGGCCTGTTTCGTGGCCGCCCCCCTCCCCGCGTCGGCCGCGCGGTTCGACCTGCCCGAGGGGGCCCACATCTGCATCATCGGCGGCGGCGTGGCCGACGCGATGCAGCACACGGGCTGGCTGGAGGTCTTGCTCCAGAGCCGGTTTCCCGACCACCGGCTGGTGATCCGAAACCTCGCCTACGACGGCGACGAGATCGACCCCGCCAAGCGGCTCCGCTCCGCCGACTTTGGCTCACCCGACCAGTGGCTCACCGGCGCCGCGCCGATCCCCAATCCGGGCGCCATCGGCGACAAGAACGCCGTCCGCGAAAACCGCTTCGAGCTAGCAAACACCCGGGCCGACGTGATCTTCGCCTTCTTCGGCTCCAACGAGGCCCACGCTGGCCCGGCCGGCCTCGAGGCCTTCAAGGCCGAGGTGGAGCGGTTCCTCAAGCACACGCTCGCGCAAAAGTACAACGGCGTTTCGGCGCCCCGGCTCGTGATGTTCTCCCCGATCGCGCACGAGGACCTGGGCCGGGCCCACTGGACTGACGGCAGCACGCACAACGCGAACCTGAAGCTCTACACGGCCGCGATGGAGGAGGTCTCGAAGGCCAATGGCGTCGAGTGCGTGGACCTGTTCACGCCCACGCTCGAGGCCTATGCCAAGAATCCTGAAAACCTCACCACCGACGGCATCCATCCCAGCGCCGCCGGCGACCGCGTGATCTCGGGGATCATCGACGAGGCCCTGTTCGGCGCCCCGCCTGCCCGCGACGAGCGGGCCCTCCAGCGGCTCCAACAGGTCGTGGCCGACAAGAACTTCTACTGGTTCAACCGCTACCGCGTCACCGACGGCTACTCGACGTACGGCGGCCGCGCCTGGCTCAAGTTCGTGGACGGTCAGAGCAACTACGAGGTGGGCCAGCGGGAGCTCGAATACCTGGACGTGAAGACGGCCAATCGCGACAAGCGGATCTGGGCCACCGCCGCCACGCTCGCCGACCCGGCCGCGCCGCTGCCGCCGGTGGAGGAGAGCGGCCTGCCCCCCTTGCTCCCGGTGAAGACCAACCGGCCGGGCCCGCTCGACGGCGGCACGCACGCCTTTCTCTCCGGCGCCGACGCGATCGCGAAGATGACCGTCCATTCCGGCATGAAGGTCGAACTCGTGGCCGACGAGGGGATGTTTCCCGAGCTGATCAACCCCGTGCAGATGGCCTTCGACACCAAGGGCCGGCTCTGGGTGGCCGCCTGGCCGACCTATCCCCACTGGCGGCCCGACGAACCGATGAACGACAAGCTCCTGATCCTGGAGGACACCGACGGCGACGGCCGCACCGACAAGGTCAAGACCTTCGCCGGCGACCTCCACAATCCGACCGGCTTCGAGTTCTGGGGCAAGGGTGTGATCGTGGCCCAGGGGCCCGACATCCTCTACCTCGAAGACACGAACGGCGACGACCGCTACGACGTGAAGACCCGGATCATCGGCGGCATCGACACGGCCGACACCCACCACACGGCCAACAGCTTTACACTCGACCCCTCGGGCACCCTCTACTTTCAGGAGGGCACCTTCCACCACTCGCAGCCCGAGAGCCCCTGGGGCCCGCCGGCCCGCACCGCCAACGGCGCCGTCTTCTCCTACGAGCCGCGGACGGGCAAGGTGGGGCTCTACACGTCCTATTCGTTCGCCAATCCCCACGGCCACGCCTTCAGCCGCTGGGGCGACGACATCGTGGTGGACGGCACCGGCTCGGTGCCCTACTGGGGCAGCGTGTTCTCCACGCGGCTCGACGGGATGAACAAGCACGGCGGCGCACCGAGTGTCTATCGCCAGCGGACGCGGCCCTGCCCGGCGATCGAGACGCTCTCCAGCCCCCACTTCCCGGCCGAGTTTCAGGGCAACCTGCTCGTGGGCAACGTGATCGGCTTCCAGGGCATCCTGCAGTACACGTTCAAGCCTGGCAGCGAGGCGGCGGCCTTCCCCGAGGCGGTCGAGGTGGAGCCGCTCGTCTCGTCGAGCGATCCCAACTTCCGGCCCGCCGACATCGAGCTGGGCCCCGATGGCGCCGTCTACTTCACCGACTGGCAAAACCCGATCATCGGCCACATGCAGCACAACCTCCGCGACCCGAGCCGCGACCGGATCCACGGCCGCGTCTATCGCGTCGTGATGGCCGACCAGCCGGTCGCGAAGCCCGAGCCGGTGGCCGGCCGCCCCGTGAGCGAACTCGTGGCCTTGCTCGCCGACCCCACCGACCGCGTCCGCTACCGGGCCAAGCTCGAGCTCGCCGGCCGCCCCGAGGCCGAGGTGGTACCGGCCGTGAAGAGCTGGCTCGCCGCGCAAGACCCGGCCGCGGCCGACTTTGAGCACCGCCGGCTTGAGGCGCTCTGGACCCTTCGCCACTTCGACCAGGTCGAGATTCCGCTGCTTGAAGCCGTGCTCACCTCGAAGGATCCGCGGGCCCGGGCGGCCGGAATGCGGGTGCTCGCGTCGATCACCGACCGGGTGCCAGAGGCTCTCGGCATGGTCCGTCGGGCCGCTGCCGACGCGCACCCGCGGGTCCGGCTCGAGGCCCTGCGGACGGCGACCTACCTGCGGGTGCCGGAAGCGATCGAAGCCCTCGCGCTCGTGAATGAGTTTCCGAGCGACGGCTCCATGGACTATGTGAAGCGGGAGGCGGCCCGCGTGCTCGAGCCGGAGTACAAGGCCGCCCGCGAGGCGGGCCGAAAGGTCGCCTTCACCACCCGGCCGGGCCTCGAGTTTCTGTACGGCTCGATGACCACCGACGAGCTCGTCGCCGAGCCCCGCTCCACCGATCTCTATCGCGTGATGTTGCTGCGAAGCGGGCTCGACGAGCGGCTCCGCACGGAGGCGGTCGGGGCGCTCGCCAAGGCCGACCAGACGAGCGTGGTCAAGGTGGTGGCCGGCGCGCTCGCCGCCCTCGACGAGCGCCGGGGCGACGTCGATTCGGGCACCGTCTTCGACCTGATCCGCGTGCTGCTTGCGCGGCCGGCCGGCGAGTTGGCCGAGCTCCGCGGCGACATGGAGAAGCTCGCCACCACGGCCAAGCGGCCGATCATGCGGCGGATCGGCTACGTCGGCCTGATGACGATCGACGCGGCCAAGGGGAGCGAGGGGGACGCGAGCGACGCGGCCTGGAAGCTCGCCAGTAACGACCCCAAGCGGCTGGTGGACCTGATCGAGGCCCTGCCGCTGGTGGGCGATCCGGCCGTGGCCGGCCGCCTCTACGAGCGGATGTTGCCGCTGCTCGCGCCGGCCGACGGGGCGGCGCCTGCCAAGCCGGGCACGGCGGCCCGCTTCATCCGGATCGAGCTGCCAGGCAACGGCCGCACGCTCACGCTCGCCGAGGTCGAGGTCTACGCCGGTGGCGAAAACATCGCCCGCAAGGGCAAGGCCTCGCAGTCCACCACGTCCAACAGCGGCGACGCCTCCAAGGCGATCGACGGCAACACGAGCCCCACCTTCGGCAACGGCGGCCAGACCCACTCGCAGGAAAACACGCCGAACCCCTGGTGGGAGGTGGATCTCGGCCGCGAGCAGCCCGTGGAGCGGATCGTGATCTTCAACCGCGGCGAGGGGGATCTGGGCAACCGGCTCGCCGACTTCACGCTCCTGGCCCTCGACGCGGGCCGCGGCGAGGCGTATCGGCTCGCCAAGCAGCCCGCCCCGTCGCTCGCGGCGGAGTTCCAGCTCGCCAGTGACGCCGAGCGGACGGCCGCCGCGATCCGCCGGGCCGTGTTCAATGCGATCGTGGGCGTGAAGGGCAAGGAGGCGGAGGCCTTCGCGAAGATCCTCCCCTTCGTCCGCGACGACCTCGACCGCGACGCCGCGATCCGGGCGCTCTCTCGGATTCCGCTCGCCTCCTGGCCGGCCGACGGCGCGGCCGCCACGGTCGATGCCCTGATCGCCTCCATCAAGGCCGCGTCGCCCGAGGAGCGGTCGAGCGATGCGGGCCTCGCCGCCTGGCAGTTTGCCGAAAACCTCACCCGGCTCCTGCCGACCGCTGAGGGCAAGGCCCGCCGCGCCGCGCTCGCCGACCTGGGCGTCCGCGTGGTGCGGATCGGCACGGTCTACGAGCGGATGGCCTACGACACCGAGACGATCGTGGTCCAGGCCGGCCGGCCGGTGCTGTTCGTGCTCGAAAACGCCGACGCGATGCCCCACAACTTCGTGATCACGAAGCCGGGGCGGATGCAGGCCGTGGGTGAGCTCGCCGAGTCGCAGGCCCAGGATCCGGCCTTCGCCAAGGCGAGCTTCGTGCCGAAGTCGCCCGACATCCTCGCCGCCAGCACGCTGATGCAGCCGCAGGCCACGCAGCGGGTCACGTTCCAGGCCCCGACCGAGCCGGGCGTGTATCCGTATGTCTGCACCTATCCCGGCCACTGGCGGCGGATGTTCGGTGCGATGTACGTGGTGGACGACCTCGAGGGCTACCTCGCCGACCCCGCCGCCTCTCTCGCCGCCAAGCCCGTCGAGATCAAGGACGAGCTCCTGAAGGACCGCCGCCCGCGGACGGAGTGGACTCTCTCCGACCTCGAGGGGAGCGTGGCCGCGATGGCGAGCGGCCGGTCGTTCGTCCACGGCCGCGAGCTCTTCCGCACGGCCAGCTGCGTCGCCTGCCACAAGCTCGGCGACGAGGGCAACAACTTCGGGCCCGAGCTCGCCAAGCTCTCCAAGGAGATGACGGCCGTCGAGATCACGCGGCACATCCTCGAGCCGTCGCTCAAGATCGACGACACGTATCGCTCCACGACGATTCTCACCGCCGACGGCCGGGCGCTCACGGGCCTCGTGGTGGCGGAGACGCCCTCCGAGGTGGCGCTCGTCGAAAACCCGGTCGCCAAGGCGGAGCCGGTGCGGATTGCGAAGACCGCGATCGACGAGCGGGCGACGTCGCCCGTCTCGATCATGCCCAAGGGTCTGCTCGACAAGCTCACCCGCGACGAGATCCTCGATCTCGTAGCCTACGTGGCGGCCCGGGGCGACAACGCCAACTGCCTGTTCAACCCCGAGCCCTGCCCGCACACCGGCGGCGGGAAGTAGCGGGCCTTCCGAGGACCTGCCGATGCGCCGGCACAATGGGCTTGCCTGGGCGGTGATCGCGGCGGCGCTTCCGGCGTCGGCGGCGGCCGGCGAACTGAGTCCGCCGCGGCCGGTGGCGTCGTTCCTCGAGCGGCACTGCGCCGCCTGCCACTCTGAACATGACGCCGAGGCGGGCTTCGACCTCGCCGGCCTCGCCCTCGAAGCCGACTCCCCAGCGGGTGACCGCCGCTGGACCACGCTCATCGACCGCGTGGCCCACGGTGAGATGCCCCCGGCCGATGCCGAGCAGCCCACGCCCGCCGACCGGGAGCGGTTTCTGACCGCGGCCGGCGGCTGGCTCACCGACGCAATCCGCGACCGCGACACGCGGCTCGGCCGGGTCCACGGCCGCCGGCTCACGCGGCGTGAGATGGAGCGGTCGCTGCATGCGCTCTTGGGCATCGACATCCCGCTGGCCCAGGAGCTGCCCGAGGAGCCGCGGCCCGGCGGGTTCACGACGGTGGCCGAGCGGCAGTCGATCTCCCACCACCAGCTCGAGCGGCACCTGGCCGTGGTCGATCGCGCCCTCGACGAGGCCTTCCGGCGTGCGCTCTCGCCCGCCGACGAGCTCCAGAAGGATCTCGCCGCGTCAGAAATCGTGCGCACCAATCCGGCCAGCCGTTGCCGCGAGCCCGAGCTGCTCGCCAGTCGCGCGGTGGTCTGGTCGGGCGGGCCGATCTACTACGGCCGTCTGCCCTGCACCACGGCGCCGGCCGACGGCTGGTATCGCTTCCGCGTGACCGCGTCGGGGCTCACGCTGCCGGCGACGGGTGGCGTGTGGTGCACGGTGCACGCGGGGCTCTGCGTCTCGAGCGCGCCGCTCTTGCAGTACGTGACCGCCTTCGAGGCGGGGGAAGAGCCGCGGGAGATCGCCTTCGAGTGCTGGCTACCCAAGGGCCACATGCTCGAGATTCGGCCCGGCGACATCACGCTCAAGCGGGCCAACTTCCGCGAGGGGCAGGTGGGGGCCGGCGAGGGAGAGCCGCAAAACGTGCCGGGGCTGGCGCTCGAGCGGCTCGTGATGGAGCGGTTTCACGAGGGGCCGGGCGACGACGCCCTGCGGCGGCTCGTGTTCGGCGACGTGCCGCTGGAGAAGGATGACAAGACCGGCCGGCTCCGCCCGCGGCCCGAGAACGCCAAGGCCGACGCGGCCCGGCTCGTGGCCGCCTTCGCCCGGCGGGCCTTCCGCCGACCGGTGCCCGACGAGGTGGTCGCGGGCTACGTGACGCTCGTCCACGACCTGCTCGCAGAGAAGACGCCATTCGCCGAAGCTCTTCGGGCCGGCTACCGGGCGATTCTCTGCTCGTCGCGGTTCCTCTATCTGGCCGAGGAGCCCGGCCCGCTCGACGACCATGCGCTCGCCTGCCGGCTTTCCTACTTCTTGACGGGCGCACCGCCCGACGCGTCGCTCTCCAGGCTTGCCGACGCAGGAACGCTCCGCGACCCGGCCGTGCTCCGCCGCGAGGCCGATCGCCTGCTCGCCGGCCCCGGCACGCGGCGGTTCGTGGAGGACTTTGCCGCGGAGTGGCTCGACCTCGACCAGATCGACTTCACCGAGCCCGACCGCAAGCTTTACCCGGAGTTCGACGCCATCGTGCAGGCGGGGATGCTGGCCGAGACCAGGGCCACGCTCGCCGAGGCCCTGGCCGACAACCGCCCAGTCACCTGGCTCATCGCCGCCGACACCACCTGGCTCGACAGCCGGCTGGCCCGGTTTTACGACGTGCCCGATGTGACCGGCGACGCCCTGCGACGGATCAAGATCTCGCCGGCGAGCCACCGCGGCGGCCTTCTCGCCCAGGGGGCGATCCTCAAGGTGGCGGCCAACGGCAACAACACCTCGCCGATCATCCGCGGCGTCTGGATCGGTGAGCGGATTCTGGGCGACGAGATCCGGCCGCCGCCGGATGGCATCCCCGCGATCGAGCCCGACATCCGCGGCACGACCACCATTCGCGAGCAGCTGGCCCAGCACCGCTCCGATGCCTCGTGCGCCTCCTGCCACAGGACGATCGACCCGCCGGGCTTCGCGCTCGAAAACTTCGACCCGGCGGGCCAGTGGCGGGACCACTACCTCGCGTTCGACAAGGGCAAGCGGAAGCAGGGCGCCGCCATCGACGCCTCCGACACCCTCCCTGACGGCCGCCCCTTCAAGGACTTCGCCGAGTTCCGGTCGCTCGTGGCCGCCGACCCAGACCGCCTGGCCAAGAGCCTCGCCGGCCACCTGCTTGTTTACGGCACGGGCGCCGAGCTCTCCTACGCCGACCGCGCGGCGGTCGCCGCGATCGCCAAGGCCGCCGCGAAACAGGACCACGGCGTAAAATCGATCCTGCTCGAAGTAATCACGAGTCCCACCTTCACGAGCAAGTAGCGAGCGAAGCGGCAGTGGCAAGTGGATTCCGCGGACCAGAGGCCCGCGGCTACTTTCGGCGACTCCGCCAATCGCTTGCGTCCGCGCGCATCGTAGCGGCGGGCATCCTGCCCGCCGAATGCGGACCTCCATACCAAGCGGATTCCGCGGACCAGA
>Ga0247836_1007469_pt1 | contig 11549 bp, 9 predicted proteins | sample LaCruzMarch2015__4_FD_187116 | JGI IMG/M metagenome (GOLD analysis project Ga0247836, IMG submission 187116) | Freshwater microbial communities from meromictic Lake La Cruz, Castile-La Mancha, Spain - LaCruzMarch2015_14m | ecosystem: Environmental > Aquatic > Freshwater > Lake | place: Spain...
GCTTTTATTGGTGGTCATGACGAATACCGTCCAGCTCGGCAAGGCTAGGGCTTGCTTTATGCCTACGCTTATCAATTAAAAGCGGGATTTTTATGAAGAGCGTTTTCAAAGCTGCTCGTTCATTTGCCTTGGGGGCCGCTGCATGCTTGCCGCTACTGGCACCAACCCTGCCGCTCAGGGCAATTCCAGAGGCTGATGCTCTAAAAAAATTGTATGTAATAACTGTTTTTATTATTACAGATGATAAAGGTAGACCCATTCCCAGTCCTGGTCTTTCAGAAGGAGATAATCAACTGCCATTACCTCTTTTTTTAGATCAGCTTAGGGCAAAGAAGGAATTAGAGTCTATTAACAAATCATTGCCAGAAATGAAGGCACGTGTAACACCAGTGCCTCTTAGCGTAATCCTTGAAGACGTTAAAACTGTCAATAGCAAGCTTCAAGGGAAAAAGTTTGTTCCACTTGTAATTAGTCAGGGTTCAGACAGAGACAAGGCTATTGAGTTGCTCAGGAAAAGTGGCGTCAGTGAAAAGGATATTACACAAGGGCTTCAAGTGCCAGTATTCTTTTCCGAGCCAAATATATCTATTAATACACCCAAAGGGCCTAAAATTGTGTTTTTTCTTTCTTATGATGATGCCTTTTCTGCAATTAATCAGATAAAGGACAAGAAAATGGAGCTCATGGTAAGTGATTTCTTTCAAGTTTTAGATAGGATAATTAAGACAAAGGATGATCTGTTTATGTTTTACCCCAGTAAATTCTTTATTAAGTCAGCACAAGAGCTGCAAAAAGGATCGTCCGCGCCTTAGAGGGATAGGATTGCTCATCCTGTTGGTTTTGAATAAGATCGAAAATAAATTTACATATTTTAAATATATGAGATTTTGAATTATCTGTACCTGGCACGATCACATACACAATGTGTGAAATAGCTGTTTCTGAACTAACTATTGCATCTTTAGAATTATTGAAGCAAAAATGTCTAAATTACTGTTTGCCCCACATAAGTCATCATCGTGTTCCTGATTGGTGTTGGGATTTTTATAATCACCATAAATAGTAGACTAGAAGCCAGTTTTAGCACAAGTAAGTACCTCATCAACAATCGCATTTTTAAGCCTACGCTCACTAAACTGCAAAAAATCAGATCCCCCCGATTGTTCTGCCAAACGATTTAATTTTAATGACTGATTGAAATCTCCAGATTTCTTGCTAATTAAGCTTCCAAGTGCAAAGTAAATAGCTGGCACCCCCTTGTCTGAATTACTCAACGTAAGAGACTGCTTTGCTTTCGCAAGATCAGGTAATTCGCTGTAATAAGCATAATAATATGATCTTGCCAAGTCAAGGCAATATCGAGGAGCCTTGCCTTCTTCAGCTCGCCCAAGTTCACTCAAAACTTGATCGCTAAGCGATGAATTTGCCAAGATTTGAGCAACTTTTGCAAGTGAAATCCTTGCGGCATCCTTCTGCAATGAAGAAATATCTACAATTGAGCCGTTGGAAGTATGAGAGTTAGCACTACCTAGTCTAGCCAGAACAACTGACATGGGAATACCCAATGCCTTACCAGTCCTCTCTTGGAGACCATTGCTAGTGCTGCGACTCTCAGATCTTCCATGAATACCAACAACTGAACCATCTTTGTTTAAAATTGGCCCGCCAGAAAATCCAACCTGTGTAGATGCAGCATATAGCAATTCATATCCATCCAGGGTAGTAGTAGGAACTCCAATATAGCTACCGCTTCTGGAGGAAAGATTAATATTAATTTTTTGCTTATCAACAGGATAACCCCAAACCGTAAGATTCTCTCCCGCAACTGGTTGTGAACTTGCTGGAGATGCGATGGATCCTAGCGCAAAAGTATCATCGAGTGGAACAATGGCAAGATCAATTCCAGCAATAGGAAGCTGCTTAGAAATTGGAATGTCAAGCAATCTTCCATCTTGCAAGATAACTTGAACTGTTTCACCAGATCCACCCAACACATGCTTAGCTGTAATAAAAAAGTTTTGATTACCTATCCGTAAAAAAAATCCAGAACCCGGCTCTGACTGATTCACCACACGCTGAACAAAACCAGGAGGTTGATCAATGGGAATTGCAGTAACAGGAATTGGTGAGCAGATCATTCCAATAGATATCAAAGGCAAGGGACCCATATGTACAAGTAATGGTCCTAACCTATTGAAAAATGAAGAGAGTGAAATTTTCACCATGCATTCAACTTATCGCCAGTGCTTTTTTGTGGAAGTTGATCAGAACTGCCAAGGCCAAGGTACTCATTTATATCAATATACTCACGATCGCCAGTTTCATTCAGTGGGCCAGTTGCGTAACGCCGGACACCAAATAATTGCCTAAGAGTTTCCGATGGATTCTGACCAGGCTTTAAAGTATAAAGTAAGCCAGAGCAACGATCGTCCTTGCTAAGTGCTACACATATTACATTTAAACCATTCATCCTGCCTGTAGTTAGATAACGAAGAATCCCTTGCCTGTTAAATTCAGTAAAACGTTCAGAAACTTCTTGGCACCGTCTTGAAGGAGACCAACCATCTCCACTAAAAACATCAGATACCCATCTGATCATGGGAATTCTTTTTCCGCTGCTCATTATAGCAATTGTAGTCGGTATTCCATTTTGAGAGCTGCAGCTAAAGCTTTCAGCACCAGCAAGTGCATAATTCGGAAAGAATAAAATGAAAGAATAAGCAGCAAAATAAATAAAACTAAACCTGTTTAACATGAATTTCATTACCTAAAATCCATCAATTTGTGATTTTGTGGTTCCACCAGAAGCATTGATTCTCAACGCCGTACCATTGTCAACGCTCGTAAATTGAAGGGGCCTAGAAAGTCTTGAAAGATTTGCAGTGCCCTCTTTCTTAAACTTGACTGGAGATTCACGTTCTACAAACTCACGATAGGCTTGAATTCTACCGGGAATCTGAGGATTCGATGGATCAGCTTCTGCGTTTGGATCACGGCTGATGAACTCTAAGTATTTAATGCAACCTTTTGGATCACGACCCGCTCTTGTAAGATATATGAAAGCATCTTCATCGGCTTCTTTTTCAATTCTTGAAGATGTCTCGGCAATCCTTTTGTTTAACTCAGATTCTTTTTCTTGAATCATTTTTGCAGATGCTGAATCTGTACTATTATTTACCATACCTTGAATTCCACTAGTACTTACTCCAAGCACTCCTCCAACCAGGCCTAGACCCATTCCCCATCCGCGCTTACTACTTTCATTAGCTTTTAATTGGGTAACTACCTCATCTTGAATCTGCTTCTTTAGAGATGCTTTTTCAATTGGGCCAATAGCTTGATGCTTACGAATATGATGAGACATTTCCCTTCCAACCATGCACGCTATAGCGTCAGGATTACCAGAGAGCTGTTCAACCGCTGATTTAGGTACAATTATTAGATTGGCTTCGTCAGCAAAACCATTTAAAGCATATTTATCAGAAAGTTTAACCCTCCAGCTGGTAGATGCATTGTCATTTGCCCTACTCAATTTATCAATAATTCGATAAAGAACATAGTAGTCTTCGTTTAATTCTTTTTTTGCGCGGGCAAACTCTGGATTACTGTCCCGAGACTTCTGGGCATAAGAAAAAGGTGTTGCAAATGACAAGGTAAAAACACCAAGAGCAATAATGCCTAACGAGAGTTTGCGCACACAAATAATCCAGGGTACTACATTCTCTCATGCAATGGCAATTAAAGCAAAGAAATACTTGTGTCGCAACAAAAATATACAGAAATATGAAGGAAAATCCGCAGAATGAATAAAAGTCTGGGCATCCAGAATCTGCCTAAATATAGGGCATCAAATTCATGTTCTGCGTAATTCTCCCGAAACCATTAGCTTGAAAGTGTGAAGGAGATTTTGCAGCTCTTTTATGCTTTGTCCGGACTATAATATTAATTAAGCGATAGGAAAAAGAGTAAAGTGCAATTAATATGGATTGAATAATGCATTAATGGGAAGTTGTCTAATTTAATTTTTGAATGCTCCTCTCCGATGAATTTATGAGTTTAAATAGTAGAGTAGTTCTGATATAGGGAGAAAGCAGCTTATGAAAAGTCTGATTAATAAGATTACATTGGTCCCGGGCTAAAATTCCTAGATCTACTGAGTATAACTACTTGATAAGCGCAATACATATCTCAAGTAAAACTTAGATTATTAAAAAAATATATAGCTTATGTCTTTGGTTTTGTTGCATGATTTGGGCACTAAGATTCTAAATATATTTAGTAATAATTTCGTGTAAATGCTAAAAAAGGAAAATAGCCTGATACTTCTTCTCGCTAGGTTTTCTAAGTAAAGCGAGATATCTGAACAGAACAATAGAGGAGAACGTATTAATTTATTGGTCATATTAAAGTGTATCAAATGCTATGCCTTGTACCATTTTCCAACGGCTATGCTGACGTCATCACCACTCCCTTCATTGGTTATACGATCAAGCGAAGATGGCAAGTCAACGAATTCATCATCTGGATATGGAGATAGTGATGCACTCGCTAAATAGCCAGCTAGTGTGAAATAGTCAGCATCAGTTGAGCAAGACTTACGAATACCATCGGTACTCAATACTAATTTGAATGGCAAGTCAGCAGAATGCAGAGAATAAATACCAGCTCGACTTGTAAAAATTTTAATAGATTCACCCTTGCATAGGCTAAAAGTCGATTCGCCAACAGCAGCAACATCATTCTCTTCGCTAACCAATCGATTTGAACCATCTTCTGGAATAAGTACTAAGTCCCAGTCACCTACGCCAGTATGACCCCACCAATAGGGAGTCATAATAACCAGGCCAATTGTCGTTCCATAAGTCTCAGCATTAAACTCAATCACATCGCGGTAATGAAATTTATGCCAATGCAGCTCTATGGCAGTTAGCCATTTACTATAGATAACAGCAGGTAAATCAACTGCTAACCAATTCTGACACGCATCAATCTTAGATAAAAACCGAGAATCTTGGTGCGAAATAAAACTTTCAATAGCCTCAATAGCACTCTCGCAGGCTAGTCGACTGCCCTCATGACTAAGCCAATAACGCTGACCACCATGACCATCTGCTACACCCATTACCATCACTGGTATTTGATCGCAGCTGCTAATCATGCGACTTATTGAGAAATCCTGGCATGCCTTAGCCTTACGGAGATGTGCTGCGCCTGTGCGAGTGCAGCAAAGGGGACGTGCCCATTCGTAGATCACCAAACTACAGATCCCATATCACTTCCAGAAGCCATCACCGTAGGAGGTAGATCTGGCAATGGAATGTTGCTTATCTGGTGTACTCCAGCCTGTCGGGTCGCAGGCATCGATGCTGCACTAACAACTGCTGTGGAAGCCCACTGAATGTATTGCGCTAAAGAGGTTGAATTACTCGCTTGTAGAGGACTTCGTGGAGATCTATATGAACTACGCAATGGAAACTGACCGCTAGCACCAGGAACCTCTTCAAGTGGAAATTCATTATTCAAATTAGACCCAATAAACTGTTGTAGTACATCGAGGTCAGCATCATGGCCCATGGCAATAGCAAGTTTTACAGCTTTCTGTGCCCAGGGTTCCCTCATTAGTATTTTAAGTCCACCAGTAAAATCATCAGTTGGTTGCCCGTCAGAAATTAGAACAATCACAGGCGGTAATGCTCGTTCCTCCATTGGTGGCGTTCGTAATTCCTTAGCAACAAGTTCTAGTGCTTCACCCATAGCAGTAGTACCACCTGCTTTGAGATCTATCCATTGCAACTGATCCACTGGAGTCGGTTGAGCGATATGCCAATTAGCTCGATCAGCAAAGCTCACCGCTCTTACAAGAACTCTGGCTTCAGGATTATGCCGAGCTACTTCACTCATACCAGGCAATGACTGTCTAATTGCCTGATTAAGTGACTGCATCTTGCCATGCGCATCCATTGATCCCGAACAATCGCACAGGTAGAAAAAATGAAGAGAACGGTTGGAAAGTTTAACGTTTGGGAAGGCCATTTGAAACAAACTAGTGGATTAGCTCGACTTGGCCCTCTGGAGTATAGAGGCGTTGAACTAAAGAAAGGTTACAGCTTTTGCTTGGTTCAACCTCAACTCTATTGCCATTAGTCAGCTCGGCTATCCAAGTATGAGTTGAGAGATTTTTGATTCCAACAATTGCGGGGTCAAAGGGATGGGCGCAGATGAGGCCATAAGGATGGTCAATTTTTATGTCAACTGTAGGATTCATATGATGAACCTGAAGCTCATTATTTGCATGAGCTGCAACAGTGGCAGCTGCCATTCGAAGCCGCACCCCCGATTTCAAGGTCGTGCCGCAAGACCAACATTGGCAAATACTGTCATGGCTGATGAAGTTCTCCTGCTGACAACTGGAGCAAAGCTGCCGCTGGTTAAGTACTTCAGATAGAGCCTGTTTCCATTGACCTGTAAGTGCACGACGCTCGGGACGCTTCATGCCATCGCAAAAGGTTTGCATGAATAATTTCTTAAGAAAATCAGGATAAATTGGCCAGGTAGTTAATACAGCACTGTGCTCATTTGGATTTGGTCTATTTCGCTGGTCAAGAGGATCAAATATATAGACAGGATCCTCTCCGTACATGCGTCGACGAGCAGGCTCATCAAGGCATCTGATTTGAAGTTCCATCTCACCCTTAAGTGGATCGTGCCTTGTAAGCAACCGAAATATCAATACTGCCAAGGAAAATAAATCACTATTACTACTAGGCTTTGATCTCAGCATAATGATCTCTGGCGCCATAAATCCTGGCGTCCCTAGAACACTACCCAATTCTCGGCCATCAATATCGACATTATCATTATCACAAATCAATACGCGTCCATTATGTGGATCCATGAATAGATTGCCAATTGAAATATCTTTATAGCAACGCCCCTTAAGATGAAGCTGGTGAAATGCGTCAGCCAAGTAAAAACAAGTCTTTACAACGTTCTGAATACTTATATCAACATGACCACCAGTATGCTCATGGGCTCCAACAAAGCCTGGAGGGCGTAAGGGCATCATATAACCAAAGCTTTGATCCCTGAGCCTGAGACTAGCAGAAGCTTCTGGACTAGTGCGGAGAAGTGCAATTGGCCAAAGAAAGCTACTATTTGGGGCCGTGGCAAGAATACTTTCTGATAACCTTTGCTCTAGATGAGAATCACGCTCAATACATGAAGGATAGTACCACTTTATAGCAACTCGATCATCACCATAATCTGCTTCATATACTTGGCCTTGTGTGCCACTACCCAATCCACGAACAACAGTTATGGCCTGAGACATCCCCTCAAAATGAATGGGAGAGCCAGACGGTAGAATCCAGTTCATACGGTTAGTGAATAGGCTTACTTATACAGGTACTACCATAACAGATTAAAAAATTTAATTAGTATCTTAATAGGGTTGACCATTATTCGACGCAATAGTCATCTCCAGTGATTCAGGTTAGACAGTGCGCAGATCTACAGGAAAGGCTGTTTATGGGCAATAATTTGGAAAAGAGCAAAAATTAATAAGAATCAATAGTTAAGCCCGTGGCAATTCAGGATTCACACGCAGCAATTGGCGTTTAAGGGATTACCTGGTATTTCTAAACTGGAAATACATAAAACCATATGCTGCCAACAGCGCTTACATGATTCCGAAAAATGAGTATGAATTAATAAAAGCTGTGTCTTTGGGCCCGATTTTAAATGTTAATCGTAATATAAAATTTTCAAAATTATAATATTTAGATCTGGATTTTTATACTAGTATGTGATTATGGTATATAAATAATTGATGAAATCTAGTAATATTAAATTTATCCATTCAATTTGATATGTAGTAAAATATAAAATTTGCTACTCTTGTTGCATTCCAGCAAAAGGAAGCTCAACCGGCTTTGACGTTTCCTTTAATTGATCAATGAATTTTTTTAATGGTACATCACTAAAAGTGTCGAGCGGCAACAATAATATGGAGGCAATGCAGCGCTTAACCACTAGTTCGCTATCATCACCAAATTTACCCTGAATCATCTCTTTGATTACCCCCAAAGCCCTGCCTGAAGTGTCTGCTTGATTAATCAAGCAGCTTGCAATTGGCTTGGAAATAGTTTTACATACTTTGGCCATAGGCTTTATCAATTCAGGCTCCACACCGGAGATAAGTTTAGTGCACTCCTGCTGCAGAGAACTTTCGATTCGTGGTGCGAGCAGCAACAATAGAGGCTTCAGGATACTTGCTTCAGCTCGGGAGGGTATTAATCCAGAAAGAGCTAAGAAGTTGGCCATTGTAAAGAACAAAATTTTTTTCATGTTGTAGTAAGTAATAAGCGAAATGTTGAAGACGTTAGTGATGCTTTTTCTACTTTAGCTCCTCCTAAGCCATAGATAAAGGCGGTTAATATGTATGAGTATTTTCATTTTACATCTCAACTGAGAACCATGGTTTTGAAATATACTCAGCGAGTACTTTACCACTTATTTTGAAATTTCCAACCAAGCAAACACAAAAAGTTCTTGCAGAGACGCGTGTATCGTTCTTGAAGAAAAAACGAATACATACTGAGTTAAACTTGTATTTGTCAGGAAGTTATATACCCGCCCAGCATGGACTATTCTTGGACTTGATATCGCCAAGAAGACAGGCAACAACCTAGGATGATTGTCTATCATGAATCTAAGGAGTGGAAGAATATTCGCGACATACTATCTATTATGTTTCAAGAAGAGCAATGCAAGAAGTGTCGACAGCAAGAATACAAAAGCTTGGGCAAGTAAAACTAAAAATGAGGTATTTAAATTTGCTATCGTAGCATTATATGCATCTGATCCCGGTAGCTTTATTGCACCTGGAATCAGGGAAATAACATCTGAATAAATACCTGCCGCCCGCATTGACCATCTACTTGTAATCAAGGGATAAATAAAATCAGTTGAATCTTTAAGTAAAAATAAAACCCCTCCAAAAATTAATTGTGGAATTAGCAATAATGGAGCAGCGCTTGCTGCTTGTTGGCTTGTGCCAACAAGGCTTGATACAAGTAGGGCTTGTGATCCAACAGTTATCAAAGTACAGAAGCAAACAAATGCTATTGCTAGTGGCCAAGGTAGAAATGTACTTTGAGGTGTGTCAAAGCATAAATTTAGAGTTAAAAGAATTAGAATGGACTGAACAAGTGCTTGAATTAGCAGTATGACAGCTTTAGAGCTTAAGTAGGCTTCAGGTAATAAGTTAAATGACCGCTCACGACAAAAAATACCACGCTCTTTTACCAACACTTGCAACGATGAAGACAAACCAACCCAGACAGTTGAACATATAATAACAAATAAGATTCGTAAAGCATCAAGATATATTTGTTCTGTTGTGTTTTGGTGACCAACAAAAATTTCTCGATTGCTTGAAGCAAAGGATATCATTAAAATGGCTAATGGTGCTGTAAGAGAATTTAATATTAGTGAGGTTTTGTCTCGAATGCCTAGAATTAAATCGCGATGCAAAATAACAAAGAATTGATAAAATGCTTTTGAAAAACGACCGATAAATGGTAAATGTAGCCCCGAAGGGGTATGTGTTGTGTTGTCACCCACGTCGACGCAGGGAAGCTGCTTGAGTATTAATGGACGATAAGTTTCTGCAATTTTTTTGATAGCCTTAGAGTCTTGCTCAAGGAATTGATAAATATCAGAAAAATCTCCGGCAACACCGAAGTGATTTAAGCAATCCCTTGGTGGGCCTGCATAACATAGATAACCACCTCTTCCAAGAAAGACCACTTGGTCACATAGCGTAACATTGTTAGTAGCATGGGTTACAAGGGCAACTGTGCGGCCTGAATCTGCAAGAACACGGAGTAATTGCATCATGCGCTTATCTAAGCCCGGATCAAGTCCAGAAGTAGGTTCATCTAGGAAAAGAATCCGAGGATCTGCAATAAGTTCTACTCCGATACTGACACGCTTTCGCTGACCACCACTAAGGTTTTTGACAAGTGCTTTTCGCCGATGCCCAATATCAAGCTCCTCTAATACTCTTTCTACTGCATCATTCTGTTGCTCTTTATCGGGAAGCTTTAATCTTGCGGAATATTTTAGAACTTCTTCCACTGATAAATCAAGATGGACGATGTCATCCTGCGGTACAAATCCTATTTCCTGTTTAATAGATTCATATCCATTGCGCAATTCAATGCCATTAATAAGAATTGAGCCGCTATAGCCCATATTTTGGCCTACCATTGTTGTAAGTAGACTTGACTTGCCAGCACCGCTTCCGCCAACCAAGGCAACAAGTTGGCCAGGCTCAATTGAGATATTTGTATCACTAATTCTACCTTTAAGCTTAAGTCCGCGTACGTCAATTCTATAGTTTTTCCCCTGAGTCTGACGAGAAAGACTTTCGTTTAGCCAATTAAAAATAGCTGTCCCAACCTTAATCTGATCTCCATTTTTTAATTCTACAACTCTGTTTACATTCTTGTCATTGACAAACACTCCGTTTGTACTGTGATCAGTAAGTATATACTTTCTCCCTGATTTTTTGATTGAGCAATGAAGCCTTGAAATAGTTGGTCCGTCAACCACCACGTCACATGTAAGTGAACGCCCAACACTTAGTTCAGTGTTATTTAGCTTCCATGTTCCATTTTTAAGGGCTATTAAAGATGGAGTGGCTAACTCTGTATCAATAACGAGTAAGCGTATGGCGTCACGATCAGTGGATCCAATTTTAACTTCATCCCCAGGCTTCATTGATGTCCAGTTATCAGCTGGCACAAATGAATTTTTAAGTTGAGTTCCGTTTTTACTTTTTTTTCCGGCAGAACCATCTTTTATTGAAAGATCTCCATTTGCTTCTAGTTTCAACTCAAAATGAAGTGACGACATTACTCTCCATTCTGATGGCAAAACAATATCAGCATGATTAGATCTACCAATACGTGTAATACCCTGATTAATTTGATGCTGCTGTTCTTGCAGATCTTTCTGTGCCTTGATGATTAGAGTCATGATTGATCAACAACTCAATTTTTTATAAACAATCATAGTTTGTTCAAGAAATCTAATCCTTTTTTCAAAATCTTATCAATTTGCTCTGGAGCGGCTTCAATGATTTTGTCGATATTTCTTGGTGCATCATCTATCATTCTTCTCCAGTTTACATCTTTTGATGATGCACAGCTTGATAGGCTGCCAGATTTATAACCATGGCTAAATGCTACCCCACGCAATTCAGGTGTTCCATGCCAGGACCTCTCTTGTACGGAATAGTCACCAATGCTCATAAGAAAATTACGCGATTTTTCAAATTGGCCTGTAGTTAACTTAAAGGGTGTTGCCTCTCTCATGTATACTCCGGCAATGCAATCTGCCTGAAGCTCATCAAAAACTACTGACCATACAAGATCTTGAGAAAATCCAGTAAGCGCATGTTGATGTCCATGTGCATATTCATGTGCAACTAAAGTAGCAATAGCCTCTAGACCATATTTCCTTTCAACAAGATCGAGATTTTT
>Ga0247836_1007470_pt1 | contig 11549 bp, 8 predicted proteins | sample LaCruzMarch2015__4_FD_187116 | JGI IMG/M metagenome (GOLD analysis project Ga0247836, IMG submission 187116) | Freshwater microbial communities from meromictic Lake La Cruz, Castile-La Mancha, Spain - LaCruzMarch2015_14m | ecosystem: Environmental > Aquatic > Freshwater > Lake | place: Spain...
GAGAGTGTAGTCGTAGGCAGAAACCTTGTCCATCCGCGCTGGTATTACGGAATCCGGCGGAGCTGGACGGAATCGAACCGTTCCGGCCCGACAACCACATCGGTAAGCACGATGACCTGATCGCCGGTCGAAACACAACCCCGTGCGAGCAGAAGTTTCTCAGCCTCGGCAATCGTGAATTCGGGGCGCAGATCGAAGGGCATCACGATTGCCGTCACCCCCCAGTTCAGGGCCAGCCTGTGCGCGACTTCCTGGCTCGGAGTGAAGGCATAGATCGGTGCCTTGTGCGGGCGCATCTGGCTGAAGTGGTCGGCCATGAAGCCCCGCTTCGTGAAGAGGATAATTTTGGAACCCTGAATCGAATTCGCAAGTTCGATGGCTGCGCGCACGGTTTTCTGTCGGGGCGTTTGGGTTTCGGCAAACTGGGCGAAGTTGAGTCCTCCGGTTCGTTCGATCCTGCGGGCGACACGGTCGAGCACCGAGACAGCGACCGCCGGATACTTCCCGACGGCTGTCTCTCCGCTCAGCATAATGGCATCGGCCTGCTCAAAGACGGCGTTGGCCACGTCCGTGATCTCGGCGCGGGTGGGGAGGGGATTCTCGATCATGGATTCGAGCATGTGAGTCGCGACAATCACCTGGCGTCCGCGCTCGATGCACCGTTTCACGATGCGCCGCTGGATGATGGGAAGTTCCTCCATCGGACACTCGATCCCGAGGTCACCCCGCGCCACCATCACAGCGTCGGAGGCATCGATGATCTCCAAGAGTGATTTGACGGCATGTTGATCCTCGATTTTAGCAACCACACGGGCTGCGCTTCCGGACTCTCCAAGAACTCTGCGGAGTTCCATGATGTCGCTCGCACCGCGGCAAAAGCTCAGCGCAACGAAGTCCACTCCCACCGATACACCCAGCTCGATATCGGCGAGATCTTTCTCCGTAAGAGGAGGCAGGTTCACCCTCACACCGGGCAGGTTGATATGCCGTCGCGAGCCAAGTGTCCCCTTGGTCAAAACTTCGCAACGAATGCGGTTGATTTCCTTTGCGAGCACCTTCATGTGAATGACCCCATTGTCAACAAGGACGATGTCGCCCACCGAGATGTCGTTGACGAGGCCCTCATAATTGACGTCCACGGAGGCCACTTCCATGCTCTTCTCTCCGCGCACGGTGAATTCAAAAACGTCGCCCGGTTTGAGTTGGAGGTTGGTGTGGAGGTCGCCGGTACGGATGGCCGGTCCCTGGGTATCGAGAAGGATTCCCGTGAGAGTACCCAGCTCCGCCGAGAGCGAACGGATCTGCTTGACCACCGATCGCACCCAGTCGTGCCGGGCATGGCTCATGTTCAGCCGGAAGACATCCGCTCCCGCAGTGATGAGAGCCCTTAGGGCTTCCGGGGACTCGGTGGCCGGCCCGAGAGTGCAGATGATCTTGGTTTTGCGGCGGGGGTTCGGCGAAGACGGAGCGTCGGTCATGCCTTCCGGTATTTCTTTGTCAGCCAGAGGGCGAGGACAAAGATGGCAAGCAGGATCGTTCCGAGGGCGGCACCGAAGGGTTGGTTGCGGCCCGAGGTGAATTGCTTGTAGATCACGTCTCCGATGGTCGGCTGGCTTCCGCCGCCCATCAGGTTTGTGATCGCAAACATCGCAATCGAGGGGACGAAAACGAGTAGCACACCTGCGGCGATACCGGGACTCGTGAGAGGGATGATCACCTTCGAAAATGCCCGCAGGGGGCCGGCCCCGAGATCGTGGGCCGCCTCGATCATGGCCCCATCGAGCCGTTCAACGCTTGTGTAGATGGGAAGAATCATGAACGGAAGGTAGTTGTAAACCAGCCCAAGCACGCTTGCGAAGGGAGTGTACATAAGCGCCACCGGCTCGGGCACGATCTTCGCAGCGATCAAAAAGGCATTCACCAACCCCTCCTTGCTAAGAATTGTGATCCACGCGTAGGTGCGGATCAAAAAACTCGTCCAGAACGGGATCATCACCAGCGTGATCAGGATGTTGCGCATGCGCGGGGAGGACCGGCCGATGAAGTAAGCGACCGGATAGCCGATGACCATGCAGATCACCGTGGTCAGCACGGCAAACCAAACGGATATGCCGAGCACTTTCAACCATGTCCATTGAAACGCCCGCTCATAGTTCGCCAGGGTCCATGTGTAATGAATGGTTCCAAGGCCCCGTTGCTCGGCAAAGCTCAGGACCACCAGCATGCCGGTGGGCACGATGACGAAAAGGAACAACCAAGCCGCCAGCGGAGCCAGAACCAGCCATGCCAAAGGGCCCGGAGCACGACGGAAGAAGTCGCTCTCATTCTGCCCGGTCGCGGCCATGCGCCGGGGCTATTGGGCTTTCAGCGACGTCACCATCTCATCCACTTTCGAGGCTTGCCCGCCGATATCCTTGAAAAGGATCATCCGGCCGACCACTTCCTCGGGCGGAAAACTCGCGGAATTCTGACGCGCTTCCTCCGACAACAACGCGCGGGCTTCGCGGTTCGGGTTGAGATAAGGAAATTCGTCGGAGATCGCCTTGCTGACTTCCGGCCGCAGGATGTAGTTCATGAACTGCATGGCATTGTTGGGGTGCTTGGCTCCTTTGGGGATGGCCAGGCTGTCCACGAACAGGTGGGTTCCTTCCTTGGGAAGGACCCATTGAAATTTCTTGTCCGTGTTGAGAAGAATGGCACCTTCGCCACCCCAGACCACACCGATGGCAACATCCCCGTTCAGGAGAGCGGTCTTCGGGCTGTCTGAATCGTAAACTTTGATGAGAGGCAACCACTTCTCCAGAACAGGTTTGGCCAGGGCCATGTTCTCGTCTGTCATTTCATTCGGGGGAATGCCGAGGGTCTTGAAGGCCCACGTCACGATCTCCCTGGCGTCGTCGAGAACGACAATGTTGCCCTTGTATTTTTCCTGAAAGACGTCGCTGAAGCCGGTGATCGGGTCGGTTACGAGCTCGGTGTTAACAACGATCCCGACCGTCCCCGCCATATAGGGAACGGTGAACTTGTTGCCGGGGTCGAACGGCATGTTGACGAATTGCGGAGCGATGTTGCTCAGGTTGGGAATTTGGGCGTGGTTGATCGGCTGAAGCGCGTTCTCGCCAATCAGGCCTTCGACGACATACTCGCTCGGCTGAATTAAGTCATACGAACCGCCGCCGGCCATGAGCTTGGCCAGCATTTCCTCGTTGGAAGCGTAGTTTTCGACGGAGACTTTGATTCCGGTCTCGTCGGAGAAGGCATCGATTACGGATTGGGGAATATATTCCGACCAGCAGAAGATCGAAAGGCGCTTGGGCTCCGCTGCGGCAACGACCGGGGGAGCGGTGGCTTCGGCGGACGGCTTGGATGGTTCCTGGGTGACAGGTGCTGCAGGTTTGCCGCAACCCGCGAGAACGAGGGCTGCCAGAGCGAGAAGTTTTGATTTCATGGTGTTTTCTTTCTGGTTACGAGTTGACTGCCGAGAACGAGAAGCACTGTGGCAAAGATAAAGATTGCGCTCAAGGCATTTAGCTGGGGGTTCAGCCCGACCCGCGCCATGCCGTAAACCTTGAGCGGAAGTGTCTGGGAGGCGGCTCCCGATGTGAAGACTGAGACGATGTATTCATCCAGAGAAAGGGTGAAGGCCATAAGCGCTCCGGCGATGATGGCCGGCAAGAGATACGGAAGCACGACTTCGCGAAACGCCCTCATGGGAGCCGCCCCGAGGTCCATTGCGGCCTCCTCGAGTGCGGGGTCCAGCCCCTCAAGCCTCGCCTGCACCCCGACCAGCACAAACGGAAACGAGAACGTGGTGTGCGCGATGATGAGGGTGAAATGCCCCAGAGGCAGGTGCATCAGGTGGACGAACTGTGCAAGCAGGCTCGCCCCCATCAGGACTTCCGGGATGACCATCGGAATAAAAATAAGGAGACCGATCGACTGGCGGAACGGGAATCGATAGCGGTAGAGCATCCACGCGCCGGCAGTTCCAAGTAGTGTGGCAAGGATGGTCGTGGCCACTGCCACGATCATGCTGTTCTGAAATGCGACCAGAAGAGTCCGGTTGTGCATCAACTCCCCGTACCATCGCAGGGAAAATCCTTCCCATTGGATATTCAGCCGGGATTCGTTGAACGAAAACAAAACGAGCAGTCCGATCGGGATATACAAAAAAGCAAAAACCAGAATGGTCCATCCGCCAAAGAGCCACCGCTGGAGTTTTCCTCCATGCATGCGTCGGAACAGCCGGGGCAGGCGCGGCAAAAACGGTGACGCAACAGCCGACATGGGGAGGAACCTAAGCGCACTGGCGCGTGAATGGGAACAAAAATTCGGGGTTTTCCGTTCCAAAGTCCCCGCTGGACGGAAATGCGGGGTTAGTTCAAATAAGAACGAGTGTTGACGCCAAAACGCCAAATCCTGCTATCGCTGCCGCCAGCCATGGTGGACGCATTCCCGGAGGCGGAGAAAAGCCGGCCATTTCCCGAGTGGTTTGCCGCCAGTGATCCGGCTGGTGCCAGGCTGGGTTCGGGGGGAGGGCTTGTGAGGCTGCTCCATGAACGTTGGAAGGTGGAGGGAGGCAGTGTGCCTTTTGAGGAATGGCTGCCGGTGACCCCGAAGCTCGCGCTTCTGGCGGGTGGTCAAAGCCGCCGCCTGCCCGCCTACGCTCCCACCGGGAAAATTTTCACACCGATGCCGGCCCTGCGCTGGTCGCAAGGTCACAAGATTGATGGAACCCTGCTCGATTTCATGCTCCCGGGATTTGACCGGGTGGTTGACGCAGCGGCGGGCCGGTATCCCGTCGTGGCATGCAGCGGCGATGTCGTGTTGAAATTCCCCGATCGCCTGCCAGCCTTGCCGGACGCGGATATCGTGGTGCTCGGAATGTGGGTTTCCCCAGAAATCGCTTCTTCGTTCGGTGTTTTTTGCTCGAGGCGGGAGACCCCGCGCACGATTGAATTTTCCAGACAAAAGCCTTCACCCGCTGAGATTCGCGAACTGGGGTCTGAATACCTCTGTGTGGTGGATACGGGAGTCTGGTTGCTTGGTGAGCGGGCCTTGGGCGCGCTTTTGGCCCTTGCGGGCTGGGATGGGCGGCGAGGGGACTTTCCCAATGGTGTGCCCCGTTCGTGTGAATTGTATGCAGGTATGGGCCTTGCAATGGGAAGGCATCCCACCGCACCTCACCCGGAGATTTCTTCCCTCTCAGCGGCTGTCGTTCCCCTTCCCGAAGCGGGGTTTTACCATTTGGGAACCAACCGTGACCTGATCGCCTCGATGTCCGCGCTCCAAAACAGCCAGCTTGACCAGATGCTTGCCGGTCCGATGGAACAGAAACCCCACCCTGATATCTACGTTCTGAACTCGGATTTTCAGTTCACCACCCGCAACAGCTCCAACGGCCAACTCTGGATTGAAAATTGCCATCTGCCGCCGGATTTGCGGGTCGGATGCGAGCAAATCCTCACGGGAATCCCGGTGTTGGAAAACTACCCGTCCTTGCCCAAAGGAATTTGCCTTGATGTGGTTCCGGTGGGCGAAACGTCCCTGTGTTTGCGGCCTTATGGATTTGATGATCCCTTCCAAGGCTCCGTGAGTGATGCAGCAACCCTCTGGATGGGGCGGCCCCTGGCGTCGTGGTTCGAAAAACGGGGTCTTTCGCCTGCCGAAGCGGGAATTGCCGAAGGTACGGATATTCAAGTCGCGCCCTTGTTTCCGGTGCTGGCCGAACACGAACTGGACGGCACATTCATCGAATGGATGATCGCTGAGGACCCCGATGCCGGAAGTGTCGCGTTGCGCGAACGGTTCCTGGCAGCCCGTCTTTCGGCCATGGAACTCTGCGAGCAGGCCGAGATCGGGCGGCTCTACCGCCAACGGCATGCACTGATTTCGCTCGCCCTGCCGCGCATGCGCGCACACAGCCGGTCGAATCCGTTTTACCGTCTGGATCTCTCATCCGTGGCGCTCCACTATCCCGATCTCATTTCGGAAGCCCCGCTTGTCACGCAGGGGCCACTGGTTGCCGCTCATGATGCGATGTTGCGCTCGGCGATTTGCCGCCGTCTTGGCAAAGACGGCTCACGTGAGGAATCCGGAGCCTTCGAGAGCCTGGCAAAGGCGATCATCGAATCGGTGCAGCCGCTGCTTCGGACTCCATCACGCAAAACCCTCGATGATCAAATCGTGTGGGGACGGAGTCCTGTGAGGCTGGATCTTGCCGGGGGCTGGTCCGATACTCCACCCTACTGCTTTTCCATGGGTGGCGGTGTGGTGAATATCGCTGCCGATGTGAACGGACAGCCTCCGGTGCAGGTCTTTTTGCGTTTTTGCGAGGAACCGTGCATTGTGCTGAGGTCCATCGATCTCGGGGAGGAAATCCGGATCACATCGTATGACGAAATCAGTGCATATACTGATCCCCGGAGCGGATTCGCTCTTGCGCGCGCCGCGTTGAGTCTTGCCGGATTTCACCCCCGCTTCCAGTTGGAGGGCCGGCACCGGGATCTTCGCTCGCAGCTTCAATCCCTCGGAGGAGGGATGGAAATTTCGCTTCTCGCCGCTGCTCCCAAGGGGTCTGGCTTGGGGACCAGCAGCATCCTTGCCGCGACTCTGCTTGGGGTACTTTCGGATTCCAACGGCCTCGGCTGGGATCAGGCCGCTCTTGTTAAGCTCACTCTGGCGATCGAGCAAATGCTGACAACCGGAGGCGGGTGGCAGGATCAGGCCGGTGCCATCCACCGCGGCATCAAGTATATCGAAACTTCACCGGGACTGGACCAGGAACTGTCCCTTCGCTGGGTTCCCGACCACCTTTTCCCGGGCAGTTTGTCGAAGCCCGGGATACGCCTTTATTACACGGGGGTCACCCGCATGGCGTCGGGAATTCTCAGGGAGATCGTGCGTGGAATTTTTCTCAATTCTGCAGAGCACCTGGGAGTCCTTGCGGAGATCCGCCGGAATGCCGATGCCACGTTTGAGGCGTTGCTTCACGGAGACCAGGACCGCCTCGCACGGTGCGTCGCGAAAAGCTGGCAGCTCAACTGCAGGCTGGATGCCGGCACCAACCCGCCTGCCATTGAATCGATCTTCTCGCGTGTGAATGATTTTCTCTCCGGAGGCAAGTTGCTCGGAGCGGGAGGTGGAGGCTACGCCCTTTTCCTGGCCAAGGACGAGGAAGCAGCCCGCCGTCTCCAGCGGGAACTGGAAGAAAATCCCCCGAATCCGTCCGCCCGTTTTGTAAATTTTTCCGTCTCAGACATCGGCCTGCAAATCACCAGAAGCTAGCGAGGCACTGCCTCAGACCAGGCGAGGCATGCTTGAAAGTTTCCGCCGTTCGTTGTTTGCATCTTCAACCCCGGTGCCTCGCTGAAGACTTTTCGCTGCGAAAAGTCCTTTAGATTCCTTGGGGGAGAAAGAGCCTATGCAGAGGGAATGTAAAACTTGACTCAAATGCATCATATTCGGGAATTCAAGCAATCCAGACGGCACTTCGTGCCGGAAGATCGAGGGAAAATGTTGGCTCTTCTTCCGCGAAGCGGAAATTTAGCAGCCTGTCTGGAAGTGGGCCTCCTTTTGTAAAAAAATTATCAATGAAGGAAGTCGTTTTCATTTTAAGTCCGACAGGCTGCCAGGCCATTCCCGAACTGATTGCGCCAGGCTTCATACGCAATCGGGGAAATTTCCGAGGGTTTGATCTCGCTGCGCCCGCCCCAGAAGACATTCGTGTAGCTCACGGGAATCCCGCAATCGGCGAGGTGCTCATCGATGGCGGCCTTATGCTCGAGAACGCGTCCGCGGTCGGTTCCATGGGCGACTGCCATGATGTTCACGTTGTTGAATTCCGGCCCTCCTTCGCGCCAGTAGCAATGGGTGAGAATCTCATGACGTCCGACCTCTCCGCCCGCTTCCTTCACCCGGCTCTCCGGAACCGCCCAATGAAAAAGCGCATTGAACCGCGTGACACGTTCGCCGCTGGAGGCCGGCTTCACGTGCTCGAGAAAAGTCGAAAATCGACCGATGAGCTTCCGGGCGGCGAGGGATTCCGCGACGGCGAAGAATTCATCCGTGGTGACTCCCGCTTTGATCGCGCGGGCTTCCCATGCGGGCTCGCGGATTTCGTCGCATGTGAATTCCCGTTTGAGCGCATCGAGGACTTTCCACTCCTGGTGGTTGAGGTGAACCGTATCGACGACGTGCATTTTGGCAGGATGTTCCGTCCGGTCGCCGGGCTGGAGATTTCGCCGGCGCATGTGTCCGACCCCCAGCGCGAAGATCCCTTTTGCGGGCATAAGGCGGAATGTTTCGGCACCGACTTTAACGCGGAGCAGCTCACAATGGTCATGGAGAGAGAGTCCGGCGGGCACCTTCACCGTCGTCCAGAGGCGGAAGGCCTGTCCCGGAATTTTTGCCTCGGTTGAGCGGATCACGACATGACCGGAAAATGGATCTCCGGTGAACATGGTATCAAAAGCGGAGTCGAGTTTGTCGGGGGGGACTTTCCATGCGACGAGGGCTCCCTCGGCGAGGTTGGTCGAAAGAAGGGTTTGCCGGACTCTCCGGATTGTCCCGGCTTCGAGCATGGAACGGATACGGGATGTGACCTCTTCCAAAGGGAGTTCCGACCGTCGCGCGATCTCCGCGAAGGGCTGGCGGTGGAACCCTGCGATCTGATCCTCCGAGATTTTGAGGATGCGTTCGTTGACGGGGTCGGTACAGGACGTGGGCAGCATGGGAAAGAGGTTGAACGCGTCGCCGCTTCTTCGCAAGCGGACATTCCACCGGTGCACTGCCCAGCAGCTTGCCGGACTTAGAATCAACGGCCTTCTGCAATGGGAATCCTGGGAGAGAAGGGGTTGCCCTGCCAGACAAGCTGCTAAAGCTTCCGCTGCGCGGAAGGAAAATCCCACTTTTCTGCATGGAGTGAGAAATGCTCAAATCCTCACTGGGTTCCGGAACGCGAAGTTTCCCTTCCGCGAAGCGGAATTTTGAGCAGGATGTCGGGCACGCGGGCAGCCATACTCTCAGGACTTGGAAGAAAAATATGTGTCGGCCTTTCATAAGTCCGACAGCCTGCTAGAAGTTGGTGATGAAAAAAATCCTCGTTACGGGAGGGGCCGGTTATCTCGGTTCGACGCTTGTTCCCCGATTCCTTGCGGCCGGCCATTCTGTCACGGTGGTTGACAATTTCATGTTCCGCCAGTCTCCGCTGGCGGAGTGCTGTCATCTTGACGCATTCGATATTGTGAGGGGGGACTGCCGGGACGAGCGGTTGATGGGTGACCTCATCTCCAGGCATGATGTTCTTGTTCCTCTGGCTGCGCTCGTCGGGGCACCGCTCTGCGACCGCGACGCTCTCGGAGCGGTTTCTATCAACCGCGATGCTGTCCGCTTGATGTGCCGCCTTGCCTCCAATCATCAGCAGATTCTGATGCCGGTAACGAACAGCGGCTACGGGATCGGCCAGCCGGGAGTGCCATGCACCGAAGAATCTCCGCTCAAGCCACTCTCCCTCTACGGCACCAGCAAGGTTGAAGCGGAGGCTGCTGTGCTGGAGCGAGAAAACAGCATCAGTTTCCGCCTCGCGACAGTCTTCGGCATGTCGCCACGGATGCGCCTCGACCTTCTCGTCAACGACTTCGTGTACCGCGCTGTCCATGATCGGGCGGTCGTGATTTTTGAGGGACACTTCAAACGCAATTATATCCATATCCGCGATGTGGCCCGCGTCTTTCTGCACGGAATCGAGCATTTTGAGGCCATGCGGGGGCGTCCTTACAACGTGGGCCTGGAGGATGCCAATCTCACAAAGCTGGAACTCTGTGAAGTGATTCAAAAGCACCTCCCGAAGTTTGTTTTCCTCGAAGCGCCAATCGGTGAGGACCCCGACAAGCGGGACTATATCGTATCGAACCAGCGCATTCTTTCCACCGGGTGGAAACCGGAGTGGGGGTTGGACCGCGGGATCCGCGAACTGATCAAAGGTTACCGGATTCTCCGCAATAGCTCCTATGCGAACATTTAGCGAGGGACCGCCTCTGTCCAGGCGGGTGGAGGGATTGGCTGGCTCGATCAGGCAGGGGTTACCAGCTCCCTGGTCCCTCGCGGAAGACTTTTCGCTGCGAAACGTCATTTAGATTCCTTGGGGGAGAAAGTAAGGAAACAGAAAGCATGCAACACCTGGCTAAGTGCAACGAATTTTGAAAAGCAAGGAATCTGGCCTGCCGCTGGCCGGCATCGATGTGGCGGTTCTTGTGGGAGGGCAGGGGACACGTCTGCGCGGCGTGGTTACGGACGTTCCGAAACCGCTGGCGCCGGTGCTGGGCAGACCATTCCTGTTTTATGTGCTGGACCTTCTGGCATTGAGAGGGGCCCGGTCGGTCGTGCTGTGCTGCGGGTACCTTGCGGAGACGGTGCGCTTAGTGGTGGGATCGAGCTGGCTTGGAATGCCGGTCCACTTTTCTGTTGAATCCGAACCGTTGGGCACGGGCGGCTGCCTTCGTGCAGCGCGCGATTTTCTGAAGTCCGAATACGTCGCGGTCATGAACGGGGACTCCTGGCTGGAACCAGACTGGCCTTCGCTTATCCATGCGGCCGGTCCGGGTATTCGAGCGGCTCTTGCCCTGGTGAAGGTTGATGACGCAGGACGATTTGGCACCGTCGAATGTGAGGGGGACCGGGTCGTCGGGTTCCATGAAAAATCCGGCTCGTCGAGCCCGGGAATGATCAATGCCGGTGTCTATCTCTTGGCGCTTGAAATGTTGAATTCCCTGCCGGTGAGCCCGTCGTCGCTGGAAAGGGATGCCTTTCCAGTCCTGGCAGGCCAAGGCGAAGTCGTGGGGATTGTCTCCGAATCGGCCTTCCTGGATATCGGGGTACCGGAATCCTATGCCGCCGCCGGTGAATTTTTCGGCCATCGGGGGCTGACTCCCCTGAAGATGTTTCCCGACAAGGCTCCTGCCGGGGATATCCAGGTTAAGTTCGGAACCTGTGCGGTGGTTTTGGACGAAGCCGGGAGGGTGCTTCTTGAACGCCGCTGTGATTGCGGCTGGTGGTGTTTGCCTGGCGGAAGACTGGATCCGGGCGAAACGGTCGCTGCGGGCACCATCCGGGAGGTCTTCGAGGAGACCGGCCTTCAGGTGGAGATCACCCGCTTTGTCGGGGTCTTTTCCGATCCGCGCCGTCGCATCGTTTGCTACCAGGACAATGGCGACCTGCGTCACATCGTGGATGCTGCAATCCTTGCCCGTCCGCTTGGAGGCGAACTTCGCCCCAGCTCTGAAAGTCTCGACCTCAAATGGTTTCCCCCGGCCGAAATTCCCTCAGCAACTGTCCCTCCCGTGATCGAGGTTATTCGTGCCGCACTGTCCGGTGGGAGTGATGCTCTGCTTGTCTGACGCCTGTCCGCCCGGAATTAATACTCTTTCAGTTCCGCTCCGCGGCCTGAAGACATTTTCTCTTGCCCGGCCATGCACAGTGGACTATTGCAACCTTTGATTACCATTTTCCTCCCGCAGCCTCAATCGCTAACGTACAAACGTATTTCACAC
>Ga0247836_1007475_pt1 | contig 11543 bp, 13 predicted proteins | sample LaCruzMarch2015__4_FD_187116 | JGI IMG/M metagenome (GOLD analysis project Ga0247836, IMG submission 187116) | Freshwater microbial communities from meromictic Lake La Cruz, Castile-La Mancha, Spain - LaCruzMarch2015_14m | ecosystem: Environmental > Aquatic > Freshwater > Lake | place: Spain...
TCTCAAATGGGCGCCGTGGCGACCCGATGTCGTCGGTGCGCGCCAGGAAATGCCTGTGCGTCAGCCCGTCTGGCGCCGACCCCGGTCCGGGCGCGTCCGCGAAAAACGCCGCAGCGCAAATGTCTCGTCATTGAAGCAAGGTTGCAAACATTGTCGCGGCGATGATGGAAGTGGATCCGGCGGGCAAGCGCGGCGGAGATACGCCGGGAAGCGGTATCCGCAGGCGGTTAGGGGCCGATTTGGGGATGGAGTTTGGGGTTAGGGGCGGGTGTGGGGCGTGTAGGGGCGACTTAAGTCGCCCCTACACGCCCGACACGCCCCGACATGGATATGTGCTTTCGCTAAGCAGCGCTCTCTTGCCGCGCAGTGCGCCTTAATATCGAAGATACGCTAACTGCCATCGGATAAGACCAATGCGATACCTTTGTTGCCGAGATGCTGTCTGAAGGGTCTCGCCGGACAGGCGCGGGGACCACGGAGCGGAACGCAGGGGCCTAGTGTTCGTCGCCGGCACGCGTGTTCTGCACCGCCCTCAACCAATCGTCCCCGTCGGGACTGATGAGCAGTTGGTCGCCCAGGTCTTCCAACGCTTGGAGGTCGGCGATGCGCGCCAGCAGCGGCGCGGCCTGGTCGGCGATCGCTGCACCGAAACGCCGTCGCACCTGACGGACCAGGAGATGGCGCGTCGCCTCGCGACCTTGCTCCAAACCTTGTTCCAAGCCCTGCTCCAGGCCTTGCTCCAAGCCTTGCTTCATGCCTTCACGTTTCCACTGATCGGTCCAGGTTTCCAGATTCTCGGCCAGCATGTGATACACCTCGCTGAGTTCGCCAAGGGGTGGCAGTTGCACGCCGGGCAGCCGCTTGGGCAGGAAGACGCGACCGAACCAGACCGCAAAATCACGGCGCAGGCCGGTTTGTTCAGGCGCCTTGAGCCAGTCCAGCAAGGCGTGCACGATGCCCATCGCCTCGACTGCGCCGCGGCTGGCCTCGAGCCGAAACAATGCGGAACAGAGGTTGCGCTCGGGCAGGGAGCCGGCTTTGGCGATGCGCTGCTCGTCGAGCAGCAGGTACGCCTGGCGCGGGCGATAGTGCTCGAGCAGCGGCGGCACCGGCTCGATGAGCGGCTCCAGCGTCTCGGCGGCCCGCCAGGGCGTGACACCATTGTAGAGCACCAGGGGTAGTACGGGCGGCAGACGTCCTGCGGCACTCAGGGTCCCGGCGCGAATGAGATCCTGGTAGAGCAGCCCGAGGTAGGTCTGAATGCGCACCGCCATCCAGGGATCGACGGTGGATTGGAACTCCAGCAGCAGGTAGACGTAGAGCCATTCGCTGCCCCAGCGCAGGCGCCAGACGATGTCGTCGGCGCGGTCGCGCAGGTCGTCGGTGACATAGCTCCCGCTGCAGCGCTCGAGGGTCGCAAGGTCGAGCGCTTGCACCCAGGCGCCGGGCACGAAGCCGCGCAACAGGTCGCGCACCATGGCGGCGTGGCTGTAGAGCAGCTTGTAACCGCTGTCGTGGGTGGGGTCGCGCCGGGGTGACGTTGATGGATTGGGTGTTTTCAAGTGGGTGACCAGGTTGCACGGTTCACTTGGTGTCCCGAGGGTCCCGTCGGAAGTTCATGTCGGGGCTGTCGGGGCGACTTAAGTCGCCCCGACTACATGGTGTACCTAGAAAAACCGCTGCGCTCATTGCGCTAGAGGCGACCGTCAACCGCGTCCGCAGACAGCACGGATTTGACGTCGTAGAGGATCGATTCGGGCTTGGCCCAGCGGCGGATCCCGGTCACGCCCATCGCGATGAAATCGCGGTGGGCGACGGCGAGGATGACGGCGTCGTAGGTTCCTTCGGCCGGCGCCTCGGCGAGACAGTCGAGACCATACTCATGCCTCGCCTCGACGCGGTCGATCCAGGGGTCGTAGCAGTCCACGGCGATGTTGTACTCGCGCAGGGCGTGGATGATGTCGATGACGCGGGTGTTGCGCAGGTCCGGGCAGTTTTCCTTGAAGGCGAGCCCGAGTACCAGGACGCGGCTGTTGCACGCGCCGATGTCGTTCTTGAGCATGAGCTTGACGACGGTCTCGGCGACATGGGCACCCATGCGGTCGTTGATGCGTCGCCCGGCGAGGATGACCTCGGGGTGGTAGCCGATGGCGACGGCCTTGTGGGTCAGATAGTAGGGGTCGACGCCGATACAATGGCCGCCGACCAGGCCGGGGCGGAAGGGAAGGAAGTTCCATTTGCTCCCGGCGGCTTCCAGCACCTCGAGGGTATCGATGCCGAGCTTGCCGAAGATCAGGGCGAGCTCGTTCATGAGGGCGATGTTGAGATCGCGCTGGGTGTTCTCGATGACCTTGGCGGCCTCGGCGACGCGGATGCTGCTGGCCGGATGGGTGCCGGCGGTGATGATCTCGTTGTAGAGGGCATCGACGATGGCGGCGATTTCGGGGGTGGAGCCGCTGGTAACCTTTTTGATGGTGGTGAGGCGGTGGTCGTGGTCGCCGGGGTTGATGCGCTCGGGGCTGTAGCCGCAGTAGAAGCCGTGGGTTGGGGTGGGCGGCGGCGATACTGGACGCTGGAGCGTCCGCACTTGCTCCCACGCTGGAGCGTGGGAGCCAGATGGGGTGACGGACGCCGTGATGTAGGTCAGACCGGAGTGACGGGCGAGGACGGGGGCGCAGTCGTCGTCGGTGCAGCCGGGGTAGACGGTGGATTCGTAGATGACCAAATCGCCGGGTTTGAGGACTTTGCCGACGGTTTCGGAGGCCTTGAGCAAGGGCGTGAGGTCCGGGCGTTTGTAGTCATCGACCGGGGTGGGCACGGTGACGATGAAGATGCGGCAGGCGCGCAGGGCCTCGGGGTCGCTGGTGACCTGGAGGTGGCGGGCGGCGGCTAGTGCGTCCGCGGCGACCTCGCGGGTGCGGTCGTGCCCGGCCTGGAGTTCGGCGATGCGCGCGGGGTGGATGTCGAAGCCGACCACCGGGCGGTGTTGGCCGAATTCGACCGCCAGCGGCAGGCCGACGTAGCCGAGGCCGATGATGGCCAGCGGGCAGTCGGGTGCACGCAGGTGGGCGAGGGCGGCAGTGGCGGTGCTTTGGTCCATGTCGGGGGTGTGCGGCCGGCGGTTGGGTGGATGCGTGGGGACGGCGCGGATCGCTTCAGGTGCCATGGGTAAGCGTGGTGGCCGGGCCTGGGTGCTGGACGCGGACTTTCGGGGGCCAGGTCTGGCGGCACCGGGCTGGCTGCGAGGTACCGTCCATGGCACTGGGTTCCGGCATCCTTGCCGGAACGACGGGCTGCGAGGTCCGCGGCGGCCAGTGGGGCGGGGCTGCGGCGCTTGGCTGATGCTTGGGGCACCGGGCTGGCTGAGCGGTACCGTCCGTGGCACTGGGTTCCGGCATTTTGCCGGAACGACGGGCTGCGCGGTGAACCGCGCTCTGCGTCGTCCCGGCTTGGAGGCCGGGACCCAGAGCCAGGGACGGTATCCCGCAACCAGCACACCGCCCACGGTTGCACGATGGCCCTGCCTGGCACTGACCCCCGCGGGGTCGTCGGCAGTCAATGGTCGTGACGGCGCTGTTGCTTCAGCCAGGCTTCAATGATTGCGGGATCGAGACCTTCCAGCCGCTCCTCGGGGGCGAGTCCGCGCAGCCGCTCCTCGGGGGCGAGTCCGCGCAGCCGCTTCTCGGGGGTGAGTTCGCGCAGCCGATCCTCTTCCACCACGCGATCAAGGAACGTCTTCAGGTGCTTGGGATCGCGCAGGACGACTTCCAGGAGGTCCCGCATCGCGTCGCGTTCGAACTCTTCAACGGTGTATGCCATGGCGGTCTCCAGGCCACCGGTGGCGGCCAGTTGGTCACGCAAGAAGATGCCAATGCGGCTGCGCGGTTGGTAGTGGGTGAAGCCGTACTGGGTTTGATCGCTGGCGTGCGCAAACAGCCCCCAAGGGGCGTTGTGCGGCTGCTTCGCCAAGGTGTCCAGCACGATGAGGCGCACCGGCAGTGCACCCACCACAAGATCATAGACTCCGGGGCAGCCGGTGGCGCGACAGGCGCCGGCCGGCAGTTGGCGCAGCAGTTGGCGCGGCTGGCGGGTGGCGATGGCGTAGCGGCGAAAGTCGCGCGCCGGCAGCAACGGGTAGGCGCCCGCGGGTTCGGCCGGCGGCTCATCGGCCCCGCGCGCGCTCCGGCGGGCGCGCAGCGAGGCCAGCTTCCGGTAGGTCACGTAGTGGCTGACGAGTTCTTCCAGCGCCCAGGCGTTGAACGGCTCCGCCGCGGATTTGTAGCTGAGCAGGTTGTGGGCTGCCAGATTCTCCAAGCCATCGGGGAGGCCATCCACGGCGGCTGGATCGGCGGTCGCATCCGCACCGCCGCGCTTCTCAATGATGAGGATATCGAGTCGTTGACTCTTGAGCGACAACTCCTCTTCCATGGTCACCGACCAGGGGCGGCCGACGAACAGGTCGGTGAGCAGGATGCCGAGCCAGCGGTGCCAGGGTTTGTGGGGGCTCTTGTCCATGGCTGGCGTGATGGTGCGGAGGGCGGTGGCGGACCGTAGGGCGCGCTAGCAGCCTGTCGGACTTAGCCCCTAGGATAAGGGCATGAGTCAACAACAAGGCTTTTTGTTGCTCCACAATCTAACGTAAGGTGATTTCCGCGAAAAATCCAACCCGTAGGAGCCCGCTTGCGGGCGACGGGTGGGGGCACAATGACGCGATTCCGGCAGGTCACGTCGCCCGCAAGCGGGCTCCTACGGAGCTTGATTCTTGATAGCGTCTTATTCGGAAATCGCCGAAAGTCCGACAGGCTGCTAGGCGACTGCCGTCTTGCGCCGGGTGGCGGGGCGCGGCACGATCAGCGGTGCACTACGCTGCGCGATTACGCCCTACGGTTCTGGAGCGTGGGAGTCAGATGCCCTGCGGTTCTGCGCGCAGACCGCGGTGATCGCGGCGTCACCGCCAGTCAACCGGCGTCGTCGAGCACCTCGGCCAGGGTCTGGGCCGTCAGAACGCGCATGGACCAGCGCAACAGGGTGTCCGCATCGGCGGTGTCAAGGCGTTGACGCGCGGCCGCGGGCAATTCGCCGAAGCGCAAGCGCAGGAGGGACGTGAGGACGCGGGCTTCGCCGTGCTGCACGCCCAGCTTGACGCCTTGCGCGATGCCTTGCTTGACGCCTTGCGCGATGCCTTGTTCGATGCCTTGTTCGATGCCTTGCTCGATGCCTTGCGCGATGCCTTGTTCGATGAAACGCTGGGCAAATCCGCTCATGTCGGCCGCCTCCTGAGGATAGCGTTGGGTGTAGATGGTGCGCTCATGGTCGTCCAGGTCGGCGTAGATGTCGATAAAGTCGAGATATTTCGAGCGCTGCTCCGGGTCGGGCTCCAACTCGACCAGCCCGCGCACGGCCTGCGCGTAGACCTCCAGTTTGTCTTCGGGGGCGTAGGCCATGTTGGGCAGATTCAACCGGGCGACCAGGTTGCCGCTGTGTAGGTGGGCGCGGGCCGGGATGCGGAACAGGGCGGTCGCGAGATAGCGAAATTCCAGGTAGGCCGCGCTTTCGCTGCCGAGTCGCAGCGACGACGCATAGCACCCGGCATGCAGAAAGATGACGACCGGGACGACTCGCTCGGTTGCGAACATCTCGGCGAGATCGAGGCAATAGTGCGCCAAGCGATGAATGGAGAAGCGCTGGGGGTCGGTCTCTTCCTCAAACACGAACAGCAGCGCGGCGCGCCGGCCGTCCGGCCATTCCACCAGCAGGGGCGTATCCAGTTCGCGAAACCGCGCACCGAGTCGTTCCTTGAGCTGCTCCTGACGGATCGGCAGGATGCGGGCGCCGGCATCGATGGCATGGGACTCAACCGCCGCAAAGAAGGCGATCGACTCGCGCGGGTAGTCGATGATGAGGTTCTTGAAGTTTTGGTCGTGGCTCATGGGACGGCGTTCAATGCGCCCTCCGGAGCAGCGGCCGACGCGGGCGTCTGGTGATCGGGGTCCACGGCGTGGTCGCGTTGCGCATCGACCTCCAGACGCAGGCGGGCGATTTCGGCTTCCAAGGCCAGGTATTCGGCTTCTTTGCGCTTGAGGAAATTTCGGGTGATCTGCGCTTTTTGCTCGATGCCTTGGGGGGTGAGCAGGTAGGCGTAGGCCCGTTTGTCCTTGCTGGTGCGAAAGTTCTGGATCTTGATCCAGCCTTTCTCGACCAGGGCGCGCACGCAAAAGTTGGCCGAGCCGACGCTGACGCCCAGGGCCCGCGCCAGGGCGCGTTGGGAGAGGTCGGGGTTGGCTTGCAGTAGGCGCAGGGCTTGGAAGTGGCGCTCTTCGCTCACGGCGGGGCGGCTCCTGGGGCTGGAGTGAGGTCCGGAACACGTTGGTGCCCGGACGACAGACCGTCGCGGCTTCACGGGGATGCGGGGGCGCCGCCCGCTGAAGTGTCGGCGTCCGGTTGTGGCGCCCCGGTCACGATCACCGGACGTTGGGGCGGTTTACTACCTGGTATCCGCACAGACCCTTGGTGTAGGGGCGGGTTTGAAACCCGCCCCTTGTATGTACGTCCGGTGATCACGTCCGCTGGCCATACCCCGCTCCTATACCAAAGGGCTGTCTGGAGAGGCGGAGTCACGCCCGGCCCCAGCGCGGCGGGAAGCCGCTCCCACCGGGTCGCTAAGCGACTGTCGCGGTCACGCCGCAACGGCCAATGGCCGGATGGATGATCAGGGTCGGTGCGGCCGACGGCGTGCTCGATGCGGTGCAAACGTGCGTGCGTCGGCCGGTGCGGGACGGGTCCGGACACGCTACCGCCCTACCCTGTCAGTGGCGGGCATGGCCGAGATCACCTGATCGCAATAATCGTTCAGTTCTTAAACTGATGGGCTATGCTAACGCGAGTGAGGCGCGGCGGCAAGGTGGTGTGGTCGTTTGCGCGGCGGCGGCGTCCAGGCGCGGGAGACTGGATCCCCCCGGAAGCGAAAGGTCCCCCGTGGGAGTGGCCTCCGGCCGCGCGGCGCTGCCGCGGGGATCGCGGATGCTCGGGGCACTCGGCGCGGCCCCATCGCGGCCGCAGGCCGCTCCCACGGGACACGGGATGCGGCAGGATGCCTTGGAGGCGGCAGCGCGTTAGTGGAGCACCTCGTCAAGGGTCTGGGCGGTCAGGATGCGGTCGGACCATTCCACCAGGGTTTCGGGGTCGGCACGCTCGATACGCTCGCGCACGGTTTCGGTGGGCGGACCGAACTTGCGGGCGATCAGGCGCAAGAGCATGGCGGCCTCGCCCTCTTTACGGCCCTCTTTACGGCCCTCTTTACGGCCCTCCTTACGGCCTTTCTGAATCCCGATGCGCTCGGCAGTGGTGACGTATTGCATGTGCTCGGCTTCCTCGATCGCTTGAATGCACTGGTGGTAGTCTTCTTCCAAGGCGTCGGGCAACGCTAACACCCAGTCGACGAAGGCGTAGAGACTCAAGATCTCGTCGCGCTCCAGCCCGAGGCGATAGAGTCGCCGGGTCAGGCCGATCTTGTGTTCGAGCCGCGCGGCCGGGTCGCGGCGGGTCGCGGTGGCCGCCAAGTGCGCCAACACGACCAGCGCAAAGGGGTTGGGGCTGGCCTCCAGTTCGGCCGTGCGGTCGCGATAGTCCAGCAGCTTGATGCTGGGAAACTCCAAGACCGCCCGGCAACCCCACAGCGCGTGCTCATAGCGCGCGGGGCGCCAGTTGGGATGATGGTCGGCCAGCACCACGACCGTGGCGACCGGGCGGTTGTAACGATCGGTCAGTCGCGAGTGATAGGTGTACAGACGCCGCGGGAAGTCCGCCTCCCGCTTGCCTTGTACCTCGGTGTCGATCAAGACCCAGGTTTCCTCTCCACTGCACCGCCAGACTTTGATCAGCTTGTCGACATGGCGGCGCCCCACGACCGCGCGACGGGTGACCTTCTGGAGTTCTTTGTCGAGGAATTCAAAGCCACGCGACCAGTCGATGTCGGCGGCGGCCACGGGGAAGAAAAACTCGAGGAACTGCCGATGCCAGCGGTCGAGCACGTCCTTCCAGGGCGTATCGTAATCGTCGCGCCGGGCAGTGGACGCGGGTGGCTGTTTCGGCATCGGTGTTGGGCGTTTTGTCTTATCGTGCCGGTCCGTGCTCACCGCGCGGTAGCGTCCATGGCGCTGGGTTCCGGTATCCTGCCGGAACGACGGGTTCAGGCGGTCGGGTCGAGGTCCGGGGCCGGGCCAGCGTGCTGGGCCTGAACTTCCAGACGCAGGCGGGCGATTTCGGCTTCCAGGGCCAGGTATTCGGGCGGCAGGGCTTGGAAGTAGCGCTCTTCGCTCACGGCGGGGCGGCGGCTCCTGGGGGCTGGGTGAGACCGGATCACGTGTCGCCGCACGACAGACCGTCGAGGCTTCAGCCGGATGCGGTTGGCGCCGCCCGCTAAAGCGTCGGCCTCCGGTTGGGGCGCCCCGGTCACCGAATGTTGGGGCGGGTTTATCGCCTGACGACCTGAGATCCGTACAGACCCTTGGTGTAGGATTTCGCCCTGAATCAGTGTCGTGACGATGCGTTGCTGGTCGGGCTCGCACAGGTCTTGCATGGGCAGGCGCATGACCTGCCCCGCGATCGCTCGAAAAACAGCCGGATTATGCCAGGCAATCCAGAATCCGGCCGGCAGCGCAACCGTCGCCGTAAGGGAAATGCGCTTGGCTTTGCTTGCCTGCGCCGGCGGCAGGGAATGCACCGACGATGCGTGCTTGGTTGGCACCGGTCAGTCGGTTCCAGCCGGCATCCACGGTTTCCATCCACTCGGTCTCGTCGCGCAGGGTGATGCAGGGCACGCCGTGGAAATAGGCTTCTTTCTGCATGCAGCCGGAGTCGGTCAGGATGAGGCGGGCACTCATCTGCAGGCGCTGCATCTCCAGGTACGGCAGTGGATCGATCACCCGCAGACGATCAAGTAAGGCCAGCGCACCGTGCTGCTCCAGTTTCCGGCGCGTGCGCGGGTGCAGCGGCAACACCACCGGCAGCTCGCGGGCGATGTCGCGCAGGGCGGCAAGGATGGCTGACAGACGCGCGGGATCGTCGGTATTTTCCTGACGGTGCAGGGTGCAGAGTGCGTAGCCTTGGTCTGTTAGGCCCCAGGTGGCGAGGCTGACGCACTTGCGCGCGCGATCCCGGTAATGCAGCACGGCGTCGTACATGACGTCGCCGACCTGTTCAATGCGCTGCTTACCGCGCTGGGGCGTGGGGAACGGAAAGCCTTCGCGGTGCAGGTTGTCGACGGCGGTGTGCGTGGGGCAGAGCAGCAGGGTGGCAACGCGGTCGGTGAGGATGCGGTTGATCTCTTCGGGCATGTCCGGGTTGTACGAGCGCAGGCCGGCTTCCACGTGCGCCACCGGCACCTGCAGCTTGACCGCGGCCAGGGCACCAGCGAGGGTGGAGTTGGTATCGCCGTAGACCAGGACCCAGTCGGGGTGCGCGTGCTGGAATCAGGGACTCGATGCCTTCGAGCATGCGGCCGGTCATGGCGCCATGGGACAGGCCGGCAATGCCGAGATGATGGTCGGGGCGCGGGATGTCGAGTTGCTCAAAGAAGACCTCCGACATGTTGGCGTCGAAGTGCTGGCCGGTGTGGACGATGATCTCGCGGATGGGCGGGTGCTGCCCCGCCGCGTTGCGCTCACGAATGGCGCGGCTGACCGTGGCGGCTTTGATGAACTGGGGACGGGCGCCGATGACGGTGAGGATCTTCATGCGTTAGGAGTTTTGGCCACGGAAGAACACGGAAGGGCACGGAAGGGGGGGTTGGTCGCGCAAAGGCGCAAAGCAATACAGGGTTTTTCCGGCTCGGCAGCTTATCGAATGGGTGAGCGGTTGGGTAATGATATCGCCTTCTTACCTGATATCCGGACAGACCCTTGGTGTAGGGGCGGGTTTAAAACCCGCCCCTACGTCCGGTTATCAGGTCCGATGGCTATAACGGGCTGAGAATACCTGGCGCTCTTTGCGGCTTTGCGGCTTTGCGCGACAACTGCTCACATCGGTTTTGCAAACCCTACCGGGCGCGCCAGGTTCTGACCCAGGATGCAGCGACGGCAGCGACAGTGTCCGTGCCGGCCTTGATCACGGTTCCCGCCACGGGACATCGTAGGGTGGACAAGCGCAGCGCAGTCCACCAGCGACGGTGCGGGATTCGGTGGACTGCGCTAGCGCTTGTCCACCCTACGGCCGGAACGATGATCAAGGCCTCCGTGCCGACCTCGGCCAACTGGCCTTCGCGAAGTGGCCGGCAGTCAATGGTCTTGACGGCACTGTTGCTTCAGCCAGGCTTCGATGAGCGCGGGATCGAAACCCTCCAGCCGCTCCTCAAGGGCGAGCCCGCGCAGCCGCTTCTCGGGGGCAAGCTCGCGCAGCCGATCCTCTTCCACCAGGCGATCGAGCAACGTCTGCCGATGCTTGGGATCGCGCAGGACGTCTTCCAGGAGGTCCCGCATCGCTTCGCGTTGAAACTCCTCAGCGGTGTAAGCCATGTCGGTCTCCAGGCCAAAGGTGGCGGTCAGTTGGTCGCGCAAGAAGCTGCCGATGCTGCTGCGCGGGCGATAGTGGGTCAAGCCCTACTGGGTTTGATCACGGGCATGCGCAAACAGTCCCCAGGGGGCGTTGCGCGGCTGCTTCGCCAGGGTGTCGAGCACGATGAGGCGCACCGGCAGTGCGCCTACCGCCAGATCATAGACCCCCGGGCAGGCGGTCGCGCGACAGGTGCCGGCCGGCAGTTGACGTAACAGTTGGCGCGGCTGGTGGGTGGCGATGGCGTAGCGGCGAAAGTCACGCGTCGGCAGCAACGGGTAGGCACCCGCGGGTTCGGTCAGCGGCTCATCGGTCCCGCACGCGCCACTACGGGCGCGCAGCGAGGCCAGCTTCCGGTAGGTGAAGTAGTGGCTGACGAGATCTTCCAGCGCCCAGGCGTTGAACGGCTCCGCCGCGGATTTGTAGCTGAGCAGGTTGTGGGCTGCCAGATTCTCCAAGCCATCGGGGAGGCCATCCAGGGCGGCTGGATCGGCGGTCGCACTCGCAACGTCGCGCCGTTCGATGATGAGGATGTCGAGTCGTTGACTCTTGAGGGACAACTCTTCTTCCATGGTCACCGACCAGGGGCGGCCAACGAACAGGTCGGTGAGCAGGATGCCGAGCCAGCGGCGCCAGGGTGTGGGAGGGCGTTTGTCCATGGGACTCGATCATCGTTCCGGCCACTGGAGCCCGAGGCTTTAGCCGGCCCGGCGTGCCGGGACCACTGATGTTATTTAAGATCTCGGGAATCGCCACCGGCTAAAGCCTCGACCGCCAGTGGCGGACAGGCCGTCGCTTGCCGGAACGATGATCACGGCCTTGTAGAATCTTGGTGATCAACCCGGCCGTCTCGCGACCTGCACGGTCGTCGGTCCGCGCAGCGGACCCTAGTGTGCCCGACATGGGCATGTACTTGTTACCTGAAAGGAGGTAACCGCAGCGAGTGACAAGAAGCGTAGCGAAACCCAAGGTGGAAGCCGCGAGGCCAGACTGAA
>Ga0247836_1007480_pt1 | contig 11532 bp, 15 predicted proteins | sample LaCruzMarch2015__4_FD_187116 | JGI IMG/M metagenome (GOLD analysis project Ga0247836, IMG submission 187116) | Freshwater microbial communities from meromictic Lake La Cruz, Castile-La Mancha, Spain - LaCruzMarch2015_14m | ecosystem: Environmental > Aquatic > Freshwater > Lake | place: Spain...
CTGCATGGTCGCCTGCGCCACGCGCATCCAGCAAGGAGCCTGCCCAGTGAGTCGCCGGCGCGGAATGGTTTTTGTCATGGTGCTGGTCGGTGGCGGGCTGATCGGCCTGCGGGGCAGCGCCGCAGAACCTGCTGCCGGGGTCGCAGCCGACATCGCCCGGCTCGCAGCCGCCGCGCCCGGAGACGATCAGCTGGCGCTGGCCGCCGCTGCGGATCGGCTGGCGACCGTCGCGGCCGACAGGATTCGTGCCCCCTTGGCCGCTCTCGGTAACGCGACGCCGGCCGGGTCGAACTGGCTGCGGAGCGGACTCGACCGCGCAGCCGAGCGGCTTGGCGACGGGCTCAAGCTCGATCTGCTCGCAGAGCTCGTGGCCGACAAGGAGCTGACCCCGCGGGGTCGCAGTCTCGCCTTCGGCTGGCTCGAGGCCCGCGCCCCAGACCGGGCGGCGTCCCTGCTTGCGGGGATGCTCGACGAGGAGGCGCTCGACCTCAGGCGGGCGGCCGTCGCCAAACTCCTGGCCGACGCGGCCGCGGGCGACGCGGCGGCCCAACTGGCAGCCCATCGCCAGGCGCTGGAGGCCGCCCGAGACGTCGACCAGGTCGAGGCGATCGCCACCTGGCTCACCGAGCATGGAGCGCCGACTGACGTGGCCGAGACACTCGGGTTTGTCCGCCGCTGGCTCGTGAGCGACGCCTACGACAACGCCGGCGGCGGCGGGTTTGCGCAGGCCTATCCACCGGAGCAGGGCGAGGCGGCCCCCGGTATGGCCGCGGCCGATTGGAAGCCGGTCGTGTCGAGCCACAACCACGGCGAGATCGACTTGAACGCCGCCGTGGCCACGAAGAAAGGGGTGCTCGCGTATGCCCACGCCGAGGTGGAGATGCCGGCGGCTGGGCCGGCCGAGGTGCGGATCGGCAGCCCGTGTGCCGTCGTCGTGTGGGTCAACGGCCGGCAGGTGATGGCCCACGAGATCTACCATGCCTCCGAGGCGATCGATCAATACGTGGCGGTGGCCGAGTTTCGGCAGGGGGCCAACTTCGTGCTCGTGAAGTGCTGTCAGAATGAGCAGACCGAGCCCTGGGCCGGGGAGTGGAAGTTTCAGCTGCGGATCACCGATCCGCTGGGCAAGCCGCTGGCTACGCAGCGCACCGGAGAGCCGAAGTGATGCGATCGATGCTGGCCCTCGCGGTCGTGATCGGGATGGTCGCAGGGCCGGGCGGGCTGCGGGGCGAAGACTGGCCCGAGTTTCGCGGCCCCGGTGGCCGGGGCGTGGCCGCGGGCCAGGCGATCCGCTCCGTCTGGTCAGAGACCGAGGGGATCGCCTGGAAGGCCGACCTGCCGGGCCGCTCGACATCAAGCCCGATCGTGGTCGGCGACCTGGTGCTAACGACGGCTTCGAGCGGGGCCAAGCAGGATCGCCTCCACGTGATCGCCCTCGACAGAGCGACCGGCAGGCGTCGTTGGGAGCGGGTTTATTGGGCCACCGGTCGCACGCTCTGCCATTCCACGAGCGCCGTGGCCGCCGGCACCCCGGCGAGCGACGGCCAGCGGATCGTGGCGCTGTTTTCATCGTGTGACCTGTTTTGCCTCGATCTCGAAGGCCGGCTTTTGTGGCAGCGGAACCTGGCCGTCGAGCATCCCAAGAGCGGCAACGACGTGGGCATGGGATCGAGCCCGCGGATCGTGGGCGACGCAGTGGTGGTGCAGATCGACTGCCAGGGCGACGCCTTCGCCGCGGCGATCGACCTGGCGACGGGTGCCGACCGCTGGAGCGTCACCCGCGACCCGATCGCAAACTGGTCGAGCCCGCTGTCGGTGGCGACCGACACCGGCCCGGCTGTCTTGATGCAGAACGGCCGGGGGCTCGAGCTGCGTCGGCTTGCCGACGGCGGCGAGACCTGGCGGTGGGCAGGAGACTGCTCCGGCATCGCCACCACTGCCGTTTTGGAGGGCATGTTTTTGATACCCTCCGCCGGCATCGCCGCGGTGCCCGTTGGGGGCCGTGAACCGGCCTGGCGGGCCGCCAAGCTGGCGCCCGGGATCGCCAGCCCTGTCGCCTGGGACGGCTCGATCGCCTGTCTCAATCGCGGCGGTGTGCTGGTCGTCGGCGACACGGCCGATGGCGGCATCCGCGGGCAACTGCGGCTCGCGGGCATGTTCTGGGCCAGCCCGATCGTGGTCGGCGAGTTGCTTGTCGCGCTCAATACGGAAGGCAAAGCGTTTCTCGTCACCGTCGCCGACAAGCCCGAGATCGTGGCGGAAAACCAGCTCCCCGGCACGTTCGCCGCCACGCCGGCGGTGGCCGACGGCAGCCTCTACATTCGCAGTGAGACCGCCCTCTGGAAGGTGGCCGCGCCGGAGTGACGGCCTACGGCGCGGGGCAGGGCGGTATAACCTTGTTCTATGGGCATTCGCGGAACCCCGGAGCCTCACGTCAGCCAGCCGGCCCGGGTGCTGGTCATCGACGACGAGGAGGCGGCCCGCCGGGCCGTCGCCGCGGGGCTGCGGGAACTCGGTTGGGAGGTGCTCGAGGCGGGCGACGGGCTCTCGGGGCTGGAGGCCGCCCTCCGGGGTCGCCCCGATGTCGTGTTGCTCGACCTTCGCCTGCCGGGGCTCGAAGGGGAACAGGTTCTCGTGCGCCTGCGGCAGACGAGCCGGGTTCCCCTGATCGTGATCTCCGCGAAGCGGGCAGAGGATGATCGCGTGGCCGCCCTCGACATGGGAGCCGACGATTACCTCGTCAAGCCCTTCACGGTGCGCGAGCTCGCCGCCCGGATCCGGGCCATCCTCAGGCGGAGCGAGGGGGAATCACCCGACGTCGTGGCTCTCGGTGACGTGATGGTCGACTTCCCCGCGCACACTGCCAGCCACGCCGGTGTGCGCGTGCCGCTGACGGCCCAGGAGTTTGCCGTGCTCGGCTGCCTGATCCGCAATCGGGGCCGGCTCGTGACGCGAGCGATGCTCGAGGCCTTGCTGCATCCGGGTGAGAACCCGCCGGCCGACGCCGTCAGCAATGTGATCGACGTGATCGTATTGCGGCTCCGGAAGAAGCTCGGGCACGAGCTGATCACCACTCGTCGCGGCCAGGGTTTCATCATCGATGGCTGTTGACGCGATCTTCCCTCGGTCGCCGTCGCTCCGCCGGCGGTTCGCCCTCTCGTTTGGGCTGTTTTTTGTCGGCGGGGCCGCGCTGATCCGACTTGCCTACTACCAGGCGACGGTGGCCTCGCTCACAGGGAACCTCGACGAGCTGCTCTGGTCGCGGCTGGGAATGATTCGGGTCTTGCAGCGGTTTGAGCAGGACGTGCCACTCCCGGATCAGCTCAAGCGTGATGCCGACGGCCGCTTTTTGCGCCGGCCCAGCGGTGGGGCCGCGGCCGGCGGCCCGGGGCATGCACTCCGCAGGCCGCGCATCGACCCTGGGGAGCTGCCGTGGTTCGCGGGGATCTGGACCGACGACGGCCAACTCGTCGATGGCATGGCGTGGCCCGCCGGGCTTTCCTGGGATCCGAACTGGCAGGACCACTGCGACACGCTCTGGACATCGGCCGACGGGCGGCAGCGGCTCACGGCCGCCAGCGGCAGCCGTGGCACCGTGATCGTGGTCGGCAGCGATCGTGCGGCCCTCGTGGCCGCCACGCGCACCATCGCCCGCTTCGAGGTCGGCAGCTTCCTGGTCTGGGTGCCGCTGGTGCTGGGTGCGGCCTGGTTGCTGCTCTCACGGCTGTTGGTGCCGCTGACAGGCATCGCGGCGACCGCTCGGAGAATCCGCAGCGGCCAGTTTGAGGAGCGGATCGATCTGGCCCGCACCGACGCCGAGTTTCAGGAGTTGGCCAGCACGATCAACGAGATGCTCGACCGGCTGGATACGATCCGTGTCGCGCAGTCGCGGTTTAACGCCGACGTGGCCCACCAACTCCTCAACCCAGTGCATGCGATCCTGCTCGAGGCCGAGCCCCAGGGAGCAGCGGCCGATCGCAGTGGGGCGCTCGAGCGCATCGGGGGGCTGGGACGGCGGATTGAGGGGCTGTGCGAGGTGTTGCTGGCCTACTCGCGCTCCGCGTCGCTCGACCCGGCGCGGCTCCGGCCGATCGATCTCGAGCCGGTGGTGGCCGAGGCGATCGAGCGGGTTGCGCTGCACGCCGGCGGGAAGGGGATCGCGATCGAGCCGCCGGCAGGCGGGGGCATCGTGAGGGGAGACCCGGCGCTGCTCGAGGAGGTGCTTGTCAACTTGCTGGGCAATGCCGTGGAGCATAGTCCTGCCGGCCGGCCCATCGAGCTCGGCCTGACGGGGGGGCCGACGGGCTGCCGGTTGGCGGTGATCGACCACGGGCAGGGAGTCTCGGCCGCCGAGATCCCGCATCTGTTTGAGCGGTTCCACACGGGCCAGCCCGGAGGTGGCCATGGCGTGGGGCTGGCGCTCGCGCGGCTGATCATGCGAAGCCATGGGGGCGACCTCGAGCATGAGGCCACGCCCGGAGGTGGCGCCACGTTCGTGCTCCGGTTTCCACCCGTCCCTTGAAGCGCTGGGGCCGGCCGGTGTGCCAAGACGTCGCTCCAGTCAGCCACACCTCAGGCTCGTCTGCCGCCGCCGACGACATGGTGCTCGGCCGGCTCGTTGAGCCGGCCGAGCCCGTCGCCGGAGGTTTAGCTCACTCAGCCTTCAGTTCGCCGCAGTCGGTGATCTCCACCTTGACCTTGGTGCTGCCCGATTGGGAGCCGAAGGTCTCGATCTTCTGGACCACGTCCATCCCGTCGACAACCTGGCCGAAGACAACATGCTTGCCGTCGAGCCAAGCAGTCTTGGCAGTGCAGAGGAAGAACTGCGAGCCGTTCGTGTTGGGGCCGGCGTTCGCCATGCTGAGCACGCCTGCGCCGGTGTGCTTGAGGGTGAAGTTCTCGTCGGCAAACTTCGCCCCGTAGATCGATTTGCCACCGGTGCCGTTATGGTTGGTGAAGTCGCCTCCTTGGCACATAAACTGCGGGATCACGCGGTGGAAGGAGCTACCTTTGAAGCCGAAGCCCTTTTCACCGGTGCACAAGGCCCGGAAGTTTTCGGCGGTCTTAGGCACCACGTCGGACCGAAGCTCAACGATGATCCGGCCCAGGGGCTTTCCATCGGCAGAAATGTCAAGAAAACAACGAGGCAACATCGGCTTTTCCTGTGCGGACAAGGGGGTAGAAATCGATACGCATACGACCACGAGCGCGACCGCGAGCCAGCCAAACGCTTTCATTTCGACGGTCCTTCATTCTGGGGATAGGGAGAGCAAAAAATCGGAGCCTCGATCGGAGCCTGGACAGCTCGCTCGCGGACTGGCCGCCAGTGTAGGCGAGTCGCAGTGGGGCTACGAGTCCGAGGCCGGAAACCGTCCTAGCGAAGACGGCCGCCCAGGCTCGATGGCCCACCTCTTCAAGTCGCGCCGCCGATGCGTGCCCTCCTTCGGCTCGCTTGCGCTCGCCTCAGTCAGGCCCCCACCAGTGATTTACAGAAGAGACGTTCCACGAGCTGCGGCAGCGGTATGAGTGGCCTTTACCATGCCGATAATTCAGCGATTTTGGTGAACCATCCGACGTTTTCCCTCACGATTTCCCCAAGCCCCGACCGAAGACAAATGATGGGAGGGGATCCGGGCCAAGTCCAAGCGGCCGGGAGGCGGGCTTCGGCCACCCGGCCGATGACTGTGCGACCAGGGCCGCCAACCGAGCGGGAGTGGCTGAAAACCCTGTCTTAGCCGCCAAGTTGCCCTCTCGGCAGGACTGCCAGCCTGCTATAAGCCCGGTCCTGCAGCCCAATCTGGTTGGCAGCTTTGTGGTCGAACCGCCGCCATGTGGAGTCTTGGGCATGAATCCAGTGCTGACGCAAATCGCGGCCATCGTCGGGTGGTTCGTGGTGATGGTTCTGGTGATGTCGATCGTCGAGCATCAGGTGCACTGCCGGTTGATGCACAAGACGCCGCGATTCGCCTTCCTGAGAAATCTGCGGGCCCGGCAGCGGATCTTCACGAGCCATGCCGTCGAGCATCACAGCCAATATCGCAAGGTGTTTCACGACGAACCGGTGCCGCCGGGCGACGATCACGGGATCCGGCTCAACCTCCGGGAAGGTCTGATCGAGTCGCTGCCGCTGACGATCGTGCTGGCACCCTTCACGATCACAGGGGCGGCGATGTTTCCGGTCGTGGTCTGCCTCCACCACACGATCTGGAACCTGATCCACATGGAGATGCACAAGCCAACCGGGCGATTCTTCGCCAACTGGGCTGTGTACAAGTGGGCCGCGCGGCACCACTTCCTGCACCACCGCTACCCCGACAAAAACTTCAACGTCGCGTTTCCGATCGGCGACTTTCTCTACGGCACGATCGCCAAGCCGACCGCAGCCGACTGGGAGGCGATGCGGGCCGAGGGCATCGCCTGAGAGCGCCGGTTGCTGCCTGGCTCCCGGGTGTGGCCGCGAGCAGGGCCACGAGCGCAATGGTCGCGAGAAAAAAAGGTGTCAGGAACCTTTTCCCGGCCCCGGTGATCAGAATTCTCGCATCGAGGACGGCCGCCTCGAGGATAACGCTGTCTTTGATCCCGTCGACTTCCTCGGCCATCTACCGAACGTCATGCCCGTCATCACGGACAGCATCGACGATCAACCCGTCCACGCCTTCGTCGGCGAGGAATCTCATGCCGACTTCCGATCACCCACCGCGTGCACCGTCTCGTGTCCCATGGCTTCGGCCGCATAGCCAAGTGCGGCCAAGATGGCTTCACGCGTGAGCCGGGGATGCGACTCGAGAATCTGCTCGATGGATTCGCCGCAGGAGAGTTTTCGCAGGATGAGTTCGACGGTGATGCGAGTTCCGCGCACAACCGGCTTTCCCAGCATCACGTCGGGATCGGATTGGATCAGTGCATTGTCCATGGGGATCTCAGTGGGGTGCTTTGCGTTAGTGTCCGCCTGTGCATTCTTGCGTCAAGCAGCATTTTTCGCAGCCGACGGCTTGATTCTACCCCGGACCAACGTTGTCCCTCGGCCCCGTACGCTCTCAGGGATGGTTTGCCTTACCACGCTCGCCCCCGCGGCCACCGCCGCCGACGCCTACGGAGCTGTTGCATGCTCACTATCTGCCGCACACGTTGCGAGCGGCGCACGGCAGTTGGTTCGGGTTTAGCGGGCCGAGGGGGATCTCGCTGCGAGCGAGGAGCGCTTCGTCGAGCGGCGGACCGGCGCTAGAGAGCCACTTTCAGCCGGCTCGCCTTCCTCGTCGCGGGCACCCGTGGCGGCTGGCATTGGATTCGTCCGCCAGCGGCCGTATAGGCCCGGACGAGCTGGTCGAGGGAGACATCCGGGGCCCCGACCTCGATCTTGGCTACCCTCGGTTGCGTGGTGCCGATTCGCTCGCCGAGCTGTTTCTGGGAGAGGCCGCTGGCTTGGCGTTGCCGCCGAATGGCGAGAGCCAGCGTGAGTCGAAGCTCGACGAGTTGTCGCTCTTCGGCGGTGAGCCCGAGAAAATCCGCAGCCTCGCCCACCCGCCAGCCGGCGGCGGTGAGAGCCTTCCGTTTCTTGCTCTTCATGGTCATGGCGTCACATCCCGGCCGCTTTGCGGCACGCTTCGTCGTAGGCCCTGAGCCTTTGCTTGCACTGGCGGACGATTTCATCTGGCAACCGCTGCGTCTTCTTGGGAAACACGTCCACGACGATCACCGCGTCGTCGTCGAGTCGATAGATGATTCGCCAGTTGTGCTCTGCGTCTCGAACTCGTAGCTCCGCACACCTCGGTCCGATCGACGGCAGCGGGCGGGAGTGCGGCATCGACAGCCGCTCACCTGCCTGCAGCAGGCCCAGCAACAGACCCGCCTCGATTCGGCCGCTAGAGGTGAACGGTGGCGTCTTGACGCGACCGTGCAATCAAACGACCGGCCTTCGCTGCGCATTCTCAAGCACCGGAATCATATATCGGATGCGATATGTTGGCAACTTGTGACCGCGGCAAGGCGGCACGCTACAAGTGCCGCGCACTCAGGCCCAAATCTTGTTTCTCACTTGTTGGCGGCAAACGGCGTTGTTTCTCACTTGCGGCATCAAAGTGAGAGGCAACATTCAGCTCGCCATTGGCCGTGCGTGGGCGATTTCGTCCGCGCGGGCCTGCCGGACTTGGTGTGCCCGGAGCGTGGAAACGCCGATCGTCTCGCCATGGAGCGTCATGAACTCGACTTCGTATCCCCGGCCTTCGTCACACGTGAGCACGACTTCATCACGTTCCTGAATCATGGTGATCGATCTCAGTTGCTCCTGCACACCTCGAAACTGATCGTAGCCGCCAGACGGTCGGGCGCGTCTGATCGCAGCGTGCGTTCGCCCGTGAGAAACTCGTCGAGTTCGACGGGTGACAGGCCTGCCTTGGCAGCGATGGTGCGGAGCGGCAGTTCACTCTGGTGAATCGCGTTCCGCACGGCCCCGCTGATCGACCGCTCCTCGCGGGCCGCTCTCCGCAGCTGCTCGCGTGCCACAAGATCGGGCAATTCCTCTGCGATGCTCTCGCGGATCGACCGCAGGCGGGTGAGTTCCGCGGGCGTCGGCTCCGGGCTACGTCTTTCTCCGTTGGCCGTTGTCATCTGATCACCTATGTGGGTTCAGTCTTATCGTCTCGAATCGGCGATTCGGGCTGTCCCGGCCGTTCGGTGCAGCGGCCCTCCCTCAAATCCTCGAGCGCTTCTTTGGCGAGACCGTCGAGCCGTCCTTTGCGAATGTCTGCCTCGAGCTTGCGATCCCAGTCTTCGGCCAAAGCGACCGAGCAGGCCAGACTTTCAGCCGCATATGCGAGCGCGGCTCGGATTTGCTCGGATGTAAGCCGCGGGTGCGACTCGATAATCTGCTCGCTCGTTTCACCGGCACCGAGCTTGCGCAGGATCAACTCAACGGTGATCCGTGTGCCGCGGATCACCGGCTTGCCTAGCATCACGGCCGGGTCGCTCTCGATGAGTCGGTCCAGTTGATCGCCGTGGGGCACTCGGGCAAGCGCCTCTGCAAGTACCGTCTCCCAGGGGACGGTCTCGCCGATACCAGCGTCGCTCTCCGCCACTCGCCGTTCAAGCTCTGCCTTCAACTCCAACGACAGCGGCTCGCATGCTTCGTCGGCGAGCGTATCTGCGATCGCTTCGATCAGTTCGTGTCGTTCGGCAGCGGGCAACCGTGCTGCGGCGGCAACCAGTGCTGCAATTTCATCGTTCATAGTGCGACCCTCAGCCGGCCCGCCTTCGTCGTTATGGGAGACCGTGGCGGCTGGCATTGGATTCGGCCGCCAGCGGCGGCGTAGGCCCGGACGAGCTGGTCGAGGGAGACATCCGGGGCGCTGACCTCAATCTTGGCGACCCTCGGCTGCGTGGTGCCGATCCGCTCGCCGAGCTGCTTTTGGGAGAGGCCGTTCGCCTGGCGTTGCCGACGAATGGCGAGAGCCAGCGTGAGTCGAAGCCAGGGATCGGGAGCTTGCCCATGCCGTGCTTGATGACCGCCTCCCAAACCGAGACGGCGCTCAGGAAAACCTCGTTCGCCGTATCCTAAATGGCAACCCGAAACGGCGCTGGGAGTTTCGAGTCTGCAGTGATGTACCAAAGAAACACATGGGTATCGAGCAACAGCATCATCGCGCCTCGAACTCCCTAACGAGGTCGGGAGGCAGCGGGCTGTCGAAGTCATCCGGAACGGTGAACGTGCCGGCGGCCAGTCCGAATGGTCGGGCCGCCGCATGGGGCGGGGCAACTGGCCGGAGTTCTGCGACGGGGCCGCCTCCGCGGATGACGACGATGTGCTCCCCTGCCTCCACTCGGTCGAGTAGAGCTGCGGCGTCGTGGGCAAGTTCTTGAGGGCTGATGTTGCTCATATCGCAATGATATCGATCGCTGGATACGCCCTGGTTTTCTCGGCGCGGGCACAGAAAAGTATACGCATGTTCATTCATGCGTCAAGAGGCTGCGTTCGGGCCTAACGACTGGATTCTACCCGGACCAAGGGTGTCGCGCGGGGTCGTACACTGCCGGCCATGGAGTCGGCCGCCCCCTCGCCGTTTATAGACATCCCCGAGGCGGAGTGGGTCTGCGCGAATGGGCTCTGCTTCGCGATCTTCGACTCCTACCCAGTGTTGCCGGGGCACGGGGGATCACGAGGCTGCGCTATGAGCCTTGGGAGCGACGATGTTTGTCGTGGGCGAGGAGAGCAGCCAAAAGCGATGGGCGAACTCGGAAAGAGGTTTGCTGAAGCGCGGCGAATGACTGGTCCAGCGGCAGGAGATTCTTTGCCGACGCGAGAATAAGGACACCCAGCGTGCCGACCGTGGTAACGCCAAGGCGACGCGCGATGCTGGTCCCGTCCCGTTCGTCGATGAGAAGGGTCTTGGCCCGGATCTCGAGTGCGAGGCCAATCGCTTCGGCCTCTCCGTCACCCAGTTTCGCATCCAGACTGATATTCGCTGGAGCCATCACGCGAAGCCACTGCGGAGGATCGCTGGCCCAGTGGCGAACACGCTCCGGAGCCCTCTCATGTGACAATTCCCGCAGCACCGCCGGCGGCACGACAACTTCTGAAAACAACTCGGCCAGAACGTGCTCGGCTTTGATCAGAACCAGATAGTGCAGTGGAGAGGCATCTGAAACGACGGTCATTGTCCCAGCAGCCGACGCAGCGTCGCAACCTGCTCGGCCACCTCTTCTGCGGTCACGAGATCCTCGGTGACATTGTGCTGCTTCAGAAGCTCGTCGATCTCAAATCGTGTTTTGTCGAGGGACTCAGCGAGCTGGTGCTGCGTGATGCTGCCCTGCCGATAAAGCTCTACAAGAGCCGCTTCCTTGGCAAGGCCGTCGAGATTGGCGTGGTCCCGCCGCAACTGCTCTTCCACGCTGGCGGGGAGATCAAACGAGATCGACATGGGGAGGCCTCTGATTGGGAGGTACGCTCACGGTGAGCAGTATACGCCCGTTCATTCTTCCGTCAAGCGGCTTGATACGGGCCTTTGCCCAGATTCTACCCCGGGACCAGGGTTGTCCCGCGGGGTCGTACACTGCCGGCCATGGAGTCGGCCGCCCCCCGCCGTTTCTGGGAGTCCCCGAGGCTGAGTGGGTCTGCGCGAATGGCCTCTGCTTCGCGATCTTCGACTCGTACCCAGTGTCGCCGGGGCACGTGCTCGTGATCACGCGGCGGGTGGTGCCGACGTTCTTCGAGTGCACGCCCGCGGAGCAGGTGGCCCTCATGGCCTTGGTCGGCGAGGTGAAGGCCCTGCTCGACGAGCGGCTCGATCCCAGGCCCGATGGATACAACGTCGGCTTTAACGCCGGGGCGGCCGCGGGCCAGACCGTGCCGCATGTGCATGTGCAAGTGATCCCGCGGTATACGGGCGACATGGGCGACCCCCGCGGCGGCGTGCGGCATGTGATTACCGAGAAGGGGACTTACTACGGGGAGCATCCAATAGTTGACGTTTCCTACCCGGCAGCCGCCGCGTATTGAACGTGTTCTTCTTCGAAGAAGTTGCGAACGACCCCCGGCTG
>Ga0247836_1007484_pt1 | contig 11527 bp, 8 predicted proteins | sample LaCruzMarch2015__4_FD_187116 | JGI IMG/M metagenome (GOLD analysis project Ga0247836, IMG submission 187116) | Freshwater microbial communities from meromictic Lake La Cruz, Castile-La Mancha, Spain - LaCruzMarch2015_14m | ecosystem: Environmental > Aquatic > Freshwater > Lake | place: Spain...
AGGCTTCGCATCCGGCGCACCGCACGTGCGGTCGATCGAAGTCTCCCTTTGGCAACAACCCTGGCTGTGATCGCTGTCGCGATTGGTCTGTTCGGCCCGCCCGTATTCCAGCATCCCGCGCGTGCTGCAATTCTTGCCGTGGCGGCAATTCTTTCCGTTCGCCTTGCGATTCCGTTTTTGATGAGGCCGGGGATTGCAGTAAGTGCTCATGCTCTTGACCGGGAGTCTGGCCTGCCCGACTCGGTCACTGCCGCATTGGAGCTGTCTCCCAACCCCGGACCCTGGGCCTCTGCCGTCGTTGCCGACGCCTGCTCGCGGCTGAGGCCTCTCCCTTCACCCGCACCGGAGTTGAGGACAGTGGGTCTCGGACTCTGCGTGGTTGGCGTCCTTCTGGCAGTGGCTGCCGTCTGGTTGCCCCCGAAATCCCTGCAAGCACCCATTCCGCCGGATCCCACCGAAACGGTCTCCATGGACCTTGTTGAGGCCGTGGTGTCGGACTGGGAGAGATTTTCCAGCAAAACCGACAACCCTGCTTCCGCCGCCTTGGCCGAAGCGGCTTCCGAGTTGAGGACGGCGATGGAGGGGAACCCGCCTGGACGCGAGGAGGCCCTTGTGGCGATAGCCAAGGTAGAAGACCGGCTGAAGGCGGAGGCCGATTCTGCCAACTCCCACGAGCTTGCATCCGCCCTTGCGGGAAGTGCCGCATCCGTGGCCCAGGCGCTGGATGCCGGAGATTGGAAAACGGCTGCGGCCGAAGCGGAGGCCATGGCCGGGGCGGAAAACCCGTCCCTTCCCACGGCAGAGCAATCGTCGGCGATGAACGCTCTGGCAAACAAGCTGGAGGCTGCGGGGCAGAACCCGCTTGCCCGGGCTCTGCGGGCGATGGCCAGGGCGTCGAACGCTGAACAAGCGGCGGAGGCGATGCAAAGTTTTTCCGAGGCGCTTTCGGATGCCGCATCCGCTTCGCAGGTTCTCGATCTTGCCCGAATGCAACTTGCCGCCACCCGCGAGGCGATGGGTGATGCGGGGGCCACCCCGGGGCAGGATCTGGTGCCAAAGCTGCCGGGCACAGACAGCCAGCCACCGGGCTCGGGAGCCGGGTCCGACTCCGGCGGGTCAGCGGGTGAAAATTCCGGGACGCTCGGCGAACTCGATGTTTTGTTGCCGTTGCGGGGGACTCCGACAAGTGCGGGTGAAAGCTCAGCGGAAATTTTGCCATCCGGGGCTCCCCGCGCAGAGTCCCCGACCGTGCAGCCAACCGGAGCGTCTCCCGGCCCGGGTCTGCTTTCCCGGGAAGCCATCGAAGAAGAAAATCTTCCGCTCGCCCACCGGGCCACAATTCGCCGATACTTCGACGCAATCCGTCCCCAACCTGCCACTCCATGAACCCAGAAGATCCGTCCGGCAACGAAGAGTTCCGCGCAAAATTCCGCCAACTCGAACAGGAAGTTCGCAAGGTGATCATCGGTCAGGAGGAGGTCGTCGAGAACGTTCTGGTTGCCATCGTCGCCGGGGGACACGTGTTGCTTGAAGGCGTGCCAGGATTGGGGAAGACGATGCTCGTGCGCACGATTGCCTCCGCACTCGAATTGTCGTTCCAGCGCATCCAGTTCACTCCCGACCTCATGCCTGCCGACCTGCTCGGCACGAATATCCTCGTCGAGGACGGCGGGAAACATCCGCGTTTTGAATTCTCGCCCGGCCCGATTTTTTGCAATCTGCTTCTCGGCGATGAAATCAACCGGGCAACACCCAAGACCCAGTCCGCGCTCCTCGAGGCCATGCAGGAACACGCGGTCACCATTGCCGGACGCACGCGTCCGATTCAGCGCCCGTTTTTTGTTCTCGCCACCCAGAACCCGCTGGAGATGGAAGGCACGTATCCCTTGCCCGAAGCCCAGCTTGACCGTTTCTTTTTCAAGCTCCGGGTCGGCTATCCCCCACCCGACGCGTTCGTGGAAATCCTCCGCCGCACAACAGAACCTTCAACGAGCAGTGCTTCGCCGGTCTTCGACGGACGCCAACTCTCGGAACTGGGCGCTTTCGCCCGGGCCGTGCCGGCCTCGCCGACGATTGTTGCCAGGGCGGCCGATCTCGTGATGGCAACCCATCCGGAAACTCCCACCGCATCGGCCGACATCCGGCGCTTTGTCCGCTATGGGGCAAGCCCGCGTGGAGGCCAGGCGCTCCTGCTTGCGGCGAAGATCCGCGCCCTGCTCGAAGGCCGTTTCCATGCGGCCTCCGAGGACCTGCTCGCCTATGCGCTGCCGGCCCTCCGCCACCGCGTGTTGCTCAATTTTGAAGCCCAGGCCGACGGCATCGAGGCCGATTCACTGCTCACCGCCCTCTGCGAAACCAAACGGGCTGAATGGGCCAAATCCAAAGAATTATGAAAACAACACTCAAGTGGGGAATCGCTGGAACCGGACAAATTGCCCGTAAATTTGCTTCCGAGCTTCCTCATTCAAAAACAGGGACACTGGTTGCGGTCGGCAGCCGTTCGGCAGAATCGGCGGGTGCTTTCGCGGCGGATTTTTCCGGCGTCCGCGCCCATGGAACGTACGAGGCCTTGCTCGCCGACCCCGAGGTGGAGGCTGTTTATATTGCCAGCCCCCACCCCGAGCATGCCTGGCAGACCATCGCCGCCGCGGAAGCCGGCAAACACATCCTCTGCGAGAAGCCGGCCGCGCTGAACCACGCGGACGCCATGGTTGCCATCGAGGCCGCGAGACGGAATGGCGTCTTTTTCATGGAGGCTTTCATGTACCGCTGCCACCCCCGCACCCAACGGATTGCCGCGCTCATTGCCTCCGGCATCGTGGGCCGGGTGCGAACCATCGAAGCGAATTTCAGCTTTGGTGCTTCCTACAATCCGGATAGCCGCATCTTCTCCGGCTCGCTGGGCGGCGGGGGAATTCTGGACGTTGGCTGCTACACGCTTTCCATCTCGAGGCTCGTGGCGGGGGCCGCGACGGGGCTCCCGCAAGCGGAACCCATTCGGCTTTGTGGCACTGCGGTCCTCTGCGAAACGGGGGCTGACACCGTCGCCTGCGCCACGCTCGAATTTTCCGGCGGGATTCTGGCACAGATCGCCTGCGGGGTCGGCCTGCAGCGCCCGAGTGTGCTCAACGTGATCGGCGAGGCGGGAATTCTCCGTGTCGCAAACTTTTGGAATCCTCCCGGCCCGATCGAGATCCTCGCGCCTGATGGTTCTCCGCGGGAAGAAATCGATCAGGATCCTGAGCCTTACAAATATGCTTTGGAGGCCGATGCTGTCGCGGAGGCATTGCCTGCGCTGGAATCCCCGCGCGTCTCATGGGCCGATACACTGGGCAACATGGCGGCTCTCGACCAATGGCGTGAGGCGGTCGGAGTGTCCTATAGCTCGGAGTCGGCGGCCTCTCCTTTGCGCTCGCTTCCGGTTTCAGGCAAGCCATTGCGGCCCGGCCGCTTCCCGGAAATCCCCCGGGCAACGATTGAGGGGATCGGCAAACCCGTATCCCGGCTCGTGCTGGGAGTTGACAACCAACGAACCTTCCCCCACCTCGCTGCCATGGCCGACGATTTTGTCGAACGCGGAGGCACAACGTTCGATACCGCCCATATCTATGGAGACGGGTTGATGGAAACCTTGCTCGGAGAATGGATCGCCAACCGGAACATCCGTTCGCAGGCCGTGATCATTGTCAAAGGAGCCCACACTCCGTTTTGCGATCCGGCGAACCTCCGATCCCAATTCGCGTCGAGCCTGGAGCGCCTCCGCACCGACTACGCCGACGTTTATCTCATGCATCGTGACAACCTGGATGTCCCGGTCGGCGAATTTGTCGACGCGCTCGATGAGTTGGTGACATCGGGTCAGGTCCGGCTTGCCGGCGTCTCGAACTGGACACTCCGACGCATCCTTGAGGCCAATGCTTACGCAGAAGCCAATGGACGCCGCCCGATCGGTGCCGTGAGTAACAACTTCAGCCTCGCACACATGGTCCATCCGGTTTGGTCCGGATGTGAGGCCGCCAGTGACCCCGCCTGGCGGGAATGGCTCGCCGAAAGTCAAACTCCGCTCCTCTCCTGGTCAAGCCAGGCCCGGGGATACTTTGCAGAGACTCCGGCAACGGGAGTCTCAGCAGCTGAAATCCTCCGGTGTTGGGATTCTGAGGACAACCGGGAGCGGCGCAAGCGGGCCGGGGAACTGGCAGCCCAACGGGGCGTTACCCCGATGAATATCGCTCTCGCCTACGTGCTCACCCAGCCATTCCCCACCTTTGCGCTCTTCGGACCCCGTTCGCTTCAGGAAACGCGATCGAGCCTGCCGGGCTTCCAGGTCGCGCTCTCAGAAGCCGAGTCCGCATGGCTCGATCTGCGCTGAACGGCTGCCCGCTAAAGCGGTTTCAGAAGAACTGTAGCCGCGCCCGTGAGGGCGTGGACGGAGGACTCGACCCCATGGCGGAGGCCACCGTCTTACGACGGCAGCTACGACATTGATAAAATCGCTCTAATCCGGCGGCGCGGGCTCAGGAGACCGCGATGCAATCGATTTCAAATTTCAGCATGCCCCCGAAGCAGTTGGTGATGGTCGTCCTCGCCGGGTAGGGGGCGGGGAACGCCTCTGCATAGAGCCGGTTGAATTCGGGCAGATCCGAGGCTTCATCCACATAGCAGCGGGTTTGCACGACCCGGGATAGATCCGATCCCGCAGCCTCGAGGATCCGTTGAAGATTCGCAATGGAACGCCGGAACTCGCCCTCGAAAGTGTCCTTTACGATTTTCCCGGAATCATCAACGGACGCCTGGCCGGAGACAAAGATGAGGTTGCCGGCCTGCACACAGGGGCTGAATGGAAGGTGGGATGTCGGGATGTTTGCGTTTTTCGGATAGGTGATGGGAGTCATGGGTCAGGTATTATTGGAAAGCCAGATGCTTACCAAATAAATCCTGCGCCAAAAGCGCATTAATTCCGGAAACGATGCAGTGCCTCACGCAAACACCCGCGCGGTAGCGCAATTGCTCATTGGGCAACTCGAAAGTGTAGCCGGGTGGCAACCGAAGCGCAGCGCAGTGAAGGAGGAGAAGGAAGCAAAGGGATGCAGAGGATAAAACAATGGAGCTGATGCCGCTATGCATCCATGGAGACCGTGGCGCTGTCTTTGTTCTGCCTCATTTTTCGCAGCAAAAATTTTCTAATCCGGCGGCGAAGGCACCCTTTTCTCATCGGGTCTCCTTGCCAACAAATCCACTCTTGCCACCGGCTCCCGCCGGATTAGGGGGGGTCCAGCGGGAAAATCGGGCGTGAAAGTTTGCGGTAAGGCAACAGTTGGAGATTGCTGGTGCAGGTACCGGGGGTGGCGACCGTATAGCTCGATCCCGCAATTTTATCGTAGGCCTGGCGGTGAGCGACGGCGGCTTTGATCGTGATGAGACGAAAGTCCTCCGGGTTGATCCCCACGCAGCGCCATTGTCCCAGGTCCATGGGGGGGGTCGGTACTGTGGTGAGCAGGAGAGTGATTCCCTCCGAACGGGCCAATACCGAGGGTCCCATGTTTACATTCAGACCCGTCATGGGCACGAGGTGGCTGTTCCGGTCCTCCAACTCAAACCGGCCATCCGAATGCCGAAGAACGGCCAGCTTGAGCCGGACCGGCGGCCCCGAGATTTCCGGGAACCGGCCTCCGACCGAAACCTCCTTCTCTTCGCCGACTGCGACCTCCCGCAAGGCGAGAACCGCCCCGGGATCGGCCAGAACCACCCCGACACCCTGAACTTCCTGGCGGAGCAATTCCACCAGAACCCAGGTAGCGTCGCCAGGTGCGCCACCGCCGATGTTGTCGGCCGGCTCCACAATCAATGCGGGAAATTTGGAATCCCGCGATGCTTTAAGAATCGCGGTTTCCAGGTTCCATTCGGCAGGCAGGCCTTCTGCCGCGTGAGCCATGGCATAATCCCCGAGCCGGGCTGCCACATTGCGGGCGGCTTCCGCGGCTTCGGAAGAATCTTTGGCGACAATTTGAAAACTCATTCCTGTGCAAGGCGTATCAGAATGGGCAAAGCCCGGGCAGATGCTGATCGCGGGAAGATCGGGGCTTTCCTGGCTGCGGGCGATGGCAAGAAGACCCTGCATGGGCTCGTTGGATGTACCGGTGCCGGTGGCCGGAAACATCGCGGGCACTCTGAAAAGGTGCGTCCGGAATTTTTCTCCACAGCGAACCGAGTGCACGAGCAGACCCGCAGTCCTCAAGCCCGCTTCGACGGCATCGGTGTGGGGGTTGCACCGGTAGGCAAGGAGGATGTCCGCGTGCCGTGCCATCTCGGGGGTGACGTTGGCATGGAGGTCGAGGATGGCGGCAACGGGCACACGGAAGCCCCGGGCCAGTTCCGCTGTGCGGGCCAGAAGCAGACCTTCCACATCCGGGTGCGACTCCGAAACCATGGCCCCGTGAAGAATAAAAAAGATTCCATCGAGGCCTTTGCGCAAGGCCTGCGAGAGATCGTCCTCCAAGTGGGACAGGGCGGCCTCAACCACCGCATCAGAAACAACCGGCCCCGGCTGCGCCGCCAGATCAAATGATGGAGTGACCTCCCAGCCTTCAGCCTGTGCGCGGGTAAGAAATGCCCCAAGGATCGAGCCATCATCCTTCGTCCCGGCGAGCTCATCGCCCCGGAGGTGGCGGAAGTCTTCCAGATCGAGCTTCCCCGGCGCAAACGAGTTGGTTTCGTGAAAAAGTCTGGCAACAAAAATCCGCATCAGCCGATTAACCATGAAATCCTGAGCAAAAAGCGCAAGATTTTCCGACACGATGCAGGCCTCACGCAAAGGATGGGAAGGAATTGGAAGGGGAAAGATTGCCGGTTGTTGATTCGGAGTTCTCTGCCGCTTGGCGCCTCAGCGGGGAGCATGTTTGCTTTTCCCCTTTGCTTCCTTTCCCTCCTTTGCGTGAGGTCCTCTGCCTTCTTCTTGGGGCTTTATGGCCTTTCTTCGAAGGTGGCACCGTCTTTTGTCCGCCTCATTTTCCACAGCAAAATTTTCTAATCCGGCGGCGCTGGCGGCTGTTTCTTAACGGGTGCTCTTGCCAACAAACCCGCCCTTGGTCCCGGCTCCCGCCGGATTAGGTTGACCTGCCCCGGCCATCCACCCTCCAGGTTTCGATGTATTCCGTGCCTTCAAAAACATGAACTTCCGAAGCCAGATTGACCACAGGGCAAACGTGGGCCGGAATAAAATGCAACACATCGCCAATTGCCGGAGAGGGGCCGTCAACCCATGTGACAAAGCCGTGTTCCTCGCTTAACCGGGAAACGGTCAGATGTTTGTGGTCCCGCCCGCGGCCAAAGATTCCCGCCGCGGAACGGTCGGAGCTGAAAACTTTGGAACCGGCATCGATGAGGGCAAGCCCGGGTTCCGGAAGGTCAATGACTGTGGCAAGAATGTTGAGAGCTGCGTCTTCCCAAGGGAGAATCGGGGCTGATTCACAAAGCGAGAGGTCGCCGAAAACGTAGGAACCCGGGCGAACCACCTCGACGGCCTCCCGACCCGCGAAAAGCATGGCGGTGATGCTGCAGCCGGGCCAAAGCGGCAGGCCTCCTCCCACCGCGTCCCGGAACTCCAGAAGTTTGCGGTGAATCCCTTCAACAAAAGGAATCATTTCCGGCGGCGTGAGTTGATAGGCGTGTCCCTCGTGGGTGTAGATTCCGCTGAGCGTGAGGTGTTTTGACTCACGGATCCGCCCCGCGAGATGGGCCGCCGATTCCGGTGTGCGGGCCCCCTCCCGGGTGAGACCTGTATCCACGGAAAGCAGCGCACCGGCGGAAATGCCGGCAAGATCCAAAACCTTTTCCAGGGACTCAAGCTGGGCTTCGCTCGTCACGGCAAGGATCAGCCGGTCGAGGTGGGCATCAAGCGCTTTGAGCCGCGGAGCCGCGTCGGGGCGGACAATCGAATGGGCGATGAATATGTTGCGCACGCCGGACGGCAATAGAGCCTCGGCTTCGCCAATTTTCGCAACGGTGGCACCTGCGGCACCCAGTGCCAGTTGACGCTTCAGAACAGGAACCATTTTGTGCGTCTTGCAGTGGGGCCAGAGCTTGGTGCCTGTTTGGTCGCACCGGTCCTGCATGGTCCGCAGATTCCTCTCCAGTGCCCCATTGTCGATAAGCACGCAGGGGGTCGTAATGTCGTAAATCATGGTATCTTCCCGATCTGGGTTGTTGTCAGTCCACCATCGATAACAATCGTTTCACCGGTAATGTAGGAAGCGGCATCGGAGCACAGAAAAACACAGGCACCCGCACAATCTTCCGGGAGGCCGACGCGCCCGAGCAAAACCTTGTTCTGGTAGTGCTCCACAAGCCGGGGAGTTAGAAAGTGGTGAATGCGCGGAACCCGGATCAGGCCGGGCGCAATCCCATTCACCCGGATCCCGTGCTTCGCCAGGGAAACTGCCAGCGTCTTGATCATTGTGGCGACGCCTCCTTTCGAAATGTCATAGGCGCTTGAATCGTCCTCGGCCTGGAACGCATTGGTCGAGCAGGTGAGAACGACTGCTCCGCCGCGTCCCGCCTTGACCAGGCGGCGGGCAAACGCCTGGATCACAAAATACGGAGTCTCCAGATTGAGCTTCATCGTCTTGTTCCAGCGCTCCCGATCCATCTCCAAAAAGGGAACATCAAAAAAATTGCCGGCATTGCAGATCAGCAGGTCGAGATCCGCATCCAGTGCGAAAGCCTGATCAATCAGTTCCTCCTCTGCCCCCGGGGCTTGCAGATCAAGAGGGATGCAGGCCCCGGAAAAACCGGCGGGGACTTCAAGGCCATGGCGGATCACCCTGGCACCGGATTCGGCGAGCCCATCGGCAATCGCGGCACCGATGCCGGAAGTCGAGCCGGTAACGAGAGCCGCCTTGTTGGTCAGTTGTGTCATAGGGCTGGAGGCATTTTCATAAACAAATTCGCGAACGAAACCGGTCGGGCCCACGAATTCCGGGATCAAACCGGAACAACGCTCCGTCGTCGGTTGTCGCACCCGGTGAGCCGCCAGCGGTGGTTATATAGAAAGTGTCGAGGTTGTCACCAGCGAAGCAAAGGGAAGAAACCTTGGCCACGGGAAGCGGATGGCGGGCGCATACCGTGCCATCGGGGTCAATGTGCAGGACGCAATGCCCATCCCAACGGGCGGACCAGAGGTGTCCGTTTTCGTCGACGACCAGCCCGTCCGGGATGCCGTCCACGGGCCCGGCACGGTGAACCACCTCACGATCGCCGAGTTGACCGGTCGGGCGATCGTAGGGGAAGCGATAGATGACACCCGCGCTGGAGTCCGTCCAATAGAGGGTCTTTCCGTCTGGCGAGAACCCCATGCCATTCGAACACCGGGTGCCCGCGAAGAGCTTCGTTATTGTGCCATCGGTATCCACGCGGTAGACCCCTCCTCCTTCGTCCGTGGTGCCAATCGTCCCTGCAAAGACGCGACCCTCGGGGTCCACCATGACGTCGTTAAACCGCTCCATCCCTTCATCGGAAAACCCGCGGATGATGGTCACAGCTCCCGACGCAAGGTCCAGCCGGGCCAGATCCGAGACTCGAAAAAGCAGCAGGGATCCATCCGATTGAAGGGTGAACCCTCCCACCGGTTCTCCTTCATAAACAGTGCGGTGACTGTTCGTTGCGGGGTCATAGCGGAACAATTTTCCCGCCGGGATATCCGTCCAATAGACGGCCCGTTCGCCGGGGTGCCAGAGGGGATTCTCGCCGGTGTGGCAATGCTCGTTGGCAACGGGAGCGGGTTTCGTCATCTTGGGAAATTAGAATTTATTCCGCCTGTCGGTCAATGCCGGGAGTCGGAAGGCGCTTCGCGTGCGCCGGGGTAAGAAGGGGGATATCTCCGCTGAATGGGTAGAGAGCAGATCCATCGGCCCTCACCAGGCCCGCCGACTCGCCGGTCGCAGACAACTCCTCCGCAGTGGCCCGGCGCAGGCATTGTCCGGTGACCGGGCAGCGGAGGATTTCCTCTGGAAATGGCCTCAATACTTTGGCACGGAGGGGTCCACCCGGTCCGACCACGCAAGGATGCCGCCATCGACGTTGTAAAGCTTGGAGAAGCCGGCTTTTTGGAGCTGGCGGAGCGCCTTCGCGCTGCGGACCCCGCTTTTGCAGTGGATGACGATCTCATCCGCGCTGTCGAGCTCGCTCATGCGGGAGTGAAGCTCACCGAGCGGGATGAGCCGGGCACCATCCAAGCGGGCAATATCCCACTCGAAGCGCTCGCGCACGTCCAACAAGACAAACGGCGAACCTGATTCGATCCGCGCCTTGAGTTCCTCAACAGTCATCACGGGAACCGGAGGCTCCGCGTCTTCCTCGGCCTGGGCCTGCGGGATTCCGCAAAACTGGTCGTAGTCGATCAACTCCGTGATAGTCGGGTTCTCGGAGCACACCGGACAGCCCGGGTCTTTGCGCACCTTGAACTCGCGAAAACGCATTTTCAAAGCGTCGAAATGCACCAAGCGACCGATGAGAGGCTCACCGATTCCCACAATCAACTTCACCGCCTCGATGGCCTGCATCACGCCGACAATCCCCGGAAGAACACCCAGAACCCCGCCTTCCGCACAGCTTGGCACCATCCCGGGCGGGGGCGGCTCAGGGTATAGGCACCGGTAGCAGGGTCCTCCGAGGTGAGGGGCAAAAACCGTGCATTGTCCCTCGAACCGGAAAATCGAGCCGTAGACGTTCGGTTTTTTTAGAAAAACGCAGACATCGTTGGAGAGGTAGCGGGTCGGGAAATTATCCGTGCCGTCGATGACGATATCGTAGGGCTCCGCAATCTCCATTGCGTTGTCGCTGCGGAACATGGTGTCGTGGAGCACCACCTGAACGTTGGGATTCACCTCCTTGATCCGGTCGCGGGCGCTGTTGAGTTTCTTGCGGCCAACATCCTTTGTCCCGTGAAGGATCTGCCGCTGGAGGTTGGAAAAGTCCACGATGTCGAAATCCACCAGCCCGATGGTGCCAATTCCCGCAGCCGCAAGGTAAAGCGCAATCGGTGAACCAAGGCCCCCTGTGCCGATGCACAGAACCTTGGCAGCCTTCAGACGGCGTTGACCCTCCAGAGTCACCTCGGGCATGATCAGGTGGCGCGAGTACCGGGCGATTTCGTCGTTGCTGAACTCGATGGTTCCTGACCGTGAGACGGGAATGATGCTTTCCATGGCGAACAGTGATCCTAACTCCGACCTTTGCGCTCTGCAACCGTCCTTTGGGATCAGAGGAAAAACAGGAGCGCGGGGCGTCCCGCGCTCCTTTGGAATGCAAATCAGCGATGCGCCCTTTCAAAGCCTCTTCCCTCCCGGAGTCCAAAGGTCCATTGGAACCTTCCCCAGCCAGTCTTTTTCGGTATCGTCAGGGACTGCCCGTACCCAGCCCGAATGATCCGTTTTTTTAAAACCCCCGCCTTCCGGTGGCGAACTGCACTCCTCTCCCTCGCCGGACTGCTCTCGTTCTACCTGATTTTTGCGGCCAAACCATGGACGATCGA
>Ga0247836_1007487_pt1 | contig 11520 bp, 8 predicted proteins | sample LaCruzMarch2015__4_FD_187116 | JGI IMG/M metagenome (GOLD analysis project Ga0247836, IMG submission 187116) | Freshwater microbial communities from meromictic Lake La Cruz, Castile-La Mancha, Spain - LaCruzMarch2015_14m | ecosystem: Environmental > Aquatic > Freshwater > Lake | place: Spain...
ACTCGGGGATCAATTGCGCCGAGGCTTTCTACAACTGCAGGGGCAGCGGGAGGGGTAATGAGATCATTCCGCTGGGGATCGACCATCGGGCTGATGGGAGAGTTCGAGGGAATTGGCATGGACATACTCAATCCTCTTTAAGTAAAGAGTCTTATTACTTTAATACCTTACTAGCAAAAAACCAAACACCGACAAAAGAGGGGGTATTTAATAATTGACCGCTCGTGATTCAGTCTCGCCAGCACCCTGGATCATGCGCAAGGAAGGTATCGACTCTTTAGGCGCTAAGGCTAACCATGCCTCATACAGGGGTGCCAAAACATCCAAAACCTCTTGAACTTTTGCGGGCGACTTGGTCAGGCGAGCATTCAAAATTTCACGTAGGGCCCACTCATATACCGCGCCAAGACTTTGTGCAACATCGCCGCCATTGTCATAATCCAAACAAGCCAATAAACCCTGCTGCATTAAGTCATGAGCCTTTGTAAATGGTTCAATAGCGTATTGCCCATTCTCTAATGCAAGTTTTGCTAGTTTTAGATGGTCAAAAATTCGTTCGTAGACCAAAACGATTAACTGGCCTGAGTCAGCCGAGACAACACTCGTATGATTGTTATTCTCTGCATATATTTTCGCGGCATGAGTATTCATATTCTACTTTTAATTATTATTACCATTTAAAGAATCAAGCACGCTTGTTAAAGATGCACTAGTTGAGCTAAGCTGAAACAGAAGCGCATTCAATGCTGAATACTGATTGATGTAATTATTTTGAATACTATTTAATCGAGTCTGAATTTGATCCTGACGATCCTCTAGGTCATAACCGGCTGTAGTTTGGTTGGTAACTAAACTAGCCAAATATCCATTATCACCGGCGTAATCATCCACAAATGTTGCCAAGGAACCGTTACTAATAGAAATATTTACCGATCCATTACCCGTATTAGCTAAGTTGCTGACATTGCCTGCGACAGTAGACGTAAAGACTGCACCGCTACCTGATGTACTGTAGGACCCAATATTCCAATTTCCTACTGTACCCGAAATTGCTCCACCACCTACCGTGCTGCTAACTACATCACCAGCAGACCTTCCGGTTGTTCCATTAGCAAATGCTGAGGCTACTTGGGATGCAGTAGCGCCTCCGCTACCAGCAGTAAAAGTCAGTCCGCCAAGGATTAAAGTACTACCTTGAGTCAATGCACTAAATGTTACTTTTGCTTCTTCGTATCCATACTGACTCAACCCGACTGTAACGCCTTCAGCCAAGATAGACTGAAGTCCATCCGCAATCGCCGATTCGTAGTTGTCTGAATTAAACTCTAATGTTCCATCCCTCTGCATATCAATACCGATGTAACTCAAGCTGAAAGAATTTGCATAGTCTGATCCATATGAGACTCCCTTTGCAAGTTTAGACTTAATTTCATTGATGAATGACAACATCGTTGGGTTACTTGCAAATGATCCGGGTGTTTCAGAATTTGAGCTATTTGCTGTCATTGACTTATAAGATGCCATCAAGTCGTTATAGGCTGTTATCAGACTTTTAATAACTGCCTCAGAACTATCCGTTCCTTGAGAAACCTTTACAACCGTACTGCCCGTGCCAACAAATTCCATGGCAAGACCATCAACAACATCAGAAACACTGTTACTTGAGCGAGTATATGTAACGCCATTAAAGTTGAATACAGCATCGGTTGCTGTTGAAGAATAGCCCGCCCCACCCGTCCCAGCTGTTATTGTTGCCACAGTTACACCGGCTGATGCTGATCCGGATACACTTAGATCAGAGTATGCGCCAGAATTAGTTGCTGTAAAAGTTGCAACATCGCCACTGCTTGTTGCTGTCCAGCCAGTAAGCGTGCCACTCAATGTTCCATATGCTGAAGTCCCAGCTGCAAATGCAGCGGCAACATTAGCAGCTGTTGTTGTGCCTGTAGAGGTAAATGTTCTTCCAGCGATGGTCACAATTTGGCCAGCGCTAAGTTCTGAGAATTCAGCCGTTGCCACTTCAGCCGTGCCAAAAGGTGAGACATCCCCTAAAATTACGGCATTGTCAGTGCCATCTTCCGTCGATTGTATTGTCAACACATAAGTTTGGCTGTTACCCGTATTATTTTGCGCAACCACACTTGCACTAATATTTTCATCAAGCCCATTGATGTAATTAGCAATTTCTGTAATTGTTGGGGTAGACCCCAGAGATGACTTAATAGTCGCATTTGAATAGGACGTGTCACCAATCGTCAAATTAAAGTCATTGCCCAAGCTTATTTGTGTTGTTGCACTTGCATAACCGGCATAGATGTAACGTTGGGGAGTGGCCAAAGTCGTTACTGTAAGGCTATAGTTGCCAATTTGCGTGCCGCTCGAAGAGCTTGCGGTTGCGACCGAAGTATAGGATGAAGATGCAGCTGTACCGCTGTAGGAGTCAGCACTTTCTAAATCACTCAAAGCAGAGCTGAAAGTGGCCAGTTTTGTTTTGATCACCCCTAAATCACTAATAACCAAACTATTGGTCTTAATCTTGGTCGATATTGCCTCTAATGGCCTGTTTTCAACAGACATCAATTCCTTGACAACTGCCGCTACGTCAATAGACGCCGTGCCGCCAGAGCTTGTTGATCTTGTTGAGGTAACCATGATGAATTTTTTGCCGATTTATTGACTGAATACCTATAAATCAAGCAAGAAACGTGCCATCTTATTGATGGCACGAATTCTTAGGCTCTTTGACTAACTAAAACGTTATTTAAACGTTGAAAATCACGCGATATCTTTAATAGCTCTTCCGATGGAAGCTGACGAATTAATTCACCAGTATCCGGATTAACTACACGGACTACGTTATAACCCGTTGATTCATCAATAGAAAAATTTAAATTTCTTCCCATTGAGCTTACAAACTCTTGCAACTGAGCAGCAGCTTTGGCCACCACCTCTCTGGTTGGTTGTGCAGCTTCATTAACTCCAGAGGCCTTGATCTCGGTTGATACAACCTGGGCAACAACCTGAGCATCTGACTTTACGCTCTGCTGAGGCGCCCTAGCCTGATTAGAAATATTTGGCTGGACTGCTACAGGAGCTCCTTGCTGTGCGGATTGGATATTACTCATTCTTTTCTCCTAGTCAAATTCATAAGTTATGGCGGAGATATCCGCCATAACTTACCCGCTTTTATTTCAACAATGACAATACTACGTTAGGCATCTGATTTGCTTGAGCCAACATCGCTGTTGCTGCTTGCTGCATAATCTGACCCTTAGTTAACTTGGCTGTTTCAGCAGCAAAGTCAGTATCAATAATTGCTGAACGACTGTTCTGCAAATTGGTACTTTGAGCACTTAGGTTGGTTGAAATATAGCTCAAACGATTCATCTGCGAACCATAGACAGCCCTCTGGGTAGAAATGTAATCCAATGCAGTATCAATTGCTGTTTCTGCAGATTGGAACGCGCTCTGCCAAGTATCAATGTCATTGCTTGAATTAAGACCACCTAAATACGATGTATCGGTATCGGTAATTGCAGTTCCCACTGCCTTCATGGTCATAGATGAGCCAGCATAGGTTCCGGAGCTTCCAGTCATAACGTTGACTGTATTAATAGTGACGTAAGCAGCTGATGTTGCCCCGCTTTGGAACTCCAGTGCACTATTTTGACCGCTGCTAACTACCAATGATCCAGAATCAGCTTGTGTACCCTCGTTTAGATCCGCAAGAGCTGTTGCAATATCAGTATCAGCAAGATCCGTACCATAGGCGCTAATATCAAAACTTACACCAAAACTATCAAAACTAAAGGTGGTAGTGGTGTTGGCGCTTACTGTACTGATTGTTAAAGACTGGGTAGTTTCCATGCCGTTAATTGTGCCAGTCATGGTGAGTACGCCGGCAGAATCAGTTAATGTATAGGTTCCAGATTCCGAACCAGACAAGCCAATATTAGATATTTGTCCAGTAGCACCTTCTAAGGTTAAGCCGCCAACTGATGCATCATCTGCAATACCTGCAGCAATTGCTGTACCAGTAATTGTGCCTGTATCTTCTGTTGTCGTATTTAGAACAATCGTGGTTCCAAAAGAACTAAAGCTTAATGTCTGAGAGTGAACTTCAGCTGTAGCGCTTGTTCCAACGACTGAACCAATAGAAACTGTTTGGGAGATGGCCTGGCCATCTAATGTACCCGTTAATGTCAAGCTTGAACCAGCGCTAGATAAACTGAAATCAAGTCCAGCCATACGCTTTTTAAAGTCATCCCCAATTGTAAGTGTGTAATCAGTAGCTACATTAGTATCTGTTAAGGTGCCTGCGTCAGACAAGCCACTAGAAGCAGAAAAATCAACAGCTGTAATAACAATTTCTTGCCCTGCATAAAGGTCTGAATTCGTAGAATCTACTCCAGCACCACTAGATAGCAAATTGATGCCATTAAAGGTAGTGCGAGTCGCAGTTGCATTAATTTCATCGTTCAAGTCTTTCATTTCATTGACGATGTCAAGTTTTTGAGTAGCGCTCAAAGAACCATCGTAACCTTGAACGGCTAACTGCTTTAAGCGCAACAGCATGTCTTGAATGGTTGCTAACGAGGTATCTGCAGTCTGCAACAGATTAGTTGCGTCAGATAGATTACGAATCGATTGATTGGTGCCGTTAATTTGACCCTGCATGCTTTGGGAGATTGCTAATCCAGCAGCATCATCCTTGGCACTGTTGATACGCAAACCGGAAGATAAGCGTTGTACAGATTGAGCTAGGTTGTTTTGGGCATTGGCTAGGCTGTTTTGGGCAAACAGTGAAGCCATATTGGTATTGATTACTGTACTCACGTTAATCTCCTTGAATAAATTGGGCTAAACATTGATTTGAAGCCCGTGTATTCCTTTAACGGCAGATCACTAATAAGTGTTTAGTAGTATTATGGATTCATACTTAAGTGTTTGTTTTTATTGCATTTTTATTCAATTATTGGATGGATTAATTAACATCTCAACTGTTCAAATCAATAAAGAATTGGTCAATCGCCCCCGAAAAGCCAGGCCCTCTTGACTTTCAGGCTCCAATAGGAGGCACTGATCGGCATCCAATAAAGCCATCTCTAGTTCGTTGAGCGCCTCCCAGGCCAAACCCCTATTTAGATACGCTTTTGCAAAACGTGGCTCTTGCTCTAGCGCAATATTAAAGCTGGAAATGGCAAATAAAGGCTCCCCAAGCTCGTGAAAAGCGATACCCAAATTTAAATGTGCATTGGTGTAATTTGGATCAATACCAATTGCTTTCTCGTACTGGTTTATTGCCTCATCAAGCCGCCGCAAGGAAAGATATGCATTGCCGGCGTTGTAATGGGCCTGAGCAAAATTAGGGTTTACGCTAATGGCCATTTCATAGCTTGAAATCGCATCAAGAGAGCGCCCTAAACCATCCAATATGATTCCTTTGTTATTAAATACGGAAGAATCTTTTGGATTAATCGAGGCGGCTAGGTTCGAGCGGTCCAAAGCAGCCTGAAATTGCCCAAAGGAGGCTAGCACTATGCTTGATAGATTTAAAGCATCGAAATGCCCTGGATTCAAGGAGAGAATCTTGTCGTATTCCAAACCAGCCTCACCCAATTGCCCATCTTGGTGCAATTTAAAAGCACGGTCAAAAATTGATTGAATGTTATCCATAATATATTGGTCTAAATTACCTCAATCTGCAAACAAATCTTCATTTTTAATAAGCGCGCAAAATGGGGTGTTGGGAAAGATAAATTTAACTAAAAGTGATATTAACTTACTTTAGAGTACTTGATTGAACAATACTGAAATAGCATGGATAGAACATCAGAGAACAACAGCAAACTCCTAAAAGAAGCGTTCCAATTTTTCAAAAATGGGGACCTACAAAGCGCAAAAACAATATTTGCCCAAGTACTAGAACTTGCCCCGGATAACTTTGATTGTCTTTATTTATACGCAGCACTCTCGATGCAAGAAGAAAACTTCCTGCTGGCAAAAACATTACTAAGCGAAGCGGTAAAAGTACGATCAGACAATATTGATGCGCTCTTTAATTTGGCGGTTGTATTTGAAAAAATGGATGATGCCGAGCAATCATTAACAACTTATGATGCCCTACTTGCGATCCAGCCAAAACATTTAAAAGCCTTATACAACAAAGCATCGCTATTAGCTAAAAAAGGATTTTTAGAAAATGCATTAAATAATTTAGAGCAGGTTTTAGAAATTGATCCTAATTTAGATATTGCCCATAAGAACTATGTTGAGATCAAAAAGCAACTTCAGATACAACAAAGAATTTTTGAGCAAAGCAATAATGCGGCACATCAGTTAGCAAGTCAGAATTTTGAAAAGTTACACAATATAGGCTTAACCCACTTTAGTAAAAAAGATTTCAAAAATGCTATTGATTTTTTCAAACAAGCTCTTCGGTTAAAGCCCAATAGCCTTGAGGCGAATCACAACTTGGCTATCGCGCTTGAAAGGACTGGCTGCCTCAATGAAGCTTTAGCCCATTATAAAGATGCGTTACAGATAAATAGCGAGTCTTCATCTACACTCAATAATATTGGGAATGTATACAGAGAGTTAGGTCTTCTGGAAAAGTCTCGAGATAGTCTTTTAACCGCAATCAAGATTAATCCAGAATATGCTGAAGCATTCAATAATTTAGGCTGGACCCATTACTGCCTGCGTCAGTTTCAAGAAGCCAATGACTGCTTTGAAGAAGCACTTGAAATCAACCCTAACCTTATTGAGACAAAATACAATCTCGGCCTTAGTCAACTGATGCAGGGTGACTTTGAAAATGGGTGGCTAAATTACGAGTACCGCACGCAACAACCCAACTATAGAAAGAGAGAGCTACCGCTTAATCGACCACAGTGGTACGGCAACGAATCGATTGATAAAAAAATAATTTATATTCACTCAGAGCAAGGCTTAGGTGACACATTTCAATTTTCTAGGTATCTTAAGCCACTTGCAGATCGTGGGGCAAAAATTCTGTTTGAGCCAGGAATAACCTTATTGCCCTTATTTCAGGATCAAGATTACCCAGTTCAGCTAATTAAACCAGGTGATGTGATTCCTAAATATGACTTTCACTGCCCCCTTATGAGCCTACCCCTTGCCTTTAAAACAACTTTAATGACAATACCTAACTTAACTCCTTATATTCAGGCTAATAAGGAAAAAGAAAAGAAATGGGGCGAAAGAGTTTCAAAAATTTCCGGCCCCAAAGTCGGGCTCGTATGGAATGGCGGTTTCAGAGCAAACCAACCGGAGTTGTGGGAGGTTAATAACCGTAGAAATATTCCGTTTGAATTACTTAGCCAAATTAACATTCCACATATTCAATTTTTCAGCCTGCAAAAAGGTGGGGAAGCAGAACAAATATTACGTGACACTAAAGAACAATACTGGCCCGAACATACCCAAAATTTCCATAACTTCACTAGTGAACTTTATGACTTTAGTGACACTGCAGCGTTAATAGCCAATTTAGATCTCGTAATTAGCGTCGACACGTCAACCGCACATCTAGCAGGCGCTATGAATAAACCCGTTTGGATTTTAAACAGACATGACAACTGCTGGCGCTGGCTTGAGTCAGGAGAACAAAGTCCCTGGTACCCAAGTGCAAAACTTTACAGAAAAAAATACGCAGAAGGCTGGGAGAACATCGTTCAACAAGCTCGGCGAGACTTACTTAAATATTTTCAGCATTAGTAGCAATTAAAGCGAAAATACAGCTTTGTCTCTTGACATGTTAAATTGATCTCATGTCTTTGGAGTTCCCTACAATCAATACTCGTAATATTGCTCAAAATGAATAAATCCTATTTTGATGGTCTGAATAAAAAATTATTCGACTCAATTCCAAACTCTTCAAAGCGAATCTTAGAACTTGGTTGCGCAAATGGCAGGTTAGGGTCTACATATAAACACCTGAATGAAGGGGTTCATTGGACTGGTGTTGATAATTCATCAACTGCCCTAGAGAAGGCAAAAGATGTACTTGATCATGTTATTCAGGTAGATTTAAATCGTGAGAGCTTATTAAGTATTTTTGAAAAAAAGCACTTCGACACAATTGTTATTGGTGATTTATTGGAGCATATAGTAAAACCCGATAAACTTTTGGATGAACTTTTTGAACTCACAACCGATACAGGAAAAATTGTTTGCTGTTTACCCAATATGTCCCATTTATCAGTTGTCCAAAAAATTATTACTGGTGATATTACATACGATGAGATGGGATTGTTAGATAAAACTCATTTGAGACTCTATTCCCCTGCATCGGCCTTCAAATTATTCCTTGATAGCCAATGGCTTCCAAATTTAAAGGATCAATATAGGACAAATCTACAAGAGTCACAATTTCTCCGCGGAATACTTCATGCATCAAATTCTCTGGGAGTTCCAACTAAAACTGCATTAAAAAATTTAGGCCTCTATCAGATGATTATTGAATGCACAAAATCAATAGATATCATCTCCCAGCAACCCATAAAAATGTCTCTAAGTGTTGTTGTTCCAGTAACCCGACAATGGGAGCTAAATGAAAACATCATGAAGTCACCTGGTTTGAAGGAAATTAATGCAGAAATAATACCAATTTCTAATGCAAAAACTGCTCATGAAGCTTATGAGGAGGGAAGGAAAAGGGCAAAAAATGATTGGATCTTATTTGCGCATCAAGATTTATATCTGCCCCAAGGCGCTGGCAATCTCATAATTTCTAATCTTTCTGCGCTTGGATTATTTGAGTCCCCTCCTCCCATTGGTTTTGCTGGAATTGATGCTGGATTTAAAAAGGCAGGACTTCTCATTGACCGAACAGCCCTCTTCTCTTATCCATCGAGCAATCATGCAATTTCAATAGACGAATGCGCTGTTTTATTGCACCGAAATTCTCGAGTAAAGATAGACTCGAATCTTGGTTGGCATACTTGGGCAACTGATCTTTGCTTACAAGCTGCAATTAAAGAGGATATTGAAAATGCGAGGATTTTAAGAATACCGTTATTTCATAACTCCTTGAATGATTATTCTTTACCGGATGCCTATCACTCAAGCGCTAGAACTCTCAAAGAAAAATATCCCGAATTCAATCGCATAGAAACCCTATGTGGTGCCATCGTATGATCTGAATAAGGTAACTGCTCTTTAAATTATCGCAACAAAAAATTTACTATTACGGTACTAATACAATTTGAGACTATTGCCATAAGCGCTAGCAACAGTCTTTTCTTCTGGAGTCGTTTCCCGCTTTACTAAAGTAACCTGCATTGAATCAATAGCCCTCGGAGTGCCCAGAATTTCCTCATGATTAACATTCTTTTTCATTAACTCAAGTCCAAGTTTCGAGGGTGTATATTTTAGTTCGGACATGTCAAATTTATGAGTGAGCCACCCTAAGTACCAGTGCCAATCAGTGTAATAAAGCCAAGACTTTTGATTGAATGCTCGAATATGTGTGGGATCTTGCCAAGCTCCATAAGATAGATCGTATGGAACATTGATTCTAAAAACTCCCCCAATCTTAAGTAACTTTAAACAGTTGCCCATTAAAGTCTCAAGATTGGGCACATGCTCTAGTACGTCATTTGCAATGATTTCGTCAATTTGATTTTCATCAAGAGTGACATTACCTAGTAGATTCGAATTGCATTGAACTGGGAATTTGATATTCTGACTGAGATCAAAAAGAATGTCGGGGCAGACCTCCTCACGCAAATCAATATTTAGGTAACCATATCGATAGTCCTTACCGCTACCCAAATTAATTTTATTAACTAGAGTGGCTTTTTCAAAATCTATTAATAAACCTTCAAAAAATTTTAGAGCTGCCTCAATTGCCTCAGGAAATTGAGAATCATTTTTTGTTAACTCAAATTGGGATAATTTTTTTGCAGAAAATTGATCGAATTTGAGCGGGTCATTAAAAAGGGTCGCTACAAATTCCTCAAATTGTTTGTCTACATGTTCGGGGGTAAATAAGAATGAGCCATATGAGTTGGGTGCAGAATTCTCTGGAAAGGCCTCTGATATGACAGGGATTTTATTTATTAACGGATAGAAGATGCGAATCTGCTGAAGAATTTGACTGTCGTAGTAGTGTAGATTGAGTACGGCTCGGGACCGCCCTATTAACTTATCTCTTTCTGGACCATACAATCCAAAAACTGATTTAATCTTCAAGCCTTTCGCAGTCAGTCGATCTAATATTTTTTTTCTTCGATCATTCATGCTTCCATAAAAAAATAAATCCCATTCTTTATTCTCGGTAACTGGAATTCTCTTAAGCTCATGATCATAAAAAAAGTTTATTAGTGCTTTATTTTGATGCTTAATAAGATCGTAGTTAACTATCGAATAATCCCAAACATAATGATTCTCTAAAATTTTTCTATAGTTTAAATTCACCCATTGGCTATCTTCTGGGAGTTGCTCAGTATTAAATATGATGCAATTTTTAGGGAGATTTAAATGAGTTTCTGGCTTGATATGAGCCCCAAAAATAATATTAATCCCATCACGAATCAATCTATTTTTAGTTAAGGTGGCCTCGTGTCCAGCGAGTCTTATCTGATGCACGCAATACTCTGCGGGCTCCAATAAGGCCAATGCATGGATATAGCCGATTGGCTGCATTATGCAAATATTAAATTTCATAAAAATAGAATTTTCTTTAAGTTGAAAGGCTTATTTAATTAGGTCAATATACAACTGTTCTAAATTTGTAGTAAACAGCGGCGTATCAAACAGGGTCGATGTTTTAAGTTTACCTTTTAAGATTTCTCTATATCTAGGCAGCTGTACAGGATTTTTTCCAAGCTCTACTGCCATATTGCTATAGTCACTCTCATTGCTGCTGATTAATTCAGCAAGATCAAGTTGCATTAGCAAACTTGCAGCAACTCTGCTAGCGAAAGTTTCACGAGGTAAAGTTAAGACAGGCAATCCAGCCCACAAAGAATCACTTGCGGTTGTATGGGCACTGCATGGCCAAGTATCAAGAAACAAATCAGCAAGCTCGTGGCGAGCCAGATGCTCTGACAACTTCATGTGCTCTGCAAAAATTAATCTATTAGGGTCCACATCCCGTTTTTCTGCCTCACTCCTTAAATTAATAATGGCTGTTTGATTGCCCCCAAGGAGCCATAAGACTGAGTCTTCAACTGATCTTAGGATTTCCATCCAAACTTCAAATACATCAGGATTAATTTTATAGTTTGCGTTAAAGGAGCAGTACACAAACGCATTATCTGGAAGACCGAATTCTTGGCGTGTAAACTTCCGGCTTGCTATCTCTCGCCTTCGATCGTTTGGCTGGTAAGAGTGAGGTAAATACGCTACTTTCTCCGAATATAAATCCCTGAATTTCTCAGGTATGACTGTTCGATCGGCAATGATGTAGTCTATAAAACTAGCGCCCATGGTTCCGGGGTAGCCTAAGAAATTAACTTGGATTGGTGCGGCGCGTTGGGCAAATATTCCAAC
>Ga0247836_1007494_pt1 | contig 11506 bp, 12 predicted proteins | sample LaCruzMarch2015__4_FD_187116 | JGI IMG/M metagenome (GOLD analysis project Ga0247836, IMG submission 187116) | Freshwater microbial communities from meromictic Lake La Cruz, Castile-La Mancha, Spain - LaCruzMarch2015_14m | ecosystem: Environmental > Aquatic > Freshwater > Lake | place: Spain...
GTCTGCACCCAAAAAATTCTTTCCCGGCCCGCTGCTGCACAGTCTGCACCCAAAGTCTGCACAGTCTGCACCCAAAAAAATCTTTCCCGGCCCGCTGCTGCACAGTCTGCACCCAAATTCATTGCTTGCTCTGCACAGCAGGTGGTCGCTGTGGGACCCATAAGGCGATGGATTGGTCCAAAGTTGTCTTAGTTGTCATTAGATTACTTTTGTAAGAGCAACACAATGCGCTATGTTTCATCAGTTGAATCGGATGCGTTCATACTCAACTCGAAATCCCGAATAAATTCGGGATTACATAAGTCCCAATCTATGAAATGGGATATCTCGAGAAGACAACACGGTCGATTCAACTGATTCTGTAATATACATCATTAGATTACTTTCTCACGAGCAACACAATGTGCTACTTTTCAAGGCTTGAATCACTAGCATTATCCTTAAACTTCAGATTTGGGTCAGATCACATGACCACCTCTCACACAATACATGCCAAGTGATTTTCAAGCCAAATTTTAATCACAAATCACACAATGAGCGCGTCACAACAGAGGAGAAGGGGCGCAGCCCACGTAAAACCGCATGCTGCTGTTGTCCTCCAACAATTGTTTGGGCTATTCAGACAACAGGCTTGACAGATGATCACTTGCCATTTCTTTGCTCATTTTGAAGAATTCGGTGTACTCTCCATCCTTTTTCACTCTCAACCTTTTCAGTGTTTTATGTACCTTTGCTTCAAGTGCAAATGGAGCAATAGAAGGAACACATGCCACAAGTTCAAAACTCTTGGGAACATTGGTCCCAGACAGTTCCTTGATCCTTTTAAATGGGGTATCTCTCATGGTAGCCCCTATTTTGATCAATCCAGGAAACAGTTCATTCCATGCAGCATAGAGAAACCCAACCTTTTTCTTGCAACTTGATGAACTTGTCTGCTCCATCCAAACTTTTTCAGACCTCAGAATTTCTTTCTCATTTTCAGCAACATTGTCAAAGGCACACATTACAGCGCTGCTGAATTCTTCAAACATTTCCAAGGCATCCTTTGAATCATCTGAACTGCCTTCAATTTCACTGACCGATGCCTCATCCATCAACCGTCTTTTTTTCACAACATCATATTCAAAATCATCAGACACACGCATCACACAGGCTCTGCAATGCATACACATTGTTTTTGCCCCATCTCCCATCGAGATCTCATTTGCCTTGGCAAGCAGCCGTATATTGCATTGCCCGCTAGTGATCAGGCTGAACCCAGGCTTCTTGGCAGACTTCCAGACGCGGGCCAGCGCTGCACCAGCAGACTGGTTGTTGTCGTTGCTGGCGAATGTGAGGATGGTGATGCAGGCGGCGCCTTGCATAGCCAAGTGTTCCTCCAGTCTGTTGCTCCAGACCTGCTCGTCAAACTCTATAAAACCCTCTGTAGAACCAATGTTTGTGTTGAGACTGAACTCAGAGTAGGAAGCAACAGACTCCCCAGCATCACGTGCCTTGGGTATGTTGAGATTTCTGACAATTTCAGCGTTGGCATTGAAGAATGTTACAAAAAAACGCTGCCTCTGTGTTTTCTCCACCTAGAGTATGTATATCCAACAGTCAGTTGAGAAATAAGATGAAAAAACAAGCTAAAAATTCAAATGACCTGCTCAATGGTGTAGTCACGGAGGATCTTCTCGCGTTCCTCAGGGACATAGCGCATGCGAAAATTCCGTGCCCACTGCTGGATCTGGCCGTCGTTGAGGCCAGTCTCTGCAGCAATGAGCTTAACATCTTCTTTGGAGAAGAGGCAGGTGGGGACGCGGGGCAGCATGGTCCTCTTGATGAAGGCGACGTGGGCGTTCTCAAAGCGTGGCATCGTTTGCTTGGGTTTGAGCTGGACTTCAATGCTTTATAACAGCTAATGTGTCCCTGCGGGCTTTGCCCCAGACGTCTCTGTTTTAAAAAGTTGCAATGCTGGCAGACGGTTACATGTAACGGTTGAAGATTGGAAATTTAAATTGAGGTCTGGTCACGTTACTGACTTGACAGACCATAGTTCACGTATGGACCCAAATCCGAAAGTTAAGCCGAACGCATTCGATTCAAGTCTTGAAAAGTAGCGCATTATGTTGCTCTTGCAAAAGTAGTCTAATGACACCTAAGACAGCTTCGTGTGAATCCATCACCTTCAGTATCCGTCAGCTCAAACTTTGTTTGATGAGCGATATCCAGCAAGCAAGCTAGGAGACGATAAATGGAATATCAAGACAACACGGTCGATTCAATTGATTCTGTATTATACATCATTAGATTACTTTCTCATGAGCAACACAGTGTGCTACTTTTCAAGTCTTGAATCGCTAGCATTCTCCTTAAACGTTCCATAACCGACGAAGGCACCTGGTCACGTGACCATCTCTCATTCACTTCACATCAAATTCACATGCATCTCATGTTCAGGGAATGACCCAAAGTCATTCCCGGCCCGCTGCTGCATGAAAGTCTGCACCCATTCACGACCACACAAAACAACATGCATGCTGTCCCGACGTCATGCATAGCATGAGGCATTATATCAGGGACCCTTGTTGCATACCATCATGAACCTATTGCTGTTCGTGGTGGTACTTTCGATCTCACTCATATTGGAGCGGACGCTGAACGCGGTTTGCTTCATGCTGCTGTACCTCGCGGGGCGGGCGGGCGACCAAGATAAGGGGATGGTGTCAATGCAGGTTACGACTGGGCTCGTGGGATGCACTGTAAATTTCGCGTCGTATGTGGCGGCGCTTGGAGCGCAGCTGCTGTCCGTGGCGGCGCAGTGGATGCTGACGGGGGCGCTGACGGTGTGCCTCTCACTGGCGTTGTATGTGGTGTTTGAGTACGCGTCCGACGTGATGTTCGAGGCAGGGTCGACGTACAATGAAAGTCTTGGACCGAGTCTGCAGATCGTGTGCATCTGGCCACTGAAGCTGTTCAACATGGTGTTTGAGGCGGTGTGCCCTCTGTGGAACGTATTCTTCTGGGTGGCGAAGAAGATGCCAGCACAGGTATGATTTCTCTAGCCTCAAGCTTGATTCTTACCTAACATCTGGTCACCTCTGATCAGGTACTGGTCCAGACCGTGACTCAGGACCTGGGGCTGGTGGTGAACGCGTGTGAGGCGTTGGTGCTGGCGTGCAAGGCGGCGGCCATGTCTGTGGTGATGTGGGTGCAGTCGTTTATCTGTTGTGAAAACACGAGCTCCGCGTTTTGCAACGATAGGTGCTTCGAGCCAGGTAATTTCACTCGGCGCGAGGCGCGCCAAGTGAAATTTCTTTCAATTTTTTGTTTCATTTTACTAAATCACGGGAGCGCGTAATCAAACAGGCCAGCGGGTGCTGGACCTGTTGAGCCCGATGGCGTCAATCAGACAGGTGGTGGTGTGGGTCGCAATGTGGCTTCGGGGTATGTGTGTCGTGGTTGCTCCAGCGATTGACATTATCACCTACCCGTTCATGGACATCAACTTTGCAGAGGGGATCCATTTCATAGGCAATTCGTTCCTGTACCTGACGTTTCACGTGCCTGCCATGACCTTCGACCGATGCCTTGCGTACAAGAACGAAGGGGCTGTGATGTGCATCCCCGACTTTGAGCCTGTGTTTGCGATGTTAACAGCTGGGATCAGGTCGATGGGTCTGTGTGTCGATAATTGGCTCGACGTGATGGTGTTGATTGTTGAGGCGGCGCTAGGACGTCCTGGCCCCGCTTGCACGTCGCTGCCTGATCTATTGAAGGACTTTGACTTCAAGCGGAACCTCTTTGGAACCAATGCAACTGTGATTGTGGGTATGACAGAGCTGATGTTTGCACGCACGGATGGCTGGGGTGTTCAGTACTTTTCCCTTGACAAGGACTGGCAGACCGTGTTGCATCCAGGTCATCAAACTTCGTTTGAGTTCATCAAACTTCGTTTGAAACTCGAACGTACTGACTCAAAACTTCGTTTGCGCAGCCGCATTCCCTTTCCCCGTGGACGTATCATATGGGCTTGCAGCCGTGTCGCATATACCAGATGGGGATCACGACGCCAAAGGAGACGACACGACGGGTTTGCTGGGCTGCACATGTAGCTATGGGTCTATTGGAGTGCAGCTGTCATGTGGAGTGGCCACCTTCAACGCGGGCAGTGAGCGCGCCTCAATACCTATCGCGTTTCAGTTGCCGTCGACGGCCAGCATGCTAAAGTGTTCGAAGATAGCCGTTAGGGTGCAGTCGATTCGGTGGCCTGTGTCGCGCTATACGTCTACGCGGGTGCAGAGGCTGGATGGGTCGTTTCTGCAAGATACTGGATGCACAGGAAAGGGTACTTGTATGCAGGCCGATGCGGCGATCTGGGTGCGGCCCATGTGCTCTATCGACCGCATTGATCCAGTGTGCATAGAGTCGTTCAAGGCTGCCTCGTGTTTCCCGTACTGCATGGCGTTGCATATGCGGGGTGGTGGCATAACGCCTCTTGTATTGCATAACGCCAATGAGTGGGGCGATGGTGTGGCCCTGCTTCGGCGAGACTGTGGATTGTTCAACATGGATTCAAACAATGGATTCAATCAAGGGTCGTCGAATATGTCAATACCTGGGTCTAAGTTCGGACTTGGTGTCAGCGTGCCACCAGGCGATTGCGTCTACAATGCTGGCGTGAATACCATGATGGCGAAGGCAGCTATGTCATCCTACGCGCAGCATGCGTCCATTGAGTTGACCAATCAGGTTTGAGTGGCGAAAAACACGTTTCAATTAATCCCTCATCACTGATCAATTGCCTTGCTGGTCAGCCATTCCTATTTGCAGGCGACGTGGCGTTGACGGCTGTGCAAGGGTCTGGCATCTGGTCCATCCGTGTGCAACGAATCTTTGGCAATCAGGCAAATGAATTCACAGTGGTGCCATTGAATCAAGGTATTCCCAGCCTGGGGCCATGCAACACGCCTGACAATTGCGACAACGTGGCGATCTCATGTCAGACTGCCACGGGATGCGCTGCTGCAATTCCATATGGGTATGATGCGAGCGTCAATGCGCGTGTGCTGGGTACTGTGACGGACCAGTTTCTCTTTTGGGTGACGAACCCCACCCTGGAGCCGTTCTACGCCTTCTCCTCGTACTGCAAGAACATGAACACGTCCAATACCAATTTCGTTCAGATATCCGTATACTCCAGCTACGGCGGAATCCGTCTTTGGCGGATCGACCCATATGTGTACTGTCCTCTGGACCCATCAACAGGCAAACAGAATTGCCCTTCACAACAGAGCGTGTCTACCGTGCAGGTTGAATCGCTTGAGTTCAACGGGGAGTTTAACGTGGAACTGTGTACTCGCCCATTTAACGTGATGGCGACGGATTTGGAGTACATCAATCGAGACAATCTAGCGCTGACCGTATTGCGGACGGCTCTGACCAATGTCAACACATTCACCTTGACGGCGGAAGATCCTTCCAATGCAGAGTGGGTGACCTTGTGGGTGAATCCTGCGACAATGCAAATCCGAGAGGACCACATGTGGATGCCAGAAGCGTCAAGCGCAGCGCTGACGGCAGGGGTGTTGTGTCCAAGTCAGCGAAGGATGCCAAACCTAGGATCGCTTGTCGCGGAGGCGTTCGTGTCTGCCTGTTTGCTGGTGCGATTGCCACTCAATGTCGTATTAGGCCTGCCTCTGCGATTTAGTGGTCAGTCATGCCCTGTGGTAACGAGAGGTCACTCGCTGCTCAAGGCATGTGGGGCGGAGTTGCTGAGTCTGGATGACTTCTTCTCTGCGATTTTCAGATGCAACACTTTGTTCTGGCAGGCCTTTGTGATTGTGGCAGACTCGTTCGGGCCAGGCTATCCGCAGACATTCATAAATGGGATGGCAGTGGCAGGGGAGAATGGTGGATGGGCGGCGTTGTTGCCTGGCATGGCTGCCCAGCTGACCTCTGTGAGTAAGATGAGTCCCACTGAGGCGATGGATGTGCTGTCCAACACGGTTATCACGCTGCCTGCACCCATCGCCGCGGCACAGCTGGCCACGATGAATCCCATTGCATATACACACTATGCATACCGTATGGGATCGCGGATGCTGATGCAGATCATTGAGGCGACTAGCGGTGACAGGACGTTGGCAAATGTATTTTGGAACGTCGTCTCAGATGGGGCGAATGACTTTGAGCTGATCGTGCTGCAGCGCATGCGGATGACATGCGGTGGGTTTTCCATCATGGCTGGCTATAGTTCGCCCTTGGGTCAGCTGGTGAACCACTGGTGCGTGGCGTGGGTGGAGTATCAGAGTGGTTTGCTGCAAATGTCGTCGACGTTTTTCGTTGACATCCCCTTGGTGGCCTGCATCTGCACCGCTTCCAGGTATACACTGTCCCTAACTGGACACTTCTGTATACTGTTTCTAACTGGACACTTCTGTACAGGGGCGCTCATTTCGCCAGTTATGTCCAGGCCAATTGTTGGGACAACACCCCCGACCTGCAGAAGCCACTCGTGAGCGCGCTGATGAGGCAGGGAAATGAGGCCTGCGATACGCTTGTGCATATGTCACAGTCACATTTCAAGCAGTCTCTGGACCCCATGTTCACCCGTATTGAGGCTGGGACGCAGCAGGTGCAAACTTCGTTTGAGCGCTTGATCCAAACTTCGTTTGAGTTGATCACTAATGTTGTGTTATCAAATCAGGTAGGCAATGTGCTCGACTGGTTGGTGCACTTGAATTATGAAGGGGATTGCAATAATTTCGCTGGCAGCCCCTACGTGCTCGCCCTGATCCCACAGCCTGTGGACTACTTTCGTGTGTGTGGCAAGACGGATGCGTGTCGTTTCAAGTGCATGAGTGAATTCACTGCGTTCGAGTCACGCAATGTACAGGCCCCGTCTCAAAATACCATAACACGCGTGGTGCAAAGCCTGTTCTTCAATTCATTAGATCAGGTATGATTATGAACTGTTCATGTGATGTACAGATCACTAACTAATTGTTCAGGATTCACGACGACCACTGACACCCATCGCCATGCTGGAGTTATGGAACTGCTCTGCCGTGTGTGGCTTCGTGCAGGTAGCTGGGCCTTATTCAGACCGTTGCTTCCTCCTGGCAGGCACCAGCGGCGCTGGGATCCTGCAAATTATGAGTTATTGTGTGCCAATCAAGCTTGGAGCCAGCGTGCGACGTGGAGGGGCTGCGTGGACGGTGTCAAATCTCGTGCCTGCAGCCATTCAGGTTTGATAGCGCGCTCCCGCTTGCTGTGCAAGCTTCGCTTGCACGCCATCAAACTTGATTATGGTTTTTTTTAATGTTCTACGTTTGATGTTACTAACTTAGATTGCTATCAAACTAGCTTGGGTTTGTGTTCATTCCAGATCCATTTGTATTTTGGAATGGGTTTCGATTGCTGGCGTTGACAGACGGGGGTCTCTGGACGTGCCACGACAGCTGTGTACAGAATTATGTCATTGGCGACTTTGACGCGGATGTCACGCGTCTGAAGCGATTCATCATGCTGGGCAACCTCGTCGTCGTGCAGGCGATGTATGCAGACGGTGTGGGTTACTTCACACTTTCTGCGAGGACCTACTGTGTGCAGGCAGGCTTCAGTGGCTTGGGACGGCCATTTCGCTGTACCTCCAATGTGTTTTTTGATCAGCGCTGGCCAGTGTGCAGCACTGAACATAACAATTTATGCACCTCTGTGTTGCTCCTACCGCGGTCTCCTACTGATAAGCTAGAACTATGTACGCGGGTAGGAGGCAATGTCGACCGATGCATTCAGTATGGTACCTCCTATAATTTCGTGTATGATGCGTCACTCTCGACGACTGGCATCATCAGTCAAAGTTCTCTGTTGCAGGGGGATGGAACTGTATGGCAGATCTTATCCACTGCACCATTGGATCAGATGCTCAACTGGCTGCAGCTCACCAAGGTGGCCTTTGGGAGCGATGGCAACGCCGCTGGGTCTACGCATTCAAACATGGATGTCTCGATGGACCTCACCGTGGTCCGTCAGTGTTCGCTTGACAACTGTGTAGGCTGTCTTGACCTGGGATTGCAGCGCATGTGTTACGCGGCACAACAATGTCAATTGGCTCGATGCATCGGAACCATGGTGCATCAACGCCGTCCACTCTGTGCTGTGGGCATGAACCTTCAGGCGGTTCTGGAGCAGCATATGTCACTCGTCATAGGTGCATGGCTCATCATCTCCGAGACTGTAGTCGAGGTAGTTTGCTTTGTAAACGTGTTTAGATGATTATGTCCTGTTCACTAACTTGCTTCGTAAATATGGCCAGGTATTGGCCCTGGGTGGTGGTGTGGCACTCCCTACGTCTGTGAATTGGCCTGATCAGGTCCAAACTTCGTTTGGCTTCAAACTTAACCTTTGCAATCACTAACTGAACCTTTAATATTGTGAAAATAACCTTCTGTTTGTTTGATGGCGTGCGGGAGCACGCTATCAAACTAGGCATTCTACGGATATGTGTGTGCTGCCAAGGACGTCTCTGCGACTGCCATATCCATCGTGATCTCTGCCATCAGTGGTGTTGTACAAAGTGTGGGGCAGATGCCGGTGGCATCTGCGTCTTCTCAGACGCATTTGATTTCCAACAACGCAATGATGTTATTCACGATGACCATGGAGGCCACTACCAACTTTCTCAACCAGATTGCTCTCTATCCCCTCTATGTGCTCATTGCGATGCAGAAGATTTACGTATGTAGTGCCAATTCTGTCATTGCTGTTGCAAGTGCTGATAGGCTTGCTATAACCATTGGCGATCCTTCCATTCAAAACTTTAGTGATATTGGGGCAGGTCGGTGCATGACTCAGTATTTCGCAGAAAACACGCAGGGCGACGGATCTGGTTCCAACAACGATGATTCATTGATCACAGGTGCAATTGGACAGCTCACCACGCTAGCTCTCAATCTGCAGCTAGACTATCTCATGCATCCATGGGATGCCTTCTTCACTTGGATGCAAGGGGTTGTGTCTGGTCTGCAAGACGTGGTGCAGACCGTTGATAGAAACAAATGCAAGTTACCCGACCAGTCCGTCAAGAGCAGCTTTCAATGTGCTTGCGGCGACACTTCGTTTGGTATTGTCGCACATCGACAGCGTGAATCGTGGCAGGATCAGGCGTTTTGGTGCTCTACCACAATGACCCTTATGTCATACGATGGGTCAACCGTGTATGTATGGAATCCATACAGCCTGAAAGAGCTCAAGGCGATGCTTGGAGCCCCCGCCTCATCAGGACGAACTGTTTTGGACGAATATCTTTTCTGTGTGGCCAGGTTGGCATCACCTGTTATCAACTTTGAATTTTTGAAATTACTAACTTAACGGAGTCCAGCAACACCGACGGCACATGCACACCTCCCTCTGCCAGCGTATTCGACAGCCAACAGGTTCAGAGAGTGGTCTGTGATTTGTTCCAGTTGTTTCCAGACGTGTAGTAGGATGAGTTGATTGTGTGTTATCATTGGTCGTGATACAATGGCTCTGCATGCCTCGAGCTCCTTTGATGCTCTGGTTACAAAAATATCAAATTCAATTTCTTGTTGCCTTTCTTCTTCAATCTCTGCAGCTGTCAGTGATTCTTGTTCAGGTTCTTCGACGTCACGTTCGTCCATGCAATCATCTTCCATGCACCTAACGAATGTCCATATGTTTTATAGGTTTCAATGGTTTCTGTATACCAGAGGTGCCTGGCCAACTATCAAACCAGACAATGGGATCTTGGGGCACATGTACTGTACAACGTGAGCCTGCAGAGGTTGATCCAGGCACCCATACCTACACCTCCATGTGTTCCTATTACAGGGTGGCCATGTCTCTCGAATTGTCTTTTGGATGCAGCACAGCAAGGTGGCAGCAACGCTGCATGTCTTGACGCGTGGCTGCAGCATAGAAACATCGTCAGCTTGGATTTTTTTGAATATGAAGAGAAGTTCGACGCTTTGTCTCATGAAGTGGATGCCTGTCAAGTTTTCAGCGGTCCAGCCAAACTCAGCGGGGTGGTGGGGTTGCCGTTTCGTATTTGCCTGGATCACTACGGTGACACTGGGACCTGCACCCTGCCATTGATCGTGTGGAGCGGGAGATCTACAAATAAGGTAATCCAAACTTCGTTTGTGCTCAAACTTGGGTGACATTAATTGACATTTAATTTTGTTTAATTAAACTATCAGGTACCAGTGGGTGTGGATCATTCCACAGTAGTTGCAGACCAGCAGCTGCGGTACGTGGCAGCATCCAACACATATGCTGCCATCAGGAATGACGTGCGAGCAGCGTTGGACGCTGCAAGCCAATGGAACGCGTCAAATCTCAAAGTCACTGTGTTCAGCGCAGAAGGAGATATGCTCCACCAATACTTCGACTGTATGATGATGGGAGCATTGGACCGCGTGGATCTATGGCCTGGTCCCACTGGGGTGGAGACGCCGTTTTGGTCGAGGAACAGGCGTTCAGGTGTTGGTCGTGACTTTGAGCTGCCATGTTCAGGAGATGCGTTGAACGACAGAAGTGGGCGTCGAGACACTCAATCTCCTTTCACGTGTGGCTCTGATGCACGACGCGCTGTTATCAAGTACTTCATACGAAACAGGCTGGGAACACAGAGCGACGCAAATAAGGATTTGGTGCGACAGGCTGTGGCGATTCTTGTATCCCAGTTGCAGCAGGTCTAAAACTACTTTGTGTGGTGTTTAAACCAAATTTGACTAACTTTGGTTGTACAGGCATGGCTTACTGATCTAGACAACTACGCATGTCAGTGTGTCGATGGGACGCATTCGCTTGACTGCTGCACTCTGGACCCTTCGTGTGATCCTTCTGTATTGACATGTGCCTGTAGTGATGGTTCTGCGGCGTCCTATGCATGTTGTGACACTGAATGTCAGGCAGGCACATTGCTGCCATCTCGTTTTCAGGTTCCATTCACGTCTGTTCCAGGCAGTCAGGCCATGGCTGGTCTGTTAGACGATGCAGGGCGTTACTTGAACAGCGATGTGTGGATGGATAACCGACCCTGGCTTATGTGGGACACTGGTGGACAGGCTGCATACAATTGGACTGTGACAGCCCCGCAGGTGGCCTTGGATGATGGTATGTATGACACTACCCAACCAGTGAAGGCATATGACGTGACTGAGATTGGTTATCCATTTCGCACGACGATGTGGGAACAGTGCCACGGGTTGCTGCATCAGATACACTTCACAATGCCTGTGAGTGCTGGGATACTCTCAACCATGGGACAGCCATATGACCCATCTAAAGCATCCCAGACAGTGAATATGACGTACAAGGAAGATTTCATCAGGCAGCTTGTTCAGGTAATTTCACGCGCCAAACGAAGTTTGGATGTGGGACTTACTTTGTTTGGACCAGGGAGCATATCGTCAATCCCCTCTATACTGGCACTATCATGCACGGCATCGCCCTTCGCAGTCACAGATGTGCGCACGGACAGAAAAGCGGTGGCCGA
>Ga0247836_1007500_pt1 | contig 11498 bp, 9 predicted proteins | sample LaCruzMarch2015__4_FD_187116 | JGI IMG/M metagenome (GOLD analysis project Ga0247836, IMG submission 187116) | Freshwater microbial communities from meromictic Lake La Cruz, Castile-La Mancha, Spain - LaCruzMarch2015_14m | ecosystem: Environmental > Aquatic > Freshwater > Lake | place: Spain...
CCATTCTAATGAAATTTTTTGAAGGGTATGTCGCTCTAAGCGATAATTTTCATCGATTGCTAAGTCTTCTTCAGAAATCATTAAATCTTCTACAGATCTTTCTTTTTTCTTAAATTGAGAATCATTAATATTTCCTGAAAAATTTGAACTTGTTGTACTTGATGTTTTCTTTTGAGAACTTTTAAATAAACCACTATTTTCCATTTCTTTTTTTTCTAATTCTTTTGAACGATCTTCCATATGAATATTAATCAATAAACCACAAATTTGATTACAAAGTTCATCATCTAAATATTGCATTAAAAAAACCATTCTTCTACGAAAAATGAAATTATAAATGTCTGTCCATTGTGCTGGAAGTTCTTCTCCCCAGCAATAAATAATTCTAGGTACCCCAATTGGCATAATTAATTTTAAAATGAAATATTACATTATTATTTAAACATTTTTTTCTTTAATACATCTATTAAATGCTTCTAAGGTTAAGAAATATTTTTATATAAAAATATTTCTTATCAATTTGAAAATCAACGATTGTCTCTTCGCTTTGCTTCGCGAAGCGAGAAGAAAGAAGCGGTATCAAAGATTATCGATAATCTTTGATTTTCTGTTTCTTTCTTCGCTTCTTTCGCTTTGCTTCTTCGCTTCTTTGCTTCGCAAAAGAAAGAAGCGAGAAGAAAGAAGCGAAGAAGCGGTCGAATCGATTCGATTCATATAAATTTTAAAAAATTTATATAAGATTTATAATTTTATTATAAATAATAAAATTATTCACTTAAGAAACTTTAGAAGCAAAGAAATCAAATTTTTTTAAAAATTTTATGTAAATATTTTTTTTATTAACAAATTCAATTTATTTTTATGCCTTCGGTCGGACTCGAACCGACACGCACAAAGTGCACTGGTTCCTAAAACCAGGATGTCTACCAATTTCATCACGAAGGCTTGTTTATTTTTTTTAATTTTTGGTTTCCAATTATAATTATACTATAAATTGTAAAATAATTCTATATAAAAAAATACAAATTTTATAAAAAATAAAATTTATTTTTTTACGTTTTATAAGATTTGTATTTTTTTATTTAAAAAAAGAAGGGTATTAAAAAGAAAAAAGTAAAAAATATAGAATATAAATATTTATAAAGAATCATTTAATCTAAATTTTCGAATCCCTTTATCTGTTTTTAAAGAAATTGTATCTTTTGAGTTACAAATATAGTTTGGGAATAAAATTTTTCGATTATTAACTTGAACATTTCCTTGATTAATCAATTGAAGTGCATTTGTAATCGAAGAAGTTAAATTTCTTTTATATAAAATATAAGCTAATGTTTTTTCTAATCCTTTTTTATAAAAACGCATTTTTTTATAATATTCTTGTAAATTTCGATGCACTAATTTTAATGATTTTTCTTTCATTGCTACAGAAATAACATCTTTAGGTTTACACATATAACTTGGAATATTTACTTTTTTATTATTAATACGAATATGTCCATGACTAATAATTTGTCTAGCTGCTACAATTGTAGGGGCCATATTAAGACGGAATACAATGTTATCCAATCTCATTTCTAATAATTGTAATAAAACTTGACCAGTTGATTCCTTCATTTTTTTTGCTCTTTGAACATATTTAACTAATTGTTTTTCATTAATTCCATAATTATAACGTAATCTTTGTTTTACTTTTAAACGGATTAAATAATCTGATTCACTTGAATCAAAAGGACGACTTTTAAATAATTTTGTTAAACCGTGTTGTCCAGGTGGCAAAACTTTACCTTCTAAAGCCCCTTTTCCACGGAAAGATCTTCGAAAAGGTTTTTTTCTTGTAAAACCTCTTAATTTTCCAATTCGACGAACAATTCGTAAACGTGGACCTAAATATCTTGACATAATCAATTGTATTTTTTATTTTTTACTTTAATAAATCGATCTCAAAAAAAAATTTTTATTTAAGAAAAATTTTTTCGATAATATTTCATTTAAATTTTAATATTCGTTTAATCTTTTAATTTACCCCCAGGGGAATTCGAATCCCCGTTTTCTCCGTGAAAGGGAGGTGTCCTAGGCCTCTAGACGATGGGGGCCTTTACTATATTATTTTGATTAAATAACATATTATTTATAATATTTTATAAATCAAATAATAAATTGTCAAGAAAATTGAAGTTTATATATAATACTTTTTTATTTTAATTTAACTTAAAAAAAAATTGTAAAAATTTAAGATTTTTATCTTAAAATAAGAAAAGTTGACATGACAAAATTAATATGTAATAATATTATAAATATATTTGTTTTTTTAACCATTAATAATTTTATCGATTCGATTCGATTCGATAATCAAAGATTATCGATATCAAAGATTTTCGATATCAAAGATTTTCGATGAAGCATTTTTTTATTTGTAAAATAAACTTTTGGTCTTTAAACGCTCTTAGTTCAGTTGGTAGAACGCAGGTTTCCAAAACCTGATGTCGTGGGTTCAAGTCCTACAGGGCGTGATTTTTGATAAGGAAATACTAAGAAAACTTTCATTCATTAATGATTTTATTGATTCAATTCAAAAATCTTTGATTTTTGATATCAAAGATTTTCGATAAGCATTACTTTAATAATACTTTAATAATTTGAATATAAAATTTCCTTTATAAAAAGATAATCCTATTTATTTTTGTTTCTTTACTTTAAATAACTTAAAATAAAAGAGTTTAAAAATTATATATTTTTTTTCTTTAAACTCTTTTATTTTAAGTTATTTAAAGTGTATAAAAACTTAATTTTTCAGTTTTAACCCTTTTTCATTTAATTTTTTTAACAATATAAGAAAGGATTGATTTCCCATTCCTGAAATTTTTTTTAAATCTTCCATTCGACAATTTAAAAGATTATCAATTGTTAACAAATTTGCATTTATTAAGCAATTTTTTATACGGAAAGGAAGTCCCAAATATTCAATCCCAAGGTCTTTAAAAGAATCTGATGGGGTTTGGGAATGAGTACTTGATAAAACTTCTGGCATGTTTATAGATGGAAAGAGCATATTTTGATTTGGATTCGATGCATTTGTTTTATAATAACCATAATTGTATTTTACTTTTTTAAGCATTTTAGAATAAAATCGATTTGAATTTAAAAATGTTTTTGCAAAAATGCTATTTAATATTTTCATTTTTTCAAGTTTAGAAAACATGGTGTTCAATTCACCTAATGCTTTATAAAGAGCATCTCTAGGATGTAAACTTCCATTTGTCCAAAGTTCTAAAAGAATTACTTGATTTACCCCATTTAATTCTAAAGATCCAAATGATTCAATTACATAATTGACTTTTAGAATTGGAGTAAAAATAGGATCTAACCATAAGATTTTAGATTTTTTAAATTTTTTTTTATTTTGTGTTTGAAAATCTTTGATTTTCTCTTCGCTTTGCAAAAGAAGTGGAAGAGAAGTCTTCATAAAATCTTCTGTATCCAAATTTAAAGGTTGATCTTTTTTATTTGTAAACCATGCAAAATCTTCTGTAATTAATTCTTTATTTATAGAATGAAAGCCATCTGTTGATTTTTGCATACTTGTAAAACCTTCACAAATTGTAAATCTTAAATTTAAAACACCATCTGTAGTAAGAGTTCCAACGTATTGATTTGGATCTACACATACAATCGATGGAGGTAATTTTAAATCAGATGCTCTTATTATTCCAGGTCCTCGCGCTTGCAAATACCCATAAATTGGCTTTTTAGAAAAAATATTTGATGCAGTATTTAAAGGATTTTTTTTAGAGTTCAAAGAATCTCCAAAAACTTTATTTTCTGCATTTGAACAATTATATTTCAACACAATTTCTTTAAAATTTAGTAAAAGATCTAAAATTGATTCTCGAAGACCTAAAAAGTTACAAAATTCATGTTCAACCCCTTCAATTTCTATACTTTGAATCCCTAATCCCGGAATTTCAGATAATAAAGTTCTTCTTAAGCCATTTGCAACAGTTAAACTTTGACTTGAATTAAAAGGTCCTAAATAAAAACATCCGTAAAAATTTCTTGGGTTTTCTAAAATGCATTCTTTACATGTTAAAAAAAAATTTTTCATAAACATTTATTTTTGTAATTATAATTTTTTCTTAATATCTATTTATAATAAAAAAATGTTCTTTAAAAAATGTATTTAAAGAATAAGAAAATTAAATTGCCAACAATTGTTTAAATCATATTAGCTAAAAAACTTAAAGGATAATTTTTTAAAATTAATTTAATTTTTATTTAAGATGCCTACTACTAGATTCGAACTAGTGACTTTCCGCGTATGAAACGGATGCTCTGGCCAACTGAGCTAAGTAGGCTTATTTAAGCTATTAAGTTTATGATTGCTTCATTGAAATTTTTTTAAAATTTCAATAAGGTTTCTTAAGTTAATAATAAATTTATTATTAATGCTTCATCGATTCAAAAATCTTTGATTTTCTCTTTCTTCGCTTTTTTCTTTGCTTCGCGAAGCGAAGCGATAAGAAAGAAGCGAAGAAAAAATCGAAGAAGCGGTATCAAAGATTTTCAATAAAATTATTAATGAAGATTTTATCTTATTATTCTAAAATTTTCAATAATAAACTTAAAACAATTTTGTTTTTTATTTTTTATAAAAAAATAAAAATTGAGCTTAGTAGGAATCGAACCTACATTAGAAACTTAGAAGGTTCCTGTCCTATCCATTAGACGATAAGCTCTATCATTAAATATTTACATAAAAAACTTCAAAATTTGATTCCATTTCCCGCTTCTTCGCTTCTTTGCTTCTTTCTTATCGCTTCTTTCTTCGCTCCGCGAAAGAAGCGAAGAATCAAAGCGAAAGAAGCGAAGAAAGAAAGAGAAAATCTTTGATTTTCGAATTGAAGAGAAAGAAATCTTTTTTTTTATAAATAAAAAATAAATAGGAATAAAAAAGACAAATATTTCAACTGTATTTTTTTATTTATGTTAATAAATAAAAAAATATAATAAAGATATTTTATTAAAAAAAAAAAATTTGTCAAATATTGAGTTTGGTTAAAAGTTGAATTATTTGTTTATAGATTTTTTATATATAAACAAATAATTCAACTTTTTATTATAAATAAACAAAAAAAATTAGAATAAACCAAAAGTTAAGCTAATTTCAATTGGTAAAGTTGCTCCAATACCTAACCAAATAGCCACTAATGTTCCAACTAAGAATAATGTAGTAGCAATTGGACGGCGATAAGGGTTTTGGAATTTGTTAATATTTTCGATGAACGGTACAAGAATTAGTCCCGCAGGTACAGCGGCCATAAACAGTACACCTAATAATTTGTTAGGTACTGTACGAAGAAGTTGGAAAACTGGATAGAAATACCATTCTGGTAAAATTTCTAAAGGTGTTGCAAATGGGTTTGCTGGTTCTCCAATTGCCGCAGGATCTAAAACAGATAAACCAATTAAACAAGCAAAAGTACCTAAAATACAAACAGGGAAAATATATAATAAATCATTTGGCCAAGCTGGTTCTCCATAATAGTTGTGTCCCATTCCTTTTGCTAATTTTTCTTTTAAAACTGGATCAGATAAATCTGGTTTTTTTGTAACTGACATTTTTATTTTATTTTTTGATACAGCGTCAATACTGTTTAATATTTTTGTATTTAAAAATTGAATAAATTCAAAATAAAATATATGAATATATACAATAAGTTTATTATTTCATATAAATTTTTTATAAAAAATTTCATTTTTTTATTTGCTTTTTTGCCTTAAAATTTAAATTTTAAGTATAAAACTCAAATTTTGGCTTTTGTAAAAGTTAACAAAAAAAGGATTTGAAATTTGGGATATCAAACCAAACTTTTTAAAAAACTTTATTTATTTGCTACGAAAATATTGTTTAAAATTATATTTAAATTAAAAAAAAATTTTATATATTTTTTATTTTTCTCTATTACATTACTATTATTATTGAGTGAATTCTTTTTAATAGCACTGACTTGATTATAAATTATTTCATAAATTATTTCATAAATTATTTCTTAGAATCAAAGATTCCGCTTCTTCGCTTCTTTCTTATCGCTTCGCGAATCAAAGCGAAAGAAGCGAAGAAAGAAAGAGAAAATCAAAGATTTTCTCTTCGCTTCTTTCGCGGAGCGAAGAAAGAAGCGGTTGAATCAAATCGAAGATTCAAGGCCGTATAGTTGATACGGCCCATTTTATGAATTGTTGATAGGAACCAACGTTGAACGTAGACTGTAAATTTTCAACAGAGCTTTTAAAAGAAAAGATTTGGTAAAACAATTGTTAATTTTTTATAAAAATAAAATTTTGTTATATTAATTTTTTTTTATTTTAAATATTTTATTTAAATATTTTTTTTTATAGATCTATAATAAAAATATTTAAATAAAATATTTAAAAATTATTGAATAAAAAGTTCAATAAAAAGTTTTATTTCGTTTTTATTAAAAATTCATTTCAGCTAATTGAACTTTTTCGAATTGTTTCTTCTTAAGAACTAGTAATACTTGAGCAAGTAAAACTGTAAAGAAGAAAGCTAATAAACCTTGAATACGAGCTGGGTTTTGTAAAACGATTTCTTCATCTTTTTGTCCAAACCCACCAACATTTGGATTATTTGTTAATGGTTGATCTTGCTGAACAGTATCTCCTTGTTTAACTAATAATTCTGGACCTGCTGGAATTTTTTCCACTACAGATTGACCATTTGATGTTTCAATTGTAATTTCATAAGATTTCTTTTCGATCGATACATTTGTTACTTTTCCAGTTGCTGGTGAATTAAAAACATTATTATTTGATTTTGAACCATCTGGATAAACTTGACCACGACCTCTATTTCCTCCAAGATAGATTGGATATTTTAAATAAGAAATATTTTTATTTGTTGTTGGATCTGGAGATAAAATAGGAATAACCATTTCACTATATTTTTTACCAGGTACAGGTCCTACAACTAAAATATTTTTTTTCTCTGGACTATAAGGTTGGTAGAATAAGTTTCCAACTTTCTTTTTCATTTCTTCTGGAACTCGATCTGCCGGAGCTAATTCAAATCCTTCAGGTAAAATAAGAACCATACCAACGTTTACATCACCTTTTTTACCATTTCCTAAAACTTGTTGAACCTGTTTGTCATAAGGAATTTTTACAACGGCTTCAAAAACTGTATCAGGTAATACTGCTTGAGGAACTTCTAATTCAACAGATTTTTGTGCTAAGTGACAATTTGCACAAACAATACGTCCATTTGCTTCGCGTGGATTTTCATAGTTTTGTTGAGCAAATACTGGATAAGCTTGTGCGGGTGTCATACTAGTAAAAAATAAACCAAAAACAACTCCCATAGATACAATAAATTTTTTAATTGAACCTTTATTATATGGCATCATATTTTTTTTTATAAAAATTTGTTGTCAAAAACAAATTCGAATAAATGGTTGGTTGGTTGGTTGGAATCTATGATTCTAAGAATCAATGATACCAACTTGAATCTATTATTCTAATTTATGAATCTTCAATTCTAAAGTTGAAATTTCTGATTTGGCTTTTTTTTTGACTCTAAAATCATATTTTATGATTCTAAGGTCAAATCAGCCATTTGTCCTTTTTTCTTCGATTTTAAGACGAAACCATTATTCGATTATATCTAAAATTAAAAGTTAATTTTATTAGGATTAAAAAATCTAAAAAAATAACTAAAAATAATTTTTCTAAATTTGTGTTTTAATTTACTTATTTATAAAACAATTGTATTTAAATAAAAAAATTGTCCTTTTTTAAAAATAAGCTTTAAGTTTTCTTCTCGATATTCATTATATCATAAATTATATTTAATTATATTTATCATAAAATTTTTTAAAATTGAATCTTTATTATTTAAAAAATTAAATTCAAGTTTATAAAGTTTATATTGGTTGTTGACATCAAATATCTTTGATGTCAACAATCAATATAAAATATTATTTCTTATTACCCTTGACGTTGTTTATGTTTTGGGTTTGTACAAATAACCATTACTTTACCTTTTCGACGAATAAGACGACATTTTGTACAAATTTTTTTTACAGAAGAACGAACTTTCATAATAATTAAATTTTAAATGTTAAACAATTGTTCAAAAATACAAATTTTAGTCTAGCATTTTGTATATGAACTTTAATGACTCTCTCTTGTTTGATTTGATTCGATTCGATAATCTTTGATTATCGAAATCAAAGATTTTTGATATCAAAGATTATTGAAAATCTTTGATTTTCTCTTTCTTTCTTTCTTTCTTCGCTTCTTTCTTCGCTTTGCGAAAGAAGCGAAGAAAGAAGTGAAAAAGCGAAGAAGCGAAGAAGCGGATCGAATCGATAAAAAAGTTATAGAGTTAATAGTATTGCTATTAATATAACTTTATTATAAAGGACATTTATAATAAAGGCAATAAACAATAACATTTGACACAAAAAATTTTGATTAAAGATTAAATTAAGAAAAATTCCATTTGTTCTTCTTTAATTTGATTGGAATTATTTGCCATTGACATATTTTGATTTCCAGAGATTTTTGGAGAATTTTTATTATGTGTTTTACTATCTGGATTTAAATAAAAATCTGATAATAAAGAAAATAAATTTGAATCTGATAATTCTCTAGGAATTACCCCTTCTGGTTCAGTCAACAATTGATCCGCAATATTTAAATAAAAATCACAAATAAAAGTAACCGTTGGTTCAGTTTCAGCCATTTCAAATAAAGTTTTCCCTTTAACTCTAGAAATACGGATGTCTTCAATTAAAGGTAAAACTTCTAAAATTGGAATTGGACAAACTTCAACATACTTTTCAATTAAATCTCTTTTATTTGTTCGATTTCCAATTAAACCTGCTAAACGTAAAGGATGTGTACGAGCTTTTTCTCGAACCGAAGCACAGATTCGATTTGCTGCAAATAATGCATCAAATCCATTATCTGTTACAATAATACAATAATCAGCATAATTTAATGGAGCAGCAAATCCTCCACATACAACATCTCCTAAAACATCAAAAAGAATAATATCATATTCAAAAAAAGCATTCAGTTCTTTTAATAATTTTACAGTTTCTCCAACAACATAACCTCCACATCCAGCGCCTGCTGGAGGTCCTCCTGCTTCAACACAATCAACGCCTCCATATCCTTGATAAATAACATCTTCAGGCCATACATCTTCATAGTGATAATCTTTTGATTTTAATGTATCAATAATTGTTGGAATCATAAATCCTGTTAATGTGAATGTAGAATCATGTTTTGGATCACATCCAATTTGTAAAACTTTTTTACCACGTCTTGATAAGGCTAATGAAATATTACAACTTGTTGTTGATTTTCCAATGCCTCCTTTGCCATATACAGCTAATTTCATAAAATTATAAAATTTATCTTATTTTTTTTTCAATAACCACTTCCGTTTTTTTATTCAATTTAATATATTTTTTTTATAAAAATTTTAAAAATCAAACATATTATTTCTTTTCATTGGATTACAATCCACTATCACGTCCTGTCATTTTTAACCAGTTTTGAGCTTCAATATAATTTGTTGGAGCTAATCGAATTGCTTCTTTCCAATAGTCTGCAGCTTTTTCAAATAAAATTTGAGAAATCTCTGATTGTCCATTTTCAATTGCTTGTTCTCCACGATAATGATAAATAACAGCAATATTATTTAAAGCACTAGGTAATGAAGGATTTCTTTCAAGAGCCTGATAATAATATTCTAAAGCTCTTCCATGTTCTCCATTACTTGTATGAATTAATCCAATATTGTATAAAATATAACTACGGTCATATGCATCAACTTCTAATCGCATTGCTTCAAAATAATTTTGAAGAGCCTCAGCATATTCTCCTTCTGCTTGAGCAGACATTCCATCTCGATAATAAATGAAGGCTTGTTTTTCACGTTGAGATGTTGGTAATACTTTTAACAAGATATCCGCAATTACTGTAAAAGTTTTATCAATAAAGTTATCATTTCTTTGTGAACGAGGCATATTTTGTTTTTTTATTTTTTTTGGAGACTCAACTTCTTTTGAAATTTAAAATTTCAAAATTCAATTATTTATGAAAATTTTCTTATTTAAATAAAAGAAATGAATTTTTTATAAAAAATTTTTGGATTTAAAAAAACAATTTTTTATAAAAAATTATATAAAAAGTTGGACTCATATTTATGTAATATTTTTTTAAAGGTTTATATTTAATAATAATTCTTTAATAAACCTATATTTATTTTTCTTTTAAATTAAATGTTATCGATCTAATTTGATTTGAAAATCTTCGATTTTCTCTTTCTTTCGCGAAGCGAAGGAGCGAAGAAGCGGATCAAAGATTTTCGAATCAATTTGAATCGAATCGAATTAAATTTAAATTATTTTTTTTTTATGAATGATCCATATCATTTTAATAAATTTAATTGCTAAAAAATATGATTTTAACTCTAAAATTCAAAGTTTATAATTAAAAAATAGTGTTTTAAGAATAACGATAGAAATCTTTTATAACCCTTCTAAAGAAACTTGTAAAAAGTTTGCTAATTCAGAAGCTTGTTTTTCAATTTCTTGAATGGTTAATGGTTGGCCAATTCCCGTTAAAGGAATTTCACGTTTCCCTTTTAATGTCATAAAAATTGTTCGTTGAGAATCAAATCCTTCTTTTAATTCCACTCGAATGGATTCTACATCTTTTAATGTATACGATAAATCAATTTTACGATTTTTTCCAGGATAACCCCATCTAAAAATGCGAATAATCCCATCTTTTTTATTAAATTCATTAAATCCACCTCCAACATTCCAGAAAATTAAAAACCACCAATAAAGACTAAGTAAAAGACCTAAACTTCCATAAAAACACATTAATAATCCTTGTGGAAAAAAAGAAATATTTGTTTTTTGAATTGAGGACTCTAAAGACAAATCCATATATTTATCCCCAATATAACTAGAGATTCCTGTAATTAAAAACCCAACAGCTCCAATTAAAATAACGGTTGCCCACCAATAATTACTTAATCTTCTTTCTCCAATAATAACATAACGACGAATGAAATTTTCATTATTCATAATAAAGTTATAATATTTAAAAATAAATTTTTTAGTTTGAATCTTTTGTTTAATTTAAGATTCAAAAAGAAATTCGATTCTTTTTAAGTATTAAAAAAACTTCTATTTTTTAATTAAAACATTTTAATATTTATTAAAAAATAATGTATAAATATAATATAAAAAAAAACATCTCCATAAAAATCTAAAAAAATAGATTAATAATTTTATTGATTCGACCGCTTCTTTCTTCGCTTTGCTTCTTCGCTTCTTTGCTTCGCTTCGCGAAGCGATAAGAAAGAAGCGAGAAGAAGCGAAGAGAAAATCTGTAATTTTCGATAATCTTTGATATCGAAAATCTTTAATTTTGAAAATCTTTAATTTCGAAAATCA
>Ga0247836_1007509_pt1 | contig 11482 bp, 9 predicted proteins | sample LaCruzMarch2015__4_FD_187116 | JGI IMG/M metagenome (GOLD analysis project Ga0247836, IMG submission 187116) | Freshwater microbial communities from meromictic Lake La Cruz, Castile-La Mancha, Spain - LaCruzMarch2015_14m | ecosystem: Environmental > Aquatic > Freshwater > Lake | place: Spain...
TGATGACCCTTAAGCTTGAATTCACCTAAGGGGGACGAGTGGCGAAACAGATTCACGTTGTTGGGGCGGCAATCGGCATGGACGGCCGCATCATGTGCGCGCAGCGTGGTCACAAGGGTAATCGCAAGGCGGGCGAGAAATGGTGAGGATGGGGCGTGCCGGCCATCGGCATGACCTAGGCTCGCAACAACGACATCGGGGGAAGTGATAGTTGGGTGAACAAAAACCCGCTGCAGGTGCTGCAGGAGACTTTCGGATACTCTGCCTTTCGCGGACACCAGCGGGCCGTCATCAACCGAACGATCGCGGGGCTCGACAGTGTCTTGCTGATGCCGACAGGTGGCGGAAAATCCCTGTGCTACCAGATTCCATCCATCGTCATGCCCGGCGTCGGCATCGTCGTCTCGCCACTGATCGCACTTATGCAGGACCAGGTGGACGCCCTGCGATTGCTCGGAGTCAAGGCGGCGTTCTGGAACTCGAGCCTCGATAACGACGCCGCCTATCGGGTGCGGAAACAACTAACGGCCGGCGAACTGGACATCCTGTACGTCGCACCTGAGAGGCTGCTGCTGCCGGAATTTCTGACACTGCTGCGCGAAGTCGACGCGAGCACGGGCATCGCACTGTTCGCTATCGACGAGGCGCACTGCGTCTCCCAGTGGGGCCACGACTTCAGGCCCGAGTACCTCAAGCTGTCTGCCATCCGCGAGCATTTCCCGCGCAAGCCACGCCTCGCACTGACTGCCACCGCCGACGCGGTGACGCGGCTGGAGATCCACCGCCAGTTGGCCCTTGAGTCCGCGGAGGAATTCATCTCCAGCTTCGACAGGCCGAACATCAACTACGCCGTCGAGGACAAGCAAGACATAAAGAGGCAACTGCTGTCGCTCATCGCAAAGCATCCGGGGGAAGCGGGAATCGTCTACTGCCAATCACGCAAGAAAACCGAGCAGGTCGCCGAATGGCTAAAGGCCGCACAAATCGACGCGGAGGCTTATCACGCAGGACTTGATCAAGGTGAGCGACGACGGGTGCAGTCGCGCTTCAGTCGCGAGGACGGCGTGGTTGTCGCCGCAACCATTGCCTTCGGCATGGGAATCGACAGGCCGGACGTGCGTTTCGTCGCGCACGTCGACCTACCAAAGAGTCTCGAGGGGTACTACCAGGAAACCGGTCGAGCCGGACGAGACGGGGAGCCGTCCGAGGCGTGGATGGCGTACGGACTGGCGGACCTCGTGCAGCAAGCACGCTTTATCGGCGAATCACTCGCCGACGACCAACACAAGCGCATGGACCAGATACGTCTCGACGCGATGCTCGGCTACGCGGAAGCATCCGGCTGCCGGCGCGTGATCCTGCTCAGCTACTTCGGCGAGGTGTCCGGTCCGTGCGGAAACTGCGACAACTGCCAGGAGCCACCGCAACTGTGGGACGGAACCGTCGCCACGCAGAAGGCACTGTCCGCGGTGATGCGCACAGGAGAGAGGTTCGGTGCGGGACACCTGATCGACGTGCTCCTCGGCAAGTCGACGGAGAAGGTCCGCGCGCAGGGCCACGACGGGCTGAAGACATTCGGTTGCGGAACAGAACTGGACGAGCACCAGTGGCGAAACGTGTATCGCCAACTCGTCGCCCGAGGAATCCTGCGCCCGGACCCCGGAGCGATGGGAGCCTTCAAGCTCACCGACCTGGCGCGGCCGATCCTTGCCGGCGAGGAAACCATCCAGCTGCGAAAACCCGCCACGAAGACAGCCAAGGGCAGCAAATCAACGAGCAAGAGTGCGGCGAAGACTCCTGTCGATGTGACGCTGGAGGATGAGGCCCTGTTCCAGGCGCTGCGCGCGGAACGGCGCAAGATAGCCGACGCCGAAGGAATGCCGGCTTTCGTAGTCATGGATGACAAGACCCTGCGCGGGCTTTGCGCCGCCCGCCCGACAAATGTCCAGCAGATGCTCAACGTGCATGGAATCGGACAGGTCAAGGCGGACAAGTACGGAGAGGCGATGCTCGCCGTTATCAGTAACTTTGAAATGCCGTACTGATTCGAGAAGCGTTGGCCTGATAGCCCGGTTCTCGGCTAGAGGCAACGACTATCGTCGTACCGTGGGCGGGGGAGATTCACAAGAGGGCGACCAAAGGCGTAGGACCCTGGGGCAGGTGAGTCGTGCTATCGCCGCTGCGGTGGGCAGGCCCGCGAGACCGGGCGGTCGTGCGTCTGCGCAAAGCCGCATTGCGGGGATTGAAGTTCTCCCCGAGTACCTGGAAGTGCTCGACCAGATCCGTAAGGGGACGCCCCTGATTCTGGTGACCGGGGGTGCAGGAACGGGCAAGAGCACCTTCATCCGGTGGCTGGAAGAGCGATACCGAGGCGAGATCCTCCTGTTTGCACCCACAGGGATCGCGGCACTGACCATCGGGGGGCGCACCATTCACTCGCTGTGTAAATTCCCGCCCGCATACATCCTCCCCCGTGACATTCGCATCGACCCCAAGCCCCTCCTTCTCAGTATCACTCATTTCCCTCGGCGTTCCGCTTGCAGATGCTTGGCTTTAGCCGTTGGCAGCCAAGGGCCTGATTACGCAGCCAGAGGCAACCCACATTTGGGCAGTTCTCTTTGCGTTCAAGTCCAATCCATCCGCTTGCTTCCCGTTAATGAAGAATGCAAAAAGCAAGGAATGACTATTAGTTGCGGCCGTGACAGATGAACTACTGGCCAAGGCTGGGATTGACGCTGGTCGCACGGCAGCTCTGCGGCATCAGATAGAACTGCTTATTCCGATGATTTGCAGTACATACGGCTTAGCCTGAACCGCGAGAAAGTGACGTAATCAATGCTCTAAGGTCTTCAAGGCTCAGAGGTGGATTGCTTCGGTGAACAATGGCGTGACAATTTGCGCAAAGCGGAATTAGATCATTTTGAGGATCGAGCGCGTAGTCCGGGCCTAATTGAGACAACGGTGTGGTGTGGTGAATGACAACGTACCCGTAACCAAGTGGGCCATAAAACTCTTGGAAATTGAATCCGCATGCCCAGCAGTCATGACCATGTAATTCTATGGCCGTTTCACGATTTCTTGGATCCCGCTCATATTTGTTGACATTTACTTGAATTCTTGATCCTTCGGGGTAGCCAATAACTTCATCAGGCGAAACGAAATATCCCGCCGTCACGGGTAGCAAGCTCAGTACCAATCTAATAAGAATTGAAATGCATGCCTGCTCTTGATCGTTTACGAGGCCGAATCCGAGTGCGCTGGAATCTGACAGCACATCGCATTCGATGATTAAATTTGCCTTGTCAACTCCCCTGTCATCAAAATCCTTAGCCAATTCGGAACCGTCAATCCTGATTCTGTGAGTACTATGAGAAGACTCGTTTTCCTCTAGGAGCTTGTAGACAGCCTCTGCATTCAAAATGAGTTGATCTGATAGGTATTCAATGACCTCACGAGCAAAAATATCTGGTTTAACCTGTACAAGCGTCGCATGCCAACCTCGAGTAACCTCGAAGTAGAAGGATCGTTTTGCCTCGAGTCCTTTGAAACGAATCTCAAGCCCTTCACTGGCTTCATTCTTAAACTTTACTCCAATAATTTCGACACCTAGCTCATTGCTAAGGGATACGAGAAACGCTTCGACACTATTCGTCGTCATCCTGATCCAATTCTGGGTCGGCCAAAGAGTCAGTCATTTGACGTAATGTTCTTGACACTTCGTATTGAAATTCGCGATATTGCCGTTCATATGTGGGGATGGGGAATTGAGTTTCCGCTATTGCCAAAGCGTAGATGAGCATATCTAAACCTTGTACTGCAATTGAATTCTGCTTGTTAGCCAAGTAGACTTTGCGGTAGAAATCATGTCCCTTATTGAGTTCTACGACTTGGCGTCCGTTTTGCAACCTTAATTGCCAGAGTAACCCATCATTTATTGAATCAACCGGGTTAATCGGTAATGCATCAGCGGCACCTTCATATGATGAAATTGGGAGGACGATATCACCGAATTTTGCGTGCACGGTAACTTTGTGCTCATCGATAGGGACAATATCTGCGATGTTGATCGTTCCTGTTGCTTTGTTAATCTGCCGTTGAGACGCGTCATGAAGTGACTTGGTGTCTTTCTTCAGGGAATTAATTCGACTCGTTCTGTTCGCTTCACGTCGAAGGGGAATCAGGAAATCCCTTATTTTTTCTTCTAGATCACCGAGTACCATATCGCCTTTTTGCAGTCCGGTGTGAAATAGTTCATCCAATTCACCGTCATAAGAAAAATTGACCCTGAGTCTTGCGTGGTGGGTTTCCCGCTTAAACAAATCGAAATATGTGGCCATCATTATGAGGCGGTGCTCTCGATATACGTACACACCATGAGTATTTGGTCCAATTTCAGAGTCATCGGCTAATGCTTCATCCTTGAAGTCGTCCTTTGCGGGAAGAACGTACCCATCGACACGAACTGAACCTGACTTACCAGTGACTGTTTCGAGTCCATTCAGACTTAAGGTCTCTAACGGTTCAATCCCTTCGGCTAGACAAAATGGATCCCAAGGTTTTACCTCCACTCCATTAAGACGTATTCTGACATTGCGAGCCCTTGCGTCGTCTCTATCTAAAAATCTCTGAAAGGTTTTCCTGAGATGGCGATGGGTTTGTTCAACTTTGCGCTTTACAATTCGCTTAACCTGTGGCTCCGTGATCTTATTCTGTTGCGCATCAAAAAGTCTCTCAGCATTTTCGGTGACGACAAGAGTGCCAGTACCAACGGAAGATATCCTGCTAATCAATTCTTGGTATTTAATGGGAGCATCTGAAATAGCAAACAGGAAGTCGTTTGACTCGTAAATCAATTTCTCATCAAAAGTAATCATAGTTGGCGTGCTTGCACCCGTTCCGACAGAAGCGACCATGAAGGTGTCGGTGAAGGACTGGCAAGCGGTTTTTAACCCAAACCCGTAGACATTTAAATTTGCATCATCATTGTTAGCTGCCGCTCCGTACTGGATAGCGTCTGCGAGTGCATTCGACGCGATCCCATGGCCATTGTCAAGAATATGAACGTAAACTCGACCTCCAACGCGTTGCTCAATTACAATTTCAATTTCCGACGCGTTTGCACCAATTGAGTTATCGACGAGATCAGCAATAGCCTCATTGAAGGCATAAGCGAGTCGCCCCATTCCTCTTACCATGCGGGAGGCATCCGGTGGCACCCTCATGTAGGTCTTCGAACCAAACGTAACCTCTTCAAATCTTGCCGTCATTTCTAACTCCTTCCATATACGAGCTGCCAAGATTTCGCGGTTAGATTCTTTGGTCTTGTTTCATTTCTCTGAATCCCAATTTCAAACTCTTTTTCACTTTTCCTCGTAATCAGAATAGCGTCTCCTGGTTTCAATCCATTGTCTTTGAAAAATCGCGAAATTCCCGTGATTCTATATTCATTGCGCGTTCCACCAAAGAATCGATTGTTGTAATAAATTAGGATTGGTCTATCCACTACACCTTGGATGATGTCAGTGAAATGAAGTTGCATTCGTGGATTCAGTTCACTTTTTGAGAGTGCTTCAAATAGGCCTATTTCGATCAACGAATGCGGAACCAGAAATCCCGATTGGTGAGACTTATTCACCCCAAGATCATTCTCAGAGAGGGTTTTGACTGCGGAGATATTCATGCCTCCCCCACGGGAGAAACGAGTAGTGCGGCCTTGTATTCTTCTGCCGATATTTTCGCGTCAACACCTAGATCTGACAGTTCCCTCTTCATTTGAATTCGCAAATCTATGACTTCGTCGATCGTATCCAAATAAAAAGGTCGGTGGACGAACGTTGTTCGGGTTTGGCCATTGCGGTAAACGCGGTAGGTCGCTTGGTCTTCCTTAGCAGGATTCCACTCCAAATTATAGTGAATTACATGATTTGCTCCTACAATATTTAGTCCAGCACCTGCGACGCTTGGGTTGCAAATCAGGACTCCAGGGCCATTAAACTCGTTAAATGAATCAATCAGTGGAGTCCTGCTATCCATTGGTACGTCACCATACAAACTGTCGATAAACGCTTGAGGAAACTTACTTTCAAGATCTAGTTGAATCAAGCGAATCATCTGCACGGAGTTCGTAAAAATCAAAGCTTTTTCATTGTTGTCGACAAGCTCTTGCAGAATATCAAACGTGAGCTGGTATTTGGGTGAGAGTTCGAATAGATCTTTAGTTTCGATACCCACAAGTCGCGGGTGGGTGGCAAGTAAACGAAGTCGCCCTGTGGCTATAAAACCCCCGGCGATTGGGAATTCGTCTAGGGCTCTTTGTCGAATCTCTTCGTAGACAGAATTCAACTCTGGTGGCCATTGCAGGGGATGATTTATAGTGATCAACTCGGGAAGTTGATGCTCGATATCCTCCAATCTTCTCCGAAGGAGTATCGGTCGGATGAATTGGTGTACATCCATTGCCCGTCCGCCGTCACCTTCAAATTCATTTTCAAATTCGGACTTGCTACCAAAAATGGTTGGATCCGCAAACTCAGTTAACGACCAGAGGTCGAGCAGGCGGTTTTCCAAAGGGGTTCCAGTGATCGCAACCCCAAATCTGCGGGGAATCTCCTTAGCGTGCCTCGCACGTTTCGAGTTTGGATTTTTTATTGCTTGGGCTTCATCGAGAATGACCAGGTTCCAAGGTACATTTACCAGAAATGAGCAGTCTCTGAGCATTGTTTCGTAACTCATCAGTACCACATCGAACCCGAGTAGGTTAATCGATGTTCCAGTACGCATTGGCCCAGCGTGCTTAAGCACTTTTAAATGTGGGGCAAACTTGATAATTTCTCGTTGCCAGTTTTCAATCAGCGTACCGGGGCAAATTACAAGATTATCAGCTCGCCCATTTGCGATGTTATTCACAACTAGACCAATCGCCTGCAACGTCTTACCTAAGCCCATCATGTCACCCAATATGACACCACTTCTGCCAAGGTTTTGCTGAGTGCTAAGCCACTGGATTCCTATACTTTGATATGGATACGGTTCGACTTGTAAGTCGACTCTAAATTGTGACCCAAGAAATTTAGGATTGGCCATGAGGCTATCCCTATAAATTGAATTCTTCACTTGTAGTCGATGCTTAATTGCAAGATACTCAAAAGAAAGCAGTTCTTCCGTCGACAATCCAGGGAAGCTATCTTGGTGCCAAGCTCGGCAAAGATCACATATGACTTCACGGTCTTCGCCACTAATAGGCAAAATCTGATGTTCGACAATGAAGTAGTCAGAGGGCATCGCTTGAGGAATGGCTACGGTGTGACTCCTAGCTTGGTTTGTGATCGATATTTCGAGATCAATACCATTCATGACCCTGGAACTATGGATGTATCCAATCGAGATTTCCCAGTAGCTTTCTGATATCTCGAAGCGAGGGAATGCAAACTGAAATTCATCTGAGCGTGAAACAAGATCCAAGGCCATTAATGGTTTCGCTGAACCGTTTTCCGTCACGTAGAAGTAACTCCCGTTAAATTGAATATTCATAGCCTAAGCCTTCTTCGGTTTCTTTGGGATAAACAATTCTCCACCGATTGCCCATGCACGTAACAAATCCACCATGGATGTCAAATCTTGAGCCCTAGATGAAGGGGCCTTGCTGTTGCGATTTGGGAATAGCGTTGTGGCGAACCACCCACTAGAAATTGGTAATTTCATATGTCCGGAAATCTTGGACAACAGTTTTGCGAATTCCCTTTCCTGATGCGCGTCAATTCCCACGTATCCATCGTCGGATCCGATAACAACGCATAATTCATGGTAAACGCCAGCTAGACATCGCCAGATGGTTCCTGAACCTAGTAAGTATTTTTCACGGAATTCCTGTGCGGTGGTTTCCCCGGCCATAAACTCCTGCAACTGTGGCACGTTACTTTGCATCAGATCTAGGAACCGTGTGATTAATAGATAAAGGGCATCATCTTGAAAGGTATTTTCTTTTTTTGTCGTCATGCGGGCGGAAATACCGAAACTAACGTGCCTGACAATATCTGCGACATTAACTACGGTTAAAATGTTTGGATTATGGCCACTGCAGCTAGTTTTTTCCAAGTCAACACGGCCCCGCAGCAAAGGGTGCTCCTTAATCAGTAGTTGCGTGACACGATTTATAATCGAGGCCGTATCGAACTTAGCCTGCACAGTCTTATTAATACCCAATGCGTTTTTCGCGATGTCTACAAAGAACTGTCGGTGCCGATAAGAGTCAATTCCATCAAGTAAATTTATAGAAACGTATTCATTGTTGAATCTATCAATTTGTTGTTTTATGTACGTAATTTCTAATTTGGCAGTTGTTACGCACTGGCCCTCTTTTGAAATAACATTTTTGTTGAAATCGGAAACTGCAACACTCAATCGAGCATTCAATTCAAGTTTTTTCAGGTACCAACCTAATACCCTATGTTGACCATCCAATATTTGAAGCGCGCCAAGTCGATCACTGGGTAGCATCAAAAACCCTAGGTTTGAGAGAGAGCCATGCACTTCCAGACGTTCAAATTGCAAGGTTTTTGAGTAGTCAAGCAGCAGAGGTGGGACTAACCATTTCCCATCTTGTTTCTCCCAGTAATTTCCAAAGTCGATCGCGTGAGGCTTACTCACTCTTCGATTGTCGGGAAAAGGATGGGTGGGATCAGGGATATCAAGAAGCTCTAGAGCCTGAGCAATAGGCAAAGCCAAAAGATACTCAGAATTCCCATTTCGAGAGACCCTCTGTGCTAAGACCTCTGATTGGTTCACGTGCACCCCCCCCCCCATCGCCTGAAGCTATTGCCTCATAAATTGTGCTAACTGTTTACGAGAACTTTGGATATTTGCCGAGCGATATCCGCGACCACCAAGGGACAAACGCTATTTCCAAATTGCTTGTAGGCCTGCATGTCAGACACCACCTGAGGAAACTCCCCTCGAATTCCCACGACTCGTGAGATTGCAGAAGTGAAACCCATCAGTTTCGCTGCTTCACCGGGTGTCAAGCGACGTGGATTTCGCCATCCGTCTTGGCGGATTAGTACTTCGGCACCGTCTTTGTAGTATCGGGCAGAGAGAGTGCCAGAAACGTCGTCAGGGCCGTACAGTTTAAATCCAAAGCCATTTCCAAGTTTTTTATGCTTGTCTGCGTAAGACTGTAAATAGGTCCAAAGATTGTCGGTCAGCATGTATTTGATATTTGGAGGCTTTCCATCTAACACAGAAACGAGAGTTTTTCTATTCTTTATGTTTCCATTTGGAAATTTAAATAATTTAACGGTTTTACAATCAAAGAGATCACGTCTGAAGGCAACGATAAATACTCTATTTCGGTTCTGTGGAACCCATGCAGCTGCATTTATTACCTGATATCTAACGTCGTAGCCGAGAACGTTAAAAGAATCCATGATTACAGCCCAAGTTTTCCCGCGATCATGGCCGATCAGGTTTTTTACATTTTCTAGAAAAATAATTTTGGGGTTTTTTTCAGCTACAACGTCACAAATCGAAAAAAAGAGATTTCCCTGTTGTAAGTCGCTAAACCCGTGCGCCCTACCAAGCGACTTTTTCTTGGATACTCCTGCTATAGAAAATGGCTGGCATGGAAAACCAGCGCTTAGAACGTCATGGGACGGAATATCTCTTGAGGGGTCGAGCGTTCGAATATCATCTGTTGACACATTGTCATCTCCGTACCAGCGCCTATAGGTGGTGGCAGCGTGCTTGTCCCATTCATTGGTGAAGACCGCTCTGCCCCCCGCGGAGGAGAGCCCGAGCCTAAACCCCCCAATCCCGGCAAAGAGTTCTATGAAGGTGAACTCTGGCTTCGACATGCCTCCACCCTACGCCTGGGTCTGACATTTTGCCTGCCCTTTGAGGGTCTCGTGGGGGTCTCTTGAATGCTGTGGCTCAGGCATAGCGGACTTGGCTCCTAATCGTTTTCGGGACCAAGTTGAGTAAAGATCTCAATCGATGTACGTACGAAGCTCTTTTGATAACAGTAGGAACACCAGCTAGCAACAGTTTTCAGGACGAAGGATGCGCTGTTAATCTATGGGCTCTCGTGGAAGCTTTCGCCCAGAAGGACCCCAGGGCTCTACCTGTTCCTTAATAACCAACTACTAGTATTCCATCGAGTGGCAATTCCAGCCTGCCTGATGAGTAAAGGGTTTCGATGAAGTTCACAACAGTCTTAAAATCACGGTTTGGCGATTGTTTTTTCGAAGCAGGTTTGTACTCAGACAGCACCATAATCACCAAATAGTTGGCACTCTGGATGGTGCACGCTTCAAACAGGTCTTTCAGAAATTGATTATTGACCACCGCCCGCCCGGCTTCAACCTCGATAATCGTCCCTGTTGGTTCGTGGAAGGCATCGACCTCGAATGATTTTTCTACGTTGCCATTGATTCCGAAAAGGACGGGCCTACTGATTTTTATTTTCGGCGGTCCCGGATCTTCTACCTGATATCCCAAGGTCCGCAAAGGGATCGCAACTTGGGCTAAAACCTTATTGCTCACCATAAGGTTGCCCCCGTCTCGAATTGCGTCAAGAGAGGGTCGAACATTCGCGATAAGTACTTCCAAATGGTTAGGCAATTGGCGGGATCTAGGAAAATATTGCCACTCCATTGTTTCCCCCTCCAACTTCGATTTTGCTCAATCTCCGGGATTTCACTGTGCCCAATTTATATCCAGCATATACAAATGTCAGAGGCTAGGCGGGTAAAGATACGTTTCTATTCAACTCTCTAGGTCTTGAACAACAGAGTTTACAATCACGTGGATTGAATAGTAGTTATGGCTGAACGCGCAGATCTGACTTCAGGTACACCTTCAACGCGAGTGGCCGGAGAATGTCGTGTTCAACGCTCTAGAGGTAGCTTCACGGGCGCTAATGACTGACTCACCGGCATTGGCATTGTGGCTAGTGCCATGATTTTAATCGTGCCGTACTAGGTCACCTTCACACACTACCTATGCAGAAGTGCTCGATAGCCCTGTCACTGGAGCCTCGACGTTAATCGAAACTCCGAACCAGACTGGAGCGGGTCATCAATGAGACAGTTGGTCTAGGAGCCCGTTCATGTTTGCTCCAACTATCGTTAAGTCAGGTTAGGCGTTCAGTCTCTTTCGGCGAGGAGCAGTCGAGAATCGACGGCATCATGACCGTTTACCTGTCGGCGATGCCGAATCGGATTTGACTGTACGCCTCACCCGACACCACACTGCGCCTCTCTGGCACTTCGGTGTGCCGAAGTCATTGCTCACTACTGCACTAACCCTGCACTAACCCCTACCAGGAAATGGGCGCACACCACTGGACAAACAAGCCGGTTCCATGAGGAAATGACTACTCCAGTGGACGTACTCGGACGCCATGGTGCGACCCTGTCGGTTGGGGGTTCGAGTCCCTCCGGGCGCACTCATGTGACGTTTGGTTCCGCCTGACGCGTGGCTAGCGGAC
>Ga0247836_1007516_pt1 | contig 11476 bp, 6 predicted proteins | sample LaCruzMarch2015__4_FD_187116 | JGI IMG/M metagenome (GOLD analysis project Ga0247836, IMG submission 187116) | Freshwater microbial communities from meromictic Lake La Cruz, Castile-La Mancha, Spain - LaCruzMarch2015_14m | ecosystem: Environmental > Aquatic > Freshwater > Lake | place: Spain...
GATCCGGGCGATGCGCACGTTTTCGCGGTCGATGTATCCCTGGTATTTCAGGTCGGTTTCGAGGATCTCCCAAATTGACCTGGGAAACTGCGATGCAATTCCGGATGGTAGGGTTGCCGTCGAATTTTCCACCCGTCGGAACCACGCGGCGAGAGGAATGCCATCAACCCGTTCCGCCTCCGCACAGGAGCGGGCTGCAGCGAGCTGGGCGGACTTTTCCTCGAAGCGGGAGGCCCGGAGCGGACAGGCAAGCCCGGTTGCGATGGCGCGCGGGGTGAGCCTCAGGTCGGCGTTGTCCTGACGCAGCACGAGCCGGTGTTCGGCCCGGCTGGTGAACATACGGTAGGGCTCGGGCGTTCCGCGGGTCACGAGATCATCGATGAGCACTCCAATGTAGGCCTCATGCCTCCCAAGAACGAAGGGTGGGCGTCCGAGAACTTTGTGTGCGGCATTGGCACCCGCCATGAGCCCCTGTGCGGCAGCCTCTTCGTAACCCGAGGTGCCGTTGATTTGGCCGGCGAAATACAGGCCTTCCACCCGTTTTGTCTCGAGCGTTGTCCGAAGCTGGGTGGGCGGGCAGTAGTCGTACTCGACGGCATAACCCGGGCGCAGGATTTCGCAGTTTTCCAATCCGGGCACCGAGCGGAGGAAGCGATATTGCACTTCGAAGGGCAGGCTGGTGGAAACCCCGTTGACATAGACCTCGCCCGTGTCGCGGCCCTCCGGCTCGAGAAAAAGCTGGTGCGATGGCTTCTCCGCAAATTTGACGACCTTATCCTCAATGCTCGGGCAATACCGCGGCCCGACCCCCTCGATGACTCCCGCATAGAGGGGCGACTGGTGGAGGTTTTCGCGAATGATGGAGTGCGTGGTCTCCGTGGTGTGTGTGATCCAGCAGGGGATCTGCCTCGCGCGGAAGGCCCCGTCGCGCCATGCATTGAGAGTGAAAATTTCGTCCGGGCCGGGATCGAGGGTATCGGCAAGAAAGCTGAACGTGGAGGGAGGTTCGTCTCCGTCCTGCCGTTGGAGTTTGGAAAAATCGATGCTTTGGGCCAACAGACGGCAGGGGGTGCCGGTTTTGAAACGCCCGACCTCGAAACCGAGATCACGCAGGCAGTCGCTGAATGTTGAGACCGTATCTCCCATGCGACCGCCGCTTTGATTGCGCAAACCGACGTGGAGAAGACCGCGCATAAACGTTCCGGTCGTGATGATCACCGCCTTCGCCGAAAACCGGATGCCAAGGTTCGTCTCAATTCCGGTCACGCTCCCGTCGCGAACATTCAGCAGAGTCACATTGGCCTGTTTGAGATCGATGCGGGCTGTGCGTTCGAGATGCGCCTTCGCGCGGAATTGGTAGGCCTTTTTGTCGCATTGTGCGCGGGGGGCCCGCACGCTGGGTCCCTTGCGGGCATTGAGCATGCGGAATTGGATGCCGGTCGCATCAGCGTTGAGACCCATGAAACCGCCGAGGGCGTCGATTTCGCGGACCATGTGCCCTTTCGCTAGGCCGCCGATGGCCGGGTTGCAGGACATCTGGGCTATCGTGTCTGCATTCTGCGTGAGCAGCAGGGTTTCGCAGCCAAGGCGGGCGGCAGCCAGGGCCGCCTCCACCCCCGCGTGTCCGGCACCGACGACCGCGACGTCGTAGGGCTTCGGGTAGTCGAAGTCGCTCACTGCCCCGGCGGAGCCTGGGGAGAGCTGTGGGTCTCAAGAAGCTTCTCGGCAGCAGCCGCCTTCAATTTCTGGCAGCTCTTAAGCACGATGTCCCCCGCGGCAAAGTTGTCGAACGTGCCGCGGATTGCGGCCATCTGACCAACGACATCCAACATCCGCTCGGACTTGATGTCCCCATCACGGCCCCGCTTGAAAAAGTCGGCTTCAGTGTCGTTGTTTTCGACATTAACCTGCCCTCCCTGGGGAACCCCCGCGGCATTAAACACGCACTTTACATCGGGGCTCGAGTTTTGATTCTGCTGGAGATAAACGACGACCGGATCGCCTTCATCATCGTTGGACTGTCCAACCTGGCCGATGCGGCCATAAACCACGATCCGCATCCCTTGATACTTCTGGAAAGCGGCCTCCTGCTGAGTGGAAAATTCCTTCATAATCTGGTCGAGCGTGACGAAGCCGTCGGGAGGCAAAGGAGCAAGGGCACCGGTGTCCTGAGCAGCGGCCGGGAAAATCGAGAAAACCGCGAGGAGGGAACAGAGTAGGTTTCGCATGGAGGGAAACCTGACCGAAATCCGCCTCCACCTCAACTTCAAACAGCCTCCGCATCTTCTAGACATCAGCCGCTCGGGCAGTCAGAATAACGAATCCTCTCTTCACCGCCGCCGGAGGCCCCGCACGAGGCGGGCCTTGGAGCCGGGGAGAAAGCGAATTCTTTGAAGACCCATGTATAGCCAGAACGAAAAAGTCGAAAAAATTGATGTTGCCGAAGAGATGTCGAAGTCCTTCCTCGACTACTCGATGTCGGTGATCATTTCCCGGGCTCTGCCCGATGCGCGGGACGGCCTCAAGCCCTCACAGCGCCGGATCCTTTACGCCATGGGTGAGCTTGGTGTGATGCCGGGCCGCAAGTCCCTCAAGTGCGCGAAAATCGTCGGTGAGACGATGGGCAACTACCACCCGCATGGCGACCAGGCGATCTACCCCACTCTCGTTCATATGGCGCAGCCATGGGCAATGCGCGAAATGCTCATCCAGGGACAGGGCAACTTCGGCAGTGTGGAAGGGGATCCGCCCGCATCCATGCGGTACACCGAGGCCCGCCTCCAGCATCTCGGTGCCGCCCTCATGGACGACATGGACAAGGATACAGTCGATTTCGTGCCGAACTACGACGGCACGCGCTCGGAACCCACCGTCCTCCCCGCCGCCTTCCCGAACCTTCTGGTCAATGGTGGCACGGGTATCGCCGTCGGAATGGCGACCAACATGCCGCCGCACAACCTCGGCGAAGTCATCGATGCCATCTGCGCTCAGATCGACGACCCGGACATCACGATCGAAGGGCTCATGCGTTTCGTGAAGGGACCCGATTTCCCCACAGGCTGCGCAATCTGCGGGGTGGCAGGAATCCGGCAATATTTTGAAACCGGTCGCGGATCGGTGAAGGTGCGCGGCCGCGCCGGCGTCGAGGAACTCAAGGGCAACCGCGAACAGGTCGTCATCACCGAAATCCCGTACGGCGTGAACCGCAAGACCCTCGTCGAGCGCATCGCCGATCTGGTCAACGAAAAGATCCTTACCGACGTGAGCTATGTCGGCGACCAATCCGACGAGCACACCCGGGTCGTCGTTGAACTCAAGCGTGACGCGAACGCCAAGGTTGTCATCAACAACCTCTACAAGCACACGGCATTGGAGAGCTCGTTCGCGGTCACCATGCTGGCCATTGACCGCGGTCGGCCGAAGCTTCTCTCGCTGAAGGAAGCCATCGCCTGCTACATCGAGCACCGCCGCGAAGTCATCCTCCGCCGCACACGATTCCTGCTTGCCCAGGCCGAAGGGCGGGCCGAGTTGCTCGAGGGCTACCTCGTCGCACTCGGAAACCTAGACGACTTTATCCGCATCATCCGCTCGGCCAACAGCCGCGACGAGGCCAAGGTCAAACTCCTCGCCCTCGAATGGTCGCGGAAAACCGTGGAAAAGCTCGGGATCCTCATCCGCGATGTCGCCCGCCTCGCCGACGACGGGCAATACCAGCTCACCGAACGCCAGGTCGATGCCATTCTCGAACTCCAGCTCTACCGGCTCACCGGAATGGAGCGCGACAAGATCAAAGGCGAATACGATGAAGTCCTCGCCACAATCATAGACCTTCTCGACATCCTCGCCAAGGAATCCCGCGTCCTTACAATCATCAAAGAGGAGCTGCGCGTGATCCGCGAAAAATACGCCAATCCCCGCCGCACCGACCTCGTCCCCGACGAAGGCGAGATGGCGCTCGAGGACCTCATCGCCAACGAGGGCGTGATCGTAACCCTCACCCACAACGGCTTTATCAAACGCACTCTCGTGAGCGCCTACCGTGCCCAGCGGCGGGGCGGAAAGGGCGTGATCGGAATGGTTGCCCGCGAGGCCGACAAGGAAGAGGACAGCGATTTCGTCGAACACCTGTTCACAGCGGCAACCCACGATTACCTCGTTTTCTTCACGGAAACCGGCAGGTGTTACGTAGAGCGGGTCTATGAAATCCCGGAGGGTTCACGCGCCAGCAAGGGCCGCTCGATTGCCAACCTCCTCGAGCTGCGCAAGGAAGAAAAGGTCGCGGCCACCATCCGCATCCAGGGCCAGAAGACCGATGAGGAAACCTGGAGCGACCAGTTTTCGATCCTCTTCGCCACCCGGAGCGGCATTGTCAAAAAGACGAAGCTCAGCGATTTCAAAAATATCCGGAAGGGCGGCATCATTGCCATCAACATTGAAGAGGGGGACCAGTTGATTGACTGCAAGCTCACCAACGGATCGGACGAAATCGTTCTCATCACCCACGGCGGACTCAGCATCCGCTTCAATGAAGAGGATTGCCGCGACATGGGCCGGACCGCCGTCGGCGTGTGGGGGATCCGCCCCCAGCCGAAGGACTACGTTGTCGCCGTGGCCGTGGTCAACAAAGACGCCCAACTCCTCGTTGCCGGCGAAAACGGGCTCGGCAAACGCACCAGCTTCGACGAATACCGCATTCAAAACCGCGGCGGCAAGGGCATCATCACCATGAAAGTCACCGGCAGGACCGGAGGAGTCGCAGGAGCCCTCACCGTCCGGGATGCCGACGAAATGATGCTCATCACCAACAAGGGCAAGATGGTCCGCACGGCCGTCGGCCAGATCCGCGAGGTCGGCCGCAATGCCCAGGGCGTCAAGCTTATCGACCTCCGCGAGAATGAGGTTCTCCAAGCCATCGCGCCTGTGGTCTCCGATCCCGAGGATGAGGCCGAAGCCCCGGAACAACCCTGATCCGGCGGAAGCCGGTGCAGAGGGCGGGGTTGCGGGCAAGGAGGCCCGGTGAGAAAGAACCGCCCTCGCCGCCGGATTAGAGCGGTTAAAAAAATGTCGTAGCCGCCGCCCTTCAATTGAGTCTCTCCCTCCACGCCCTCACGGGCGCGGCTACAGTTCTTAAAGTGAACTAATGTTATTCTAACCCTGTACTAAATCGGATCGGCCAGGCTCTTGGCGAAGCTGGCGGCGAGGGCATCAATCGAGGCCGTCTTCACGAATTGGTCGCGGGTCCATGCGAGGGCGGAAGAGCGGGTTGTCATCCACCCGGCAAGCTTGCGGGATTCGTCCTGGGCGGCTTCGGCCCGTGCCTTGCGGCGTTTTTGGTAGTTGGCAAAAGCGTCGGGGATCCCATGGGCATCGCAACGCGACAACTCGTCGGCCATTACGGCGGCGGATTCGAGTGCCATCGAGGCACCAACGCCCACCGCCGGCAGAAAGGCACAGGCGGCATCTCCGAGGAGTGCGACGCGTCCATGGACCCATGAGGCGGCACGGTGGTCGGCAAGATTCCAGTAGAACCGGTCCGCGGCTGCCGAAGGGAAGGTTGCCACAACCTCTGCTGCAAGTCCTTTCATGCCGCCAAAAACCTCCTCAAGCCAACCGGGCTGCTTCGCGAGCACGTACGGGCCGACTTGCTCAACGGGGCCCGCGGCAACAACCCCGATGCGCGTCGGCGTGGGATAAATCCCGACCAGACGACCGTGGCCCCAAAACTCACTCACCGTATCCACCGGGTGACCGGAGAGCCGCCCCCACCAGAGCCAAAGTCCCCAGCCGGTTTGCCGGTCGGCCTGATCTCCAAAAATGTGATGTCGGGTCATGGAATGGATGCCATCGGCTCCGATCACACCATCGAACTCTTCCTCCGTTCCATTCTCATATCGCACGGCCACGCGGGACCCGCGGGGGGTGATATCCTCAATTGCCATTGCGTTCCTCAGCGGCACATCCGGCGCTGCCGCACGAAGAATTGCCAGCAAATCGCTTCGCAGAATCTGACGGGTCGTCCCGAACCGCACACTCATGGGGGCCAAATCGAAACGGTGCAGCAACTCCGAGTTCGTGTTAAAAACCTCGTAAGTTCGAAACTCGGCGCTTCGCGCGACAAAATCACCATAGGCACCCAGCCCGTGAAGCACGCGGCTTCCGATGGGATAAAGGGCGAGCATGTAGCCGGCACCAGCGCCTTCCGGTGCCCGCTCGACAAGGGAGACATCGACCCTCCTCTGACGCAGCAACGCCGCAACGGCAAGGCCCCCGATCCCGGCACCGATGACGAGAATCTTCATGAACGATTTAAAACCCTAGCAGGCTGTCGGACTTGTGAAAGGCCGACTCCTAATTTTTTCCAGTCATGAGAACATGGCAGTGCGTGTGCCCGACGTCCTGCTAAAATTTCCGCTTTGCGGAAAGGAAGGTCAGAGGGAGACAGGAAATAGACCGCAACAGGCGGAACCATAAAGTATAGGAAATGCGTTTCCCTTCATTTTGCGAAGCAAAATTTTTCTAATCCGGCGGCGCTGGCACCCGTTTCTCAACGGGTCCCATTGCCAACACCCCCTCCCTTGGCACCGGCACCCGCCGGATTAGGATTAAACCACAGTGCCCTGGCAGGAGGAACCCCGTCCGGCAGTGCACCCAAAGCAATGGTCGCCGAGAGCGATCTCGCGGTTTTCCAATCCGGAGGGATCGATATCCCAGAGGAAAAGCGGTCGGCCATTCCTCCATTGCATGCCGAGTTGTTGGTTGAAGTCGCAATCATAAACCTCTCCCATCCAGCCGATGCTGAGAGTGTCCCGGCACATCAATCCATCGACAGCCGCGGGATTGAAGGAATTTCTCAGCAACGCCATGTAATCCTCCAGTTTGCCATTGTTTTTCAACCAGGATTTGTAGCGGGCAATCGGCATGTTGGTGATGGCAAAGAGGCGGTTGAAATCGATGTCAAAGTGCTCTTTCAATTCGCGCTTGTAGTCGGTCTCGAGTTCCCTCTGATCGGGAGGCAAAAACGCACCATTCGGATTGTAAACCAGGTCGAGTTGCAAGGAAGGAAGCCGGCCGTATCCGAGCTGGTTGAGTATTTGCATCCCCCGGATGCTTGCATCGAAAACGCCCTCGCCACGCTGGGCATTCACGTTCGCAGGTTCGTAACACGGCATGGAAGCGACAATTGCGATTCGGTGCCCGGCCAAAAACTCCGCCATGTCCTCGTATCCGGGTTCGACAAGGATCGTCAGATTGCAGCGGTCGATGATCGTTTTAACCTGCGGCAGGGCACGAAGTTTTTCGATGAAGTATCTGAAGTCGGGGATCATCTCGGGTGCACCACCGGTAAGATCAACAGTGTGAATGTCGGTTGTCTCCAGCCACGCAAGAATCCGGTCCATCACCGGACGTGTGATGATTTCTTTGCGTTTGGGCCCTGCATTCACGTGGCAGTGCATGCAGGTAAGGTTGCAAAGTTTCCCGGTGTTGACCTGAAGGATCTGAGTGCTGCGCCGGCGCAAAGTGAGCCCATGGAATTGAAGGGTTCTTGAGAAATCCCCCGGGACCCTTGGGTCCCCTGGGACCGCCGGCGTCCCGCCGGCTTCTGAAAGTTTGCGGACTTCATCCGGCGCTTTGGAGGCCGGCGGGACGCCAGCGGTCCCGGGGGTTCCCCAATATGGCCAATCGTGGGGGTTGGTGACCAATCCAGCTTTGACAGGGTTTTGTGCAATGTATTCCGTCGCTTGAACAAAATGCTTTTCGTCGCGAATGAAGCGGTCGTGGTATTCCCGGAACCAGAATGTTCCGGAACGATTTAGAAGATTATTGGCCTCTTTGGCGGTGAAAGATTTCCACGATTGGAGGATGTTTGCCAGAGGCCAGTCCTCCCATGTTTCGATCAAAACATGAACGTGATTGGGCATGATGCACCATGCGAGCAATCTGTAGCGCTTATTGTCAAAATGGTGCAGGGCATTCTGAACGAGCTGTGCGATTTCAGGGCGCGAGAGCCAGCATTCACCATGGCCGGCATCCTCGTATTTGCTGATGCGCTGACGCAACTCGATCAAGGCTTCATCATTGCTGCCCTCTTTCCACCCAAGTTCTTCACGCCATCGAGCAATCAGATCGACCGGAACGGAATCATGAAGCCGGAAAGTCACCGCTTGGATCGCATCCGGTTTGTCAAAGTGCGGAACAAATCCCCGCGAGTGCCAGAGTTCGGGATGGGTGTGATGAAGATTCATGATTCCTGCCCCGGGACCGCCGGCGTCCTGCCGGCATCTGAAAGTTTGCCGACTTCGTCGGGAATTGTGGGATGCCGGCGGGACGCCGGCGGTCCCAGGCGCAAGCGTGCGATCGTGGTCAAAATGATGATGCCTGCCATCACACTCCCCCGCAGGTTTCCGGAAATCTTTGATTGCCCTGCGGGACGGGGGTGGGTGCGCACGGGGATTTCGATGAATCGAAGATTTTCCTCGATGGCGCGGATCTGCATTTCGATCGTCCAGCCAAAGCCACGGTCTTGCATTCCGAGCTTATGGTAGGCTTCAACGCGGATGGCGCGTTGTGGTCCCAGATCAGCAAAACCCTGCCTCCATAGAATGCGAATGAGAAAGGGAGCCAGCCAGTTTCCGAAACGCTGGGGTGCCGACATGTGGCGGAGGTCTTCCGGATGGGTGCGGCAGCCGAGGATGAGGTCGTTGTCTTTGGAGAGTTCGGCAAAACGGTCGTAGGCATCGAAGTCGTCGCTGGCGTCTGCGTTGCAGTAGAGCAGCCATTCGATGCCTTCGGGAATATTTCGCGATCCCTCCCAGCAGGCGAGGCCGTACCCACGCCCGACGGTGTGGATGACTTCGGCTCCTGCCTCACGGGCGGCCTCCGACGTGCGGTCGGTGCTGTTGTTATCGACCACGCGGATGTGGGTGAACCCGCGCCCGCGCAGGCCCCGGACCACATCGCCGACGCAATCCTCCTCGTTGTGCGCCGGGATGATGACCAGAGTGCGGTCGGCGAAGGCGGGGAATGTTTCACACGGAGCCATGGGGATCACTATGTGGATTTTACCACAGAGAGCACGGAGAGACACAGAGGGGAAAACGGGGAGAGAACTGATTGGCATCCGGGGAAGGAAATCTCTTTTTGTTCAAAGTCTCTGTGCATCTCTGTGTTCCCTGTGGTTTGTCAAAATATGAGTCAGCAGCAGCTTCCTCCATCGCAGCATTGGGCTGCATCCGTGGTTGCGTTGTAGTCCTGCCCCTTGGTTTCCCTGGGGTGCCGGTGGGCCGTGCGTGAGCAGTCGAAAGGCATCGCTTCGTCCACACCAACAGGTTTAACCGGATCGATGAAATCGAAGAACCCGGCATAGGGCGCTTTTTTGTAGAGGCTGTAGGTCTTGTCACAAACCGCGTAACGCAACCCCCGCATCATGCGGTGGCCGTCATCGTCGAGCACCTCCTTGAAGGGTCCGCGATAAACAACCGCCTGGTTGCGCTCGAGGCACGCGCCCTGCTTGCCTTTGAAGGCCTGCACGGTCATCGAGCGGAACTCGATGCCTTCCACCGTGCGCCACGGCTGAACATCGAACTTGAGCACTTCAATACCGTAAAATCCGGCATCCTCAAAGGCCTTGAGGAACGCCTCCTCCGTCAGAGCGCCCGAGATGCAGCCGCTCCAGAGTTCCGGATCGTTTTGCAGGGTTTCCGGCACCGGCTCGTCGGCGACGATATCGGAAATGACCGCACGTCCGCCGAGTTTGAGCACGCGGAAGATTTCACGGAACATGCGCGGCTTGGAATCGGGTTCGACCAAATTGAGCACGCAGTTGGAGACGACGACATCAATCGAATCGGAAGCGACAAGCGGATGTTTGATGCGGAGTTCCGCGGCCAGTTCATCGGCGGCCAGAAAGCTGGCTGCGTCAGTGATGGGGCGTTTTTTCAACTCGGCATCGAGAACCTCCAGATCGAGGGCAAGGTCCTGAATGCGCCCCTTCCGGAACTCCACATTGGAATGGCCGATATTCTGCGCCACGATGGGGACATTCCGCCGGGCAACGTCCAGCATGGCGTCGGTCATGTCCACGCCAATGACTTTTCCTTCGGGGCCGACGACCTGTGAGGCGATGAAGCAGATTTTTCCGGTGCCGGATCCAAGATCGAGTACGGTTTCGCCCGCGCGGACATGCTTCGAAGGGTCGCCGCAGCCGTAGTCGCGTTCGATGACTTCGGGAGGGATGGCCTTGAGGAATTGCGGGTCATAGTCCACCGGGCAGCAGAGCGAGGGCTCCTGGGCTTTGGATGCGGCGGCATAGCGCTCTTTGACGGCGTGTTCGGTTTTCATGGGTTGTGGAATTGAGGTGAGAGAGTAGGGAGTTATTCCCGGGAAAATTTTGGCCCTTCCGGATTCCCGATGAAGGAATAAACAGCCAGCTCTACCTCTCTAATTCGCAATGAGCAAACGCCATATTGTCATTCTCGGCAACGGAATCACCGGAGTAACCGCCGCCCGGCATCTTCGGAAACGTTCCGATGACCGGATCACCATCGTGTCCGGTGAAACCGAGCACCACTTTTCCCGCACGGCTCTCATGTATGTGTTTATGGGAGATATGACGTATCATGACACGAAACCGTATCCCGATGATTTCTGGCCCAAGAATCGCATCGAACTCAAATACGGGTGGGTTGATCAGTTTGATACGGAGAAACACCGTCTGAATTTTCGAGGAGGGGATTCCTTGAGCTATGATGAATTGGTCCTCGCAACGGGAGCCAAACCCAACAAGTTTGGCTGGCCAGGCCAGGAACTAGAAGGCGTTCAGGGGCTCTACTCCTTTCAAGATCTGGAGAGCATGGAGAGGAATGCCCCAGCAACGCGTCGTGCTGTCATTGCCGGAGGGGGGTTGATCGGCGTGGAAGTGGCTGAAATGCTCCTCACCCGTGGGATTTCGGTGACTTTTCTTGTTCGTGAAAAACTGTTTTGGAACTCCGTGCTCCCCGGCGGTGATGCCACTCTTGTGGGACGTGAGATCCTTCGTCATGGCGTGGACTTGCGGATGGAATCCGAGCTCAAGGAAATTCTTCCTGATTCCAAAGGGAGAGCCCGGGCTGTTGTGACAAAATCGGGGGAGGAGATTGCCTGTGAAATGGTTTTTCTGACAGCGGGAGTGAGCCCGAATATTGCCTTGGCGAAGGAGGCCGGCATTGAAACAGACCGTGGAATTCTTGTGGATCCGTTTTTTCGCACATCCGCTCCACACGTTTGGGCAGGGGGGGACTGTGCCCAACACCGAGAGGTGCCGCCCGGACGGCGGCCTGTTGAGCAGGTCTGGTACACTGGAAAAATCCAGGGCGAACACATCGCCGCCAACCTCTATGGGGAGGAAAGAACCTACAATCCCGGAGTGTGGTTCAATTCCGCGAAGTTTTTTGATATCGAGTATCAGACGTATGGGGTTGTTCTCCCGGAGCCCAAGCCC